>Ga0307372_10000054_pt1 | contig 163451 bp, 143 predicted proteins | sample OX1MG_FD_202533 | JGI IMG/M metagenome (GOLD analysis project Ga0307372, IMG submission 202533) | Soil microbial communities from Risofladan, Vaasa, Finland - OX-1 | ecosystem: Environmental > Terrestrial > Soil > Coastal area > Acid sulfate soil | place: Finland: Risofladan, Vaasa...
CTCCACTGCTTCTCATTGAGCAGTTGATGCATCTGCTGATATTTTTCCGTCCGATTTTCTTGCTCCATGCTCGAAAGTATAGCACTTCTTATTCACCTGGTCAACTTGTTTGAGGGATTGTCCTTAGTACTTTATTACTGGCTATTCTCAACTCGGTTCGTTCGGGTTGGTCTCTCCTGAGGAGAAGTAGTGCCAAATCCCTCAAGTGATCCTCCCAGTTAAGGTATCCATCTTGAAGTAGAAAGCAAGCATAATAACCCGGAAGCGAATCTCATATATAAATCAAAATGTGCATCTACTATGTCCTGGGGAAACAGTCTGGCATGAAAATTTAGCTGGAAATCTTCTAGTTGCATAGTAAGTCTTTTTTCAAACTCAGACTTATCTATTGCCGGCTGCTGAAAACTTATCATGGCAGGAAACAGCGGAAGGGCTAGCCCTTTGAAATTCTTGGAAGTATCCTTGAATATATCATTCATAATTGTGAAAGGGAACCAAAAATGCTCTTTTTTCGGATAAGGATTAGCTATAGGCCTGAGTTCAAAAGAGTCGCCTATAGGAAAGGTCGGAATGGGGTTTGCTTTCTCAAATTCCTCAAATTTAGCATGCCAGGCAGGGTCATTCAGGTATCTGAATTCTTCCTTCAAGGCTTGGGGAGCAAAAACCAGCTCGGGAAATTGAAAACGCTTAATGATATGCAAACGAACAGCATCCAGGCTCATGGCATTCCCTGCAATCTTTCAACAAACAACAAGAAGAGGTACGGGATCCGTACTTTACCTCATACGCTTGAACGACAACTGCTCTGTTGCCACAGTATGCAGTTTATCCAAGAATATGTAATACCAATCCCGTACAAGAGCATTGTTCATGTTGCTGCATTCACAACGTTCTATTTAAGCAGGTTTGCAGCTTTCACTACAGCCAGCACCAGTGCCCCTTCCCCATGTACCAAGCATTGCCCTGATCATTTGAGTACTATGGACACACCGTCACCTTGCGTCTCTCGACGTTTAGGCGATCCCGATGTTACTCCTGAACTCTGGTCCATACGTAGGTTCCTCACTCACTGATCTACCTGATCACTCAGGTAGTGATGACAGGATGCCTTCCAGTACCAGACTGGACTGTCATATACACCAACCAGTACCATGTTGGCATAAGTCAAAGACCACTCAGTTGAGGTTCAAGCAGTGTAGCTCTAACCCTATACAGCCTTGCAAGCTGACTGAGGCTAAGGTACATATATCCTCAGCAGCCTTTACCGCCATGCGGTTGTCCCTTTTCCCCTTTCGAGTTGAGGTAAGGCGTTGCTTTCAATCACTCAGGCGCAAAGTGATGCCATCCTTTGATGGCAAGAACCCGGGAGCCTCTCGGCGCAACCTCCGCCTTATCGGTATAATTGAGGCTACACTTATATAGTAGCATATTAAGCAATATAATTCTAGTGATATTAGTAACAAATACATCACAAATTTATCACTAATACATCACAAATCATCGAGGTGATACATCTATACATTACCGAATTAAATTAGCCGATCTTGTCGAATGATCCAGGTGGTTTGCTCCATCCATTGCTTCTTTTCTCACTTTCCCGAAAAAGCTGTACCTTCATGCTGTTTTCTACGGCATGTATGATATGATGAGGAAACATAGGCTCGCTGCTTTTGCCGCAAAAGGAGTAACGGCAAACACTTTCGGAATACTACCTATCACAACAACGCTTGCGTCTAATAAAGAAAGGAATTTATGACAAATGGGAACTGATACTGCCGAACATGAACGGCTCAAACAGGATCGAGAGCGCAGTGTTTACTGGAAACGCTGGGGGCCTTATGTGAGCGAGCGCCAGTGGGGAACGGTACGCGAGGACTATAGCCCTTACGGAGAAGCCTGGGATTATCTGCCACACGATGCGGCACGCTCAAGAGCATATCGTTGGGGCGAAGATGGACTGGCCGGCATCTGCGACCGTCACCAGTATATATGTTTCGCCCTCGCATTATGGAATGGACATGACCCAATTTTGAAAGAGCGACTTTTTGGTTTGACTGGGCCAGAAGGTAATCATGGCGAGGACGTGAAGGAATATTATTACTACCTCGACAACACACCTACGCATACCTATATGCACTATCTATACAAATATCCGCAAGCTGAGTACCCCTATGCGCAGCTGGTTGAGGAAAATAAACGCCGTGGACGCACTGATCCAGAATTTGAACTCATTAACACAGGCGTTTTTGATGAAAGTCGCTATTTCGATGTGTTTGTAGAATACGCGAAGGGTGGGCCAGAAGATATCCTCGTCTGCATTACAGTTATCAATCGTGGGCCAGAACAGGCTGCGCTTGATTTACTTCCCAGTTTGTGGTTTCGCAATACCTGGTCATGGGACGAGCATGCGCCGAAACCAGCGTTGTATCGCTATGATCGGCATCTCGCGTTTCCTAACCACACAGTTGTGCAGGCAGAAGAGGAACACCTGGGGCAACGCTGGCTCTATTGCGAAGGGTCGCCCGAACTTCTTTTTACCGAAAATGAGACCAATTTGGTGCGCCTCTTTGGCGCACCAAATGCTACTCCCTACCTGAAAGATAGTTTTCATGACTATATCATTCACGGCAAAAAAGAGGCAGTCAATCCTGAGCAAAGCGGTACGAAAGCTGCCGCGCACTACCACCTGACGCTTGAGGCCGGGGAAACAAAGGCGGTGCAACTGCGCTTCAGCAATGTCTCCCCACAAGATTTGCTGCCATTTGATGATGCATTTCCCAGAATATTTGCGAATCGTAAACAGGAGGCCGACAAGTTCTATGCAAGCGTCATTCCAGCGGAACTCTCAGATGATGAGAAACACGTCCAGCGACAGGCATTCGCCGGTATGTTGTGGGGCAAACAGTTCTACTATTACGATGTGAAACGCTGGTTGGCTGGCGACCCAACGGAGCCGCCACCACCGGAACAACGCCTTGATGGACGCAACCACGATTGGACGCACCTGTTTAACGAAGACATCATTTCCATGCCCGACAAATGGGAATATCCCTGGTATGCCGCATGGGACCTGGCGTTCCACTGCGTGACGTTCGCGTTGATAGACCCTGATTTTGCGAAAGAGCAACTTATTTTATTGCTGCGCGAATGGTATATGCACCCCAATGGGCAGATTCCAGCTTACGAGTGGGCTTTCAGCGATGTCAACCCGCCCGTTCATGCTCTGGCAGCCTATCGTGTCTACAAGATTGAGGAGCAACAGACCGGCACTGGAGACCGTGAGTTTCTGGAAAAGGTCTTCCAAAAACTGCTGCTCAACTTTACCTGGTGGGTCAACCGCAAGGATTTTGAAGGGCAGAATGTCTTCCAGGGTGGTTTCCTGGGGCTTGACAACATAGGAGTATTCGACCGCAATCAGCCTCTGGAGAATGGCAGCCACATCGAACAATCCGACGGCACCAGTTGGATGGGCATGTATTGCCTGAATTTGCTGACAATCGCGCTGGAACTGGCACGCAGCAATTTCGCCTATAGCGATATCGCCAGCAAATTTTTTGAGCATTTCATCTTTATTGCGCACGCGATGAACGATGTCGCGACCGATGGTATCGAGCTGTGGAACGAGCAAGACGGTTTCTATTATGATGTGCTGCATTACAACAATCAAATTGCGGTACCGTTGAAAGTACGCTCGATGGTTGGCCTCATCCCTCTGTTCGCCATCTCGATCCTGGAATCCAACCTGATTGATATGTTGCCTAGCTTCAAACGGCGCATGCAGTGGTTTATTGATAACTGGTCTGATATTGACCAGCACATCGAACACATGCAGGAGCCAGATGGCACTGACCATATGTTGCTCTCGATTGTCAATCACCAGAAATTGCCGCGCATTTTGAAGGTGATGCTTGATGAGGCTGAATTCCTCTCACCATATGGCATACGCGCACTTTCACGCTATCATCTGGAACATCCTTACACATTAGAGATGAATGGCAACAGCCACAGCGTTGATTACGAACCGGCGGAGTCCACCTCTGGCCTGTTCGGGGGCAACTCGAACTGGCGCGGGCCCATCTGGTTTCCTCTCAACTATCTGATTATCGAGGCGCTGAAAACGTTTCACCACTTCTATGGGGAGCGGTTCAAAATCGAGTTTCCTACGGGTTCGGGCAAACTGCTCACGTTGGACGAGGTAGCAAAAGAGTTGTCACGCCGCCTGACGAGCATTTTCTTACGTGATGAAAATGGGCGACGGCCCGTCCACGGCGGCGTTGAAACATTTCAAAATGATCCGCACTGGCGCGATCTTCTGCTGTTCTACGAGTACTTCCACGGTGATAACGGCGCGGGTATCGGTGCCAGCCACCAGACAGGTTGGACAGGATTGGTCGCCAATCTGTTGCAGGAGACAGCTGAACAATTGGAACAGCACAAGAAAGGTTAAAGAGATTGTGAGGAGGATTGGAGATGATGCCAACCCTCCCGCACTACTGGCGTCAATCCATGATAAACTTGCCTCAAGACTGTTATGACTGTGATTGGTGTGTGTGAAACAGTTCTGTCCAGGTGTGGCCTCCATCTATCGTTCTGAGGATAGACGAGTCGTCAAAGTCCGGTCGGTTAATGGCCCAACCGACCGTGCTAGACACAAAACTGAGCGACTGGATGTTGACATAATCGCTACTACCTGCGAGAGTTGCCCAATGTTGTCCCGCGTCATTGGTTGTGTACACTGGCGTTCCATTGCCTTCTACTGCCCATATGTGGCTCATGTCAACGAGCGATAAGGCTGCCATCGTCTGAGCAGTTGTTCCGCTCTGATAAATGTAGGTCGAGAGCGGTGTTGTACTCTGCCAACTGGCCCCACTATCGTGCGTTGTATATATATCAATTCCCTCATCGCTCCCACTGATGTAGAAGAGGATAGGAAGCAGACCTTCAGATGAAGTGAAAAACGTTGGAGCGAGTATCCAGAGACGGGCTGATGCTTCTCCATTCGGTAGCGAAAGTGTTTGTATATGCCATGAGATTCCACCATCGTGCGTTACGTAGAAACGTGGCGGATCGGAGAGCCACTGTAGCCACCGCACGCCCAACCCGTTTCATTGTTAAGAAATCCGACTGTCCAATCATCTACGCCCAACGGTAGTTGCGTTGCCTCATTACCCGTTTGCGCAACATCAGTCCAGGTACTGCCACCATCACTTGTGTGGAATATCGCCAGAGTTTCTCCATTATTATTATTGGCTGTTAAGACAATCCAGCCATCTTGCGCGTTGATGAATGTGATCTGTGTTGCCTCGCTTCCTCGTACCGGAGGAGCAATTTGTGTCTCTTGCCATGACTGTCCGCCGTTGGTGGTATGAAAAACACGATGGCGTGCGGTGACAACCCAGGCGGTAGAGGCGTTGAAAAACGCTGTTGCTTCACCATCATCATATTGCGAACCAGTTGTATAGTGCGGTGATACATTCTGCCAGTGCTGTCCACCATCGGTCGTGCGTAGAATATAGCCTCCTACCGTGTAAAGATTGGGTTTAGTGAACGCCCAACCCGTAGTCGTATCAATCATACGAAAGGAAATAAGTGGCGCTATGTTCATTGTCGGTGGAGGCGAAGGCATATCTGTCGGTGTCATCCCTCTGTTTGTCACTGTAGTAGAGGTTTGCGTAATGGAGGTAGGAGTAGTGATTGCACTAAGATTGTTTGGTGACGCACAACTGGAGAGGATGAGTAGAAAGCTTATCCATAGTATGATTGGCAGGGATTGAGCGCAAACAGCAGAATGCTTTTGCTGAATCTGCATGCCACGCTGAAAAGAAGTTTTGCTTTGCATATTATTCACCTTTTCTAAGTTGTGCCTAACTATGGCGGTCCCAGGATGGCATATAGCAAGGTATCCCACCAGCGACCTTGCATCCACTCATTCTGGCGCAAATGCCCTTCCTGTCGCATGCCGATCTTTTCCAGCACATGCGCGGAAGCAGCGTTTTCCGCAATGCACCATGCCAAAACACGGTGCAATCCTAACTCCCGGAAACCGAATGTCAGGATTGCCCGAGCAGCCTCGGTTGCGTAGCCACAACCCCAGTAGCGTGGGTCAAGTTCGTAGCCGAGGTCGGCCTCCTGAGCATCCGATGTTTTCTTGCGAATACCACAATTGCCAATGAGCTGTCCATTGGAGGCAAGGGTGATGGCAAGTTGGAATTTTGTCCTGGGTTCTTCCTCATGTTGTGCAATAAACATTCGCACAAATGCACGCACGTCCTGCTCTGTACGTTCCTGCCAGTCATAGTAATGCAGGTAGCGTGGGTCAGACTGATAGGCGATTACAGCCGACCAATCTTCCTCCGCAAACTCGCGCAACACAAGGCGGTTCGTCGTTATAATCATTGGTAGCCTTGTCACTTTTGAGGTAGAGAATGTTATGGCACTATTGTACTACAACCTGCTCCATATGATATAGTGAAACTGCATCAACCCGTCGAAAGGATTTTTATGGCTGAAACACAGGTAACTGAAGGCGAACTGATACTGCAATATTTGCGTATGTTGGGCAGCAATATGCTCAACACTGTACGAGATCTTACCGAGGAAGAGCTGAACTGGCAGCCTCCCGTTCCACAATGCAACTCCATCTATGTCATTATGTATCACGCGGCCACTGCCTCCAACTGGTGGTTGAATGTAGTGCGGGGAAATATTCTGGAGCGTGACCGGCCCACGGAATTTAGCTCACCTGGCACGTTTGCGCACATTGAGGACCTATTCAATACCTGGCTGCAAGTAGCGGAACAAATTGTACCTGCGCTCCAGGCACAGGATTATGAGACGGTTCATAATTCTGCCCCGTGGTCAGTTTACGACCAGAGATGCGCTACTGCATACCATTGAGCATCTTTCGCTTCACCTGGGACATATCGAGATCACGATTCAATGGTTGGGCTTTAGAAATCACGATCAAATAGAAAGTATGCATTAAACGAATATGCGGAAACAGTCACATGAGGCACTTGGACACGTTACACTGAGCGCCAGGGCGCAAAAAATTCTTGCGCAGGATGTTCGCCAACGACGGCATATCGAGGCTTGTGGACTGCTGATAGGACAGATTGATACACAGGGCAACTGGGAGGTCGAGCATGTCCAGCCGTTACGCAACATTTTCAACTCGCCAGTATATTTTGAATTCGCGCCGGAAGATTTGTTGACGGCAGAACTGGACTATCCCGACCACATTATAGGCGTCTACCACAGCCATCCCACTGGCTTTGCCAGAGCCAGCAATACCGACCGCGAAAATATGCAGCGCGTCAATGTTGAGGAAAACATTTTGTGGATATGGCTCATCGTAAGTGGCCCATTTGATGAGCGATTTGCGATTACTGATAAGGGCAGTGTTGCAGGTACCTCCATTGTTGCCTATCATCACTATGAGAAGACAGGATTGATGAAGATTGCCATACGGTTTGATGACGGTGTGGAGAAAGCAGGGGAATAATTCACAGGCTCTGAGAGAATCGGGTATAACAGTAGCAAGAAATGAACAAATGCGCTATAATGAATCCTGTTGTTCGCATATCATCCGTAAATGTTCGTTACAATTCAGGGAACGAGACAAACAACCAGGAAGAGGATTTTTAAAATGAGATGTCCGCTGTGCGGTAACGAGGTCAGCCCGAATGAGGCGTTCTGCGGGCAATGTGGAACGCCAATATCATTGCCGGCGCAACCAACTGAAATGGTGAATACATCCGCACCGCGCAATGGCCTACCAGGGGTATATAACACGCAAAACCAGAACCAACCTGCAATGCCGCCAACGGCCCAGGGGCAGGGAACATACCCTTCTCAGATGCCGCCTTCCAGTATGTATAATAACGCACCTTTGCCTGCGCCACCGAGCGGTCAACTAGCTCCTAATCAGCAGCAAGCGCCGCAACCGCCGGGTATGTTTGGGCCACAACAGCAATCGGGCTTTTACCAGGATGCGACTGAGGCAATCACTTCCTTGCCGCCAAATAGGACTCAAGGGTACCCACCTGGCTATCAACAGCCACAACAACCAGCACAGGGGTACTCAGGGACACAGGGGCTAAGTGGCTACGCCGGGGGCAGTCAATATAACGCACAGGTACCATATCAAACGACCAATTTTCCAGCCCCTAACTATCCGGCCGCAGCGACACCCACCGGTCAGGGATATGGCTATGGCACTCCGTCACAGCCGACACCCCCACCGAAGAAGCAGACCAGCGCGGTGCTTGTTTTTGCTATTGTCGCCCTTATCGTCGCAATTATTTCCGTGAGTGCATTTGGTGCCATTTTTCTTTTACGTAATCATAACTCGAAGATAACTGTCACCCCTACCGTAGCACCGACAGCCGGGGTCACACCAACAACGGCACCAAGTCCCACGCCCAGTCCAATACCAACAGTCACACCGACGCCCATACCGTCGCCAACGGTAGCGCCGACACCCACTCCTGATGCCAATTTCGCCTGGTGTACTTCCTGTACAGCTAATGGCTTCCTTGTCGAATTTCCACAGGGATGGAACCAGACCAACGATGGCACTCCGGCAAACATTCGCTTTACTAATCCCAGTGCAAGTGATCAGTATGCTGAGTTTAAAACACCTGGCGCGACCACCAGCAACGCGAGCCAGTTGGTCACCAATGATTTACAAACGACTTTTGCCTCCTTGCCGGGTTATACGGCTCCCACTAGCTCATCTACTACCACGATAGGTGGGGAAAACTGGATTTATGAAACAGCCTACTACCAGTTGAACGGCCAGCAAGAACAGGTACAAGTATACGCCACTGTTCACCAGCAGAATGGGTATATTATTGAGTTACAGGCAGCTACCAGCCAGTTTCCTACTGTAAATTCACAATATTTTGTGACTATGCTGGACAGATTCCAGTTTCAGCAGCCCACTGCGTAGGATGGAGCCTTCGTGAAATACTTTCTCATGCTTCTCGTGTTCATTGGTGGTATGACGAGTCTGGCACTTGAGATGTGCGCATCTCGTTTGCTGGGTGCATTCTTCGGCACATCGCTTTATATCTGGGCCAGCATCATTGGCCTCATTCTCATCTACCTGACTGTTGGCTATTTTATCGGTGGCCGACTTGCCGACCGCTACCCATCGGAACGCCTCCTCTGTAGTTTGACTGCTATCGCGGCTCTCACAATTTCACTTTTGCCATTCATCAGTCAGGGTATTCTCAACTGGTCTATTACCGGTCTGCAACAAATATCGGTGAGCATCTTCTTGAGTTCGCTACTTGGCACTATCCTACTTTTTGCCGTTCCCGTTACCTTGCTTGGATTGGTTTCTCCCTTCGCTATTCGCCTTGTGACAAAAGATATTCAGCGCAGTGGTAGCTCCAGTGGCTCACTGTATGCCATAGCTACTTTTGGCAGCATCCTGGGAGCATTTCTGCCGGTGTTATGGATGATTCCTACCTTTGGCGTGCGCCGTACATTGCTGATATTTGGCGCATTGCTCTTCGCTGCATCACTATGGGGCCTGCGTCCGCGCTGGCGCTACGCTTTTGTCATTGTCCTGCTGGTATTAGTGATACCACTCGGCCCATTGAAAGATATTCCTTACCTGATCTATGACCAGGAGTCGCTTTACAATTATATCCAGGTCACGCAGCTGCCCGATGGTACGCGACAGCTTATTCTCAACGAGGGAGAGGCTATTCACTCTATTTACTATCCCGACCAGAATAAAATATTAACAGGCTGGTACTGGGATTATTTTCTTGCCGCACCATATTTCAACGCGGGCTTTACACCACAGCAACTGCATCGCGTTGCTATTATTGGCCTCGCGGGTGGTACGATTGCCCATCAATTTACGAAAGTGTACGGGCCGGTGCCGATAGATGGGGTTGAGATTGACCCGGCAATTGTAAACGTGGGACGCAAGTATTTTGGCATGAACGAACCAAACCTGCATGTCTATGAGCAAGATGGACGAACATTTATGGACACGACGCATCAGCAGTATGACGTAGTGGCAATAGATGCCTTCCAACAACCATACATTCCATTTCAACTTACCACACGCGAATTTTTTACTGAGATTCGCTCGCACCTCTCGTCAAAAGGCGTGGTTGCGCTCAATACGGGACATACTACGAATGATTACAGATTAGTGCAAGCGTTTGTCAACACGATGAGCCAGGTCTTTCCGAGCGTTTACGTCTTCAATGTACCGGGAACGTTCAATACGGAAGTTATGGCGACGGTACAACCAACGTCTATTCAGACATTTCGCACGAATCTCGCGCAATTTTCACCAACATCGGTCATGGGCGAGGTCGCGAACGAGGTGTCACCGGTTGTCAGACAAGGACACGCAAATGGGGGGATTGTCTTTACTGATGATCGCGCCCCCATCGAGCAAATTACCGACCAATTGTTGTTGAATTATATTCAACAACCATGAATGTTCTGGTGGCTGTCAGATTAACTCCAATTTGACAGCCACCATTTTTGTGATGTACAGTAGCAGAGGTCAGTCAGTTAGTCTGGTTATCTAGAAACAAAGAGGGGTTAGAAACATGACGGTTGTCGCGGTAATCGGCGCACAATGGGGCGACGAAGGCAAAGGGAAAATTGTAGATGAGTTGGCGATGAACGCGGATTTTGTCGTGCGTTACCAGGGTGGCAGCAACGCAGGTCATCGGGTCGTTCACGAAAAAGGGGAGTTTGCATTCCGTCTCGTCCCCTCTGGTATTCTTTATCCCAATACCACCTGCATTATCGGTAATGGTATGGTTGTTGATCCGAAAGGTCTCATTGCAGAGATGAGCGAATTGCAGCGTTTAGGCGTGGATGTATCGCATCTCTATATCAGTGAACGGGCACATGTCGTGATGCCCTACCATTTCCTGCTTGATCGTCTGGAGGAAGAGGCGCGGGGAGCCGATAAAATTGACAGTACGCAGCGTGGTATCGGCCCGGCATATGTGGATAAGCATGCACGAATCGGCATTCGCATGGGTGAACTCCTCGATGTAGATGCTTTTCGCAGTAAACTTGCCTCGATACTCCAGCAAAAGAATCGTATGATTACGCAGATTTACGGTCAACCCCCCCTCTCACTCGAAGAAATCCACGGTGAATATTTTAGCTACGGACTACAACTCCGTCCACACATTGCCGATACACAAGCGATGTTGCACGATGCCTTATTTGAACGTAAGAACATGCTGTTGGAAGGTGCGCAGGGCGCATTACTCGACATAGACTTCGGCACTTATCCATATGTGACTTCGTCCTCCACGATGGCGGCGAACGCCGCCACAGGAGCAGGCCTGCCTGCTCGCTCCATTGACAAGGTAATCGGCATCTACAAAGCATATATCACCCGTGTCGGCAGTGGCCCGATGCCCACAGAACTCTTTGACGCGACCGGACGTGAGATACGCGACCGGGGTCATGAGTATGGCACCAATACGGGCAGAGAGCGTCGTTGTGGCTGGTTCGATGCCGTCGCAGGAAAGTTCGTCGCGCAACTCAACGGCCTTGACGCCGCCGTAATTACCAAGCTTGATGTACTTGATACACTGCCAACGATCAAAATCTGCACAGCGTATCAATTGCACGGTAAAATCATCCATACCTTCCCGGCAAATCTCAATGACCTTGCCGCTTGCGAACCCATCTACGAAGAGTTGGAGGGCTGGCAATGCAATACTTCCACAATCTGCTCTTATGATGGGCTACCCGCCGCCGCAAAAAGCTACCTGCACCGCCTTGAAGAAGTACTGGAAACGCCTATCAGCATGATTTCCGTCAGCCCGCAGCGCGGCAAAACCATTCAGGTCAACAATATTCTGGCGACGGAGGAACGCGAGTCACGTTTCCCTAATGCTATGCGCTAAAATGTGTTGTGAACGTATCGAACGCTGCATTACGGCATTTGAGGATGATACATTCGCGGTACAACTGGCTTCAGATGATCGTACACCGGAAGACTTGGTAGCGGAAATATTATCACACGTATCCATGAATTCAGCTACAGAACAATTGGGTGCTACATGATTATGTAAACGAATCCGACATCATGCCCTTTGTATTGTTGTCTGAATGGAGGAAACATGAGCGAACGGGTATTTCAAGAAGTCAGCGTGCAGGAAGGCTATGCCCTCTGGGCTGCTTCCTATGATCAGGAAAAAAATGGCTTGATCTTCGTGGAAGAAAAGCATGTAGACCAACTCCTGACGCATCTTCCCTTCAGTAGGGTACTCGATGTGGGTACAGGAACTGGCCGGTATGCCTTAAAGCTCGCACGACAGCACGTGAGCGTGACGGCTATTGATCAATCACCGCAAATGCTCGCTGTAGCTCAACAGGCAGCACAGCGCGAAGGTTTAGCGCTTGATTTTTGCCTCCATTCGCTTGAGCATGACCTGCCCTTTGAGGCACAACAGTTTGATCTGCTGATTTGCGCACTCACATTGAGCCACGTTCCCAACCTGACTCACGCTCTTCAGGAATTTGCTCGTGTGCTGCAAGTTGGGGGTTATCTGCTGATTACCGATTTTCATCCCGTCCATACCATCTATGGATGGAAAACGGCCTTTCGGCGTGCAGAAGTGACCTACCAGCTTCCTACTGTAGGGTATAGCAGGGACGATTACCTGGAGGCGATCACGGCAAGTGGTTTGACGATCCTCGAAGTGAGGGATATCCTTGTGGGTGAAGCACCAGAGGACTATATCCCAGAAGAGATGCTGCGCATGCATGCTGATAAGCCGTTGTGTTTATGTATTCTCGCACAAAAGTAGTGTACCATTACTTTGAGAACACTACCTTCACCATTCTATGCTCACTGGCAAAACCCGCTTTCTCTATAGCTTTCTTTGAAGCATGATTGTCAGCAGCACATGCACAGATAGGCTTCCAGCCAGTTTCATAACAGTGTCGCTTTAATTGAGTGAGCATGAAGCTCCCCAGACCTCTTGCGCGATGCGATTGAGCCACCACCATGCCCAGATCGGCATAAGGTGTCTGTTTCTGGCTGGGAATACATTCTCCCGTTGCAACCAGTATCTGCCGATCATACAGGACAAATAATTCTGCGAGATCGATGCGCTTGCGCAGAAACGCCTCAACCCACTCTCCCGATCCTTCTGTATTTGCTTGATAAAAGCGCACGATATCATCTAACTCTTTCTTTTCCGCTAGCCTGAAGACGCTATTGCTGAGGCCAGATGACAGCTCTATGCGTGTGTTATCACGAAAAAGATAGCTATGAAGCGTAATGCCTACCTGCAAATCCAGACATAATGAGAAATACGGGGGTTCTATGGTGCTTGTAATGGCATACTGAATGCCCTGGGTAGAGACAATCCAGCGAAAGATCTCCTGTGCCTGAACCAGATAATTTTCAAATAGCTGGACTCGCAGCAATTCATTGTCGGAGCCTGTGCAGAAATATCCTGCACACTGCTCCCCGTCCTGTATTTCCCAGAAAGTGGCATGCGCAATTATCGCACCCTCCCACATGCCATCCATAGGAGCAACAAGGCTGCGCAGGTAGTCATCGCGTAAATGCTCTATCGCATCAGGGTCCTCAAGTTGAATACACCTCATCATTTGGTTTCATACACTTTCTCCGCTACGTGCAGACTGAATCAACGCCCAAACCTTTTCTGGTTTGAGCGGCATATCAATGAAAAGGCGAGCTTCTGCTGAGGCTTTTATTTGGCACGCCGCCACAGAAAGAGCAACGCAAATAGCGCCCCTACCGCAAGCACAATGCCAATAGCCTTTTTCTGGCTATTTTGCCAGAGCGTGGTGCCAATAAAGTTTGCACGCTCATTGAGATGCGGGAACGGCTTGTCTTTGGGAATCTCAACGTTAAGAAAAGCACAAAGTGGCTCCCAGCCCTGCTTGACATCGTAGACCAGTAATTTTTCAGGAGGAACGTTCTTCTTGACCTCTTCAATGTGGCGTTGAAAAACCGCCAGCGCGTACTCTTTATCCTCGAATTTGCCATCAAACGTTCTTTGCCAGATAAGTGCGTTTACCATTCTTCCCACTCTAAGACGATCAGGAAATAGCAATCTCGCAATGAATACAATGAAAGGAGAGCCAATTGCTCTTGTACTTATCGGATAAATGGTGCTACTGACGCTCTCATACCAGCTTTCAGGATTGCGCACAGTCAATAGCACTATGGCGTCAGGATAAATGTGCATCAGTTCCGTATAGAAAGTACATGCAGGCCAATCTACAGTCGCCTGATAGTCTTTCAGAAAATCTTGCCAGTCAACAGGCTCACCCTCAGTAGCGGCAACCCAGTACGCGATATGCTCCGGGTTGTTGAACACTTCAGTCATGTGGTAGCAAGGACCAAAGCCAAGTTCTTCAAGAGCAGCCTTCATAGATAGCGTACCTGTTCGTCCAAAACCGGCCCCAATAACTTTCAATCCTCCTGGTTGTTTGCTTATCTCGCTCATACACAAGTCCTTAAAGAAGCAATGAAGAATGGCGCTTAGCTTACCACTCAGCCTATTCAACTGTACCATTACGTGCGGCTTGAATCAGCTCCCACACTTTCTCCGGCTTGAGCGGCATATCAATGGATTTGATGCCCAGTGGTGCGAGCGCATCGAGAACGGCGTTCACAATTGTTGGTGGTGCACCAATCGTTCCTGATTCGCCGACGCCTTTCACGCCAAGCGGATTTGTGGGAGAGGTCACCTCAACAAAATCGGTGATAAAGTTTGGCACACTCGCGGCAATGGGAACCGCATAATCCAGCAACGTGCCGGAAAGTGGTTGCCCTTCCTCATCGTAGAGAACTTCTTCAAAGAGGGCCTGACCAATACCCTGCACTAACCCGCCATGCACTTGCGCTTCGGCAAGATAATTATTGAGGATATTGCCGCAATCGTCTACCGCAACGTACTGGAGAATATGTACATCGCCCGTTTCGCTATCTACTTCGACGACCGCAATGTGCGTACCGGAGGAATACGCAGCACCCGTGGGAGCGAAATCGCGCCAGGCGGCTAACCCTTCGATTGGAGTACCGTTGGCGGGATTGGGCTGTTCATGCTCAATCAGGTCAGGCCGCTCCTCCACAAGGCGGGCAAGTTCACTCAATTCGACCACTCGTGAAGGGACGCCGCGCACAGACACCTGCCCATGTTCCATTATCAAATCGGCGGGTGCAGCCTCCAATACCTGAGAGGCAACCTGCAATGCCTTATCGCGTGCGGCCTCGGCGGCAAGAAAAATTGCTGAAGCACTCACCTGTGTAATACGGCTGCCAAAGGTACCCACGCTATAGCCGGGCAACGAGGCATCGTTCAAACGCACCTGCACTTGCGAGACGGGAACTTGAAAAACATTCGCCGCTATTTGCGTAAAAGCGGTAAAATGGCCCTGCCCGTTATGGGCAACCGCACTTTGTACGAGAATGGTGCCATCGCGCATGATACGCACCGTCGCAGCCTCGCGTGGCATACCGGGCGGGGGATTCATAGCGTCGCCAGAAAATTCGACAAACGAGCAGAGTCCTATTCCCAACAGCTTCGTATTTTTCGTGGCCCGTTGCTCGCGTTGTTTTGTTCGCCACTCCGTGTAGTGCGTTAATTCGAGCGCACGATCCAGCGCCTTTTCATATTCGCCGCTATCGTATACGACGCCGGTAACAGTATGATAGGGAAATGCATCGGGTGCGATGAAATTGCGACGGCGTATTTCAGCAGGATCAAGACCCAACTCCGCCGCTATGCGGTCTATGGTGCGCTCGACTATGTAGACAGCTTCGGGACGACCGGCGCCACGATAGGGTGCTGTGGGGACCTTATTTGTAAAGACGCCTACCACTTCGCCCTCAATCGCCTCTAAACGATAGGCACCATTGAGCAGAGAAAAGGTTGAGCGAACGGGTATCATGGCAGTGATACCAATCAGAAATGCTCCTAAATCGGCAATCGTGCGCACTTTCATAGCAAGCAACCGACCATCATTTTGAAATGCGGCCTCGACATAGTTGATTTGTCCGCGCCCATGAATCTGCGCCTGCAAATTCTCGTTGCGCCCCTCAATCCATTTGACCGGTCGCCCAAGTTTGACTGCCAGCGCGGCGGCGATAATTTCCTCGCCCAGAAAGGTTGTTTTCGAGCCGAAGCCGCCGCCCACATCGGCATTATGTACATGGATGTGACTGTGTTCAATCCCCAGAAATTCCGCCAGCATATCTCGCGCCCGAAATACAGATTGCGAAGACACCCACGCGGTAAGCTGACCTGTTGCCGGATCAAAATCGAACATGCATGCTCGCGGTTCCATTGTGACAGGCGAAAGACGTTGATTGACCAGTCGCAAATGTATAGTGCGGTCGGCATGCGCAAAAGCTGCTGAAATATCGCCGCCACTTAACTGCGTGGTTACAGCAACGTTCGAGCCAAATTCGTCATAGAGTAAGGGTGCATCGTCTGCAAGCGCCATTTCTGGATCTGTCACAGCCGACAATGGCTCATAATCCACATCCACCAGGTCACGAGCATCCTCAGCGATATAGCGATCTTCCGCCAGCACGACGGCTACCGGGTCGCCAACATAGCGTGTGCGTCCAACAGCAAAAGGACGGCGTTCCGGCTTTTTGAGGCCATTCATCGGAACAGCATCCATAGTGCGCATACCATGTACCAGTTCTGCACCCTCAAAAGCCGCAACGACGCCGGGCAATGCTCGCGCCGCCTCAAGGTCCACTCCCTGTATCAATGCATGCGCATAAGGACTGCGCACAACCATCATATGCAAAACCGAAGGCCGCCCTTGAGGCGGTCTCAAATCATCAACATAGTGTCCAGTACCAGTAATCAGTGGATAATCTTCTTTCCGGCGCTCCAGTCCGGCGGGGATAGTGTATATACTCATGCGTTCTCCTGTTCGTTATTGGGTATTGCTATTTGAGTATACCATGTAGAAGTACCTCCCGAAAGTTTTTTCAAAGAGTAACATGCGACAAAACAAGCTGGCAGCATGCTGCCAGCTTGTTTTGTCGCATGTTACTCTTTGAAAAAACTATAACAACTTCCAGCCGGAGACGGCCAGCACCGTTGCCAGCACGGGGCGCATATAACGGTCAGGAATATATTTACTCAACTTACTGCCCATGAACACGCCGGGCAGCGATCCGATTAATAGCAGGAATACAATCGTCCAGTTGATAGTACCGGCATTGAGATACGCAAGCGTGCCAGCGACATGCAACACCACCGCATGACTGATATCTGCTCCCACCAGTTCTTTCGATGAAAGACGTGGGAATAGAAATGCCAGGGCCACGATGATGAGCGTCCCACTACCAACAGAGGTGAGACCAACAAGAAAACCGACAACGGCTCCCACTAACACGGTAATCAGAGGCCGGTAGCGTTTTTCCCATTTCGTTGTACCTGCGGCAGGTATGGTTTCGTGATGTAACACGGCTTGTTTCTGCCGTTCTGCATTTTTGCGTTCTACAAAGCGCATAATAAACGGTTTCGCAATAAGTAAAATCGCGACCAGTAGCAGCGTTATGCCAATGGCATGCAGGATAAAGCCATTAACCACATCACCATAATGCTTGTGAACGTACTGCACAACTCCCACGCCCAGAACAGTTGCAGGCACACTGCCACAGGCTAACCAGAAGGCTATTTTCAGATACTTCAGGCTAAACGTCTTCTGCTGGATGTGGACAATTGCACCGACTGCCTTCGTCACTGCTGAATAGGCATTATCGGTTCCGACAGCCCAGATAGGCGGCACACCCAGGACAAGAATCAGAATTGGTGCAAGCAAAGCGCCTCCACCCATACCTGTCAAACCAACCAGAAAGCCAACAAACAAGCCGACGAGCGAAATACGGTAATCCATGAGGTTCCCCTTCCTCTGTTTTTGAGATGCTGTATCGAAATATCTCAACCGTTATTGCTAACAATACCATAGAATATTCATTCTTTCAAGTTATTTAATACATTCTTTTTCCTTATGTCTTATTGATATAAGTGCTGGATAACTTATATCACTGCCTTATTGGTTATATTCTATTTTCATATGAGGAGGAATAGACTCCCAGGTATGCCCGTATATTACAGGTGGTCTTTGCGGTTCCTCTAAGAAGGAAAGCCCGGATTCAACCTGGACAGTGAACCCTTGACGAACTGGAGTAGCAAGAGTAGTCTACAGAAGACAGGAGAAACGTGACATGTTAAATGAACAAGATAGCTACCATCTCAATCTCTCACCCATTGTGCCAGAAGCACGGGGGATTGTTCGGGCCGCAGCAATTACCTACCTCCAGCATCTAGGTCAATGGTGCATCGGTGTGCTTATCCACGGCTCTGCACTGAAAGGAGGCTATATTCCGGGTTGCAGTGATATTGATTTTCAGGTCTACCTGGAATCAGCAGCTTTTGATAGCAGAGGTAATCTCCCTTTAGAAATCGGTATCAATATCCAGCGCGATCTCGCTATGATTGATATTGCTCCGTTCCAGTACATTCAAGGGTATGCTCTCCTACAGTTGAAGAGGCAAGGATTTACCGGCCCTATTCCTGGAGCCTACCATATGATTACTGGCACGCTCCCTGTTCCAGAGGCAACAGAGGAAGAGCTTCAAATTGCTGCAAGAAAGGCACTGGAAAAACTTGATGTTGCTAATGTGTTTCATCCTCAGGACCTGCTTGAGTGTGGGGATTGGAAACTCCCTCAAAAGGTTCGCTGGCTCTGTACTGATGTATGGCCGACGCTTTACCATGTTCTCACAATTCAGCAAGGGGATGGGATAGGGATGTGGCAATTATCAAAACACGAAGCCATGAAACGTTTGCCACAGGAAAGTGTTCTTGCACAAACCATTCAGGCATTTTATCAGGCGGTCTCTACCTACTATTCAGTTGGGACATCGGTTGAGGATGCATTTGAAGTCATTCAAACAGGTCTTACTTTTCTTCAATCCGTACAAACATGGTGGAGTGACATCAACTCTGATTAACCATATGCAAAGGCTTTTTTGCAATCGCCGCTCCGCTGCGTGGATATTGCAGGGAACAGAGTTTCTGTTGTTCCCAGATAAGTAAACGCCGCTCATCGGGAAGACCTGGCACCGTTACGACGGTATCTGCTTTGAAACGAACGCCAACGAGTTTCGCGGCTTGTTTCCCTTGAGTCAGTTCGTCAGTCAGGTCGCCTTTTTTGGGGAAGATGATGAGACCACCAACACGGCAAAAAGCAGCAGAGTATTCCAGAAGTGTGGGGATTGCGGCAACAGCACGCGATGTTACTACATCAAACTTTGCCCGATACTCTCGCTTATGAGCGAGTTCTTCGGCGCGTCCGTGAACGGCTACCACATCTGCAAGGTGGAGTGTGTCTATCATATGGTTCACAAACGTCACTTTTTTGCCGGTCGCTTCAAGTAACGTAACTGACCATTGCGGTCGTACAATCTTGAGTGGGAGACCGGGGAAACCCGCGCCGGTGCCGATATCGAGTAAGCGCAAGCGGGGTTTGTCAATGAGAGGTAGAAGGGTTAACGAATCGAGGAAGTGTTTCAATAACACTTCCTCTGGATTCGTGATTGCGGTCAGATTCATGCGAGTGTTCCAATCGAGCAATTCCTCACGGTAGGTCAGGAACTGCTCTAATTGGGTATCACTCAGGGCGAGGCCAAGTTGGCGCACGCCTTCAAGAAACTTGGTTAGAGACGAATTATTCGTATCGCTCATCACAAAACATCCACACTACGAAACGACTTTCTTTTTGCTGTTCAGGTAGTCAACGAGCAGGTATTCGCCGAGGTTATTTTTATCAGCATAGAACGTGCGACCGTGGTTGATCTCCGCCATCTGATTGACGAAGGCCACCATCCAGCGATCATCCTCCAACATGAAGGTGTTGATGGTGATATTTTCGCGGGTACAACGCTGCGCCTCCAACAATGCCTGTTTCTCGGCCCAGGGATTGGGCGGATAATCGAACATCCAGCCACCCTGACTCTCTTCATACCAGACGGTGGGACCACCATCGGTAATCATGATGATTTGCTTATTGACGCCGCGATGACGCGCCAGCAACTGGCGCGAGAGCATCAGTCCATGCGCCATATTTGTGCCGGTGCTATGGTCGTAAGGTCCCATCTCCACCAGTTCGTTGGGCTTGTACTCACGGGCAATGAACGAAAAGCCGACGATGTAGAGGTTGTCACGCGGGAACTGCGAGCGAATCAGGCTCTCCAACGCTACCGCAACCTTCTTCGCGGCAGGCTGGCAGCCGTTATAGATCATGCTCTTGCTCATGTCAATCATCAACACGGTTGACGATTGCGTGATAAACTCTGTGCGGTAGACCTCAAAATCGTCCTTCTGCAATCGTACCGGCGTACCGACCCCATTGCGGTGAATTGAGTTCATCAGCGTCTTTTCGAGGTCAATCAGGAACGGATCGCCGAACTGATAGACTTTGCTCTCATCGGTACGTTCGCCACCGATACCACGAAATGGGCTGATATGGCGACCAAAACCGTCGCGTTTGAGCTTGTTGAAGATGTCTTGCAGGGCTTTTTGTCCAATTTTACGCATACCCCGTGCGGTCAATTCCCACTGGGTACCCTTTTTCTGGATATAGCCCGCCTCTTCCAGCATCTTCATCAACGCCTTGAGTTCCTCGATTGACTGGTATTCTTCGTCGCCAAGCAGCGATTTGACCTTCTCGCTGTCAATTGCTTCAAGGTCATCCAGGCGGCGTGCCTCTTGCAATTGATCTTCGAGACCCTCCATCTGCTGCAACTGGCTCATCATACGCATGGCTTCATTCATCGGCAACGTCTCGTCACCACGGAATGGGAAGCGCGTGCGCATCTGCTCCATCGGCGACAGCGCCTCAAGGTTTTGCGCCAGTTCCATCATGTCCACGCGGATACGGTCGTCACCCATGAGTTGCTCCATCAAGTCCTGCAACTCCTGGCGCTGCTCAGGTGAGAGGTTGTCCATGATGCCTTGCATAGCAGCCATTTGCATCTGCATCTGCTCAATGAGGTCGTCCAGCGAATTGACGCCGGGGAAGTACTCACCGTGCTTCTGCATAAACGAGTCGAAGTCGGGTTCGCGGCCCTCCTGTCGCTCGCGCAACATTTTATTCAGGTCGCGCATCATCTCGCGCATTTTAGCGATATCTTCGGGCGTCATATTCTGCAACGATTGCTGCATACCCTGGAAGAATTGTTGCATCATCTGCTGTTGCAGACTGTCTACCAGTTCTTTGAACTTGTCACGGGCCTCATCATCCATGAAGTCGTATTCGGAGAGACTCTTAATCTGACCAGGGATATCTTCCGGCAATTTATCCAGGTAGTCTTGCTTGCGTTTGGCAATCATCTCCAGCATTTTGCGCATCTGCTCAGGCGTCAAATCACCATTGCCACCCTCGCTTGATTGCCCCTGCTGACCCATTTGCCCTTGCTGCCCTTGTTCCCCACTTTGACTACCCGATTGTTGTTGCCCTTGCTGCCCCTGTTGTCCATCCGGGGATTGTTGACCCGAAGGTTGGTCGCCGGGCTGCTGTTGATCAGACTGACCCGATGGCGATTGCTGCTGATTTTCCTGATCGGTATCATCCAGGCGACGCTGGATGCCATCGCGCTCCATTTGCTTGATTTCTTCAAGCTTTTCGCGCAGGTCATCCATCACGCCGGAGGCCATGTTGTAGCGATTGAGTTGCTGGTTTCGCTGGTTGCGCAGACGCTCCATCAACTCGCGCAGACCCATAGCGCGTTGTCCATCTTCATTGCGAATGCCATCCTGCATCAGGCGTTTGAGCGCCTGTTGCAGGTTGCCATTTTCCATGTAATCATCTGAGAGCGCCTTGAGAATATCGTCAGCATCCAGACCTTCGATATGCTGCGTGCCGTCCCAACGCGAGTATCCGTAGCGATTTTTATGAAAGCGTTCAAACATGGAAAGTATCCTTTCCTTTAACGTTAACGCCGATAGCGTATCTTACCGCTGACTTCATCCTTATTGAGACGACGGTTCAGGTGTAGACCTTCGAGAATGAACTCGATAGATGAGGCGATGCTGGCTGGACTGCCCCGTCCATTCAGTTTATCAATAGCTTTGCTGAGGCCGCCCACTTTTGCAAGCTGGTTGACGTACTCCATTGAAGGCAGATCGTCACCCACGTGGACGCTGAGGCCGCGCTCGAAACCTGCCACCAGTTGTTCAAATTCACGTGCTTCAAAGTAGTCGCCAAAGACGCTCAGTATGGAAGCATTGATGAGTTTCTGGATAACGCGCTCCTCTTTCACATCACCAACGGTGTCTAGCTCAATCTTACCAGCGGTTGAGGCAATGATTGACGGTAAATCGCTCACACGAGGCGCAATAGACCGCTCTTTCAGGCGCAGCGCACGACGACTGGCGCTACTCAAAACATTTTCAAAGTTAGCAACGGAGACACGCACGCTCACACCCGAACGCTGGCTGATATCGTTGCTGCGACGCGCCAACTGGGTAATTTCCGCGATGACTTCCTTCATAAACTGCGGGAAGATAATCTCCATGCCCTCAGTGATAAAATGGTTGCTTTCAGACTCCATGATCTGAATTTCGTGTTTTACCGTGCGAGGATAGTGCGTGCGAATTTCAGAGCCGACGCGGTCTTTGAGCGGCGTAATGATGCGCCCACGGTTGGTATAGTCTTCAGGATTCGCGCTGGCGACCACGTAGACATCGAGGGGCAAACGAATTTTGTAGCCACGAATCTGTACATCACGCTCTTCCATGATGTTCAGCAGACCGACCTGAATACGCTCAGCGAGGTCGGGTAGTTCGTTGATACAGAAAATACCCCGGTTTGTGCGTGGTATCATGCCATAGTGTATCGTCATTTCGTCAGAGAGATAGCGACCTTCTGCTACACGCACAGGGTCAACCTCACCCACGAGGTCGGAGATGGTGATATCGGGAGTTGCCAGTTTCTCACCATAGCGTCTGTCGCGAGGTAGCCATTCAATCTCTACCAGGTCACCATGATGTTCTACTTTGTCCCGGCAAGCCTTACAAACTGGCTCATAGGGATTATCATTGATCTCGCATCCAGCAATTACTGGCACTACATCATCCAGCAGATTGACCAGGCTGCGTGCCATGCGCGTCTTCGCCTGACCGCGTTCGCCAAGAAAGATAATGTCTTGACCAGAGAGAATGGCATTTTCGATTTGAGGAATAACCGTATCTTCATAGCCGATAATCCCTGGGAACAACTCTTCTCCTCTACGAATCTTCTGAATGAGATTTTTGCGCATTTCTTCCTTAATGGGAAGCAACCTATATCCACTTTCACGCAATTCGCCAATAGTGCGTGGCCGAGTAGTAATGGTCATTCGGTTTTATGCTACCTTTCTTAGGGGCTGGTTTTTGTGTGATGCATGTCTGGGATAGGGGACAGTAACCGATCCTGCATGATCCCCACTGTACCAATAACAGGTGGAACCTCTTTGATTCTACAGCTTCACATCAAAAAACGCAAGGGTTAAACACTGGCTATAGTTATCAACGGCACCAATCGCAAAGCAATGTACCATTATTGTACAACATTACGGTTCAGAAATTTCAACAGGAACGTCAACATCGGCCCAGATAGCGGTTTCTGGATAGTGATGAGCGTGCGTACCACCGGATACACGTTGCCGCGCCGCATTCGTCAATATTGACCGGCGTTCAGTCAACGACATTCCGGGGGTTGTTTTGATGGGATCATCCATTACCCACGGCGAGAGTGCAAGTATTTCACCCGTCAATACCTTTCCCGTCACAGTATGGACGTAGCTACCATTGCCCACAAAATTGCAGCAAGGATCGGGTTGCCGCTCACTTTTTTTCGTGATGGAGGATTGTCCATCAAATATCACATCAAAGAAATTCCCTAGCTGCATCGCACAAATATTATAAAGCAGATGGGGATAGTCGTCCTGCACGCTGCCAAGTACCGAATTTAGCCATTCTTGCGGCTGCCATTCACAGGTTTTGGATGGGGCGGCCCATAGCTGATCATTAGCGTCATTTTGTATCACGATTTGCGTACCAAGGGAATCCAGTTTCTGAAGGTATTCCGGCATAAACGCATCAAGGCTAATAGCCATACCCACATTGCCAAATTCTGTCGCAAACGTTTGTACACGTTCCAGATTGCCAGGCACAAGGTCGAGAACGCTTTTCTCACTCTCGGTGATAAAAACTTTATCGGTTGTGCCAATCAGTTGACCATCTGGTCCCCATAGCAAGCCTGTATTATAGACCTCCGGGCCATCAGGAAGATAGACTTTGCCAACCTCACGTTGTCCGAAACGTCCGATATCTGCTGACGAAGTTGAACTGTGGACATGCGGAATAATGGTACTGGCAGAAAGATAGATGGTATGTTCAGAGGCCAAGCGACTCAAGCTAGTCACGAAAGGACGATATAATGTATCCGATAGGGAGAGGAGCAGTGAACGTACCAGAGAAATACCGGGGTACAGCCGACGATAGTGTACCATACGTCGTGCATAACCCAACGCCAGCATACTGATTGCCACGTTTGAGGTATGCATGCGCCGGGGGATGTAGCCTCGTTTGCCCGTCATGGCAAGCGGCAAGCCCAGTATTTCACCCAGCACGACCAGATTTGGACGGTCTTTTGCCAAATGCGGCACTGCCAGACCCACGATGCGCTCCAGTTCCATAGCGAAACTGCACTCAGTAGCGGCAGCCTGAACATTGATACGATTACCGACAGCGATAAAGCGCACAGGACGAGTTTCCATGACAGACCTCCTCTCTTCTCTTGCTCAGTTCAGGAAACCAGTCTATCATAGTTGGGAACCACCGTCTAGCAGAGATCACTTTCCTTCCGTTTGACGAATCATCCGACGGCAAGCCTCAATGGCTGTTTGCCATTCTGCAAGGTAGCGTGCTTTTCTCACTCTAAACCAACAGTGATACCCACATGTATGATCGTCGGCGTCACCTTCAAGCACGTAGACGTACTCACCTTTATCGAAGATCACTTGCTCCCAACCTTGTTCTAAATCCCAGAAATTCAAAGGAATGCAGAAATCTTCTTGAGAATAATCCAGTGCTGCATGACCCAACAAGCCAAAACTCGCGAGCAACCCTTGCTGCTGGCTGAAAAAGCCCAAATGGTATCCCCATAGTTTCCGCCACGAGGACCACCAGGTTCGCATTTTGATTTGATAAGAATGAGTTCAAAATCCTCAATAATGGGAAAAAGCTCTAAAGGAAGTGCTTCTTTCTGGGCCGGGGAAAGCAGTTCAGTCCACGGCGAAATACGTGGTTCTTTCGCCAGAGGTACTTGATCTTCCCTAGACAGGAAAAGAACTTCGTCTTCCGGGTTCTCAAAAATACGCATAGCTCGTTTGTCTGCCTTTCGTTTCGTTTTGAGATGGACCTGCCAACGTAAGGCAAGGTCATGTTATTCTACTACTTTCATACCAGGTCTGCTACTCTTGCATTGAATTGTCCGGCCTGAACGAGTAGAATAGGCCGTGGTTTCAACGTTGCAACAAGTACAAGAAAGCATTGGAGCAGAATTTTGAACGAATCTCAAACAAAGTTGACGAACAACTCTTTTCCAGGTCAGCGCAGTCCTGTAAGACTTGATAGCATCCTGGATATGCGCATTCCAGATGATATCAGTATTTCCTCTGATGGGAAACGTGTCACCTTTGTCGTGTGGGAAAAAGTTCCTGACGAACAGAAACGGCGCGGGCGCATCTGGATAGCAGAGACATCTGGTGGTGAAGCACGCCCCTTTACAAAAGGGAAACGTGGAGAAACCTGCCCGCGTTGGTCTCCTGACGGCAGGCAACTCGCCTTTATCACACAACCGGAAGGAGAAAAAGAGAAGCCACAACTCCACCTCATGTCAGCAGATGGTGGTGAAGCTCGATTACTTTGTAAAATGCCAAACGGGGTCAGCGACCTTTCATGGGCACCTGACGGGAGCCGCATTGCCTTTCTCTCCCTTGAAGGTGAGGAGCCAAAGAGTGACCCTAAAGTCATTGGCCCCAGTCGCCATCGTCGCCTGTGGACAATCCGTCCCGATGCTGCTATCCCTGAACCGGTGATAGCTGACGGCATCACTGTATGGGAGTATAGCTGGTCGCCCGACAGCAAACAACTGGCCCTCCACTATGCTCCCGGCCCCGATGATACCGACTGGTATCGCAGTCAAATCGGCGTTGTTGCAGCAGAAGGCGGAGCGGTACGCCAGGTCACGAATCTAACATGGCAGATGAGGGCGCTGGCGTGGTCGCCTGATAGCACACAGATATCCTATGTCTCCGGCAGGTGGAGCGACCCAGGACGTGGCAGTGGCGATATCTACACTGTTTCACTGCAAACTGGTCAGACCCGCAATCTAACTCCTGATGTTGATTTTAGCCCGAGCTGGTCTTACTGGCTGCCTGATGGTCGCCACTTACTCTACGCCGCGACGAAGAACGTCACTCACCACATCGGTATCATAGACAGCAGTGATAGTACAATTACCTTGCTCGACGAAGATTTTGTTATGCAGTGGGATCAGCCATATCTCTCGACAACACCGGATGGCCTTAAATTCGCAACTATTCACTCAAATGCCCAGCAGCCTCCTGACGTATGGTTTGGAGAACTGGCTTACGAAGGCAATATGGCAAAGGGAATACAGTGGCGTCGTCTCTCACGTTTAAATCCTATTGTGGAAGAAACTTTTGCTCTCTCACCAACACGGCGCATCAGCTATGAAAGTGTTGACGGTTGGCATATTGATGGCCTCTTTACACCGCCGCTCACACGCAACAATGATGCTCTGCCGCCACTCTACGTTGATGTCCATGGTGGACCATCAGGAGCAGATTGCGATTCCTGGGACGGTATCACACAATACATGGCTGCAAAGGGCTATGCAGTGTTTAAACCGAACATGCGCGGTAGCTGGGGACACGGCATGGCCTTTGCCGACGCTGTAATTGGCGATATGGGCGGCAAGGATTTCCAGGACATTCTGAACGGTGCCGAATACCTCGTCAAAGAGGGACTGGTAGACAGCAATCGCGTTGGCATTGGTGGTTGGAGCAATGGCGGCTTCCTGACGGCATGGGCAGTGACACAGACCAACCGCTTCAAGGCAGCAATGATGGGTGCAGGTATCTCAGACTGGCATAACCAGCACGCTCAAACAAACATTGCCGACACCGATGTATTGTTGCTGGCGGCTGACCCACTGGAGAATCCCGATATATACAGACAACATTCTCCGCTGACTTTCGCCAGTCAAGTGACCACACCAACGTTGATTGCACACGGCGAAGATGACCCAGCCGTGCCTGTCGCGCAGGCGTATGCCTTCTACCGTGCCTTACGCGAACACAATATCCCTGTCGAACTGGTCGTCTACCCGCGCGAGGGACACGGCCTGAGCGAACAGGCGCATCTAAAAGACTATATGGAACGGCTCTTGCGCTGGCTTGATCGCTATTTACAATGATGGCCGCCAGGATGTTAACCGTGTAGGGACCGATTTATCGCGTCCGCCGTTAGATACACACCTTGTATGAAAGATGCGCGGACGCGATAAATCGGTCCCTACACGGGTCATTATCACTAATACAGGTATATTAAGCAACCACCTCTTCAGCCTCTTCGGCATCCACAATTTCAGCAGCAACCACCTCTGCCGCCAGAGTCTTTTTGCGCGTGGAGCGGCGCTCAAGCAGTTCGGGGGTGATGCGGTAGACATCACGTGCTAAACCGACGCGCTCAAGTGTCCAGATGACATAGCCCGATAGGTCAAATTGCCACCAATGCAGGCCGTGAAAGGCGGAACGGGGGAATGCATGGTGGTTGTTGTGCCAGCCTTCACCGAAGCCGAGTAGTCCTACGACCCATTCGTTGCGACTCCTATCATTGGTCTCAAATTCGCGTTTGCCGAAGGTGTGGCAGACAGAATTGACGCTCCAGGTGACATGGTGTGTTAAAAACATACGTACCAGGCCGCCCCACAGTAAACCGGTCCAGCCACCGATAGCGAATGGAATGACGAGCGATAGCACCACCCACAATAGAAAGGTGCGACTGACAAAAACCACAATCGGGTCTTTCAGTAGATAGCGACAATACACATTCGGGTCGGCCATACGATCTTTAAACAACCAGCCCACATGGGAATGAAAAAAGCCTTCCACCGGACTATGTGGGTCGCCTTCACGGTCAGCCTGAGCATGATGTTTGATATGCGTTGCCGCCCAATCCAGCGCCGCACCCTCTACGGACATAGAGCCGAGAATCAATAGAACAAGTTTTACGACCGGATGAGGCTTAAAACTGCGATGCGTCAACATGCGGTGAAAACCGATGGTCACACCCAACGCAACCAGCGAATACATGACCAGCAATAGGATGACATCAGTCCAGTTGACTGCGCGTTGCCACAATAAGCGCATGGCAAAAACAGTTGCAAGTAAAGGGACAATTACTACGACCAGCACGGCAGCTTTATATGCATATGCAACCAGGGATTTCATCTAACCTCCGCTCAAAACCATCTCCACCACAGCAGTGGAACAGTAGTTAAGAGTGGAAAATGGCAGCAAATGTTTCATCCATAGCAGTGGAGATACATATATTTCTGCTACACATTCATCCGTGCGAGCCTCCATAACATATCTCAGCGGAAAAATCAAGGGGATTGCTCCCCTTCATTCTGCTAAGCATTTCCGGCATACTGAAAGCAGACAGCAGATGGTGCCTGTCCAATAAACAACGTGGAGGAAGTATATCACTGCCTGTATATGCATATGTATGATACAAAGTGGCGGGGTCTATTCACACAAGACCTGTAAAGCGGAACATTCCACTTTACAGGCTATTTTTATTACTCAGGAGCAGAACACATGCATGATTCGCTTGAAAGCGGCCCACAAAACAATGGGACGGAATCAGCGTCCATTACCAGGATTGTCAATGCACTCGAAGCATTCGCTCATGCCGAAACGTTGGATGAGACACGGCGGGTGTTGGAAAAGCAACAGGCAACATTGCTGTTGCCAGATACACTGGCAACAATCCAGTTGATGATTGATGATATGTTTGCGAACAAGCAGAAAGGAGATGCAAGAAACTGGCGACAGTACCTTCACTTGCTGGAAAATGCCCGGCAACACGGCATTGACACAGCATGGCACTATTTCATGACACAGCAAAGCAACGCAGTACAGGCGATTGAAGCTCTGACTACTGCAGCAAGCGCTGACGAACTCTACCAGACGATTATGACCTATCAGGACGCTTTGCTCTCAGACGCGGCCTTTGTCATACTGGAAAATACTATTCAACGCCAACGCAGCTTTGCTCCATGGGAGGCGGTGGAATACTGGCAACAATTGCTTGACTTTCTCGAGGATGCCCAAACACATGGTATTGCAGCCGCGTGGGTCATATTCGAGTCGCAAGAGCTATAAACACTAAAACATTGCACGCACCGGCGATCAGTCTAAAACTTGTTGAACAGATGCCAGGGCTTTTCGCACTTCCCGGTTCCAGTAGACCCAATCTTCGGTTGTATGCAGATGGGGCGAGAGCTGCTCAAGAGTTTTCAACGCACGCGAAAATTGGACTCGCGCTTGCTCAAGGAACTCCCGGCCCTCGCCCCCACCATCTTTCATCTGGCCGAGGGATGCAAGAGCAACGCCTTCATCGTATGCATCAAGTACGGGTGCTAACTGGCGATTAATGCCTGCGGGGCCACGAAATATATCATCACCGCCTTCACGTCGCTGATCCAGCCAATCGAGCGCGAAATCGCGCACCTCTTCCGCAATTTTCCAGGCCCGCTCGCAGTCTTGTTCCGTCACATCTTCCCGCTTGCTACTCCGTCCATCCGTCAGATACGTCAACATCAAACGTTGCACGCCAAGCGCAATAAGCGAGGCATAGATGCGAGTCCGCTCCTCCTTTGTGAGTTTCAACCCGAAGACAACCGACATAATTTCTTCATGGCTGAGCGCAGGTAAACGTTTCACGCTATAAAGCGATTCCGCAAGTGACTCTACCTTGCGGCGCTCAAATGCTAAGGGACTTTTGCTAAAATCGCGAATGTGCCATTGATGTTGCGCAACAATACTTTCGAGTTCAGATGCAAAAATGCTGCGCGAGTAATTCTGAGGTTTTGACATATATGTTTCGCCTCCCTAACAGAACACAATTAAACATATTAAAGGGGCCAATGACATTATAGCATTCAACGATGGATGCTATATTCACAATTCGAGAAGAAGAACTTTTTGAAAAACGAGCGGTATCTTCGTCAAATAGGTAACTATTCCTTATTGATGGATTCACATTAACCAATTATAATATCACGTTTGTCAAGGGGACTGATGGTCACGATTTCAGAAGCGAATGCTGGCATACTTTGAAATAGACGGGGGATAAACACCCCACTGTTATTCTTAACAAGGAGAAAGACACAATGAACAATAAGCATTTTCAAAAGAAGGATAGCAATAAAATGGTTATTGCCGCACTCGCAGCATTAGCGAATGCATCTACCTGGGAAATGACATATCAGGTTCTGCAAACGAATGCTGAAATTCTCACTTCGGACCAGACGTTTGCCTACCTGTGCGAAATCATCAATATGCATCGCTCCCTGCGCGAAATCGCTGAAGTAGAAAATTGGAATGCGTACCTAGGACTTCTTGAGGACACACGTAAGAATAACGTAGAGGAAGCATGGAGCAACTTCATTACGTTGCAAAACGACTCGGCGGAGGCAATCGAATTCTTTATCGGTGCAACCAGAGAAGAGAAACGCAAATTTCTCATCACAGACACAAATCTGCTGCTGAGCAACCTTGCCTTCGTCTACCTGCGTAATAAAATAGAGGTGGCAAAGGCCGATAACGACGCCGAACTGGTAGAGCTTTTGGAACCACACCTGCACCTGCTTGAAGATGCGCGTACACATACAATCAATGTTGCATGGACTAACTGGGAAAATTATATGTAACTGACAATTTCCCTTGAGAGGCAGTAGCCAGAGCATCAGGACGATGAACATTCATCGTCCTGATGCTCTGGCTACTGCCTCTCAAGGAGCTATCTTTCACCCTTTTTGTTCATAAAGCTAGTCAGATTGCCACAAGTATGATATGCTTGGCATACGAAATTACAATCATGTTTCGTTATTAAAGACGGTTGATAATCGTTCTTTCTAAGAGCAACAATAAAAATGAAACATTATACGACTAGCGTCTAATACATAGAGCGAGATAGTGGGAAACGAAGGACAGCAACCACCTCTGCCACCGCAGGGGCCACCAAACCAACCGGCCAATTATGGTTGGCAATATTCACAGGATCAACCCGGACCAATGGCACAACAGCCGCCGGGTATGCCTCAACCTCCTATGTCTATGCCGCCACAGCAATACCCGGCCCGTGCAGGACAGCCGATACAACCGGCGCAAGCAGGTCAACCGATACAACCGGCACCTCAACAACTTCCGCCGCGTTATCAGCAGCCGATAGCTGATATGGGAAGTTCTCTTGGCTATGGGCAAGGGATGGACTATCAATATCTCGATGCCACTCAACCTTCGCAATCTATACCAATGTTGCGCCAGTCCCGCTTACAGCAGTTACGTGAAGAGCGCATGCGCAATCAACAGAGACGCATGAAGCCAAATATCAGCAATCTTATCTCGCAAAAAGTGCTGAAACGCCCACCAACGGGAGGAGTACCTGGTACGCCCGGCGTGCCAGGTACACAACTCCCTCCTGCTCCGCAGGTGCCGCCAGCAAGGGGTGCAGCAGTGCAACGTCCACTGCATCTACCGACACCACCAGAGCAATATTCACCATTGGCCGCACCGCCTCAATCCAGGGCAACGAACCACAATGGGCAAGGAAGTATACCAGCAGGTATGCAACATAATCCTGCGCTGGCACGCGCTCTGGAACCGCCGCAATCGGCAGCGGAAGCCGCCCAGAATACCGGCATGATTCGACGGGCGAATATTCGCCGGGCGACGATTATTCTCACCGGTGCGTTTATCGTGAGCCGCATTCTCGGCCTGTTACGTACCTCCATGTTTGCCGCTATCTTCGGCGCAACTCCCATATCTGATGCCTATTATCAGGCATTTATTGTGCCTGACCTTATTTTCAATGTCGTTGCCGGCGGCGCTCTGAGTTCTGCCTTCATCCCTGTCTTCACAGGATATATGGTAACAAAGCGCGATGAAAATATGGCATGGCATATCGCCAGTTCCGCACTCAATATCGCTATCGCTATCATGATTGGACTGGCACTGATCGCGGAGATTTTTGCTGGAAAAATTGTCCCACTGTACAATCCAGATGTACCAGCCAGCGAGCTAACCTTAATTACCATGCTGGTACGCATCATGCTCTTGCAGTCTATTGTTATGGGAGCCGGCGTGATAATCACGTCTGTACTGCAGGCGCGGCAAAACTTCATGTTGCCTGCGATTGGCTCTGTTCTCTATAATGTCGGGCTAATTGCGGGATTGCTCCCTGGTTTTTTTCTCGCCCTGCATGGGCAGCACAATGACAGTACAAACGTTCTCTTTGCAACGCTGGGCGTCGTAGTAGGCGCGATACTACAGGTCGCGATCCAGATTCCTGGGCTATTCAAGGTGGGAATGCATTATAAGCCGTCATTTGACTGGCGTCATCCAGCAGTCATTCAGATTGGGCGACAGATGGTTCCTCGCGTGATCAATGCCGTCATGCTCTACGCTTCAATTTTTGTTGACCGGGGCCTCATTTTATTACTGGTCGCCGTATCAGCGGAGGGCGTTGGCGGCCTGATTACGCAGTATTACCAGGCATTCCAACTGGTACTCCTATCAGTAAGCATCTTTGGTGCCTCCGTATCTACTGCCGCATTCCCCACCATATCAGAGTATGTTGCGCGAGGCAGGATGGACAGTGTACGTGCCATCATTACCGAAACATTGCGCAGCATTCTCTTTTTATCAATCCCTTCCTGTGTGGGACTTGGTGTGCTGGCACTGCCCGTCATTCAAGTATTGTACGAGCATGGTGCATTCTCATTAGAAGATGCAAAATCTACTGCCGTTCCTCTAACGTTTTTTGCTATCGGGCTGGCGAGTCTGGCTGCGGTCGAAATACTCACTCGCGCATTCTACGCGCTGCGCGATAGCACCACGCCGGTAGTAGTCAGTGTGGGCCAATTCCTGTTCAAAATCGCCTTGAGCATCGTCCTGATAGATATTGCGGTCTGGGGTGCGCAATGGGGTATGGGTGTACTGGCTTTTTCAACTTCGCTCGCTGGACTGCTGGAAGCCGCAGTGCTTGTCTGGCTCTTGCACCAGCGAATCGGTGGACTGCAACTACGAGAACTTGGTCTTTATATCGTGCGTGTGCTGATTGCCGCAGGCGTAATGGGTATAGTCCTGCTCATCTTGCGCGTCATCCTCGATCACATTTTCGTGACCACTACCAATACAGCATTAGGAGCAGGTGGCACGATCCTCGCGATCTTCAAACTTTTCGTCGAAATCGGTGTGGGCCTTTTTATCTTCGTGCGTGCCGCACGCTTCCTTGATATTGAAGAGTTGGAGATATTGAGACGCTTAACGGAACGTCTCAAACCATTGCTGAAACGCTACAATCTTTTATGGCTGGTGTCGTGGATTTAAGAAAGTGACTATATGAAACAGCTTCGTCTCTCCCTCGTAGGCTTTGGCGTTGTCGGTCAAGGTCTGGCGGAACTCCTACAGACAAAACGAGAACAATTGCAGCGTGAGTTTGGGTTGGAAGTGACGCTCGTCAGTGTTGCTAACGCTCGTCACGGCTTCATTTATCGGGAAGAAGGTTTGGACATCCCTACCCTGTTGGAACTAGCCAGCGCACGACGCCCTCTGACAGAGCATCCAGGGATACGCCATTATGCGAGTGTCATGCAAGGTTTACAGTCCACGGCGGCGGATATGCTGGCGGAGGTAACAGGCACCAATTTACGCGACGCGGAACCAGGTATCAGCCACATCCGAGCAGCCCTTTCGCGGGGAATAGACGTTATTACGGCTAACAAAGGGCCAGTAGCGTTAGCAGCCGTTGAATTATTCGCACTGGCACAAGAGCATCAAGCGCAATTACGCATAGAGTCAACCGTCATGGCTGGCACGCCTGTTATCAGCACCATCCGCGAAGGTATGGCGGGTGCAACGGTGCTTGCCATACGTGGCATCCTCAACGGTACGACGAATTATATTTTGAGCGCAATGGCGGCGGGACGAAATTACGCCGAAGTTCTTGCGGAAGCCCAGGCGCGAGGATATGCCGAAGCCGACCCAACGGCAGATGTCGAGGGCTATGATGCCGTGGCTAAAGTACTTATTTTGGCAGCAGTTGTTTTCGGACATCCGCTCAAACCTGAGCAGGTGATACGACAGGGCATCACGCAGATTACGAAAGAGCAGATGCAACGGGCGATTGACAATGACAGGCGCATCAAACTTGTCGCTTCCCTCCATCATATCGCCGCTAATGGTTCCACAGAAGCAACAGTTGAGGCAAGGGTCGAGCCGATGGAACTTCCATTGAGCGATACCCTAGCCCGCGTAGATGGTGTTCTGAACGCTATCACTATTCAAACGGATACATTGCAGGAAGTAAGCATTATTGGCCCAGGGGCAGGACGCTTACAGACGGGGCAAGGCTTGCTAGCTGACCTGATTGTGATTGCGCGGAATGGATGATTGAACCGAATACCATCACCTATATTTATGGCAGTTTCGGCTCAATCTCGCTCTCGTCATCCTCGCCTTTTTCCTTGTTTTCGAGAATGTCACCATCCTGGAAGAGGATGCGTTTCGCACCGGCCCGCCATTTGGGGGTACGGCGCAACAGAAATTCGAGGTCCATGGAGAAATGTAAAAACTCCTCTTGCTGGGCATCTTCCATAATGCGTTTAGCTTCTTCATCCTGCTCAACAGAAATACGTTGCTGGTACCAGTTAATCGCCTCACACTCCTCTTGCAACGAGGCAATCATACGCGCAAAGGTGCGAATTTCCTGGGGCAACTCGTTTGCTGGCTCATGGTACTGATCAAATCCTGCCATGATAAAATATTCCTTTCATTTCTTCGGGTATACAAAGAAAGCCCGTTGTTGCTTTCCTCCTCGCTACCTATGTCACGTTAGAGCAAATCAAACTGATACACTCAGGACGGGGTGATGGATAAACATTCACTGTTCCCACTCATTTTCACTTATTTCCAACAGTGACAAGCCATCTGCGCCAGGCGAGTGTTTGTTGCGTCTGGACAGGTAATCCTGCCTGAATGAAGAGCATTTGTAGATATCTTGTTGTCATACTTGCATCTCCTACTTCCCTTTTGAACCGTAAAGGAATGCGGGATGACTGGAACCATGGCAAATCACAGTTGATCATTTCTCAAGATTTGTGTTCTTTGATGACAGGTCTATCAGGCATGCCGGGTACCCTGAAGACAAAGTTGACGGAGCCAAATTTTAGCTTGTCGCCGTGTTGCAACAATTCAGGTTCCATTGGAGTTAAGGTTAATTCGCCAAGTTTTGTTTTGTTGACGCTTTTGAGGTCTTCGATGTAGAAAAAGGTCTCTTCGTAACGAATACGGGCATGTTGACGTGAAACCGTCATATTTGGATCAAACATGGTCAGGTCAATATCAGGTTTCGTACCACGTTTGGGGTCGGTGCGCCCAATAATAACATTTTTCTGCAATATTGCCAGGCGCTGCACCGCCTGACCTTCTTTTTCGAAGCACAGGTTTGCATAAATTTTGATATCTGTTGGCATAGCGTGTATGGTTTTATCGTCATCAGGCGCATCCTGACCGTCTATGACTGTTGCGCTTAATGTGGCATCTCCCCCGACTGAGGGTATTTCTCCAGTTAAACGCTGCCATTCGCCAGAAATTTGAGGGCGTTGCATTGGGATGTTCTCTAAAGCGGTAAAAAATGAAGCGGCATCGGGATAACGCTCAAAGGGGTTCTTTGCCAGCGCACGATCAACCACATTCTGTAGCATGGGAGGCGTATCATGCTTAAATTGCCGCATAGGCGGAACCGGGGCGGTACTTTGTAGAATGCCAGTTTCGGCTGGATTGCGCCCAACAAAGGGTAATCGTCCAGTAACCAGGACAAATAACAACAGTCCCAACTGGTATACGTCACTGCGTGCATCTATCATACCACCATTGATCAGTTCGGGCGAGGCATAAAGAGGATCAAGATAGCCAATATCGCTTGTGCGCTGGCTGGGAATATAGCCAAGTGTTTTGAGCAGAGTGCGCAATCCAATATCATCAAGTTGAACACGATCAGTGACGTTTACTGTGTCTACCGTAATCAACGGTGGACGCATATCCACCCCTACAGAGCCGTTCTCGTGCAGCACTTTAACACCTTGAGCCAGTTGTCGGGTAATATCGAGAGCGCGTTCGATCGTCACATTTTCGTTATCCAACACATGTTGCAATGTCATGCCACGGGGCGGATCAGTGGCAATATAAATGCGATTGCCATCTATACCCCAATCATGTACTCGTATCACATAGGGAGATTGTATGGGCCGCCGTCGCTCCAGTGGTTGAAGCTGTTGTTGCACAGTATATGCATCAAAGTTGGGGGGGAACTCCACAACTTGTAGCCCCACCACATCGTTGGTATTGCGGTTATAGGCTGTATACGTGGACAGCATGCCTCCTGAGGTAATCACCTGTCCTACCATATAGACGCCGCCGATAAGCCGAGAATCGCGCTGTGACATACAAACCCCCTCTGCCAGAAAGCATCGATTAATTGTACAGCTGCTGCTTTACGTAATCTTTAATAAGTTGCCAGTTATTGTTCTGTGGCAATAGAATATACTGTCCATCGGAAGATGTCGAGTCAACCAGTACATTTTGATTGCTCAAACCCACGTGGTGCGCGTTATTAAGGTCCATTTTCAACGCAAACTGTGCCAGATCGGCCAGGGACAGGTTTGTATAGACGGTTTTCTCCAGTGCTGAGAGGGCGCTATACATACTGGGCCACGTGGAGATGGACTTCACCTTCGAGAGCGCGGCTTTGATGATGATTTGTTGGCGGACTGAACGGGCAAAATCGGTACTTTCTGCTGGATTATTGAAGACATAGCGGGCGCGAGCATATTCCATGGCAGTCGCGCCATTCATATGTGTCATGCCCTTAGTAAAGGTTACGGTGATCCAATTTGGATTAATGCTGGGATTATCATTGGCAGGATAATGCGCACTGAACGAATCCGGCACATAAACATCCACACCGCCAATGGAGTCAATGAATTCTTTGAAACCGGTAAAATTGATGGTCACCCAGTATTGGATATCCAGACCGGTGATTAACGAGACTTTCTGCGCCGCGGCATTGCCTCCAGCAACGGGATCGGTATTGTTATACTTCGCGGCATCTTCATAGACGGAATTGATTTTTCCGTAGTTCCCCGACCCTTCAGGAATCTGCACCCACAGGTCACGCGGCACCGAAATCAAGGTTGTATGATGGCTGGGCGGCAACAGACTCATAACCATCATCGAGTCAGTCAGATACGCCCCATTATGACCAGCACCGCCATAACCCAGTACGAGGATATTTACACGGTTACTCGTATTCATATATCCTGTCTGCGTACTCAGCGGAGATTGTGTCGAAATCGTGGAACCGAAAGCCAACACTCGTTGCCCCAACACGCCTCCAATAATCAGAAGCACTACGAGTATGATGAGAACGCTCAGACAGCCTATCGTGCAACCACGTCGTCGTGGACGGCGCGTTTTTTTCGTAGGAGTTGGGCCAACTGGAGTTTGACTGGATTGATGGTATGGATACTGCGGCCCACCCGGTGCTGACGCAGGCGCAACAGGCGGTATCTGCTGGTTCTGTAGCAACTGTTGCTGGGGTGAATAGGTTCCAGGCTGAGGTTGAGGTTGTGCGGGCTGAAAACGCTGATTCTGCGGAGCGGGTTGGCCTTGCTGATACCTTCCTTGTTGCCATGAAGGCCCCGGTTGCCCGGATTGACCCTGTTGTGCGGGCGGTTGGTTTTGACCATGAGGATTTTGATAAGGTTTGCGATCAGCCGGTTTTGGCGCATCTTTAAAACTGCCAATAATTAATTTACCCTGCTGAGGAGTGGGAGGGCGACGATTTGTTGGTTCAGTAGGTTCATCTTGATGATAATATGGATTGTCGTTCATAAACAATTCCTTTTTCTAGTTACATGTATGTTACAGCAATTGACGCCATTATACACCTCTACCTTACCCCACAATGAAAAGAACAAAACATAATCCTATACTATAACAACGATTCAAATTCATAGAGGTTACGTCTTCAGGGTACCTATAGAGAGTACCCTGAAGCACTACTACTTCGTACTCCACGGTTGCACGGCTGAACGATCTCTGCCATGCTGCGTCGCCACAATTTCGGCCATAATTGCCAATGCCATTTCTTCCGGCGAGGTTGCGCCGATATTCAGGCCAATGGGGCCGTGAATGTGGCTCAATTGCTCATCGGTCACACCCGATTGTTTCAGACGTGCGCTGCGCTCCTCGCTGGTTTTGCGGCTGCCAATTGCGCCGACATACCCAACTTCACGCGAGAGTACCACACGCAAAGTCGGCTCATCAAATTTGGGATCGTGTGTCAAGACAGCGACCGAAGTGGAAGGGTTCAGGTCCATCTTCTGCAACACTTCATCAGGCCACTCGACAATAAGCTCATCGGCGGTTGGAAAACGATCCCGCGTCGCGAAGGCTGCACGCGCATCTACAACAACGACGCGGTAATTGAGTGTCTTTGCGAATGTCACCAACGGAATAGCGATATGACCGGCTCCTACAATAATCAACGACGGTGGCGGTGGAAATCCCTCGATAAACACGTCAACCTGTTGTGGCTCAGCAGCAGTTCCCAGCGCATAGGTACGAGTCACAGCCTCGCCTTTCCAGATGGCTCGCTCGGCATCATGTACGACCTGAGCATCAAGTTCTGCATTGCCAAGTGTTCCTCGCGTCTCTTTTCCGGGCAGCACAAGCAGTTTCGCGCCAACATGCTCTTGGCCGCGCACAAGCGTTGCCAGCGCAACACCTTTTTCCTGGGCGAGCATGTCCTTCAACGCTTCATACAATTCGCTCATACGCTCACCAGTCCAATCGTTCAACGAAGACGTGGATGGTGCCACCACAGGCAAGACCAATTTGCTCGATATTCTGTTCCTCAGTAATGCCAAATTCAAGCATCTGCGGCTTACCGTTTTTGATCACTTCCATTGCGGTGTGAAAAACTGCTGGCTCGACGCAACCGCCGCTCACCGAACCTGAGAGTTCGCCGCTTTCACTCACTGCCATCTTCGCTCCAGGCCGACGAGGAGCAGAACCAGCCATTGAAACAACGGTCGCGATAGCTACGCGCTCGCCGCGGGAGCGCCACTTCTCAATATCAGGCAACACATCACGCATAGGAATCCTCCTGATTTTTTCAAATGCTAAGTTTTTCAGATTTTCGGCGCAGACCATGCCGCAACTGCTTTATTGCGGGCCGCCGCACTGCGTACAGGCCGACTATCATCAATCGTCTGGAGCAGATTCCCCAGGCTAATCAAGCTATCCAGGTTATGGACAGGCAGAAAATTATCAATATACGGTAAGGCCGTCTTCATACCAATCGTCAACGGGCGATAATCGGGCGAACCCAGCAGTGGATTCAGCCAGATTAGCCGGTGACAACTGTGCTGCAAACGGTCCATCTCCACTTCTAGAACACCTGCATCCCCACGATCCCATCCATCACTGATAATCAAGACTACCGCGCCACGCCCCAGCACGCGCTTCGCCCATTTATGATTGAAAAAATGGATTGCGTCGCCAATACGTGTGCCGCCCGACCAATCTTGCACCGATTTCGAGACATCACGCACCGCGTCATCTACATCGCGCCGCTTGAGTTGGCGCGTGATACGGGTCAGGCGTGTGCCGAATACAAAGGTCTCGACATTCATCAGCCCATTCGAGATGGTATGGATAAAATGCAAGAGTAGGCGCGAATACAGGCTCATCGAACCACTAATGTCGCAGATAATGACCAGCGGACGCGGCTTGCGTTTGATGTCGCGCCACGTCAACTCGATAAATTCCGCGCCATACTTCAAGTTGCGCCGAACAATGCGCCGCATATCGGGATACGAGCCATGCCGGGCAGGCCGCTTGCGATGCGTCGGGCGCATACCGAGATTCCAGCGCATATCGGCCATCAATTTTTTGGCTTCCTGCACCTCGTCCCACGTGAACGACTCAAAATCTTTCTTGCGCAACATCTCCAGTGCGCTATAGGCTGTACCCTGTGGAATTGACTCATCGTCGTCGTCTTCCTGATCCAGGCGATCATCTTGCTTACGACGACGCTCGGTCTGGCGCATCTCTTGACGCAATTCGCGGCGCTGCTCGTTGGCGTTATTCATATGTTCGGCCATACGTTTACGCTCGGAAGGAGGGAGACGCATTTGCCGCTCATCGCGCTTTGCCGCGCCAGTCGGTTGTTCGGTCTTCTTATTTTGCTGGTCACGCATGTACCAGTAGTAGAGGTACATCTGGTCAAAGATCATTTCCTGCTCGTGACGAACCAGCAGGGAACACTTGAGCGTATTGTAAAAGTCTTCTTTGTTGGTGATATCAATGTAATTGAGCGTCTCAGCCAGATCAAGCATCTGCCTCGGCCCTACATCAATACCTACTTCCCATAGAATGCGCCCAAATTCGACGAGACGGTACGTCAAACGTTCGCCGCGTGCAAGCTCTACTGGTTTGAGGGGATTGCTGGCAAAGTAGTCGCTGTCATTACCATTGTGTAAAAGCATTCCATCCATATCAGGAAACTCCGGTCGCCTTTTTCAAGACTTTATGCAGGTCGCTACCACCGACCTTCAGCACATCATCCTGATATTTCAACAACGCTCCCAGCGTGTCGCGTACTGGCCCCTCGACGAGGTCCAATTGATGGAGCGCCAGCAGTGAGCTAATCCAGTCAAGGGTTTCGGCAACGCCGGGCGCTTTATACAAATCCATACTGCGCAGTTCGCGTACAAAGTGGCAGACTTGCTTCGCCAATCGCTCCGGCACGCCTGGCATACGCGCCAGCACGATCGAATATTCCTTCTCCAGCGTGGGAAAATCTATCCAGTAATACATGCAGCGTCGGCGTAGCGCATCATGAATCTCGCGAGTACGGTTGGATGTGATAATCACTACTGGCGGCTCTTTCGCCTTAACGGTGCCAATTTCGGGTATCGTGATTTGAAAATCCGATAGCAATTCGAGCAGGTAGGCTTCAAATTCTTCATCGCTACGGTCAAGCTCATCTATCAACAAAACGGGCGCTTTACCGCTATCCGAATCAATAGCCTGTAAAAGCGGACGCTTGATTAAAAAATCCGGGCCAAAAATCTCTTTGAGTTCTTCTTGGCGATTGATGCCCCCCGCCTCCATCAGGCGAATGTGCAGCATCTGGCGGGTATAGTTCCACTCATAAACTGCCGTGCTTACATCAATGCCTTCATAACATTGTAAGCGTATAAGTGGAGTATCGAGAATGGCGGAGAGAACCTTAGCAACTTCCGTCTTGCCCACGCCAGGCTCCCCTTCCAGCAAAAGCGGCTTGCGCCGTTTGAGCGCGAGAAATACCGCCGTTGCCAGGCTGCGGTCAGCGATATAATTCTGGGCAAACATTGCCTTCTGAACATCTTCTATTGTTGCAAACTCCGTCAATTGTTGTTCTTGTTCCAATTGGGCCTCCAAATAGTAACCAGTAAAAAACCGATAATGGCCGGGAATAACCGGGCGCTTTTTCAAGACGAAAAGGTGGTGTTCTTATTTTATCACACGGATGCAGATGCAGCGTGGATGCGATAATGAAATAGTCGGCACCTACACGACAATGGTACCGTCTTTCAGGAAGAGCGTATCGTCTATCCAGACTTCGCCGGTTGTGCGCAGATCGCAGACCATATCCCAGTGAAGCGCGGATTGATTGAGGCCACCTGTTTCGGGATAGCTTGCACCCAATGCCATATGTATCGTCCCACCCATCTTTTCATCAAACAAAACGTTCTTTGTACTGCGGTCAACACGCGAATTATTGCCGAATGCGAACTCACCGAGATAGCGAGCGCCCTCGTCGAGTGCCAGCATCTGATCAAGAAACGCTTGCCCCTGCTGTGCGCTTGCCTCAACAACTTTCCCCTCTTTGAAAACGAGACGAACCCCCTCGACCGTGCGCCCTCCATACGAAGTGGGAATATCGAATCGGATGACACCGTTGGCGCTGTTTTCAACCGGGCCAGTAAAGAACTCGCCGCCAGGGAAATTGCGTTTGCCATCACTATTGATGAATATGCGGTCTTCAATAGAGAGCGTCAGATCGGTGCCATTGCCTTTGACATGCACCCGCTTGCGACCAACGAGCCAATCCACGAGACGCTGCTGTTTAGCAGCGAGCTCTTTCCAACGAGCGATGGGGTCGGGATCGTTGAGAAAGCAGACATCGAAGACAAACGCCTCAAACTCACTGAGCGACATGCCCGCGTCCTGCGCAAAGCCACTGGTAGGGTACAGTGTGCCTGACCAACGGAATGCCCCGGCACTCTCACGCTGACGCAACTTTTGCGAGAGTGCATAGCCAGCCGAACGGCGTTGCGCAATGCTTGCCGGGTCAACCCCATTCAACGCCCTGGGATTACTCGATGCGCTTATGTGCAGACGAGCGTTCGCCTGTTCTAAAGCAGCTAAGGTGGCAGGCGAGGTCTTTGTGAGTTGTGCCTCATTGCCCTCACGCAAGAGTATTTCGTCAAGGCTTTCGAGGTCAAGCAGCACAACGGGATAAGCGCCCACACGCAAGACTTCACTATACACAGCCTCAATCAAAGGCGCAGCTAAAGGGGTAGATGAAATGACAATCGTCTCGCCCTCTTTGAGATATAAGGAATAATGCACAAGCGTGTGCGCCCAACGTTCTATACGAATATCGCGCATAATATTACTTTCCAGTTTACCTGAGGTTCTGTGCCTTGAATGGATAGAGTGATGGGCGTTTGAAGCACGCAAGCTTCAAACGCCCATCACTCTATCCATTCAAGGCACAGAACCCCGAACAGCGAGTTCAAGCTACGCAGGAGTACCCCGGTAATTACGCTCGCTCTGCCGCCTTCAAAATGGCACGACGGGCCATAACGGCCGTCATTTGCGCACGATATGCCTTAGAACCGTGGATATCCGCCACTAATTCCAGGCCTTCCGCGGCATGACTGGCTGCATCTGCAACGACATCTTCGGTCAGCTTTTTGCCCACTAGAGCAGCTTCTACCGCGCTCGCTCGCGATGCCTTCAAGGATGCACCGGTAATCACGACGCTGGCAGAGGTACATGTGCCATCGCCATCAAGCGAGACGACCGCCGCGCACCCAGCCACGGCATAGTGTGAAGCCTTGTTAGCCAGCTTCATATATGCACTACCGGTACGAGCCGGTGGAAGAGCAAAACGCAACTCGGTGACAATTTCATCTGGCTGGAGTGCCGTCTCGAACATGCCCACAAAGAAATCGTCGGCTTTCACCGTGCGCACGCCAGTGGCGCTTTGCACCAGGACATCGGCTTTGAGCGCAAGAACAATGCCTGGCATATCAGCGGCAGGATCGGAGTGGGCGATGCTGCCACCAATGGTGCCACGATTGCGTACCTGCGTGTCGCCAATCTGAGACGTTCCCTCCGGCAATAACGCGAATTTGCTACGGAGCAGATCTGAGTTTTCAATTGTGTGGTAGGTCGTCATCGCACCAACGGCGATCGCTCCATCTTCTTCACGAATGTAGGAAAGACCGCTAATCTTGCCAAGATCAATGAGATGACCGGGCTGGGCCAGGCGCAACTTCATGGTGGGAATCAGGCTATGCCCACCTGCCAACAACTTGGCCTCGTCACCGTATTGCTGTAAAAGCGCGATAGCCTCATCCACCGACTTCGCTGGATGATAATCAAATGCTGCTGGAACAGACATATTTATTCTCCTTCTTACAGGGTGTTATGCCAGGGTGCTATAAATTGCGCCCCTACTGCTGGTGAATAATGTTGTAGATCTTCTCACGCTTGAACGGCATATCTACGTGCGCCACGCCCAACGCATCTGCGACGGCAGCCGCGATAGCGGGAGTGGAACCAATAGTGCCGGCCTCTCCAACACCCTTCACGCCAAGTGGGTTGACTGTCGTCAACGTCACAGTGTGGTCTAGCTCGAAATGCGGAAACTCTGATGCCATCGGCATGGCGTAGTCCATGAAGGTGCCGGTCAGCAATTGACCATCCTCGCCATATTCGACTCCTTCAAACATCGCCTGTCCGACGCCTTGTGCGATACCGCCATGAACCTGGCCCTGCACGATCATGGGATTGAGCTGGCGACCACAGTCATCAACAGCGATGAAGCGTGTAAGCTCTACATCGCCGGTCTCTTTGTCTATTTCAACCACAGCAATATGCGTACCAAAGGGGAAAACGCAGGCTTCCGGCTCAAAGAAGACGGTTGTCTCTAAGCCAGGCTCAATGCCTGGTGCCAGCGTATTGGAGAGATTTGCAGCTGCCGCCACATCGGCAAAGGACACGGCTTTCTGTGGCGAACCAGCCACGGAGAAGTTCCCATCCTCGAGCATTACATCGGATGGACTGGCCTCCAACATATGAGAAGCGATAAGTTTCATCTTCTCCTTCAGCCGCTGGACAGCATTGAAGACAGCCGAGCCACCAACAGCCGTTGTGCGGCTGCCATAGGTGCCGCGACCTTCCGGCGTAGAGTCGGTATCGCCATGCATAATCATGACGTTATCTACTGGAATGCTGAATTCCTCGGCGACAATCTGGGCAAATGTGGTTTCCTCTCCCTGCCCATGTGGAGATGAGCCAGTATATACCATGACGGTACCACTCTGCTCAACACGGACACGCGCACTTTCATAAAGACCAACGGGGGCGCTGCCCTTAGGACCGAAGCCACAAATCTCGATATACGAGGAGATGCCGATGCCCATCAGTTTGCCCTCAGCACGCTTTCGCGCCTGCTCAGCACGCAAATTCGGGTAGTCAACCATTTCCATCGCTTTGTCAAGCGCAATGATGTAATCGCCGGTGTCATAAACAGCGCCTGCCGCCGATTTGTACGGGAACTGGTCTTTCTTAATAAAGTTCAGTTTACGAACCTCGGTGGGGTCTTTGCCAAGTTCATACGCTACGAGGTCTATGGCTCGCTCAACAGCATAGGTTGCCTCCGGGCGTCCAGCCCCACGATAGGCATCGGTTGGGGCCTTGTTCGTGAAAACGATATCGGCGCTCAGGTGTACTACTGGAATATCGTAGGCTCCACCGGCGACGGGGAAGCCAAAGGCGATCATAATCACATCGGTAAAAATCTGTGAATATGAACCGAGATCAGATATTCCATAGATCTTCAGGCCGGTAATTTTGCCTTCTTTCGTAGCGGCGACCTCAACGTAATCAATCTGGTCGCGTCCATGAATGGTAGCGGCGAGATTTTCACTGCGGTCCTCGATCCATTTGACGGCATGCCCGGTTTTCATACTTGCAAAGGCAGCGACAAGCTCTTCGGGGTAGACGTTGAGCTTGCAACCAAAACCGCCGCCGACTTCCGGCACAATCACGCGCACCTGGTGCTGTGGCAGACCTACGGTTGCCGCGAGGATGTTGCGCAGCAAGTGTGGAATCTGTGAGGAACTCCAGACGGTTAAGGTTTTACCGGCCTTGCGGAACTCAGCAACAACGCCGCGAGTCTCCATCGGAGCGGGAGCGAGTCGCTGGTTGACAAGGCGAGTTTTCGCCACTATACCACCGTTTGCTATTGTATCCGCGAAAACTTTGTCAATTTCATCGGTCGGAGGATGCATGCCAAAGGCAACGTTTGTGTCGAACTCTTCGTACAAAATTGGCGCATCAGGCTGCATCGCCTTCTCAAGATCAATCGCCGCGGGTAGCGGCTCATAATCTACTTCGATCAGGTCGCGTGCATCGCGAGCGGTATAGCGGTCATCCGCAATTACGACGGCCACCGGATCGCCGTAGAAACGCACTTTACCTTCAGCTAGTGCGCCGCGAGTACCCATGCCGTTGGCAATAAGTCCCAGGGGAACGGCGACAGCGATATTGCCTACAACGCCTTTGAGGTCTTGCGCGGTGTAAACTGCTACTACGCCGGGATGGCTGCGAGCAGCATCGGTGTTGATGCTGTTGATGCGTGCGTGACCATAGGGACTGCGTAATACAGACATGTGAAGCATGCCAGGAATTTTGATGTCATCAACGTAGGTCGCTTGACCAGTGATCAAGCGAGGGTCTTCACGCCGCTTAATCGGCGTACCAAGCATAGCTGCAATACCCATATAAATACCTGTCCTTTCTCATCGCGAGAAACAGAAGATGAAAAAACTATCGGGGTGTTTGCCGTCTTCACGCTTATGCGCTTATTCACCGCCAGCGCCAACAGGCTCCGTGGCACTTGTACGCATGTGTTCTGCCGCGTATTGTACGGCACGTACAATGTTCTGGTAGCCGGTGCAGCGGCAAATGTTGCCTTCGAGACCTTTGCGAATCTCGGCTTCGGTCGGATTGGGATTGTTTTTCAACAGGTTATAGGAGGCCATAATCATCCCAGGGGTACAGAAACCACACTGTAATCCGTGTTTCTCCCAGAAGCCTTCTTGAATGGGATGCAGACTTCCCTCCGGGGCAAGTCCTTCAATGGTAGTTACTTCGCTTTCATCGGCCTGAACCGCCAGGACAGTGCAGGATTTGACGGCTTCACCATTGAGAAGCACAGTGCAAGCTCCGCATTGTGATGTGTCACAACCAACGTGCGTTCCTGTGAGGTCAAGTGCCTCACGTAAATAATGCACCAGCAACATTCGAGGCTCGACCTCTGAATGGTGTTGCTCGCCATTCACGGTCACGGTAATTTGACGCTTCATCGTCATCGATGGTTCCTGCCTTCCTCATTTGCATTCAAACAAAGACGGATTCTGCACGTTTGCCATGAATGAGCTTCAGTAGCTCTATAATCCATGTCCAACACGCAGTGCATCGCATTTTTGATTACTACGGATGTGTGTTACACATTCGTTAGACAGTGAAATGATACTTGGTTACTTAACAAGTCTTGTTGCACTTCCTTTCTGCTTCCGCGAAGCATCAAGTGTGTTACCTGACACTTCTCTATTATCCATTACATTTTAACGAAGTAAGGATAAGTGTTCCTTGAATACCGTATTACGGTTTATAATGGATGAGAGATCACTCCTGTATCACACCTGATACATGCACAACCCAAGACATCTTTAAGATGGGTAGTATCATCTTTGAGAGTAGCACATGCAAGGTTACATGTCAATGTTTTCTCTCTGCTTTATTACGCCGCGAAGTGACTTCCCAGGCCGTTTGCGCTGCCATATACCGATGAGAAATATGCCGGGCGTCACTATGAAAAAGAAACTGTTTGTATCAACGCCGTGAATATCAATGGCAGCCGAGGGTGACACCCCTGTTTGATGCACATTCACAAACACATTTGACACATTGGGCAATAAGCCATCGTTGCTCTCACCCAGCGGCCAGTAGACAAGTACAGCGCGGCCAACAATGTTGTTGCGCGGCACAAAACCCCAGTCGCGTGAGTCCGAGCTTTCTGCCCGGTTATCCCCCAGCACAAAATAGTCATTGGGCGGCACAATAAAATTGTTGATTTGCTTGTAGGCAAATGGATTGCCCTGCCGAGCAGAACTAACGTAGGTCTCGCTCAGGGTATCACCATCCACAATTACCGTCGTATTACGAATAGTGATGATATCCCCAGGCAACGCAATAATGCGCTTGACGTAATCTTCGGAAGGATCGGGCGGGGCTGCGAACACAATAATATCGCCACGCTGTGGCGGATGAAACAGGTATGACCACTTATCTACCAGGATACGTTCGGCGTTATGCAGGTTTGGCTCCATGCTCACGCCATCCACGAAATAATTCTGAACGGCTGAACTGATGATAAAAAACAGCAAGACGGTGAGAACGACCGTCTCCATCACTTCGCGTACAAAGCGAAACTGATTCCTGGCTGCTGGCCTCATGGTTTCCCCCATGTGTCAAAATTTGCTTGCATGCATATGCGTTTGCACATTCCTATTGCATTGTATCAGATGGAATGAAGTGGCGCAATTTGCATCAGTGTATTGTCGCAAATGGCGAATAGTCCTGAGTACTCTGATATATGGAGCTTGATACTTCTGGGGCTGAGTATACAACATGAGTTAAGCATAATGAAATACAGGAGCTTGCACCTTTGCAGGGATATGGTACAATATACACTAACTCAACCTAAGACATTGTGAGGGAATTTTTATGCATCGTCGTACCCCAGGCATTCACCCAGGATTGATGACCGATATGTATCACCCAGATGCCGCTTATGTCAGTTGGCGCACTGGCTATAATGGTTTAACCACTTTTGACCTGTATACGCGCACATCCCCTTTCGGCGGAGCTTATTTGCTGACAGCGGGCTTAGAGGCCGCGCTCGAATTTGTGCAGTCGTTCCGCTATACTGCTGAAGAATTGAAGTTCCTGGCGCAAATTCGCGATTACGATTCGGCTTTTCTTGATGAACTGGCGGAATTGCACTTCACGGGCGAAATTCTTGCCTTGCCGGAGGGTTCTATTGCCTTTCCGAATGAGCCGATTATGCGCGTTACGGCACCGTTCCGCGAAGCGATGCTGTTAGAGGCCGGACTGATGCAAGCAATCAGCCTCTCGACGCTGATTGCTACAAAGGCGTCACGCATTGTGTATGCCGCCGACAGGGGGAAACATCGCCGCGTGGCTGAATTTGCCTTTCGACGCGCACAGGAGCCGCTCACCGTAGCACGCGCCTCCTATATTGGTGGCTGCGCAAGCACATCGCTGCTCAATGCAGCATATGAATTTCATTTACCCGCGACAGGTACAGTGCCGCACGCGCTGATAGAATTGTTCGCGACGGAAGAGGAAGCGTTTGAGGCTATTGCCAGTTCCTATAACCGCTATACATTGTTGCTGGATACGTATGACCCACGTAACGCCATTCACATCGCTATTGCCGTCGCGCTCCGTTATCAGGAAACGCTGGGTCATACGCTTGCGGCAGTTCGTTTAGATAGTGGAGACATTGCGGGTGACAGTATCTATATTCGCGAGCAACTCGATGCCGCGGATTTACAAGAAGTACGCATTCTTGCCAGCGGCGATCTTGATGAATGGAAAATCATAGAATTGCTCGACGCGGGAGCCGCGATAGACTCGTTCGGCATCGGAACGGCCCTCGGCAATGGCTCCGGTTCGGTCGAGCGCGGCATCGCGGGCAGCGCACTGGGGGCAGTCTATAAAGAGGTCTGGTATGTGGATGAAAACGGCACTGAATATCCCAAAGTGAAAATCGCTGGCCCCAAATCAACCTGGCCGGGCAAAAAAGAAATCTACCGCCACCCTCAATGGGAAGAGGACATTATTCAACTCGCACATGAGCCGCGACCAGACAACTACCAGCGCCTTCTTCGTCCCGTTATGCGCAACGGCGAAATGATAGCGGGAAGTCTACCGCCGCTTACGGAGATTCGCGAACTGGCACAACAAAATTTACAGCTGCTTCCTGAGCAATATCACGCACTCACAGTTGATGAACCGTATCCTGTCCACTTCAGCGAAGGTTTACAGTCGCTGCGTAAACAAGCAACACAACTGGTGGGAAAACCTCTAATATAGTAGAAAAACGCCTGTGAGACAGGATGATGTTCAAGCATCATCCTGTCTCACAGGCGTTTTTCTACTATATTCTCACAATTGTGATTTTAGCCAGGTTACATAAGAATTAGCTTGCAAAAAAATTAAAGTGGGCTTAGCATTTCTATTGTTGACTTGTGTATGGACTTTTTGTACATTATGCTTGACTATACAGGAACGGATTACGCTGTATAGTACAGCTAAAGTAGAAAGGAAGCATTAACAATGCCAGTTGTGACAAATTGGGGTGAGGCAGTCCTTACCTCATTAGGCAATGCGTTGAACCTCGTACTCACTTTCATTCCGAAATTAATCGGATTTCTCATTATTCTGCTCATTGGGTGGCTCATCGCGTCAGCAGTAAGTAAAGCTGTCGTCTTTTTGCTACGCAAGGTGGGATTTGACAATATGGCGAACCGTATTGGTCTGTCCCGTATGGAGCAGCGCATGGGAATGCGGTTAGACCCTGCCGGTGTACTCGGCAAAATCGTGTACTGGTTTGTATTACTGATCTTCTTAATTCCGGCGGTAGATTCGCTCGGTCTGACATCCGTCAGCAACATATTGAACTCAATCATCGACTATATCCCGAATGTGTTTGTAGCCATCATCGTACTGTTCCTGGGTACGTTGTTAGCCACATTCGTCGCGGATATTGTGCGTGGTGCTACCGCCAGTACCAATGTTGGCAGCCCCAGCGTGTTTGCAGGTATTGCTCGTTGGGCCATCATCGGTTTCGCTGCGCTGATTGCACTAGAGCAGTTGCAAATCGCTCCGGCGCTGATGAACATTCTGTTTACTGCGATTATCGGCGCCGTTGCTATTGCGTTTGGTCTGGCTTTCGGACTGGGTGGTCAGGAAACTGCCCGCCGTTTGCTGGCACGCAGTGAGAATACAGTCACTGATGCTGCCGCGCAAATTCAGACCCCACAGGCACAGCAAAATATGTACCAGGCGAATCAAGCGAATCAAGCACAGATGCAACCCAGCAGCCAGCCTGTGAACCCTGCATACCAGCAACCAACGTATACACAGCCAGGCGTACAACAGCCATATGATGATAGGACGATGCCGAACCAGCAACCTTACAATCATCCAACCCGGTAAACATCCAATTCGGGTAGGCATGAGTCCTCCCGAATTTTGATACCGTTGGCGAATGCCGCACAAAATGTGCGGCATTCGCCAACGGTATCAAAATTCGGGAGGACTCATGTTTCCTATTTAACGTGAATTTGTGATAACCCTGTTATAAATATAGCTTTTTTGTGAGAGCGTTGTGCGATTAATGATGTAATATATTCTAATAAAAGAGCATGTAGTTTACTCAGCTTCTTATAGCGTATAGAAGCTTCATCGAAAAGGAAGGAATAGGGGGACCATGAGTAGCCAATCGCCCTATCGGGCTCCAGAGAGCCCTCAGTGGCAAAACCAGCCACAGGTTGACACTTCAACTACTAATGACCAGTATCCACCATCAGCACCTACCGCAGGCATTCCGCAGCAGCCAGCTGCCTCGCCAGAGGCTTCCAGGGCAATCCCCGCGGATAGTGTTGCAACTCCACCACCTTACACGCCACCTCATACGGGAAAGCAATGGAAGATGCCTAAAAGATGGAGGCTTTTTGCGCTGATTGCGCTTATCATCCTCCTGGTTGGGGGGAGTGCCTCACTTCTCATCCCCTGGCTACCCACTGTCCTTTCCGCAGCTACTGCCACCGTAGCGGTGACGCCAGCAAGTCAGCACTTGACCAAGTCATACACCATCAGTGCAGTAACGGGGACACCTTCTACTTCTGATAACCAGGTACAGGCTCGTCTCCTCTCGTTTACGACGAAAGCGCAATCGAAGACGGTGAAGGCAACGGGCAGTGGGCATCAAGAGGCCACGACTGCAAAGGGGAAAGTAACGATTACCCCAACCAGTGGGACAATCCCTGCTAGTAATATCAATGTGACAAGTAACAGTGGAGTTGAAATATACTTCAGTGTGAACCAGCCACTTTCTTCAGGAAGTCATACTCTTGACGCCTGGGCAACCAATGCTGGAGCAGGTGGCAACATTCCTGCGTACGATATTGATGGTTCCTATCACCTCGTAACTGATACTAATGTCCACTTCTATATACAAAACACGCAGGCATTCAGCGGTGGGCAGAACGCATCTGATTACACGTTTTTGCAACAAAGTGATATTGATGGTGCGGCAGCCCCACTGGTGACCCAGCTTACCTCTGATGCTGAGGCATCGGTGCAGCAGCAGGTTCGTGCAAACGAACAATTCGTCAGCGATCCTGTCTATACTCCCACCATCAAAACAAATCATAAAGCCGGCGACAAAGTAGCTGATGTCACAGTTACAGTCACTGTCACTGGTAAGGAAGAGGTCTACGACCAGCAGGCGACAGACTCTATAGCAACCGATTTGCTCGGAAGTGATGCAGCCTCTCAACCAGGTACTCGCTATACCTTGATAGGTGAAGTGGTGACTGGAACACCGGAAGTAAGCAATACAGACGAACATGGCACGGTAACAATGCTTGTCAGCGCTGAGGGCATCTGGGTCTACCAGTTCAGCAATACCCAGAAGCAGCAAATGGCGCAATTGATCACGGGGAAACCTCTTGCAGATGCTCAAGCTCTCCTGCTCAAACAGGAAGGGGTCAAGAAGGTCAGCATCAATACTACTGGAGGGTGGGGGCATGCGTTGCCGACTTCTGCGAGCGATATTAAGTTTACCCCGGTGGCTGTGCCAGGGTTGTAAATACAAACGTGAGACGGCTCTTACGCAACCTCGCTGATCAGAAACATGGTATGCTGAGGTTGCGTAAGAGCCATCTTACGTTTGCGTTTACAAAGTAAGTATCTGAAGGGAGGTGCAAGCACAGTAATCCAGAGTAGTTGCTACACGTATTGTTGTTATAGAGCGTCCATATATATACACACATATTTTTTGCAAACCCGTAGCTAAAGAAGGAGCATACCTTGACTGAGATTCTCAAGCAGACCCGCAGTATTTGCTCGACATGTGGAGAGATTGTTCCGGCAGTCTATGAAGCCCATGATAATGAGCAGGTCTTTTTCACGCGCACCTGTTCTACACATGGCATAGTGGACACTGACCTGGGATACCACGCGGCATTTTATCGGAAATCGTTTGCTGTAGAAAAAATTATGTTGCAACGCTACGGCGACGGTGGAGATACGGATATTTCGCAAGGATTGTCTCCTTTTCCGCTACGCAAACCGGGTGGTTTAGCTATTTTGGAGGTCACGGAACGCTGCAATCTCACCTGCCCGATGTGTTACGCTTTTTCAAGTCCATCCGAGCGCGATTATTCGCTCGAAGAAATTGAAACGCGCCTCGACCAGCTTATCGCCGTGGAAGGGAAAGGCATTTCGCTGCAAATCTCCGGCGGCGAACCGTCGGTGCGCAAAGACCTGGATCAAATCGCGGCAATGGTCAAACGCAAAGGTTTTGGACAGTTGGAGATGGTCAGTAATGGTATACGACTTGCACGTGAGACCGATTTCGCTGAAAAATTGGTCAAGTGGGGTTTTACTTCCGTCTATCTCCAGTTTGATAGCACACGCCCGGAGGACATTATCAAGCTCCGTGGCGAAGATTTATGGAATGTACGCGAGAAAGCCGTCGCTGCCCTGGAGCGTGTGAAACTACCTTCAACATTGGCCGTCTCGCTCTACGATGGTCTCAATAGCGACCAGATTCAGCAGGTCGTACATTTTGCCTGGCAACATCCCGATACCGTTTGCGCTATTGCCTTCCAGGCCGCCACGCCCTTTGGTCGCTTTGAGGTCAGCAACAATGACGCGGATGCGAATGGAGGCCCAACGGAAAGTAAAACGAAGGCACCGCGCAAATTGCGCATGCCTGAAATCCTCCAACTGATCGAGGAGCAAACGGGTGTATCGCAAGACCTGTTCTTCCCCGTTGGAGAGGGCTCGCCACTGTGCAACACCTTCTCGCTGCTCAAGTATACCAAAGAGGGCTATAAGCCAATCGCACCGAACTTTACATTGAAAGAGTTCATGGATGTGATGGGGCCACGTCCCAATATGACGCTGCGGATGCTCACACGCGGACGTGCCGCCATTTTGCCGCAACTGGTCACGAATATTGGCGGAAGCCTCAAGTTGATGAAAACCCTGTGGCCGCATATCGGCACTGACCCTTCGTTCTGGACAAGCCGAAAAACGCTCACCCTATTCGTAAAACCGTTTATGGACGAGTCTGACATTGATATGAGCCGCATTGAACGGTGCTGTTTCCATAATGCATCGCCCAGAGGCGTGATGTCGTTTTGCGCACTCAATGCGAAAATGCGCCCGGCACAACCACATGCAAGTGAGTCCGCCTTCATCCCGTTGCCCACGCGGCGTGCCAGGCAGCAACCACAGGTAACAGTATCGTAAACGGATTATTCGTTGAAGGGAGGGCATGAGATAGCTGATTTTCATGACCTTCCTTCGTTTTTATGGCAAAATTCTGTGCAATGTGAGGGGCAAATGCGTTTCTCGATCATCATGCCGGTGTTGAACGAAGAGGCTATTCTGGAAGAACACCTGATGTATCTTGCCAAACAGTGCGCCTCCTATGATTGTGAACTGATTATCGTTGACGGCGGCAGTCACGATTCCACAGTCGCCATTGCGCAACGCTATGGGAACGTAATCCATTCGCCGCGTGGTCGGGCAACACAGATGAATAATGGTGCGCATGCCGCCCACGGCGATGGCCTGCTCTTTCTCCACGCGGATACACGCCTGCCTGATAACGCCCTGCAAGCTATTGAGCAAGCGCTGGCGGTGCCTGATGTAGTGGGAGGTGCATTCCGCATGTGTTTTAACTGCGACCAGTGGCTCTATAGGCTCGTCGCCTGGACAACTAATCTGCGTTCTCGCACACGCACTATCTTTACCGGCGACCAGGCCTATTTTATCCGTGCCGACAGCTTCCACGCGGTTGGCGGCTATCCAGAGCAACCGCTAATGGAAGATTTAGAAATCATCAAGCGGCTCCGTGCTATCGGCAAAGTGGTTCTCCTACCACACTATGTGATAACCTCGGCTCGACGGCATGAAAAAGTGGGATTGCTGCGCAGCGTCCTCTTTATGTGGTACCTGCGGCTACTCTACAAATTCGGCGTCTCACCAGCGCAATTGCAACGCATGTATTTTGATGTGAGATAGACAATATAGACAATAGAGTCAATGATGCAACCGGGTTTGTACCAATTTCGTTGGCGATACGTTACAATGGTAAGCAGACAAAACCAACGAGCAAGGAAGAAACCTTTCATGGCAGAAAGTGTCACTCAGCACGGCACCGATCATTCAGATAATGACGAGCCAGAAGCCGTGCGCAATGAGCAAGCTACAGACGAACTTGTGGCCGGGCTGGATGAACAAACGGAACAATTGGGAGCCACGCCGCCTGAAACGATAGCGATAGAGCGTGGAAAAGTTGTCTGGACGCCAAAATTTATTATCCTGTTCGCTCTCACACTGGCGATTGGGCTAAGCGCGGATAGCGTGCTTACACAGGGATGGGTTGACGGCTTCTATCGCGCTATCTGGGTGTTATTTGGCAATCTCGCCCTGCTATTGGGTTTATGGATAGGAGCAGCGGTCATCGCCCGTTCCTGGTGGGTACGCATGGGAGCCATTTTTGGCTGCGTCTGGGCTCTATTTAGCATCATCAATCTTGTCACGATGCTCTTCAATTTTGACCTGAGAACTGCCGTTCCTGCCTATTTGAACGCAACCTTCTCCTGTGCTTTACTCGGTGCATATATTTGCTTTTCAACTGCCTATTGCGAACTGCGCAGGTGGGATATCTGGTGTTTCAGGCTTGCCATGCTGATTGGTTTTGTTTTTATACTGGTTGGATTGCTTTTCCCATCATCATCAGCTTCAATACCTGCTGTTCTTGCCACCGACATCGGGACAATTGCTGCTATTTTGAGTATCCTGGTCTGGTGGGTACGCCCATCATGCTGGCGCACACATGCTGGCCTGACATTCTTCTTCGGAGCTTCACCAGCAATTGCTTTGCTCTTATCGCTGCCCAATATCACTAATGCTAGAGTCAACTTCTTTCTCACACAGGTCAGCTTGCTCTGTCTGATTCTTGCGCTGATGCGCATTATACAGAGTGAGCGTGTGCAATGATTGCTTCTCTCACTAGCAAACGAAGGCTGAAAATTGAGCCGTGCAGGTCGCGATCTGTTCCATTGTGTACCCAAACGTCACATCCTGCTACTGTTTTGCCTATTACACGTATTAGAATAGCAGAGAGGGGAATGTTTTCTAGTTTGTAAGGGGTTACTATGCTCTTCAACCAAACGAAACGATACGGGCAAGCAGGGGTAATCGTGTGTTGTATTGCGTTGCTACTTTTCTTGTCAGCATGCCAAAATGGCACAGGACAGTCCGCGCTAATCACACAGAAGGCCAGCCCAACGCACTCAAAGCCACCTGTTCAAGAGTCACCACAGGATAAGGCGACACCTATCAATATACAGGTGCCGGGCCAGAATCTCAGCCCAACCGCAAGTCCAACGCAAGGGTATAATCCCAATGTGAAACCCGGCACATACAATCCAAATCGCCCGGTACTCGCCTTTTATTATACCTGGTACACACCCTCGACGTGGTGCCTCTGCCAGATGCCGGACTTACCCACCATTCTTTATAATTCGGGCGACGCATCTACTATCCAACGCCAGGTGACATGGGCTGCTACCGCTGGCATTACCGGCTTTATCAGTTCATGGTGGGGGCCGGGCGACACAACCGATACCAATTTCGCGAAAATGCTTTCATATTCGGCAACAATGCAGGCCAGCACCGGCTATCATTTCGACTCATCCATCTACTTTGAGAGCGATTCTCCTCACCTGAATAGCACAACCAGTATGATTACCGCCTTGCGTTATATCGCTGCTCATTATGTCAACAACCCCAATTTCTTTCACTGGAACGGCAAACCTGTCCTCTTCTTCTGGGACCCACTGGGCGGCGGACGCACACTGGCGACCTGGAGCTATATTCGCAGTCAGGTAGACCCGAATAACGCGATGATCTGGTCGGCTGAAGGAGTGGATATGAGTCTGTTGAGCGTCTTCGATGGCATTCACCTGTTCAGCGCCGCTTACTGGGGCATTCAGCATGGGGATATTACGGCGGTAGACCAGGGGTTCCGCAACGAAATTACCGCCTATAATAACACCAACCACACGCAAAAAATCTGGGCTGCCGGTGTGTTCCCCGGCTTTAACGATACCAAAGTACCTGGACGCCAGGGAACATTCATTGTCCTGCGCAACAATGGACAGACTTACCAGCAAAGCTGGGCTGGTGCAACAGCAAGCAGCCCCGACTGGATCACTATCACCTCATTCAATGAATGGTTTGAAGGTTCGATGATCGAGCCGAGCGTAACCTATGGCAATCTCTATCTCTCGCTAACGCAGCAATACTCGAAGGGATGGCATGGATGACGAATTACCCTATTGAATTTTTGGGATCACCTGTCAATTAGGAGACTTAAAGATGACCACGTTTATATCGCTGTTTCGCGGCATCAATGTTGGCGGTCACCAGAAGGTACGGATGGATGACCTCAAAGCGCTGCACACATCTCTGGGATTAAGGGATGTTGTGACCTATATTCAAAGCGGAAATGTGGTATTTGCCGGTGACGACGAAGATACCGTTCAACTGGCGAGGCGCATTGAGGATGGCTTTGCCCAAAAGTTCGGCTTCTCCGCGAAAGTCATTGTGCGAACTTCAGCCGAGTTGCAAGACATTATTACAAACAATCCCTTTCAGGATCAACCCACGAAAGAGTCAAAGTGGGTGGTTGTGCTGTTTCTGACGAATCGGCCCGAGAGTACAGCCCTGGAAGACCTCCAGAAGACATATACTGGCCCTGAAGAACTCTACTTAACCGGTCAGGAATTGTTTATCTACTATCCAGATGGCATTGGGCGCTCAAAACTGACCCTTCCCTTAATTGAGAAAAAGCTAAAAGCGAGTGGCACGGGCAGGAACTGGAATACTGTTCTGCAATTACAGAAAATGATGTAATGCAGATGGGTGCTTGAGTCGCATTTGCCTGGGAGTCAATACCAACAACTAACACCTTGTACCATTTTTTGCTAGCGACGCTGGTTTTTAAATAAATGAAGAGATGATAAAGTTGAGGACTCTATCAATTTTTTCGTGATATCCCCTGGCCCGCTAAATTGCGTATTTTCTTCGTGTGATTGTAAGAACAGGTAGCCTCACGGGTGGTTGTATGGTGTCGCATTAGCTTCATTGTGCGACACAGTAATATGTGAATTTACCTCTTTAGCTAAGGATTTTTCTTGAGCCTTGCTTGGACAGCAGCGATTTTTGCAGGGGCAACGTAGAGGTATTCAAGAATGGCCTCAAGAAAGTCCAGGATAATTAGTACATCTTCATCAGTTACCTCATCCTCAGCATCATGTGCTCCCAAGTTGCGGATTTGTCGCAACTGTCCTGCCATTTCAGCCAGAGTTTTTGGAATACGGTTTGTGGTAAGGAGATTGTTAATTTTATCAGCGAGTGTCCTCCCTGCCGCTTTTTCATGATGACATACTGCTTCTAACGTTCTGCCCACAAGAACGGCGCACGCACTTGGCTCAATGTTCCTGACTTTCAATGCCGCTTGATATCTCCTCTCAACGAGCAACGGAAGGTTTGATAGAGGCGTCTTAAGCGAAGGGTAAAGTATCTCGGTTACCGTAGGCCATTCTTTATACAGAAATCCGGCATATAACGTATTTTGCTGAATTGTGGGCATAAAGCATGACAAACACTTTAGCAATACCCATTCAGTAGCTTCAACCTCGTAGCCGGATGGCAAATGATAATCATGGGAGTAGGCCCCACAACGATCGAAAATAGTTCTATTGCCACAATGACCACATACCAAAACTATCGGTACTTCTTCCATGTCGTTCACCTCGCATAGCTCAACTTCTTATTACCTCAAAGTATACTAAACGTGGTAAATAAAGTTGTCAATAAGGGGCTTAATACAATTTATGTTGGGCGATGTTAACGTTGAGCTAATTGCTGCGCCTTGCGTTCAGCGGGTTCGATAACAAATTCTTTCAGCGTAGTAAGTAAATTAGCTTGATCTATGTAGTAGTAAACGGGAAGTACCCAATCGTAGGTCTTTAGGAAATCTACAAACATCGCATATTCCTCTTTCCCTTCAAGCAGAACTGGTTGAACAGGGATAGCAAGAGTTGGGATGATGGCTTGTAGCTCATGGGGAATACTGCTTGGGTCGGTGAGATCAGCGATGATAAACCTTGAAAGATGGGCAAGTGTTCTTACGGTTTCTGTTAGGCTGCGACTGCTTGGTTTTTCAAAATCGAACAATACTGGTAAATAATTGTATTCACGGAGTTCCTTTCTAATCGCTTCCAAAACTGGCATCCGATCTTTGCTAAAGCTACCGAGAATAAGAACGGTTTTGTAGGTAATGGTATCAATGACACTGCGTATGTTTTCGTTGTTTAGCAATAAATAGATGAACTGGGCAACCGCAAGATTATCCACAGTAATTGTTGGCTCATTGGGACGTGTGACAATTAAACTTGATTGGATCGCATTATTTAATTGAGCATTCCAGACAGAAATTCCATAGACTGAACAACCTGTCAGGTCTGCTTTCTCCAAGATTGTCTCAACCAGGATCGCATTATTAAGATTGGCTCCCCGGAGATTCGCGCCACTAAAATCTGATGCATTGAGGTTTGCGCCACTGAGGTCGGCACCACTAAGATTCGCTCCACTGAAATTTATTCCGCTAATGTTCACCTCATTTAGGAAGGCATTGCTAAGATCAGCACCACTGAGATCAGCTGCATCAAGATTTATCTCATCCCAATCACTGGGTTCTAACTCATTTAGTTCTTCACGTTCCATGTGACTGAGATTTTTAGAGAGCTTTGCACTGCGCAAGTCTGTTCCATGGAGATTTGCTCCTCGGAGATTGGCTCCGTGAAAATCTGCTCTGGTAAGGTCGGATCCCCTAAGATCGATTCCCTGTAGGTCTCTCCCACTTAAATTTGCTTCACTGAGATTAACTTCCCATAGTTTTGCTCCATTGAGGTTTACTTGACTGAGACTTACATGTCTTAAATTTGCTCTGCTAAGGTCTGTTCCGCTAAGGTTAGCTCCACTCAATTCTGCTCCTTCAAGGTCTGCTCCTTCAAGATTTGCTCCTACTAAATTTGTATGGTAGAGTCCAGCGTTGCTTAGTCCCGCTCCGTTTAAATTAGCACCGCTCAAGTTAGCTCCGCTTAAATTTGTAAAATCAAAGTGTACTTTTGAAAGATTAGCTTTGGATAGATCGATACCTGGAAGTTTTGCGAATAAAAACTGTGCTTTACTAAGGTCTACAGATTCATCTGGATGATTTTGTCTCCATGCATTCCATACTTCCACTCCCTGCTTGAGAATATCGAGATGTTTCTGGTTTGGCATACTGTTTACCTCCTCTAAAGAAGCTTTTTCATCTACATCTATAGATATATGAAAGTGATACTACACGGCGGTAAAAGAGGCATGTCGGACAATTATGACAAGCACTACAATAGAACTAATGAGTATCGTCTCACCTAAAAAAATTGCAATATACACCAGTGAGAGAAAAGGAGTCAAATACAATGCGTTCGAGGTAACGGATGTATCTCCGTATTCGAACGCCTTTGAGGAGGCTATAACCCCAGCCATATTGCTCAGAACCACACCCTGAATGATGCTCACGGTCGTCAGATAAACCGTGGTAAATGAGCCGCGCAACTGATGTTGTAGCCGTAGGCGTTCGATTTTCGTTTGGCATGCGGCTTGACTCCTTTAGCGGCAGAACATGGCTCATTACTGAGTGGCCGCAATGCCTTTGATCAAGTATGCAAGTGTTCTCATATCGCCAACAAGGAACGTTTCTTTGACATCCACCGGGCGTACTTCGCCCTGGCGGTTGACCCAGACTGTGGTATAACCCAACTCCGTTGCTGGCACGATATCGTATTTGAAGCCGAAACCGGCATGCCAGATATCCTCGATTGGCAGGTTCAGACGTTTTTGGGCGAGGTGAAAGCCTGCATGATTGGGTTTGTAGGCGTGGGCCTGTTCGGCTGTGATGATATCGTCGAACTTCACGCCGATGGTTTTCTCGGTTTCGGCGATAATGGAATCATCGGTATTGGTTATGAGGACGACTTTCACCAGCTTTTGCAGATCGAGGATGGCCTGTTGCGTGTCAGGGAAAGGCTTCCAGTAGCCCATGGATTCAGCGAATTCATCAGCTTCTGCTTCGCTATAAGGAATATGATACTGGTTAAAAATCAGTCCCATAGTGTTACGCAACACCTCACGATAGGGACGATACTGTTGCTGGATGTAGCGAAATTGGATTTCTTCCCATTCTGTTTGCAAATCACCTGGATCAACGTACCCTATTCCCATATCATTTAGCTTCTCTGCAAAGAACTGCTGAATTTCCGTTTCCCAATCAATGAGCGTGCCATAGCAATCAAAGGTGATGGCTTTTGGCAGGTGTATGTTTGTCATGTTCGCAAGCCTTTCTTCACTCTCTTATCAATGATAATCGTTGGTTTTATGCCAGTCCTGTGATTACCACATCTTGTGGATGCTCTACCACAAAACGGTAGTCTATGATTTGCTCTGCATCGGCGAGTAAGGCAAATTTCCACACCAGGATTTCCAGTTTTGTGCGTTCATGGGGCAAGGGTAGGACATTTTGCACTTTCACTTTGATGCGCTCGTGCTGAGATACGGGCAGGTGATCGCGTACCACAATGTTGCGTCTGACTCTAGCATAGTTGTGGACGGTAATACGATAGGCATAGGTTGTGCGACGAATGGCGGCCTGCAACATGCTGCCCTTATCAACGCTGCGGTCGGTCAATTCACGCTTGACCTTGATGCCGTCATCAATGCCGAGGAAAATTTTGAACCGTTCGGTTGGCGCAATCATCTTAACTTTCGTTGTGCCAACGTATTCGCCGCCGAGAAAGATGCTGGCGTCACCGCTCAGCAACACGCGGTCGGTTGTGTTGACAATAGTGGCACGCAAGTGAACATTCTCTTCCAGGACGGGAGCGCAGACGTAATCGAAGGAACAGGGCAGATTGTCACGCGCAATCGTCGTCTTGTGCGGCGAGTTATCCGAGGGGATATCCACGGAGCGACCAGCACGAAAGATGAGCGCGGTTCCTGTCTGCTCAACGGTGGTCGTAGCAATACTGGCAGGCAGAGGCGGCGGTAGGGCGGGTTGCTCCATTTCAGGAAGAGTATCAGCCATTGAGGTTGCCGCTGCCGTCCCAATTGCCGGTACCTTGACCGTCTGTTCGGAAGACATGGGGGCACCATAGGATAATCCCTGTGGTGCCGACATACTGGTACGTGCAAACATCGGCCCTCTGACGAGCGGCGTAGGATTGTAGACGTTGAGATACCACGGCTCTAACTCTGGTAAAACGGCTGCAAGGCTGGGACGGGCGGTAGAGAGCGAGAGGGCAACGTCTTGCCAACGCTCGCCGGTGGATTGTTGCACAATAGCCACATAGGTCAGGTCAACTTCACCTGTTTCATTTGGCTGACCAGTTTGACCATTGTGGCTGACTTCGCTCACGTTCTGCTCATCGCTCATCTGCACGCGCACATCATATTGTGGATGCCACGAAGCGCCCATGACGAGATAGGATAGGTCTAATGCAAGCTCGCCCGCTTGCGCAATCTCTACCGTAACATTGGCAGCAAGACGGTCGGGAAATGTGCCGCCCTGTTGTTGAGCAATTTCGCGTTTTTTCGCGCCAATCTCCAGATTCACCTGCTTCAACTGCACCTCTAAACCTTGTGCGGCCTCGGCGTCCTGCAACGCCTGGGCGGCGGTAAAGCTAAAAAAGTCGGCGCAATCCTGCGGTTTCATCTGTCCCTGCGCCAGACCTTTGGCAAAGTCTCTGGATTGCTCACCGAGCGCACGCAGCCACTGGCGGCGATCATTTAATGCACTTTGCCGGGCCTCCAACAACTGTTTGTTTTGCACCAGCGCTTCAAGTTCACTCTGGAGCGTGCGCAACTCTGCTTCCGGCGGCTGGCTGTAGAAAGCGGTTGTGACATCAACATTGAGAATGCGCGTTCCTTGCGGCCCCTGACCGGCGGCACGCAAAGAGTCGCGAAGGAATTGCGGCAAATTATTGATACGCAGTTCATGCTCACCCACTTCCAGTTCTATAGTGCCGCGGCGCGTAATAAGGGCGCGATCGGAATAGACAGTTACATCTGTGATAGGTGCATTCAGTTCAATCATTTTTCATCTCACTTTCCAAAAAATCGTTGAGCTAACATAGCGATAAAGACTCCATCGAATACGAAACCTGTGACCGCCTCAGCGGCCGTCACACTAGATTGTGCGTTGCCGATGACAAACGGGGAGGAGAAGACACGTCCGTGAAAGGCAATAATACTGAGAATATAGGCTTGTTCCAGTATAAGCGATGCTGGTGTATGAAGACTCAAAGTAAAATAAAGCAGAGCTTAGTTTCATATTTCCAAAAAGGCGATGCCTTGCCTGACATCAGGTTTCACAGCGCGGCGCTCGGCTACATATTGCTGACGCTCGCTATCAATTTCCGGTTCTGAACGCCACCATTGCCCCTGCTGCTGCCAGGCTGCTCGATTATCTCTGGTAGGATGGGATAATATTGCTTGCACTGGTAGATTGTTTTGCTCATGCATGGGTTTTCCTCTCGCCCTTTAAGATACACCAGAAAAGCAATGTTAATCAAGACGACTTGCTCATTGTGTATAACAATAAGGAGCAGAGGCTTATCCTGGCCCTGGTGTGCTATCCAGCGGGCCAGTTGCTTTGTAAGGTGTACCCCCGTGCGTGATGGGAGTGTTCGCGGGCAAGGGATAGTGCTGGAAGAACGACCATATCAGCGTGGTCGCGTTCAGATTGGTTGTGTGGCCCTGGTAGCGAATCACGAGATGGCGCGGCCACTTATGGCCCATACCGCCAATCTGATAATGCACGATGGTGACATGATTGCGACATCCCGTCCATTTTTCGCCGATAACGTTGGCCTGATTGAAGAAAACGGTTGGCCCAACGGTACAGCCATCACGCTTGACCCACTGCTGGAGCCAGAGCGTAACCGAGGGGTAGCCTTTGAGAATGGAACCGTTATAGGGAACGATTCTGTCGCCTGTGCCATGCATCTCAAAGAGTGGTACAGGCCGTGCAGGCTGGCAACCGCCTGGTACAGCGGGATACGCGCCGGAGACAGAGGCAAAAGCGGCGAAGCGTCCGGCGAGTTTGCAAGCCAGCAAATTGGTCATACCTCCACCATTAGAGAAACCAGTTGCGAATATTTTGCGGGGATTGATACACAATGTTGATTGCAGCCGATTGAGCAAATTGCTGACGAAGAGAACATCGTTGGTCTGCGGATTCCAACCTGGGCCAGTAGCCCAACCGGTGTGGTGGTCTGGCCCGACGACTCCTTGCGGATAGGCAACAATTACATCGTAGGTATTGGCAAGGGCGGAAAAGCCAGTGCGGTATTGCTGTTGTTCCGCGGTGCTGCCGTGTCCATGAAAATTAAGAACGAGTGACTGTCCCACAGTATTACGGTAGCCTTTGGGAATATGCAGCAGATAGGTGCGCTGGATATCACCGGAAAAAATCGTTTCCTGAACGCTGGTACCAGGCGCAACCGGTGACGGTTTTCCGCAGCCCACACTGATAATTGGGAATGTGGTCAATGCATCTTCCGCGTCGGCTGAAGCGATTGGTGCCAGCGAAGGATTGGAAACGGTATAACTTATTCCGCATAAAAGTAATGTGCAGGTGAGCAAGACAGCCCATGCAAAGTTACGCGGAAAACGCTGTTTAAGTTCACGCTCGCTTACGTTATCGCGATGATGAATCAAGTGCCTTTTGTACATGAGAAGTGTTTTCTATGTCAGGTTGTATTTTCTTTATTTGCCTACTATGTAATATACCACGCGAAGGGAAGATACCACGCGACGGAGGACTTGAACGACCTACCAGACGACTGGCGACTGGAATGTTCATCAGTACGATACTGGCAAGTATCGCACATCCAGCAGTAATGAACCAGGTGAGTAGCACGCGAATAGCGACAGGCCATATCTGTGGCATGCCAGGAACAAACCATCGCATGAACCAGTCCAGGAACAGCCCATGTATGAGATAGACGCCGAACGATGCGTCGGAAAGAGTACTCCACAGTTTATAACTCCTGGGATTGGTGGCCGGTGTGGTATTTTTGGCCCAGAGATGAGCCAGCCAGAAGAAGAAGGCGATGGTTCCCAGGCTGTAAAAAACCATTATAGGCTGGAGTACCGATACCGCATAACCCATAGGCTCTTTGTAATAGAGAATCTGGATAAAGAAGTGAATCCAGAGTGCGCCGATGCCACCGAGAAAACCGATGATCGTCAGCCACCCAAATCTCTGCAAAAAGGCGAATATCTGGCGCAGATACAACGCGGTCAATGCACCGAGGATGAAGTAGAACTGGTAGATAAAGACGATACTGTCCTGATATTGCGAGATGAATTGCCAGAAAGACGAATGGGCACCTTCGCCACGTTGCAGCGTATGGTAATCCAGATAGAGCAGGATCAACTCAAGCACGAAACTAACGGCCAGAGTTGACCAGGGATGTTTTTTGATGAAGCTCACGAAGGGCAGGAACAGCGGGAACAGGATATAAAACTGGACGGTGAGCAATATATAATACAGTTGATACGAGGCACGCCCCGTCATGATGTCATAAATCAGCGTCGAGAAAAATGCACCAAATGTGGGTTGCACCTGGCCGTGGAAAACAAACTGGTTGAACAGCAGGTATACGAGTGACCAGACACAGTAGGGTAGAAGGACGCCGAGCGCACGCCGCGTAAAGAAGCGTGAAGCTGAAAATGGTTTGCCATAGTAGACGTACACGAGCGCGAATGCTGTCACGAACATGAACATCTCTCTGGTGTAGTGGACAGCAATGACAGCCGCATTTTGTATCTCAATGCCAATCGTGGTGCGATTAAGGTAGGCCGTAAATGCCAGCACGTGTACTAACACCACGACAATTGCAGTTGTTGCACGTAGTGGGTCTAGCTCATAGATGTGTGGGCGCGATTGACGAACACTGCTCCCATTTTGTTGTACATTTGAAGGTGAGATCAGAGAGGATGATAGCTCTCGATTCGCCATTGTCTCAGCCATGGTGTAACTCCTGCTCCCGTAATACCTGGCGTGCGACCTTGCCGGAAGTTGTGCGTGGCAATGCACTGACGATTACGTAATCTACCGGCACTTTCGCGGAACTTAGCCTCTCGGCGGCATAACGATGGAGGCGTTGCTGCATCTCAGGCCCTCCTTTGCTCTGAGTAACGATATAGGCCACGACGACTTCCCCATAGATGGGGTCTGGACGCCCGACAACGGCCGCATCACTCACTAATGGGTGCGTCAAAAGGACTTCTTCAATCTCGCGTGGTGCGATATTCTCGCCACCACGGTTAATGACTTCTCGCAAGCGCCCTGTGATAAAAAGATAGCCATCGCTGTCAAGATATCCAATATCGCCGGTACGAAACCACCTGTCGCGAAATGAACGTTCATCCGCATTATCCAGGTAACCTTCGATGACACTGGGTCCGCTGATGCAGATTTCGCCAGCAGCTCCCGGCTCGACATCCATCCAAGCTTCATCACCCTTTTCACTGAGCGGCTGACATATACGTAGTGAGAGACCAACTGGGAGACCAACCGAACCAGCTTTGTGAATCGCCGGTTGTACTGGATTTGCAGTCACCTGGCTGGCTGCTTCGGATAATCCATACGTCTCGATGACTGGTAAACCAAATTTAGCCTCGAATGCTTCCATCTGGCTGGCTGGCAATGGCGCTGAGGCAGTACGCACGAAACGCAATGAGCCAGGCAGAAAAGCAGGTTTCTCGGTTTCGAGCATAATTGCAAGAATAGTCGGTACTATGCTCGCCCAGGTTATCTGATAGTCTTCTATCCATTGCCAGAAGTGACGACGACTAAAGCGTTGCGCAATGACCACGGTGCTGCCCGTCATCAATGATGCACAGAGACTGACAACAGGCGCGTTAACATGGAAGAAGGGAAGAACAGTTAATCCTCTATCTTGTGGCGAGAGACGATGATTAGCGCTGATATGCTCTGCCGTCCAGGCAATTTGTGATACCTGCAATAGCACTCCTTTAGGTTTGCCGGTACTACCAGAGGTATGTAGAATGACCGAACCTGCTCCGCTCGTCATACGCTCATGATTATCGTCAAGCGAGTATGACGCTTGCTGGATTAGCTGTTCACATTGTTGGCGAGTAATAACAGTTGCACCGGGGCAATTAAAGTCGCGTGCTTCTGCTGCTTGCTCTACAATAAGAATATCCGGCTGATATAGTTGACCGATGCGTGCTTTTTCCTGTGCAGTTGCATCTGGAGAGAGTGGGATCAGCGTATGACCACCAGTCAATACGCTGATCCAGACGGTTGCACTGATGATGCCCCCTGGCAATGCCAGTGCGATGTGCCTGGGCCTGGCTCCAATATGTCTGCGCATGGCATAAAATGCCGAGAGATATTGCGCGTAGGAAAGTGCGCATCCGGTCTCGGCTTCGATAATACAGAGTTGTTGCGGGTTAAGCGCAGCCCACTGCTCCACTGTTGATTGTAAATCACTCATGACCATATTATCCTTTAAAAGTTTCTCTCTGTCACTCTATTCACGAGTGAAAGAAACTTTGGGTTCAAACGGTGGCTGGATATGCCTTACGCGCTACGCTGGAGAACGTTCGATTCCGGCACGTTTTCGACGGATTGCCCTTTTGTCTCCCGCCCGAAGAAGGCGACAGCTAGCACACCTATAACGGCAACGACCGCGATAAACACATAAGAGCCACTCACACCGCTACCAGCAAGCAGGAAAGCCATGATACTGGGAGCGAGTACACCGCCGAAAAATCGTCCGACACTCTCAAAGTAGCCAACGCGGCGACTCAGGCATCCACTTGTATAGAATAGGAATATAAAGCAATGGTAAACCGCCAATGAAGAACAGATAGCGCCACCCCGTACCAGCCGATACTATCGGAATGAGTGCGAAAGCGATCAATGGGGCCAGAAAGTACCCAAATGAGAGAAACGAGTCGAGAATACCGACTATCATGCCCCGTTTATTGGCTGGCATAAACTCAGTAGCCATTGCATACGGAATTGGGAATACAGCGCCCATGCCAAAGCCAGAGATGATACGCAAGGCAATAATAGTTTGAATATTGGGCGAAAAGCCGCATAGGAATGAGAATATGGCATACCATGCTGTTCCCATCATCAGCACTTTTTTCCTGCCGATGGTATCTGCTAACCAACCGGCGGGTATCACCGCGATGACAATGCCTATTGTCGAGGCGATGGCAAGCAGGGCAGTATCGAGTGTCGTCAATTGATATTGCTTCTGGAGTAAAGGCAAAATATTGCCAATGATACCAATGTCGTATGACTCGATCAGCCACGCGAATCCAGCAAGAAGCATGATAGTCCCTAACTCTCGACCGATTGGGAGCCGATCTATGCGGGCTGGAAGAGCTTGTTGATTCTGAATAGTTGTTTCCATAACACCTTGCTTTCTTGTATTTAGACGGATGCTCATCGCCAGCAGAATCATGCAGAATCATGCAGAATCATCACATGGCACATTCGTAACGTTACTCCCCCCGATGTAACGCGGCACTGGCACCTGAACACTGAATAAAAGTGTAGGCTGGCGATAAAAGAGGAATGATGAGACCGGGATATCACACATACAATCAGTTATCAGCACTACACAGAAAAGCGAACCTGTCACACAGTTGGAGAGTTCTGGCTGCTCTCTCCACAAGGTATAACAAAAATCTCAAGAGAAACTCTGTAAAGTGTAAAATAATTGTAACATTCCATAGATTTAGATATAAATCAGTATAAATACCTAATGTCAGATGATAGCAAGGTTACGATTTGGGTGGACAAAGATGGTACGAGGTAGTTGGCATTGGATAGATATTGCGTTGCGAGAAAAGCCAGGAGAAAAAATTAGGCACCGGCGAAGGTGTATTTGCAGTAGAATAAACTATGTCCCAGATAACATGGTTGACGCCAGGAAATTCTGTATAACGCGGATGTCCTCCAGCGGCTTTAATAGCCTGTATCATGTCACGCGAACCGGAGACAGGAACAAGGCTGTCACTGCCACCATGAAAGGCCCAGATAGGGAGGTTGACGAGACGAGAAGCCTTTGTTGGGTCCCCGGCTCCTGCGAGTGGGGCAGCGGCCGCGAAGTAGGTAGGCCAGCGTTCGATGGCATCCCAGGCACCGTAACCACCCATCGAGAGGCCAGTGATATACAGGCGATGCGGATCAATGTTGGTGTATTGTTTTTGCAAGGCATCCACAATTTCCTTTGACATACGCAAGGCGTCAGTTGGCTGTTGAGCCAGCGTATAGGAACCTTCCCAGGCAGGACCAAGCACGAATTGATGGGGAGCGACGACCTGTGGAATGACGATAAAGCTGGGCCAGTGTTGCTGCACTTTTGGCGGATACGGACTGGAATAGCCAGGACCCCAGACGAGAGCATACGCCTGGTTCAGCTGCAAAGCTCTGTTCTGGGCCGGCGTATTGTTCACTTGAGCGCGTTCACCGCCGCCTTGCAACAAGAGAACGAGTGGATACTCTTCCTGTGGATTGTAATTTGCCGGTATGTAGAGATAATACGTCATTTGCATACCGCTCGCATCGGTGAAAACCCGTGTAATGTAGTTATCCGGCACCGTATTTTGCCGTCGCGGGGATAGAATGACGGATTTATTCTTATCAGGAACGAAAACGAATAGCACTATTATGGCTGCCAGTACAGGCAAGAGTACACGAAAATTCCAGGACTTCACGAAAAGGCATCTCCCCAGATCAATTTTACATGAATAGCATACCACAGGTGTCCAGTAAATCACGCTAACGCCACAACGCTATAAGAATATCAGGCTATATGGCTATAAGGAAAAGGTGCAAGTAAGCAATAAAAAGTAAACAATAAGTAGAGGCAAACCACAAAACTCCTGACAAAACTCCTGTAGGAGCCGCTTGACCGCGCTCCTACAGGAGTTTTGTGGTTTGCCTCTACTTATTGGGGCAGGTAGTTACGCATGCTCGAGGCGACGTAGCTCAATTTTGTTGTTGCGCACACGCACAGCAAAGGTGGGTTGTGCGTAGGTTGCCGGGCCGTTAACAATACTGCCGTCGCTCACGCGGAAGCAGGAGCCATGCCAGGGACATTGTACGACGCCGTCCGTGACAGTACCTTCATCGAGCGGGCCGCCAAGGTGCGAACAGGTAGCAGCGATTGCGTAAATGGCACGTCCCTGCTTTAACAACACTGCCGGGATGCCGGCGACATCCACGCGAGTCAGTTTACCGTCGGACAGGTCGCTTACATCCAGGACGGGCATGAAATCATCTGAACCGCCCTCGAACGCAACGTGGTTGATGCCGATACCTTTAGCATAGGATAGTTCACCACCCAGATAGGCAGTGAAGAGCGAGGTGACAAATGCGGTTGTCGAGAGGGCGATGGCAGCACGACGGCGACCCGTCAGGCGTAAAATGCCGGAGGTGAGATTCAACATACCGACGCCGCCATTGAGCAGGCCGTGTATAAGGCCAACGCGGCGATCAGGGCCATCTATGTCGCTCCATTGTGTGATACCCGTAGGTATAGCCGCCATTGCACCAACCAGACCAATCCACAGGGTGGCATCCGCGCCACGCTCAAGAGCCACATCTGTGCTGCCCATCGAGAAGAGATCGAGGACAGAGGTACATGCCCAGGCACCAAGTGGAATAGTTACCATCACGGGATGCAGCGGGTGTCCCAGCCACGTACCATCAATAACATCCTTCACTTTGTACGATGCATCTCCCTGTTTGCCAAATAGCGTGTGCAGCCAGTTCTGGAATGGGTTTGCCAGCGCTTCCACCCAGGATTGGTTTTCGACCAGTTCTGCGATGAAATGTCGGATTGGCGGATTAATTGGTGGTGTATCAACCCAACTTTGTTGATCTCCCGTTGTGACATTCGTGGACATGAAGCTCTTCCTTTCTGCTCAACAGAGACAATAGACATGTATGCTGTTTCATTGTCGGCTAACGGACTGTCAGCCAGAAGTAATCACGCGGCGGGTTCAAGCCCAGCACCGAAAAGGGAACCTCTGGCTTGCGCCGTTTCACGATGTAATTGACAACCGCCTGGTTGTGCGCATAAAATCGTCGCGCACAACGTAAGGCACTTTGCAATGAGCGAAAACGCACACGCATTTCGTGCCGTACTGGTAATGCGACATAATGGAAACCCTGTGCCACCAGCCAGTCGTAGTCTTCGGGACGGGGCCAGATAAGCACAATTTTACCACCTGATTTCGTCACGCGCTGAAGTTCTGCTAATCCCGGCTCGCCTCCTTGCTCCGGCCCGGCGGTGAAGGCTGAGCAAGACAGCGCCATATCAACACTATTATCGGGCAGTGGAATCTGGTCAAAGCGTCCCCGGCAAGGAATAATCTTGCTCGTTGCTGGTTGCCCGGTCACTTTCTGCTCCAGTATATGTAAGAGACCGGGTGAAGGTTCTACCGCGTAAACCAACCTTGCTCCATAGCGAAGGCACTCGAATGAGGCGCGTCCACTGCCAGCACCGGCGTCCAGTACAACATTGCCGCGCAGGTCTGACCGCAGTTGTTGAAAAATGCCGGGATGAAGCCGCTCTCCCTCCGTCAATTCTTCATACAATACAGGTGTTTTCCAGTACGTGAGTTCCCAGAACAGGCCATCAAGCACGCGCCGCCGTGCCGCTTTCACCTCGCACGTTGACAAAGAACGGTGTAACGCTCGCACAAATGACGAGCGTAAAGGGTGTGGCACATTCTTCTTGATCCGCTTAACCAGAGGCAGCGAGGCTCCATGAAGGCCTGCAGCTATATTGTTAAGAGTGATGCCAAAGCCGCCCTCCGACAACAATCGTTGCATGGTTACATCATCGAAAACCATCAAGTCTTCAATAGAGAACGGATTCTCAAACAATGTGCTACTTTGCACCTGTTTCTTCTCAGAATCATGCATTTCATGCGTGGTTCTATGAGAGGGCGACAGTTGTTTTCCCTCTGTTCCCGTGTCAGAAATATGAATAACGTGAGGAGACGACTGATTCATACATATTTCCCTGACCAGACATTGTAGAGTAAAATCACAATGGACATACCATCTTGCGCCAGACAGCTTCAGGATACAAACGCCAGCCCACTCATATCACGTACAAACAAGCAATGAGGATACGCCGTAGGGGCCGATTGATCGCGCCCACCGCCGATTGATCGGCCCGTGTCCCCCAAAATGTACATTAGCACATTCGCTTGCCAACTCGCACCACCAGCCCCGAAACGTGATACGATACGATAAGGAACGTCCTAATACTATTTGCTCACATATATCATAGTGTACCACGCACAGCACGCACAGGGAGAATTTCGATGGCGCTAACGTTTGTCACTCGCGAACATGTCAAAGTTGATCGTGTAGCTTGCCCGTGGCTCATCAGGCGCTTTATTGACGCAGAGGCTCGATTGCTATTCGTGCCAAAAGATCAGGTACTCACGATAGCTGAACGGGAAGGCGCAATACCATACGATATCAGCGCGGATGTCGAACTGACCCATCACGGCGACGAGTGCAGTTTCGATGCCTTCATCCATACCTATCACCTGGAACAGGACGCGGCTTTGTTAGCGATGGCAAAAATTGTACGCGCCGCCGATGTACTTTCCCAACGAGCCATCGCACCCGAAGGTGTGGGATTGGAAGCTATCGCCTTCGGGTTTAGTCTAAGCGGCAAAAGTGACGAGGAATTGCTTGAGTTAGAGTTTCCAATTTATGACGCGCTGTATATGTATTGCAAACAAAAGGTACGAGGTCATAAGTAGGTAAAAGGAGCTGCTGATGCTAATTCACGCCTCACCGCTGGCAGAAACTGCTGCGATGTTACGTAGTGGACAACTGGACTTGTTTGCCTATATTGACGAGATTTGCAGTTGGATTGATGTTGCCGAGCCAGAAATACATGCGCTGCTGCCAGAAAAAGATCGCCGACAGCGATTAATGAGGGAAGCAATAGCAATACAGGAGCGCTTCCCTGATTCGTATCAGCGACCGCCGTTGTACGGTATTCCTGTCGGTGTGAAAGATGTGTTTCGCGTGGATGGCTTTCCCACACAAGCAGGATCACGGCTACCAGCAGAGCTATTTGCTGGTGCTGAAGCTACTTGCATTCGTACACTGCGCAACGCTGGCGCAATTATTCTCGGAAAGACTGTTTCGACTGAGTTTGCGTGGATTGAGCCGGGACCGACACGTAATCCACATCATCTGGGACATACTCCCGGTGGATCGAGCAGTGGCTCGGCGGCGGCAGTGGCAGCAGGCTACTGTCCACTGGCAATCGGCACACAGACGATCGGGTCAACAATTCGCCCCGCCGCCTTTTGCGGCATCGTAGGGTTTAAACCGAGCTATGGTCGCATTCCCACTGCCGGGCTGATACTGTTTTCCGAGTCAGTTGATACGATTGGACTTTTCACGCAAGATGTGGATGGTATGGCAGTAGCAGCGTCGTTGCTTTGCAACAACTGGGACGCGATGGAATTTACCGGCAGCGACACTTTACCAGTCATTGGTGTACCGGATGGGCCATACCTGGCACAGGCTTCGCCGGAGGGATTATCCGCTTTCAACACGCAACTTTCATTACTGGAACAAGCAGGCTGCACAGTGCGACATGTGACGATGCTAGAAGATATCGAAATAATGAATGAGCAGCACAGGCGTTTGGCGTTTGGCGAATTGGCCCTGGTTCATGCTGATTGGTTTGCACAATACGAGTCACTCTACCGACCACGTACCGTTGAGGCAATTCGCAAGGGGCAATGTGTATCCTCTGAAGAGTTAATAGAGTATCGCGCTGGTCGCGTTGCCCTGCGAACTGCCTTAGAGCAAGTGGCGCAAATAGCCGGTATTGACCTCTGGGTATGCCCCGCGGCTCCTGGTGCAGCTCCGGAAGGCATTATCACAACAGGGGATTCGATTATGAATTTGCCGTGGACATACGCTGGTTTGCCTGCAATCACGCTCCCGGCCGGGAATACCGCGCACGGGTTACCGCTGGGTCTACAGTGTATCGGCAAATATATGGGGGATGAACAACTTATACAATGGGCAGAACAGATAACTATCCTATGCTAAATCTTCATGAGTACATTCAGGACGCTGCCGAATTTGTGCAACAGGCGCAAAGAATTGTGGCGTTGACCGGCGCAGGCATCAGCACAGAATCGGGCATCCCCGATTTTCGCAGCCCTGGCTCCGCCTGGCAACAGTCGCCGCCGGTGAGCTATAACGATTTTATCCAGAAACCGGAGGCGCGGAGACGCTACTGGGAGTCACGGCGCAATCTCTCTGCTCAAGTCGCGTCTGCCCAACCGAACGCGGCACACCATGCACTGGCGGAATTGGAACGACGACACAAGCTGCAAGGCGTGATTACACAAAATTTCGACGGATTGCACCAGGACGCAGGCAATCATGCCGGGCATGTCATCGAGTTGCATGGCACATCGCGCATGGCTGCCTGTACTCTATGTGGCACACGTTCTTCGATGAACGAGCTTCAGCTACGCATTGATGCCAGGGAAATTGACCCGCGTTGTTCTGTATGCAATGGCTATATGAAATCCGCCACAATCCTGTTTGGGCAACGGGTGCCGGAAACGGAACTCAGTCGCGCAAAGCAAATGATTGAAGTTTGCGATTTATTGCTGGTTGTTGGCTCATCGCTTAAGGTTGTGCCAGCCGCGACCTTGCCACGCATGACGTTGCAGCGCGAAGTACCGCTCATCATCATTAATTTGCAACCAACATCACTGGATGAGGTTTCTGATGTCGTGATTCACGAAAAAGCTGGTGTGGTATTACCGCAAATTGTGGCTGCGCTTGCCTGACAACGAAATGTTACTCGTGATACTTTAACTCTCCAGCGCGAATTGGCACAGAAAGGCGGTTTTCGATAGGAGCAAGAGGGCAGACCCAGCGCGAATTGTAGGCACATGAGGGATTGTAGGCGTAATTGAAATCAAGCAGCATACGCCGCCATCTACTAACACCTGGCACAGGTACTGGCTCGCTGCCTTTGATCGTGTCGAAAAGGTAGCGACCACCACCATAACTCTCGGAAGGGCATGTCGCATCGCGGAAGGGCAGGAAAAGACCACCGCCATAGATATCGAGCCAGTAGAGCGTAAGCATAACAGCTTGACGGTCTACGGCAAAATGAACGCGCCCAACGGTTGTCATGGTCATGATCGCGTCGGCATTCATGGTGATGCTCTGACGTGTTGGCTCGATGTTCGTATCTACGTCTACCAGAAACACCAGCATGGGATTGTAGGGAAAATAAGGCAACCCATGAAAATCGCGCCGCTGCCCCTCGTCGAGAGCAGATTGTGGATGGGTTGCGAACAGATCATTTCTTGCCTCGCGGAAATGTTGCAGAATTGTATTAGCGTCTTCACCGGCAAGATATGCCTCTGTGCGCTCACGATACATAGCAGCAACGCGACAACGATAATCATAGAGGTTAAGATAATCCGACATAACAACGCTCCTTCAAGAAAACAGGCGAACTGTAGAGGGCCTCAGATAGACATTATCATGAAATAGCAGCAATAGCAAGCTACCGTATAACCCAACTTACCTATTTGATTGACATTTATCCTGTGACTTCCCTATTATAGACATAATAGATGGACTTTTGTGGTATATTTCTGAACAGTATTCCGCATAGAGAGTACAGTGGGGACCGGCACTACCATGCTGTTTATGGTCCGGTTGAATATACAGCAATTTCATTCTCACAAACCCGACATCGTTGTTAACTTGAAGACGAACGATTATGATTGGCGAAAACAATTTTATCAGCAAACAGATTGATACATTTCGGCTGATCACTGAATTGAGCAGTGGTGAGTTGAACAGTACGTACAAAGCTGAACAGATACAACTGTTGCCACATATTGTTGTCTTTAAGCTCTTCCATTCAGTACATTTTTCAGAGATAAAACGCGAACGATTTCTGCAGGAAATTCGCTTACTGAAAAAAGTCAAACACCCACATATTCTGCCGGTCTTAGATGGCGGATTCTACGAGGACTCACCGTATATTGTCAGCGAATATGCAGCGCATGGCTCGTTGAGAGACCGTCTCAATGCGCAAGCCACGCAATTTTTACCGATGCAAGAGGCGATTGCTCTCATTTCTGAGGCTGGGAAAGCATTACAATTTTTTCATCAGATTAATATTATCCATAGAAATCTGAAGCCCGAAAATATTCTTTTTAACGAGCAGGGCGAGATACTGCTGGCAGATAGCAGCATCTTGACTATCGAGGATAGCGTTCCCATCGAGAAAACACATAATGCGAACTCTTTCCCCTACATGGCACCTGAACAGTTCCACGGTAGGGCGAACAAAGAGAGCGATCAATATGCTCTTGGCTGTATTGCCTATGAACTGCTCACAGGCATTGCACCTTTCGCAGGCTCCGCGTTCAAAAATATGGCTGACATGCATACGCACGAAATGTTGGTTCCCCCCACACAACTCAATATGCTGTTACCGGCATACTTGCAAGAAGCAGTGCTTAAGGCAATGGCAACGCAAGAGACGAACCGCTATCCACACATCAAAGAGTTTGTTGCCGCACTCATTCCCGCCATAAAGGCGCAAAATGTACCCATGCTTGTGCTATCTCCCACTATAGCACCTATAGCACTTCCTGCGCATACTCAACATGAACCTCCGTTTCGACCGCAACCGGAGGGCAATAGTGCTGTCATCACATTCCAGGATGATAAACCACCTGATACGCCCGCTCTATCTACTATACCCGCTCTATCTACTATAATTGAGGATATGCAGCCAGCACGGTCTGTTCCACAGGGACCTGTACCTGTCTTGCAAGCTCCGGCATTGATGGAGAATATGGATTCTGCGCCGGATACGCCCGTGCAAGCAGTTGTTTATGCTGAAAATAATGAACATCTACCTCAGATTGAGACAAATGAAGCGGCAGTTGTGGACAGTTTTTTGGGATATGACACGCCGACACGGTCTAATCTTGAAGTGGTGCTTCCTCAGAATAATGGCGTAGCTAGCGCAAACCATTTAATGAATGAGGTTGAACAGCCACATATGGTATTTGAGGTGGCTATACCTGAAAGAGCTACACAAGCTGGACCTTACGCCTGGCTAGTGAAAAATAACCCTGGTTACCAGTTACCAGAAGTAAAAAAAATTGTATTACTGGTGGGAATTTCATGGGCTATCATTGCCGTACTCACCCTGAGTATGGTGTTTATCATCATACCTTCTGCTCATACGTTGTCGAACGATGTCAGTCCAATCGGCCAGAAAGCTACGCCACACCCAACATTACAGCCCACCCCAACGACACATCCTACAGCGAAGCCAACGGCACGCCCGACGCCAGTGCCTTCACCGTCGCCGATACCCACGCCTTCACCAACAGCAACTCCCATGCTAACTCCGTCACCCTCGCCAATTACCATACCTGCGTTGATGGTTAGCCCGACCAGCTTAAATATACATACCGATTGTCAATCCGTGCAGTCCGGTTTCAAATGTACTGTGACTTTATTGTTGCCGCAGAATTATCCTGGCAATGCCCACTGGACAGCCTCAGCAAGCGGGAATATTACGGCAGTCTTTTTCCCAACGCAAGGAACACTATCGCCGGGACAGCAGCAAACCGTAAACATATTAGTCGGGAAAACGTGTTCGCATAATAGTAGCTTCATATTCTCGACACAGGCTTCAAAAGCTGTCGTATCATTGAGTTGCTAGCAACCGGAAGGTCTTTTTACGCTATGTTTTAAGATGACAGATAGGTGATTACAAGCCTATGAAGGAGTTACCGATGGCTGGTTTCAACAACAATACGGTGCGCCTGTCCTATGGACCGGAAGAGTTCCATTTTGGCGAATTGCACCTGCCCGTTACCGCCGGACCACATCCTTTAGCCATGCTTATTCATGGAGGTTTCTGGCGTGTCCCATATGACTATACATTGATGACGGGTCTGGCAAATGACCTTGCTTCACGTAGTATAGCAGCATGGAATATCGAATACCGGCGCATAGGCGACCCGCATGGAGGCTGGCCCAACACATTCCTCGATGTGGCAAACGCAGCAGATTTTGTACGCAGTATCGCGGCTACCTATCATCTCGACCTGCAACGAGTCGTGCCAATTGGTCACTCGGCTGGCGGACACCTCGCGCTCTGGCTGGCGGCACGCCCACGTATTCCACAAGGCTATGTTCTGGCGCAGGCAAGCACGCAAGAAAATGAGAGGGTGCCACTCGCGATACTCGGTGCCATCAGTCTGGCTGGCGTCTCAGATTTGCTGATGGGCTGGCAACGCAAGCTTGGCAACGGAGCGGTGGCGGAACTGATTGGTGGCTCACCAACTGCAATGCCAGAACGCTATGCGACTGCTTCACCCGCGGCGCTGCTCCCACCAGGTGTGCCGCAAGTTCTCGTTCACGGCACCGCAGACGACCGCGTACCATACGACATGAGTGAGGCATATACAGCACAAGCTCAGGCCGCCGGTGACGATGTACAGCTAATCACACTGCCACAAGTTGACCATTTTGCCCTGATTGATCCCACATCACAGGCATGGGCTGCCACAGTGAATGCTTTACAAGCGTTGCTTCATGCCAGGTGATGCGTCTTTTTTTGCTCTACCTTTCTGAAATTCTTTTCTCTATAGCACGTTGTTGTACAAACGCTCTCAAATCACGCAATTCATGTATTTCATCTCTTTATTACACGGCTTACTTATCTTTCTCGTATTATTGCCGATACAATTGGTGAGGAGCAGCGTATGATCAGCGAAACAGCAGCACAATTGCAGAATATTACACAGCGTTCAATTGATTCATCCCGCAAGACAGCTATGATCTTTTATACGGTAGGCGTGATGGCCTACAATGAAGAAGCCAATATTCAGCGGACGCTGCTTGCTTTATTAGAGCAGAGCAGCGAACACACTCAACTCGACGAAATTATTGTCGTTGCCAGTGGCTGCACTGACCGAACTGTCTCCATCGTCCAGGAGATGCAGGCAACGGAGACACGCATCCATCTTCTCATTCAAGAACGTCGTGAGGGCAAAGCCTCTGCTATCAATCTCTTCCTACAACACGCACACAGTCCGGTACTGGCGATGATTGGCGCGGACATCATTCCCGAAAAAACCACACTGGAAAAACTATGTACTCATTTTAATGACCCGGCAGTTGGCATGGTGGGAGCGCGACCTGTTCCTGTCAACGATCAATATACCTTTGTTGGCTACGCAGTGCATTTGTTGTGGCGACTGCATGACCGGATGGCACGCCGCAGCCCAAAATTGGGCGAGGCGGTTGCATTCCGCAACATCCTCAACAGCATTCCAGTAGCCAGCGCCGTGGATGAAATCTCTATCGAGGCCAGTGTCGCTAGCTCTGGTTTGCAACTGGTCTATGAACCCGCAGCGCTTGTTTACAATAAAGGCCCGATGACGGTGCGCGATTTTCTCAAGCAGCGCCGCCGTATTCACGCCGGACATCTTCAGGTGCGTTCCCAGGAGCGATATGAAGCATCCACTATGAAAGTTGGGCCTATATTACAGGAATTACTTGCGGAAGTTCCCTATATCATTCACAGCCCAAAACAGGCGATGTGGGCCATTGGAACAGTAGGGCTGGAAGGTTTAGCGCGATTACAGGGACACTATGACCTGTTGCGCAAACGGTCACATCATGTCTGGCAGACAGTTGAGTCGTCGAAAGTATTGGAAGATGAAGCCCGTAAACTGCGCCGTATCTGTAACTCTCAAAGCGTGATTGTCTTTCATATCTTCCGCGAAGATGCGGATGCTAAAATGCCGGAGCGAGAACAATTGCTGACGACGCGCATAGTACGTAAGTTGCTGCCCACGCTCCACAGCTACATACGCAGAGAGGATATTCTAAGCATCATGAGTAATAGTGGCACCTCCAATACTACGATGGTGGCCGTCTTGAATGCTGACCGCGAAGGTGCCGAACTGGCCGCCCAACGCTTGCGTGAGGTGATGATGGTGCAACGCATTCCTCTTAAAAAAGGGGATTATACACGGCTACTCGTTAGCTACCACGCGGTTTCTTTCGCCCTATAAAGGTCAACAACCTCGCAGGGAAGCGTATGGACTGCTTTAGCCCGTCCGCATGCTGGTACCACCATGACGCAAACCCACTGGGATGGGCGCGGACTTGATAAATCGGTCCCTACTAGTCAGTCAAGCTTCGTTTGGCGGGAATATCGCGCTCATTTGATCATTAAGAACCTGCCAAACGAAGCTTGACTGGCTACTACGGGGATCAGCCCGCCGTAGGGACCGATTTATCAAGTCCGCGTTCCCCCATGATTCCCTGTTTCATTATTTCACCTGCATCAACTGTCCCTACGCTCACCCTCAAAAACGGATAGCCAATGAAATCAGCCCGACATCTCCTTTCACATATAAGGGATGCCGGGGATGCCCATCCTTCGTCACGCCCAGGCAATGGATATTTTGCCAGTGTGCCGTTAGTTTGAGAACTTGCTTATCCCGCTCAAACAGAGTTCCCTTTGTTCCCCATGCTGCGACGACGCAAGATGATCGTGATAATGCTCTGCTCTCGCCAAAGTCACCGCTCAATCTCCGTTCTACGAACGCTATACTCAGCGACGAGTCGTTCAATCTCTGTCACGACGCGCTCTAATTCTTCAACCACAGGATTCATACCGGCATCTTTCAGAGCGCTGGTGACAGCGCGGTAATACCACAGAGTTCCCTCTTTGCCGCCGTTGAAACGTTGCCAGAGTACATCACCGAGGACACGGTAATCAGCGAGGACGGTACGCGCATTGTGTAGTTTATCGGCGGCTGAAACAAGACGGACAGACGGCAGTGCAGAACGAATATGCGCGATATATGCTTCTTTACGCGCTCGCCACGGTGGTTTGGGTATGACATCGGCATCGGTACAGCCATCCACAATCTCGACAACGGTATTGCCAAAACGGCGGTGGATCTCCTCACGGGTAGCGGCACCACCCTGATCTTCTATCGCGTCATGCAGCAAGGCGGCAATAGCCTCGTCTTCGTTGCCGCCATTTTCCAGCACGATAGCCGTCACCGCCAGCAGATGTGAAATGTAGGGAATATCGGTTCCCTTGCGCGTTTGTTCGGCGTGCAATTGCGTTGCCAATACTAAGGCTTCCTCGAAGCGTGCGGTAAGTTCCATAGCAGAACCTCTAACTTTATCTCAAATTTTAGGAATTATAGCACATAGCGGTGCGTTGTAAGAGATAAACCCAAATTGAATGCTACCATTGATCTTTGCATTGGAGAAACCCTATGTCTTACACAACGAAAATTGGTCATGCGCATCTGAAAGTGCGCAACCTGGATCGCGCCGTAGATTTTTATACTCGCTACCTGGGCATGCACGAAACGGAGCGCGTGGGTGAGCATTACGCATTTTTAACGAGTGGATCGTTCCACCATGAGATTGCATTGCAGCAGGTTGGAGAAAATGCTCCACAGCCCCCGGCTCATGGCACGGGATTGTATCACGTCGCTTTTGAGGTTCCAGACAGGCGCTCGTTTGCCGAGGCATATCGCACATTGACTGGAGCGGGTATCGCGGTTGCCCCCGTTGACCACTTTATCAGTTGGGCGATGTATTTTGACGACCCCGATGGCAACGGTTTGGAGATATACAGCGACTCTCGCGCTATGCCCGATGGGCGTCCACTGTGGCGTGGAGAGAATGCTCCACTTGACGAAGAGACCATCCTGGCGGAGTTAAACATATAGGCATGTACACAAACCCGGCGTGGTACAATACGGTGAGGTCAGGTTGTTTACGATCTGGCACAGAGCTATTTGCTATCCATTTATCTGACTTTGCCTATCAAGGAGCATTCAACGCATGTCCCGTCCTCATAGCGATGTTTTTCCGTTATTGTCTGAAGATTTGCTGCAACAGAAGCGAGCCAGTAGTATTCCATTGATCATCTTCGCGGTCTGCCTGACGTCCGTTGTGACGGCGGTAAACTATACGAACTATGGGCCGCTTATTCCCACGTTGGAAGCTGATTTGCACATCACAAGTGGACAGGCAGGCTTGATGTCCACGTTCTTATTTCTGGGACTTGCCGCAACCTATATTCCAGCTGGAATATTGATTGATCGCATTGGACCACGCTACGTGCTGATCGGCTCGTGTATTCTGCTCACTATTGGTGGCGTTCTTTTGCCGCTCTATCCCAATCTGGTATGGATGCTGGCATGGCGCACCGTCGTCGGTTTCGGCACGGGCGGCGCGTTCGTGGCGGGTGCTAATATAGCATCTCGAATGGGTAAATACGCACCATTAGCACAGGGATTGTATGGCGGTTCGATACAGGTTGGCTCCGGTAGCGGGTTGCTGATTACACCATTATTTTTTGCGTGGGTAGGTTGGCGCGGCTCGTTCCTTATCTGGGGCCTACTGGGTATACTGGCAGTGATTGTCTGGTTGTTTATTCATGATGGACAGGAAGTCCATGCTGCGCATAAAATTGATGTTGGCGCGGGTTTACGCTCGCCATCGGTCTGGGCGCTTGGACTCTCGCATCAGGGAACGTTCGGATTGGGCAATGCGATAGCGGCATGGATAGCGGTATATCTCGCCAGTCAATACGGGCTGCCGCTGGCACTTGCTGCCACACTTGGCTCCATCGCCCTACTCATGGGTGTGTTTTTCCGGCCACTGGGCGGTATTTTGCTGGCGCGACGGGCCATCGGCGCTATTCCATTGCTGCGTGCAGGCACTATCGTTTCCTGTACAGGACTGTTACTGCTGGTTATTCCCTTGCGCTCGCCCCTGTTGGTCATCGTGGGATTGGCGGCTATTGCCATCGGAACAACCACGCCCTATACCCCTGTTTTTAATGAGGCAGCTAAGTTGCGCACTGTCGGCAAAGGGGTAGCACAAGGCCTGGTGAGTATCATTTCATGCCCGGCTGTCATCATTGGGCCTCCAATAATTGGCCTCATCTATAGCAGTACGGGCAATATCTCACTGGCCTTCAGCTCAATACTTATCTTTGGCCTTATTGCCATCGCTGCCTCTTTTCTGGCTGGCCCGGCAGTAAGGCGCGAAACTGGCGAGCCGATTATGGCTCCCGCACTTGCCTCTGGCGAAAATCCCGCGGGTTGACAAATAGTTGCACCTATCATGCTACTTTATTCAAGAGCGGCACGTTACTCATGTAGGGGTGTAGGCGGAAGTAACCTTGCTCCTACGTTACAACGATAGCATGACCATAGTATCCAACGGCATTTACTATAAAGGAGTATCTAGTTATGCAACAACCAAAAGCTATCCTGTTCGATCTTGACGGCGTGTTAACCGACACCTCTGAATATCATTACCAGGCATGGAAACATCTCGCGGACGATGAGGGCATCCCCTTTACCAAAGAAGAGAATGATGCACATCTGCGAGGCGTTGGCCGTCGCGACTCATTGATGTACATCATTCGTGGAAAACACTACTCCGAAGACCAGATACAGGAGATGATGGATCGCAAAAATCGCTACTATCTGGAATTGATTAAGAACATGTCACCTAAAGATTTAGTGGCGGGCGGCAAAGAGCTATTACAGGACATTCACAACGCGGGCATCAAAATTGCAATGGCCTCCAGCAGCAAGAATTGCCGGCAGGTGGTCGAAAGCCTGGAAATTATGAGCTACCTTGATGGTCTCGCAGACGGCTATAGCATTGTCAACGGCAAACCAGCACCCGATTTATTCGTTTATGCCGCCGGACTGGTACAGATTCCCGTCGCCGATTGCATGGGAGTTGAAGACGCAGATGCCGGTATTGAGGCGATTAAAACCGCCGGTATGCAAGCTCTGGGCATTGGGCCAAAAGACCGCTTTCATCGTGCGGATAAAGTACTGCCCGACCTTGCGAACAAACATCTGCAAGACATGCTCATTTCATAAGCATGGAGCCTGATGCCCACAACACACACTTCGGTTGATGTCAGGCTGGCACAGTATAAGCATATGCTACTGCGACAGAAAGGATATTTTTATGAATCTCTGGCAAGTAAACGAAGATACATTTGACCCACAGAAATTGCATGCACAAGAGACGGTCTATACCATAGGTAATGGTTATTTCGGCACACGAGGGACGTTCGAGGAAGGGTATCCTAAAGCGGGAGCAGCCACATTGTTATTCGGTGTATTTGACGATATTAGCCCCGTCGGCAAAGAGGAACTTGCCAATGCACCCGATTGGCTGATGATTACGCTCTTCGTCAACGGCGAACGCTTTCGTATGGACCAGGGAAAGCTTCTTGCATATCAGCGTAGCCTGGATATATATACTGGCGTTCTCACTCGTACTGTGTATTGGGAAAGCCCCGGTGGCGCACGACTCAACATTTCGATTGAGCGATTCGCCAGTCTCGCGGATGAACACGTGGGGGCTATTCGTTACAGCGTGACTGCCGAAGGTTCATCTGCTCCTACAAAACAGGACAATCTCGATGTTGTCTTGAGTGCAACGATCAATACTGCGGTCGCAAACGACGATGCCATGCACTGGGAGACGCTTGACCAGGGAAAAGACAACATTTTGCTCTGGCTGCATAGCCAGACCCGTCACTCTGCTGTTCAACTGGTACAGACCATGAGCTTTACAACCTCGACACCCGGCTTTCATGCAGAGATGATAGACTTCGATATTGCGCCGAGCATCCACCTTTCCGGGAAACTGGCCCCTGGAGACACAGTGACGGCAGAAAAGATTGTCGTTATGTACACTTCACGCGACGGTGAGCATCCACTTCAGACAGCCATACAGCATCATCAAGAGCTACTGGATCGCTCTGGCAAAATTCAGCAACAGCATACGGAGGTAACAAAACAGTACCGCTACCAAAGGGCAAAACAAGCGTACTATACATTGCTGACAAAGCACCGGGAGGCATGGCAAGCCTACTGGCAGGATTCTGACGTTCTCATCGAAGGTGATGACAAAGCACAACTGGCTATTCGTTACAACATCTATCAATTGCGCATCAGTACTTCAACACATGATAGTCGTTACAGCATTGCCGCTAAGGGATTGACTGGTTTTGGCTATCTCGGACACGTTTTCCATGATACCGAAATCTTTATGCTGCCTTACTTTACTTATGTACACCCCGAAATTGCGCGTACTCTCTTGCTCTATCGCTATAATCTGCTACCCGGAGCGCGGGAGAAGGCGGCAAGCAACGGCTATGAAGGCGCACAATATCCCTGGGAAAGTACGCTGGACGGCAGCGAGGCGACGCCAGCATTGTATGTTCATCCCGAATCGGGTGAATTGATGGTTGTGCTGACTGGCAATATCGAACTACATATCACGGCTAGTGTCGCACTGGCAAGCTGGCAATATTGGAATATCACAGGCGATGATGAATTTATGCAGGCATATGGGGCTGAGATGCTCCTCAGCACAGCAGAATTCTGGGCGAGTCGGGCCGAAAATCATCCTGAACGAGGTGATTACGAGATCAATAATGTCGTTGGTCCAGACGAGTGGCATGACCACATCAACAATAATGCCTATACCAACTATATGGCTGGCTGGAACATTCAAACGGCCCTCGATACGCTGAACTGGTTACGCACTACTGCCCCCAACAAAGCGAGCGAACTGGAGCAACAACTTGATCTGACCTTAGAACGCCTCAACAACTGGCGAGATGTGATTGCCCACTTGCGTATTCCACAAGACATGCAGATAGGCATTTTCGAGGAATTTGACGGCTTCTTCCAACTCGAACCACTGGATCAAGAGAAGTACCGGGGACGCACCAAATCCTATCAAGGTATTCTGGGTGGTGAAAAAGTGCAGCGCTATCAAATCGTGAAGCAAGCTGACGTGCTGATGCTTCTAACGGTAATGAAGGATAAATTCGATCTGCAAACGAAGCGAGCAAACTGGGACTATTACTATCCCATCACCGACCATGACTACGGGTCCTCGCTCACACCTGCTTTCCACGTCATACTCGCCTGTGAACTGGGACTGACCGAGGAGGCATACAAGCTCTATATGCTCGGAGCGCTGGTAGACCTGGAAAACCCACGTGGCAACTCAGCCGCAGGTATCCATGATGCCTGTTGCGGCGCTGTCTGGCAGGCAACGGTGCTGGGTTTTGCCGGTCTCCAGTTCACGGAAGACGGCTACACAACGCATCCCACATGGCCCAACGGCTGGGCACGCCTGGCATTCACAGTCAAACACAAAGGGGAACCAATCCATATTGATTTGCGGCGCGAATAAGGCTACAAGCCAGTTTTCGCAAACCGACGAAATTCTATTGACAAATACCCTGCTAAGGGTTATGATATAGCCCGTAGCAAGGCGCATTCGTCTAGCGGCCTAGGACGCCGCCCTCTCAAGGCGGAGACCACGGGTTCGAATCCCGTATGCGCTACCATCTCCCTTCGGGGGCATGCCTCAAGTGGCCTGTAGAGACGCTTGAGGTTTTTTGTTTTCCGGATTTTTTTCCACAAAATGTAGCAACGCAAAAACAACATTATCTTTCTCGACGGCGTTGGGAAGAAATTCCCTTGTATTTGGGAAATCGCCGGGGTATTCTAATGAATAGAAACAACAAGAACGGGATTACAAAATGCTCTTGTTATGCACAGTGAAGGAACAATCATGGATGAGCTATTACATGCACATCAGGTGCCCTTTGAGGCGCAGACAAAAGACCAATCTCTCGTCTCACCGCCTTTCTGGCTCGACCCACAAGAAACGTTGGAGTACCGGCGGCGGCCGTGGCGCAAGCTGCGATGGAGAGCGGAGTAGCCCGCCTGCTTGTCGATCCACAGGTGGTGGCTAACCATTGCCGGGATTTCATTTATGAGGGACTGATGATGCCAGTTCCTCCGCTACAAGCACCACTGGAGACTTTATGACAGCCAGCAAGAGTACTCCCGCTGAAGACTACTTTTGATTTTTCATGTTCATCTCATTTTCATACAATACTCTACCGTTACCGGGCATTCTCTCCCCATACATGTTGTCTATAAGGCGCATACATGTATTGAGTGCCCTTTCTTTGTCGTCTTGCACCTGTAGGAAAGGATGCACTTCATAGCACACGACCCAGAGAAGAATAAGAGAGCCATTCGCGAGTGGGTCGGCGAGTTTGCGCGGCCTCAATGATGAAACGATTGAGTTTGAGCAGCTTGCGATTGCTTCAGTGCAGGTTGCTCGCCCCATGATTGTGCAAATTGCGATGGGTTTCCAGGAGCGAGAGGCAGCTTTACGGTGAAAGTGGAACCTTGCCTCTCCTGGCTCTCAACCACAATTGTCCCTTGATGGGCTTGCACTATCCAGTCTACGATGGAAAGTCCCAGACCACTACCTCCTGCCGCTCGCGAGCGTGCCGGGTCAGCGCGATAGAACCGTTCAAAAATATGCTCGACATCCCGTGGCGCGATACCGATGCCAGTATCATGTACGGCGAAGGTAGCGTAACCGGTGTTGACTTCAACGGACAGCGTGACAGAACCTCCGGCATTAGTGTAGGTTAACGCATTATCCACCAACCCCATCATCACTTGTATCAGGCGGGCAGTGTCACCAAGGACAATAGCAGGTGATGTTGCCTGCACCGTGAGAGTAATAGCACGCTCAAGTGCGAGTGGTTCCATCGTATCCGCAACATCGTGGGCAAGCAGGTCGAGACGTACTGGCTCGCAATCAAGCGATAGCTGCCCCTCGTCGGCGCGTGCCAGAGCCAGTAAGTCATTGATTAACTGGCCCAATCGCTCTGACTCAGCATTGACATCACGCAGAACAGCAATAGCCTCTTCGAGCGTCAAGGCGTTTTCCAGTGCGATATCGGTGACGCTGCGAATGACCGTAACTGGTGTGCGCAGTTCGTGAGAAGCATCAGCGACAAAGCGGCGTTGTTGTGTGAAAGCCTGGTCGAGGCGACCAATCATATCGTTAAGCGTAAGCGCGAGATCATGTACTTCATCCCGCGCCCGTGGAACAGGAACACGCCGATGTAAATCGCCCGCTTTTATCTCTCTGGCGGTGCGTGTCAGGTACAATATCGGACGAAAGGCCCGCTTCGCTAGCCAGTAACTGCCACCAGCACTTAGCAACAGCACAAATGGAGCGAGAATAAGCAGAGCAAGGATGATACTCTGGAGCGTCGCGTACAATTGCGCGAGAGACTCCCCGACTTGCAACACTCCATAAATAGTGCCATTTTCGTTGAGGTTCATACTGTAAAGACGTACCGCCTGCCCATTACGTGCTGTGACTGTACCTTGCCAGACAGAGCCATGCAGAGGTTGGGTGATACTTGAGGTTGGAATGAGCAAAGATCGAAATGCTGGCGACGTGTAAACGCTATGCCCTTTTGTATTGAGAATACGTACCAGTGTGCCAATATTGACATCTGATTGTCCCACCTTTTGCACCGTATTTGGGCCAGCTGTTTGATCGGGTTGCGGTGTGTCGGTAGTATAACCACGTTCACTGGGCGTTACTGTTTCGGGCAGTCCCGGTAGTTCCCCGGTCACGTCCTGTATGGAGATGTTCCCACTATCGTCCGAAATACCAGCGGCAATTTGTTGCGCCCGCAATTGCAAGGCAGTATCAACACTGGAAGAGAGCGAAGACTGCAAGGTAGTATAGAGAATGAAACCGAAAAGGAAGATCAGCAAAGCGAAGACGGCTGTATAAAGCAACGTCAACTGAATACGAATACCAGGTGTCCATCTGCGAAACATGCGTATGCGTCGTCGGCTCATCACATCGGCTCCTTGAGTTGATAGCCCGACCCGCGAATTGTGTGAATCACGTCCGGTTCATTCTGTTCGCAAAGTTTACGCCGCAAGTAACGAATGTAGACATCAATCACATTAGAAAGATGCTCGGCGTCGCAGTCCCAGACATGTTCGGCAATCATAGAGCGACTAAGTACCTGGCGCGGGTGGCGCAGCAAGAATTCCAGTAAGGCATACTCTTTGCTGTTCAACTGAATGACGCGCTCACCGCGTATCGCTTCGTGCGTTCCTGTATTCAAGGTGATATCCATAAATTGCAGTTCCGCCGTCTTCATGGAGCTTTCACGTCGCAACAAAGCTCGTACACGCGCCTCCAGTTCCCGGAAGGCAAAGGGCTTGGTAAGGTAATCATCCGCTCCGGTGTCCAATCCAGTAACACGGTGATCCACCTCGCCAAGCGCAGTTAGCAGCAAGATAGGCACGGTCTGTTTCTTGCTCCGCAGTTGGCGGCACACTTCGAATCCATTGAGTCTCGGCAACAACACGTCCAGGATAATCAGGTCATAGGGAGTGGTCGTCCCTGCCAATACAGCATCTTCGCCATCGTCCACCAGGTCAACGGCATAATGATTCTTCTCCAACCCCTTCTTGAGGTTTGGGCCGAGGCGCGGGTCATCTTCTACTACAAGAATACGCATGTACACAATCCTTTCAGAGACCCGGTCAACGCACCGTATGTTGTAGGATGTTCCGTTCCCTATCTCTCTGATACCTATCCATTATACCTGATTTACTGAGCAAGTACGACAATCACGCTCACGTTGTCCCTGCCTCCACCTTTAAGCGCAGCTCGTATGAGTGTATCAACCGTGTGAGATGGCTCAGCAGCAGGAGTACCCATGATGTGCTGAATCTCTGGTTCATGAACCATTTCCCATAAACCATCCGAACACAGGAGCAATTTGTCGCCGCTCTGAAGCGAAACGGTAAAGAGATCAACCTCTACCTCTGGATGCTCACCTATATTTCGATAGAGTTGATTCCGTTTGGGATGCGTATAGGCTTCATCTGGTGTAATCACGCAGGCCTCGACTAATCGTGCTACTACCGAATGGTCGCGTGTTACCTGGGTGAACGTCTGCTCCCGGTAGAGATATGTACGACTGTCACCCACATTCGCGATATAGGCTGTCGAACCCACAAGCAATGCCGACATGAGTGTTGTGCCCATGTTGGCATTCTGTTGCCGGTTATGGTGATAAATGGTGTCATTTGCTCGCCGTACACTCTCGCGTAAAAGGTCAAACAGTGCATTGTGGCCCAGTTCGGCGTTCCCAAGCAGCATCGGAACGATAGTATTGCTGGTCATGCGTGTCGCAAGGAGGCTTGCTTCTTGCCCACATGCATGACCACCCATACCATCAGCGATTACAAACAATCCGAATGGCTGAATATCATCCTGCCATGTCTGGCTGCCATGCAATGCGAACAAGCTATCTTCATTCGGTTTGTGCTTGCGTGAAATGCCTGGATGTGTGCCGGTAGCAGCATTTAAGCGTGTGCAGACAAGTGGATAGTGTGCATTTTGTACTTGTCGCATGGACGCTTCGCTCATGCTCTGCGGCTCAACTTCCTGAGAAGATATCTTTTGGGGAAATGGTTTTTGCAAAAGTATCCTCCTTTTGATTTGTTGCCTCTGTTTGACTCCAGGCACTTCTTTTTCGATAATTCCAGATGTTTTTTAGCATATAAGGTGCGAGCATAGATAGCATTATCTCTTGTCTCCAGTTTTATGTGTATTGTATAGAATATGAATACTTTGGTTTCAAGCATAGTTGGTAAAGATGAGAAGAAGATGAAAACAGGATTGAGCATGCGTTGAACTGAATATTCTCTGGAAAGGCACCAATTTAGGCCAGTGGGAGTTGGATGCTGAATATGCTGCCCTGACCGGGGACGCTCTCGGCGGAGATATGACCGCCGACGTGTTCTATCAGCGTTTGCGCAATGGAGAGGCCAAGTCCCGTTCCCTGGCGTGAGCGAGCGGGATCGGCGCGGTAAAAACGCTCGAAGATGTGCGGGAGGTCCTGCGGAGCGATACCAATGCCGGTATCCTGGATGTACAAAATGGCCTGCGCATCGTCTCGCTCTAGTGAGACGATGATGTTGCCGCGGGCATCTTCACCAGTACAGGGTGTATACTTAATCGCGTTATCGAGAAGAATGACGATAACACGGCGCAAGTTCTCTTCGTCGCCCTGTACCCGTACCGGCTCGATATGACCAATGTTTAGTGTGAGTTTTGAACCTTCGGCTTTCAGCCGACGGCGTAATTGTCCCACCAGTTGCACGACAACATGATCCAGTTCAACAGGAAATTGACGGTGCTGTCCATTTGCTCCGTAGGCTGGTGCTTCGCTGAGTGCTGGAGTTGTATCTATACTAGCATCAGCACGTGCCAGAAGCAACAGCGTATCTACCAGGTCTGCCAGACGGATTGTTTCTCCATGAGCATCGGAGAGCATCACGCGGCGTTCATCAGTGGGTAGCTCGTCAAAATGTCGTTGTAGGAAGGCAAGATTGCCTTGAATAGTCGTCAATGGGGCACGCAGTTCATGTGAAGCATCAGCGATAAAACGACGCTGCACCTGTGTCGCGCTTTGCAGCGATGCCAGCATGTCATTAAAAGTATCAACGACCTGCGCCATTTCATCGCGTCCATGCGGACGGGAAACGCGCTGGCTCAAATCGCCAGGCCGCGTTCCCCGCGCTGTTGAAGCAACAATAGAGCGTGCAGTGGCCGAGATTGCTGCCAATGGTTGTAGGACGCGATTTGCAATTGCCCAGGTAGCGAATAATGTACCTGTAAGTGTCGCCAGCCCTATCAACAAAATGAGGACTCGTAATAGAAAAATGGTATTATCTGCATTGCTCAATGAACGCGCAACCAACAACATGCCTGTTATAGTCTCGGGAGTAGCTGTTGATCCTGATGATACGGAAGGTAAGACAATCGGTAATCCTTCCACGCGCACATGTTCGCCGCTGATGACTGACGTGTACCAGACCGTCTGCCCGGCAAGCACCTCCTGTCTGGACTCCTTGCTGATTGGAATATTCGCTGTGGATGTATCATCGGAGGTATAACGTGTATGACCCTGGCTGTCTATAACCATCATCACCCCGCCAGGGTCTCGATAGGTATTAGCAATATGCAGAGTGAGTTGCTGGGGCCAGTAGGGAGGAGTTGAAACGAGTTCGTGCTGGATGTCCCCCATCGCAATACGAGACTCTGCATTGATAGTATTATCCACACCCGAATAGATTTCGTTTGCGACGATAACGAGCATGAGCGTCGCGAAGAAGGCGAGAGCAATGGCGAGGAGGGCACCGTACCAGAGCAGTAAGCGAAAACGGAGCGAACGCGGTTGTCTGCCGCTGGAGGCAGATGTTGCCTTTGCTGGCATAAGCGCTTACTCCTTGAAGACGTAACCGACACCGCGTATTGTGTAAATCAGGCGTGGCTTCCCATCAGCTTCGAGCTTGGAGCGTAAATAGCCGACATAGACCTCCAGCACATTCGAAGAACCCTCAAAATCCATGCCCCAGACGCGGTCCAAAATGACATCACGAGTTAGAACCTGGCGAGGACGACGCAGGAAGAGCGCGAGCAACTCATACTCGGTCGGCGATAGTTCGATCTCGCGTGTTCCGCGATGTGCCAACCGTGTACCGGTATCAAGCTCAACATCGGCATAGCGCAGTATCTCCTGACGTTCCCCCTGGCTGCGACGTAGCAACGCTTTGATGCGGGCAAGCAGTTCTTCCGGGGCAAATGGCTTGACGAGATAATCGTCTGCTCCTGTCTCCAAACCCGCCACACGATCTTCGATACTATCGCGAGCTGTCAGCATCAGAACAGGTACCATATCGCCCGCGGCACGCAGCCGCCGCACGACTTCTATACCACTAAATTCTGGTAGCATGATATCGAGAACAACCGCATCTGGCGGGCGTTCAAGCGTGCGAGTGAGTGCCGTATTGCCACTGGTTGCGATAGAAACGCCATAGCCTTCATATGCAAGGATGCGCTGAACCAGTCCAGTGATACGCGGGTCATCATCCACGACCAGAATATGCGCCTTCATCTAGTTCTCTTTCTTGAGATTACATGCCGCAGATTACATGCCGCTGAAAACCATTAAATACCATTGAAATTAACACGCCAGCATGACGTGCTTGAGTTACTGTACGATAAAGGAGGCAGAATAATTTTGCTCCTTCATAACTATTTCGTATCATGAGTATAGCACATAGAAGAAGCTCCTACCTCTATTGCTCCGTCGTTCTGTTTTCATTATAACGCCTCTTGATAAGTTGAGACTGTGTTGAAGCTGAGACGAGGCTGAGGATATACGCATAGCTATAGTTCGGTTTATTCCTGTTCCTGATTCTCAGCTTCAATTCAGCTTCGTCACAGTGTCAATTCACCTGTAAGGCCTAAGCTAGATACATAAGGATCAAGGGAAGTTCTTCTCCCATCTACTTCCCTTCCTTTTCCATTAAAAAACTGGGAAAAGTAGACAAACATTCAGTTAAGTAAGGAATTGCTATGGACGGAAATATACATGTTGAGCAACATCTCTGGCGACAATCTGTTCTCACACATGTCTGGTCTCTGATAGTCGGCGCGAACGAAACACTGCCGCGATGGCGATCGCCGCTGGTCGGATATGTGATCGGCATCATGTTTGTGGGAATTGGATTGGGCGTAGGGCTGGCGGAAAAGCAACTACTGGCGTTCTTATCGTTCCCCGGTATGGTGTTGTTCGCCGGAGTGGTACTCGTGGCCTTGTTCTGGGGGGTGATACCCTCTATTCTAACAATGTTATTGAGCTTACTGACGCTTGACTACCTGTATATACCACCATCGTGGGGTTTTAGTTTTGGCAGCTACCAGTGGAATGAAATGGTACAACTGCTCACGTTTACAGGTGTGTGTCTCGTTATTACCTTTTTGACAAATCAGCGTGAGGTTGCACGCTTGAGGGCGGTTGCCGCCGAACGAGACGCGGCGCAACAAGCCAGGCAGCTAGAGACTATCTTTGAGGCAATAAGTGATGGCATCGTCGTGTATAACAAGCAGGGGCAAGTATTACACACGAATACCGCGATTCAAAGCCTCTTCGGATTGCAAACGATTCCGAGGAAGGAAGAACCTGAAATCAAACAAACACTGCTTGCAGAAGCAATACGGCGCGGCGAGCAAGGACAGGAACTAGCTGATAAGCGCCGTCCACTCGCCCGCATTTTTAGAGGAGAAGTTCTCACAGCAGATAATACGCCAGATGTACTGGCCCAAACGGCAAATGGGCAGAAAACGGTATTCAACATCAGTGGCGCACCCATTCGCGACAAGCACGGCAACATCGAGCAGGCAGTCCTGATCTATCGCGATGTGACGATGCGCCGACACCTGGAACGACGCACGGCTGACGCACTCCAGACGTTACTGGAGGTTACGGAAACCCTGATGCGCGTGCCAGAAAAACGCACAGATGAGCTAACAGATAGCAATTCTTACCAGACTACAGATGGAATTGATGCCATTGGGCCGCAATTGGCCGTACTGACACGCCAGGTAGTGGAAAGTACCCATGTCGTGATGTATGCAGTGGAACAGGCAAATGAGACGCTTTATCCAGTCTTCTCAACCGGTTTTAGCGCGAAGGAAGAGCAGCAATGGAGAGCAGCCCTGGCAAGTAACCCCTCAATTGGTGAACAGCTTGGCAGCCCTCTTTTACAAGTCCATCTTGAGAATGACGAAGTGATCATGCTTGATGGAATGACGCTGCCATTATATACCAATACCCTACCGTACTACGTCGAGACGATACTGGTCGCGCCGATCATTGTTGATAAACGTCTGGCCGGCTTGTTATGTGTTGATGCCGGAAATCGTGAGCATAGCTATACGCGGAAAGAAATGATACTGGTCCAGACTATCGCACGATTGACCGCACTCGCGTTTACGCGAGTACACATCGAACGTGAACGGGCATTGGCCCAGGCTAACGAACTCGCGCTACGCGAAACTAATCACCAGATAGAAGACTTCCTTAGCATGGTCTGCCACGAACTAAAAACGCCATTAACCATTATGCGCGGCAGCCTGCAACTGGCGGAACGCAAAATGCACAAATTACTCTCTTCGGAAACCTTTTCCGCTGACGAAGTATGCCATATTGCGCCTGTCCAGGCATTGTTGGAGCGGGCCAAGCAGCAGATTGCCATCCAGGATCGTCTGGTCAATGATCTATTAGACGTAACACGGGTACAAACGCAAACATTTTCTTTGCAACCAGAACCATGCGATTTGATAAGCATTGTGAAGAGAGCCGTAAACAGCCAGAGCGAAATAGTTCCAGAACGCGCCATACATCTGCAATTGCCGGAGCAAAATGTGCTTCCAGTTCATGTTGATGCCACCAGGATTACGCAGGTTGTGAATAACTATCTGACAAACGCGCTAAAATACTCGCCTCCTGACCAACTTATCAAGGTACATGTGAGTGTAGAAGGGGAACTAGCGTGTGTTGAGGTGATTGATGAAGGGCAAGGACTTTCAGAAATGGATAGTGAGCGCATCTGGGAGCGCTTTTACCGCGTGCCGGGAGCTGTCACACAAACAAGCGCAGGTATCGCATACATGGGATTGGGAGTAGGACTGTACCTGTGCAAAACAATTGTCGAGCGCCACGGCGGTCAGGTCGGGGTGCGAAGTAAGTTTGGGCATGGCTCAACATTCTGGTTTACCCTACCGCTTGATAGCGATGATGATGCATAATTCCGCGTGATGCCACTACCAAATGAATATGGGGGGACATTGCTTGCACGCTCACCTGGAGATATACTGACTGAGCAAGGATACATCTATCCTGAAGCCCATTCTATGAAATTGGAGACCAAACGTTCATGAATCGATGGTTGTACCTCCTCTTGCTTGCAGTTCCGGCGGCAATTATTGCTGAGGCGATACATACAGCACCGCTTGCCCTTTTTGTGCTTGCTTCGCTGGGACTTATCCCGCTCGCCGGGTTGATCGGCCTCGCTACCGAAGTACTCGCCGAACGCCTGGGGCATAGCATTGGCGGTCTCCTGAACGCAACCTTCGGAAATGCGGCTGAGATTATCATTGGACTGACTGCTCTGGCCGCAGGGTTGCCCGAAGTGGTACGGGCATCGCTCGCGGGCTCCATCATCGGCAATGTTCTGCTCGTGCTTGGCTCATCTATGCTGGTGGGTGGCTGGCGCTACCGGCGGCAAAGGTTTGATCGCCGTGCAGCGGGTCAGTACGCTGCGATGCTTGCACTGGTCGTGATCGGCATGGCTATCCCCTCGTTACTGGCAACGGTTGGCGAGGGAACACGCCCAGGAGCGGCGGCAGTGCAAGGCAACGAACTCCATCAGATTAGCATTGGAATTGCGATCATTCTGCTGTTTTGCTATGCAGCGTACATCGCCTACTCGGTCTTCGGTGTACATGCGTACCATAGAGACACACCTCCCATCTCAACACCCGCGCTGGAAAACGAAAAAGGCAGTCCACATGGTAATTCTGGCCCTGCTAAGATTGCAGAAAAAGATTTTCCACCACTACAGAGGACAAGATCTGCTGGGTTTTTGGCATCTTTTGCCAGAGGGTGGAGGACCACCCTCTGGCTCCCAATTGGCGTACTGGCTGCTGTCACTGCCGTCACTGCCGTAATGAGTGAAGTGCTGGTAGGTACCATCGAGCCCGTTGCACGCGACGTTGGGCTGAATCCTTTTTTTGTTGGTCTCATCATCCTGCCAATTGTAGGTAATGCGGCTGAACATTTCTCTGCCATCACCTCGGCCACGCGGAATCACATAGAAATTTCCATGGCGATTACTGCTGGCTCGTCAATCCAGATTGCACTGCTGGCGGCACCGCTGCTCGTGCTTGCGGGTCCGATAGTCGGCGTGCCGCTCGATCTCAACTTCTCTTTGCTGGAAGTGGCCCTTTTCGGCCTGGTAGCCGGCCTCTACGCACTCATCAGCTTAGATGGGGAATCCACCTGGCTCGAAGGGCTACTGCTCTGTGCCTTCTACTTGATTCTCGCTGTTGGCACGTTCTTTACACCGGCCTGATAGAGAGTAGAGAATTGTTTCACATCAGAATAATGCATATGATTCGGGCATAAATTCATCAGGAGTGTTGGTGAAGTCCTTGCTGCACCCAGGAAAGATGCTGCTGCTCGTGATGGGCATTGGTAATGAGAATGCCGCCAGCCGTGCCATCGTCCCACGGAGCGCCTGGTAGCGGGAGAGACAGTTGTTCATCGGTCATTTGCTCAAGCAGCGCGAGGGTTTGCTGGCGGGCATGAGCGAGATCTGTCAGCAGAGTTTCCAGCGAGTCGCTGCGGTGTACATCAACATAGGCTTGATTATTGCAGTGTATCCAGGCCAGAATCTCTTCTCGATTCGTTGCGCCTGTACGACTGAAACCAACGGGGTCTGCACTACCTTTCAGGACACGACGGACCATACCCTGAAAGGCCTGTTCGATGAACGTGAGATGGGCAAGATGATCTTTTGGTCGCCAGGGTTCACCGCCAGGAACCTCACTTGTAGTACAGATGCTTTCGAGTTCTTCCGGCGTCAATGCGCGGTAGTAGGCAAGCAATTCTTCGTGTGCCTCTGCCAATGTTTTGAGTATCATTTCACGAGTTGGCATAACATCCTCCTAAAATAAACTATCTGGCAAATTATATCACTGATTACGCAATGCGCTGCTCTTCTAATGCAGGAAAAGATATCTGTGCCTACGCCTTTTTCGCTGGTGCCGTAGACATGCACATGCCATTCTATCACCCCTATTTGTGTGTGATATGCTACCTGTAAAGTTTTTCACATCCTCGTGCTTTATGGTAAGAGCAGCAAAGGGGAATATCATGACATCGCGTATTCTTTTTCTCTGCGCTCAAGGGTCGAGTCGCTCTCTGCTGGCCGCCAGCATGCTCGCGGCCAAAGCGAGTGATCGTTACGATGTCTGGAGTACACCCACGCAAGATGAGCATGGACGCACTCTAGCAGAGCAGGTATTGCAGGAACAGCAGATACCAGTTCTTGCACCGGATCACTTCATCCAGCCAACGTTTGGCATGCAATGGGACGAAGGCATCGTTCTCTGTAGTGGTGCGGCGGATACCTGACCGATCATTCCTGGTGCTGGTCGGCACCGTTTATGGTCGGTGGAAGCCCCCCCACCAGATGATCTTTCAGCAGAGGAGCAACTCATGGGATATCGGCGGATTCGTGATATCCTCATGCGAGAAATCAAGATGGAATTGTTACTTCCCACCTTCCTCACTATGCTGCCTCAACACAAGTGAGGAACGGATAGAGTTGAGGATAACGGCAAAAGATTCTTCATCGGGCAGGCAGCAGATCAAGGACGAATTGCAGACAAAACGATGATGGGGATCAACACTCCTCCCGCTTTGCGCAGGTCCTGCATCTGAAAACCTGCGCTGATTACGGTCGAGGCGGTGTTGCGGTTCCAGTGGCAATTGCCAGCGAATCTGGTCGTGAGAGGAACTAACGCATCTTGCACACGGGCAGCAATAGCGCCTTGCGCCTGTACATGTTCGACCATCAGCAGCAACCCGCCTGGCTTCAAGACCCGTCTGATCTCATGCAGTCCACGCAATGGATCGGCAACTGAGCAGAACACGAGTGTTGTCACGGCACTGTCAAATGTCTCATCAGCGAATGGGAGAGCTTCCGCTGGCGCTTGCGTCAATTCAACCGGCACACGCGCAGTAGACAGGCGTTCCCGTGCATAACGCAACATGGCGTCATCTGGCTCAACTGCTTCGACACGCTCAACTCGTCCGGGCTGATAGAACGCGAAGTTCAGCCCCGTTCCCGCTCCTATTTCCAGAACTAGACCGCTGGCCTGGTCAATGATTTCTTTGCGTAGCGGATCCATAAAGCGGCCTTCTGAACTAGTACAGGCACATCGCTCGTACCATGCGGCAAAGCGTGGATGATGGATAGGTGAAAGAGGTGTTGTCACGTCTTGATGGGTAGATGAACGTCGCTTCACAGGTATTCCCCTGGCTTTCTCTTAACAACACTATCAGAAAAATATTTTCCATGGGTTATATGCTTTGTTATAGATGATACGCAAATAGCCACAAAATGTTGTAACTTACTCTTACTTGACATCTTCCTCATATTCAATTATTATATTGAATAAATAAGTAAAGAACAAGAGGTAGTATGAAACCGGAAGAGAAACGCAGATTTAAGAATCTGCTCTATGAGCAATTTGCGCGGGTCGGCAAGGCTCTGGCAAGTCCTCATCGGCTGGAACTGCTCGATGTGCTGGCACAAGGAGAACGCAGCGTGGAGGTGCTGGCACAGGAAACCGGCATGCCCATCGCGAATGCTTCGCAACATTTGCAGGTATTGCGTGCAGCCCGACTGGTAGAAACCCGCCGCGATGGCGTGACGATCTATTACCGGTTGGCTTCGGAAGAAGTGAGTACATTATGGCTTTCCTTGCGCTCCGTTGGCGAAACACATCTCGCTGAAGTGGACCGTGTGGTAGAGACATTTTTGCAGGATAGAGCACACCTGCAACCGATCAGCGCAGACGAACTCCGCGAGCAATTGCACCAGCAACAGGTGATTCTACTGGATGTGCGACCGGGTGAGGAATACCGGGCTGGACACTTACCCCAGGCCCGCTCTATCCCCGTGTCAGAACTCGAAACGCGCCTGTCGGAGGTACCGCGAGAGCAGGAGATTGTGGCCTATTGCCGAGGTCCCTACTGTGTGTTTGCCGATGAAGCCGTCACCATCTTACAGGCGCATGGCTACTCAGCACGACGACTAGCAGTTGGGCTTCCTGAGTGGCGCACGCTGGGCCTTCCTGTGGAAGTTTGAAAGGAAACGAGCTGATGAAGACGATCTTGGTTGAGACATTGCGCGAGTGGTTGGAGGAAGGCCTTCCAGTCACACTGTTGGATGTGCGCCCGGCGTCTGAACGAGCAGAGTGGTCTATTCCTGGCAGTCTGCATGTAGATGCTTACGATGCCCTCAAGGCGCATGACCCGCATGCATTGATAAGCTTTGAACTCCCAAATAGCAATCCCGTCGTCACGATCTGTGCGGCTGGCAAGACCAGTCAAATAGCTGTCGAGCAACTGGCGGCACGAGGAATACTCGCGTATTCCTTAGAAGGGGGCATGAAGGCATGGAGTCTGGCCTGGAATACCGCCGAGTTGACGGTGCCAGAGAGTACTGTGCGTATTGTCCAACTCCGGCGTACCGGGAAAGGTTGCCTTTCGTACCTGATTGGAGCCGGCAACGAAGCATTCGTGATTGATGCTTCGCTGAATCCACAGGTCTATCTCGCTCTGGCTCAGGCGCATGGCTGGCAAATCAGCAGTGTGTTTGACACGCATATTCATGCCGATCATCTTTCCCGATCTCGCCAGCTTGCCCAGATGAGCGGTGCCATGCTTTTTCTCCCCGCACAGGAGCGGGTCTCTTTCCCATTCACCGCCATTCGTGACGGCAACACCCTTGCTACCGGGACGATGCAACTAACTGCCTTGCGCACACCCGGACACACAGGAGAAAGTACCTGCTATCTCCTCAACAATCGGGTGCTGTTTACCGGCGATACGCTTTTTCTGACAAGCGTTGGGCGTCCTGACCTGGAAGCGAATGAGCGGGAAACGCAGGCGCGAGCGACGGCACTCTACTCCAGTCTCCACAAGTTGCTGGCACTGACGTTAGACACGCTTGTCCTGCCGGGACATACCAGTCAGCCTGTTCCGTTTGATGGCGTTCCAATTGTCAGTCCGCTTGCTCAGATTGATGAGCAGGTCAGTGTTCTGCATGTACCACATAGCACGTTTGTTGCCAACATCCTGGCACGGATTCCGCCGACGCCGCCCAATTATGACCGCATTGTGCGACTCAATGAGCAGGGCATTTTCCCAGAAGACGATGTGACGAATTTTGAAGCAGGAGCTAATCGCTGTGCCATTGCCTGAAACCAGGTCGCCAGCCGACCACGTGCCACCTACCGCCATCCGGTTAGGACTACAGGCCAACCTTGCCCAGTTTGTATTACTGGCAACCATCACCTTTGGAGTCGGACTCGTCGTGGGGGCTGAGCGTGTCGTGGTGCCGGTGCTTGCCAGACAAACATTTGCCGTTGCCAGCTTTGTGGCAACGCTCGCCTTCATCGTCAGCTTTGGTTTTGTGAAGGCAGCCTTAAACCTCGTTGCCGGTCGGTTGGCGGACCAGTATGGACGCAAACGTTTGCTCCTTGCAGGTTGGCTGGTAGCATTTCCTATCCCGTTTCTCATTATCTTCGCGCCATCCTGGGGTTGGATTGTGGCGGCCAATCTCTTGCTAGGGGTCAATCAGGGGCTGACCTGGACCATGACGGTGACCAGTAAAATTGATCTGGTTGGACCGCGCAGCCGGGGATTTGCGTTAGGCATCAATGAGTTCTCTGGCTACGCGGGCGTCTCCGTGGGTGGCTTTCTCAGCGGTCTGCTAGGTGGCATCTATGGATTACGAGTGGCTCCTTTTCTCTTTGTTCTCGGCGTTATCTTCGTGATGACCATTGCCTCGCTGCTGGTACGCGAAACGCTCCCGTTCGCCCATCTCGAGACACAGGCCCGGCGTGCAGTACGGGAACAGGATGAGACCACAGCATTACACCCTCGACCGCGCCTCGCCACTATTTTCGCGCTGACCACCTGGGGAGATCGCAGCCTTGCCGCCGCTTCACAGGCCGGACTGATTGAAAAGTTCACCGACACGCTGGCCTGGGGATTGTTCCCGCTCTACTTTGCCAGTCATGGTCTCTCGCCAGTCAGTATTGGAGCGGTCGTGGGAACGTATACCGGGACATGGGCGGTTTTGCAGATATACACCGGCCATCTGACTGACCGTATCGGACGCAAATGGCCGATTGCTGGTGGGATGTGGCTGGCGGCACTGGGTATCGCTCTGGTCGCAGTCAGTAGCAACCTCATTTTGTGGCTTGCAGGTGCGCTTTTGATGGGCATTGGCATGGCATTGCTCTATCCCACGCTGCTGGCGACCGTCAGCGATGTCGCGGCCCCGCAGTGGCGTGCAACCTCGCTGGGGGTCTATCGTCTCTGGCGCGATAGTGGCTATGCCTTTGGTGCGCTGGCAATCGGCGTCATGGCCGATGCTTTCGGATTGCTGGCAAGCTTCTGGTTTGTTGCCGGGCTGATGGCCGTAAGTGGCCTCATTGTTGCCGGGCTAATGTACGAAACGTTGCCCACACGCCGAACCGTCCACCCGGCATGGGAACAGGATGCACGGTTAGTATAGTATTATCTCAGCCAGAAGTGAAAATTGCCAGCGACTCTGGGGACGCGAGAAGGCGGAAACAAATTTGTTTCCGCCTTCTCGCGTCCCTTGCTCATGCAACATGCAAGAAACGTTCCCTACGGGCGCAATTCGTGTTGGGAGGCGAGGAAGGATGCGTACCAGTGACCGCTATCTTTGATGATGCGGCTCTGGGTGGCATAATCAACATAGACCAGGCCAAAACGCTTGCGATAGCCCTCGGACCACTCAAAATTGTCGAGGAAGGACCAGACCATGTAGCCTTTGATGGGTACGCCCTGACGTAGAACCTGGGCAACAGCCTGAATATGCCGCCGCAAATAATCTATGCGCGGTTGGTCATGGACGCTGTGGTTGCCATCCCATTGATCATCAAAAGCAGCACCGCTTTCGGTGACAACCAGCGATTTTGGGGCATACTCACTATGAATGCGGGTCAGGATGTTGGCGAGACCAGCGGGAAAAATCTCCCAGCCCATTTCAGTGTAGGATGCACCAGGAATATGGTCAACAGCTTCGTACAGAGACGCGGTATCTGTGCGGCTTTGCACGAGCATACGAGAGTAGTAATTGACGCCGAGGAAGTCAATAGGGGTGGAGATAATGGAAAAATCGCCCTCGTGAATAGGCGGTGGAACCACACCCATGTTGGTAAAGAGATCGTCAGGATACTGTCCACGAAAGAGTGGATCGAGGAACCAGCGATTGCGGAATGCATCGGCCTGTTTGACCGCGAGCAAGGTCTCAGGGCGATTATCGGCGGCGTAGACGGGATAGAAGTCGAGGGCAATGCCTACTTGCGCCTGGGCAGAAAGGTGCGCACGCATGCGAGGTACAGACAACCCATGCGAGAGCAAAACATGATGACCGGCTTCCACGGCCAACTGCTTATCGCGCAAGCCGGGAGCATGGATGCCCTGGGCAAAACCGAGGTAGGCGCTGCACCAGGGTTCGTTGTGGGTGATCCACCAGTCAACACGGTCTCCCAGGCGACGTGCCACCACTTCTGCATAGTCGGCAAATGCATAGGCGGTATCGCGTGCAAGCCAGCCACCGCGATCCTGCAAAGCTACAGGCAAATCCCAGTGATAAAGCGTGGCAAGGGGACGAATATTGCGAGCGAGCAGAGCATCAACCAGGCGGTCGTAAAAATCGAGGCCGCGTTCATTGACAGCACCTGTGCCTTGTGGCAGGATTCGCGGCCACGAAAGCGAGAAACGATAGGCGCTTAAATTGAGGTCGGCCATGAGCGCAACGTCTGCTTCCATACGATGATAGTGGTCTGCCGCGATTTCGCCCGTCTGGCCTTGATATGTGGTGCCCGGTATAGCGGCGAAGCGATCCCAGACAGAGGGGGCGCGTCCGTCTTCATGAACGGCTCCTTCTATCTGGTAAGCTGAGGTCGCAGCACCCCAGAGGAAATCTGGTGGGAAAGCAGCAGTCGCCGGAGCGGACTGAGCCTCGATACGAGGATTTGACATAGATGTAGTTTCGTCGGTAATGCTCATTGGGCCTCCTCTACTAATGCACTTGTTACAGTGCTTTTCGCTAGTGTTCGGTATTATTTTGGGTACAGGCTGGCAAGCCTGCCAACCTGTGACAGGTTGAATATAAATGTACAGTTGTTTCCCCATGCTTCGTGAAAGATACCTCTGTCAAAACGTACTGGCGCGAAGCACCTTGTGCTTTTACGCGAGAACGGTATCTTTGACGGGTGTTTCCTCAGCTTTGTTATAGAGGAAACAATGCGTCCAATGTCCATTGCCCAGATCGGTACGTACAGGCCGGGACTGGCGGCATACAGGCATGGCATATGGACAACGCGGATGAAAACGGCACCCGGCCGGTGGATTGATCAGGCTTGGCGGCTCCCCTCGTACAGAGGAAACAGTTACATTTGCCTCAATCGTCTCACCTGACTTACCCACCTTACCAGCATTCACCTGCTCCTGCGCGGCTTGCCTGTGGCCCATTGTATCGGGGTCGGGCGCGGCTGAGAGCAGTAATTGTGTATAAGGGTGCTGCGGACATTGGATTATCTCTTCGGTTGGTCCCCCCTCGACCACCTGACCGGCGTACATCACCAGCGTCTCTTCCGCGAAATAGCGGGCACTGGCAATATCATGCGTGATGAAGAGAAACGCCAGACCGTCTTCGTCCTTGAGACGTAGCAACAGATTCAGTATATCCAGGCGAATGGATACATCCAACATCGAGACCGGCTCATCCGCCAGGATAATTGAGGGACGCACCGCCAATGCCCGCGCAATAGCTATACGCTGGCGCTGTCCCCCGCTCAGTTGATGAGGGAATTTATCTATAAATTGCTCAGCAGGAGTCAGGTTCACCCGTTCGAGCAGGGCAAGAATTTGCTGGCGTTCTTCACTGGCGGAGCGCACATATTTATGCAATCGTAAAGCACGTCCGAGATGATAGTGAACGTTATGGACAGGGTTGAGAGACGAAAACGGGTCCTGGAAAATGTACTGTATCTGCCGCCGGTAAGCACGCATCGCGGCATGCCGTTTTGTAATGGGTACGCCTTTATAGCGAATCTCACCGCCGGTTGGTTCGTACAGACGTGCCAGCAGACGAGCAACCGTTGTTTTGCCGCTGCCGCTTTCACCAACGAGAGCAGTAGCCTTGCCTGGATACAAAGCCAGCGATGTATCTTCGACTGCATGTACGGCCTGTGATGACCCGAACCGCATGACGCCATGCATGGGAAAATCTTTCTTTAAATGCACAGCTTCAAGGACTGGCTCACCGGCGGGCTTTTCCAACTCAACAGGCACGATGGGTTGCAGCGTCTGGGCGAGGGCTGCATGCAGAATTATGGCATCACTGAACACAACTTTCTGCGCCTCAACGGGATTGTCACTCATGGCTTTTCCCTTCTTCTTCCTCCTGAGAAGCCCGATGTGGAACCTTTCCCAGATGCGTGCTGGCATATTCCGTGCTATACAAATGACATGCGACCAGGCTTTTCTGCGAACGATTTGAGTGAGCATCTTCTACTAATGTACCATCAGGTTCCAGACCTTGCACACCAATATGAACGCCCGCTACCTGTGGTGCAGACAGAGCGGGTAACTGCTCGCGGCATGCATCGAACGCGAATGGGCAGCGTGGGTGAAATGCGCAACCTGTAGGGACATTGCGCAGATCAGGCGGTGAGCCAGGTATGCCGGTCATCCTCCTGCGTGGCCCGTGCAACGAAGGAAACGAGTTCAGCAGTCCGTGGGTATAGGGATGGCGCGAATGACGATAGATTTCTTGCCACGAGGAAGTCTCGACAATACGACCCGCGTACATGATAGATACCTGATCGGCAATTTCCAGCAGCAGCGAGAGGTCATGCGTTATGAAAATAACCGCGAATCTCAAATGCTCCCGTAGGGCCATCAATTCTACCAGAATATCGCGCTGCACAACCACATCAAGGGCTGTGGTTGGCTCATCCATGATGATGATTTCAGGATTGAGCGCGAGAGCAATGGCAATAATCGCACGCTGCCGCATGCCGCCGCTCAGTTCGTGCGGATAGCTGCGCAGGCGATCGGGCGCTATCCCCACCAGTCGCAGCAATTCCAGGGCGCGTGCATGGCAAGCATCAACAGACATGGAGGGATTATGTGCTTGCAAGACATCCGTAATTTGTACTTCAAGGCGCATGACTGGATTCAGCGCATTCATGGCACTCTGGAAAACGATTGCCATTTCCTGCCAGCGAAACGCACGCAACTGAGCGGGTGACAATGCCAGCAAATTGAGGGCTATGTGTTCGTCATCTCTTCCAGTCGTCTTACGCTTCGCCCAGGGAACGTGAATACTCTGGCGTTCCACCCGCTCTGTTACAAATGGCCGGTCACTCTCTGGATAATACCAGATTTCTCCGCCATTCACAGTGGCAGGAGCATGCAACAGGCGAGTAATAGCGTAAGCCAGCGTTGATTTGCCGCTACCGCTTTCTCCCGCCAGGCCGAGTATCTGCCCCCGGTTCAACGTAAAACTGACATCGGTCACAGCATGGACAGGATCGCTTCCCGTTTCGTAGTCCACGTTGAGGTGTTTAACCTCCAGCAATACGTCATGCTCTCGACTGGAAGTTTTTGTGGAACGCTGGTCAACATCGGGTGTCATCATCCAGCTACTCCCTTCTTCCCCGGCACTAACCGCTTGCGACGCGGTCGCTCGACGCGCAGACGAGGATTCGCCAGTTCGTCAATCCCGAAATTGATAAATGTCAGACCCGCGCAGAGTACAGCTACGCAGAGGCCCGCGGGAACGAATTGCCACCATTTGCCGACGATGAGCGCAGCGTTATTCTGCGCCCAATACAGTATTTCTCCCCAGCTTGCCTTAGAGGTGTCCCCAAGCCCCAGAAATTCCAGCGCAATCTCCGCCCCTACAGCATACACAAAGGTACCGATGAAAGTTGAGCCGACCAGCGCGAATTCATTAGGCAATATCTCGAAAAAAATGATGCGCAAGGAACTCTCGCCCGTTGCACGTGCGGCTGTCACGAATTCGCGCTCTTTCAATGAGAGCGTCTGCGCACGTAAGACACGCGCCCCATAGCTCCAGGATGTGAAGAGCAAGACCAGCGCGATCACAAACTCATTTTTATTCGCAGCGGAGTTGGCACTGGCTAAAGAAGCCAGGACAATAGCCAGCGGCAGTCCCGGCAACACCAGGAACACATTGATAATCAGGGCGAGTGTGTCGCCAATGACACCACCAAAGTAGCCAGAGGTGAGACCAAAGAAAATCTGTAGCAATGTAGAACCGATTGCAGCAACGAAGCCAATCAGCAACGTAACACGCGCTCCATACACGAGTTGAGCAAACATATCCTGGCCCAAACCTGAAGTACCTAAGATATGTGCGGACGATGGAGGGAGCGAGCCAACAACGATAGTCGCATCGGGATTGTAAGGCGTCAGCAGCGGTGCCGCAACTGCAATCAGCACGAAAAAGGCAACAATGCCTACACCGACTGCTATCTTAGGACTGGAAGTTAAGACGCTGAGGATACTACGCCCGCGTCCCATTGTTCGATTCAGAATACTGGCGGAACGAATATTCTGATCGGTCAAATTTGTAACTTGCATCGTTTAGCTCCCTCCCCGCCGCACACGCGGATCAAGGAACGTATAGACCAGATCGGACAGGAAATTCGCGATGAGTACGGTCAGAGCGATGACCAGGAAACATCCCTCAACCAGCGCGTAATCGTCAGCTTGCACACCTTTATAGAGAGCAAAGCCAATACCTGGGTAGTTGAAGACGATTTCCGTCAGCAACGAGCCGCTGACCACCAGACCCAGAGAGATGGAGAAGCTGGTAATACTGGGCAAAATCGCGTTGCGGGCCGCGTAGTTGAACATCACCCGTTTTTCCGACAGGCCCTTGGCTTGCGCCATCAGGACGTAATCTTCAGAAAGTGTTGTAATCATAGTATTGCGCATGGTCAGTACCCAACCGGCCAATGAACCAATCACCAGCGTAATCACCGGGAGAATGGCATGTTGCACGACGCTCAAAATGAAATCAGAACTCCAGCCAGGGGTGACACTGAAAACATCATAACCGCTATCGGTAGGGAACCAGTTGAGACCAACGCCAAAGATGTATACCAACGCCAGGGCCATCCAGAAATAAGGAACGGCAGAGAGAAACGTCAGCAGTGGAGGTACCATCGTATCGTACCAGGAACCACGTCTCCAGGCAATCAACATGCCAGTCAAGGTGCCAATGAGAAAACTCAGAATGACGGCGACTCCCACCAGCCCAATAGTCCAGGGTAAGCTTTGCCGGAGGATATCTACGACCGGCGAAGGGAACTGTGAGGTTGCGATACCCAGATTGCCATGCAACAAGCTATTCAGATAATCGAGATATTGCTTCCAGAGAGGGATACTCGGGTTGACACCAAAGAGTTCCCGAATCGCGTTGATTTGTTCGCGGGTCACCTGTTGCGTCTGGAGCTTTGCGATGTACGCTTCGGCTGGATCACCTGGCATCAAGCGCGGGATGATGAAATTGAACGTAACTGCAGCCCAGAGCGCAGCCAGATAGAAGCCCACACGTCTCAAGAGGTGGCGCATGATCTATCTCCTTTACGAAAGATACAGAGAAGTTGCCAACGTAGGGATTTCCGATGTTCCTCATCTCCCGATAACGGGGAGATGAGGAACAGACTGAAAGGACATACTACAACTACGCTGCCTTCAGATGAAGAATGACGTTTGCCGCGTCGGGCATATTATACGGAGCGCCTGAGTCATACGGATTGCTTGCATCGGGCCAGCCAGTCCAGTTCTTCGTCGTATATTCGTCCCAATAGACGTTAACTGTCAATGGAATAACTGGTAACTGACTCACGATGATATCCTCTATGCCAGCAATCGCCTGCATTTGCACATTGGGATCATTGGACTCCTCATATTGAGTAATCAGTTTATCCGTCTGCGCAGAATACCCGTTACTGGTGGTTGCATCCCAACGCTCGAAGTTGGTGCCGGCGATAGCCTTTCCTGCAGGTGCCGAATTCGTGCTGCTCAACATCGCCTGATAAGGATAGTACGGGGTGGGGCCGCTATTTGTCCAGCTAATAGCAGCGTCATAGTTGCCGGTCGAGATTGCGGTGTAGTAGGGAGTATAGCCGCTCTCCGAGTTAATCGAGGCGTTGATACCAGCGGCTTTCAGGTCATTCACGATATACTGAACGTCCTGATCCCAGTCGCTCCAACCGTTGACCACGTCCACGGTCATAGAGAATTCTTTGCCATGAGAGTCGCGGTAGAAACCATCGCTGCCCTTCGTGTAGCCCGCCTGTTGCAGGTAACTGCCGGCCTGGCTGGTGCTATAGGGGAAGCTCGCGGTTTGATACTGCGGCGAAATCCAATTGTTCAAAGTGGGGACGATAACGCCGGTTGGATTGGCAACCTTCGCATATTGTGCCACACCTTGCGGCAACTGGTCACGATTAATCGCAGCGTTAATCGCTTTACGTACCAGCAGGTTATTGAATGGAGCCTTATCCAGGTTCAGGTAAAGCATCACGGTGTTACTGGCGGCAAACCACGTGTGATTGTGCTGTGGGTCCTTCTGTGTATAAAGGGTATCGTAGTCGGGTTGCCAACCGGTACCCATCCAGTCGAGATTGCCCTGGATCATATCGGTAATGGCTGTCGTGTTGTCCTTGATTGAAGGCACCTGGATTGTCTGAACTGCTGGCTTTGTCCCCCAGTAATTGGAATTCACCTTGTAGGTGATCAGATTGGCATCGTAATGGCTGAGTATGTAGGGACCAGTGCCAACAGGGTTGTTATCATTGGTGAACTTGGCAGGACTACCGGAGATATTTGACCAGATATGTTGTGGGACAATGTACACCTGATCACCAATACGGAAGAGCGCGGTGCTATCCGGGTGCTGCAACGTAAAGACAACAGTACTGCTATCAGGTGCAGTAACGCTCTTAATCAGCGGCATAACACCGTTCTGGTCAAGGGCTGGATTTTGTTGCATCAAATTAAAGGTGAAGACAACATCCGCGCTCGTGAGCGCCTGCCCATCACTCCATTTCACACCGGGGCGCAGGTGGAATGTCAATTGCGTCAGATCGGTGGAGTAGCTATAGCTGGTAGCCAGCCACGGCGACGTTTGACCATTGTACAGATTGGTAAAGTAGAGTTCTTCATACAGCAAACCCTGCGCACCAAAGTCACCACCTTGATTGGTGTTAAAGTACGGGTTAAAGAAATCAGGATTGGTTTGCCCTGGCGCGGAAAGGACACGCAATGTGGTTGCCCGATTTGCTGTTGTTGTGCTACTGCCACCACCACAGGCGGCCAGCACCATGCTTAGAGCAGCAAGCAGTGAGATAATCGTCGCTACTAAGCGAAACCGATGCTGTGTAGTCTTGGGATAGAGAGTCATGTGTAACCTCCTAACGCTGAGAAAAGATTCGTTCGGCGAATCACCCATATTGTGAAGCCTCCTGACTTCTACACTGAAGCTGTAAAAAGGACAAAAGGACAACCTGACAACGGAATGACGTTTTTCAAACAATCTCATCGTTGTCTAATTACTGGTTAATGACAGGCCACGGGTATATTACGTTAGTTGTCGTTCTCGCAGATTAAACTCTGGGAACAACTGGTTGCGCAAAGAAAGAGATGAAAGGATAGAACAAGAGTCCGCGCTCACCTCCTTACTCAATTGTGACGCGGCTAGAAGCGCCACAGGATGCACGCACTATGAGGCTAGTTGGCATTTTGATGCGAATTGGTTCATCGAAAATTGACGTTGGCACGGCAGGCATCCAGCCGTTGTGGTTGAGTCCATTGAGACCATTCACCGGGCGAGGGGCATCAACAAGGGCCAGGAGAATTTCGCTGGCACGGCGGCCCATTTCATAAAATGGTTGCCGGACAGTGGTTAGTGCAGGGTCCATATGAGCGGATGATGGGTTATCGTCGAAGCCAACAATTGCTATGTCCTCTGGAACATGCAGACCGTGCTGCTTGGCCTCCGCGATAGCCCCATAGGCCATATAATCACTCCCTGCAAAGATAGCCGTGGGGCGCTGATCGGCAGGAAGAGTAAAGAAGGCATTGGCACAGGTGCGCCCGCTCGGAGGCATAAAATCGCCTTCCAGCACCAGAGCAGCATCAAGAGCAATACCGGCTTCGTTTAGGGCATCGCAGTAACCCTGGTAACGGTCATGCGATACCTGGTACTTGAGTGGCCCCTGGATATGGGCAATACGGCGATGTCCCAGGCCAATCAGGTGACGAGTGGCTTCGCAAGCACCGGCACGGTTATCCACGCTAATCCAGGGCGTTCCTTCCGGCGCTTTCACCTGGTCATCTATCAGCACAACGGGAAAGTTGCGTGAATGCAGTTTTGCCAGGTGCTTCGCCGAGGGGCCTGGGAAGACAGCCAGCAGACCAGCCGCCAACCTGGTACCGATGATGCGATCAATGATATCACTGTGGTCTTTCTCATGATTCACATCATTGATGCTATACAGGATAAGTTCATACGAGGTACTACCTACAACTTCGCCGATGCCGCGCATCAAGTCAGGAATAAGCGGCCACGTTAAAGAAGGTACCAGGGCACCAAGAAGACGGCTACGCCCACCTGCTAAATTGGAAGCGGTGATGCTGGGTACGAAACCCTGCTCTTCCATAATATGCAGGATACGCTCGCGAGTTGCCGGGTCTACATCCAACTTCTGATTCAGCACACGCGAGACAGTTGCCTTAGAAACACCCGCCAGACGTGCGATATCCTTGATCGTTAGCTTCTCGGTCATAGCAAACCTTCTTGATGTACCTTCTCAGCGAAGAAAGTCATCGAAAAATATCCGTTACCGTTCCGTAATCGGTCACGTAACCGTTCTCGTAATCGGTTACGGGAAGTATACCCGACATTTATGCTATTGTCAATGGTTTTTTTCACGAATTTTCCTACTTGAAATATTCCAGAGAAATCCTCGCGCTTTCAAGCGAAGGAAGCTCCGGATGGTCGTGTTCAACTATGCCCCACAGGCCGTGTGCTTCGGCAAACGCGCAGACAGCTTGCATATCGAGGATACCTTTGCCAACTTCGGTCATTGAACGATCGGCTGCCATATCTTTCAGGTGAATGAGTGCAATACGTTCGGCATGTGTTTGCAAATATGCCACGGGATCAACACCGGCATATGCAGCCCAGTACATATCGAGTTCGATTTTTACAAGCGAGGAATCCGTAAGCTGAAGCAGATGGTCAAGTAAATACATCCCATCAACGCGGGTGAATTCAAAGTCGTGGTTATGGTAGCCAAAGGTAATGCCGTGTTCCTGGCAGCGTTGACCGATGGTATTCAATTGTGGTGCAAGGGCCTGTATGCCCGCGAGCGTGCGCCATTCGTGCGGCAACGAGGGCAACACAATAATTGCACAATCAATATCCTTGCAATAGCGCATGGCTTCATCTAGCTGTAAGCCCTGTAACGCATCCAAGCGGAGATGCGTTGAGACGGCGTGCAGTCCTGTTTCAGCCAGCAACGCCGCCATTTCCGCTGTAGTCAGATTGCCATAACCGGCGAATTCTACGCCGGCATATCCCAGTTGTGCCACCCGGCGAAGTGTACCTGCAAAATCGCGGCTGGTTTCATCGCGCACGGTGTACAATTCGAGGGCTACTTGCAGAGTCATAGTGTTTTCTCCTTTGAGCAAAAATAACTGTTCCTATTTTCGATACTATAACATATGCTGACATGCATTTACCTGTTGTGCCATAATATCAGCAGGATGTTCGTGCATTCTGCGTGTATGAAATAGTTGTAGGGCGATTGCTTACAAACAGAGAAAGTTGCATGTAATTTACCTATGAAGAGAAAAACTTCCGTCGGCATTATCGGATGTGGCAACATCAGTACCGCCTACCTGAAGGCAACTCGCCTTTTTGATATCTTGCAGGTTGTTGCCTGTGCTGATATTGATTTGGAGCGAGCGCGAAAGCAGGCACAGCAATACGATGTACCTCACGTTTACACTGTAGACGAGTTACTCGCGGACCCAGAGATTGAGATTGTCATCAACCTTACTATTCCCAATGCACATGCTGAAGTGGCGCTGCAAGCGATTGCGGCAGGGAAGACCATCTACGGTGAAAAACCACTCGCGACTCGACGAGAGGACGGGAAGGCGATTCTTGAGGCCGCCCACGCTCAGAACGTTCGTGTTGGCAACGCGCCCGATACTTTTCTCGGCGGCGGTTTTCAGACCTGCATCAAATTGATCAACGATGGGGAGATTGGAACGCCTGTTGCTGCTACAGCGTTCAAATTAAATCACGGCATGGAAGCCTGGCATCCCGACCCCTATTTCTTCTATCAACCGGGCGCTGGCCCCATGCTTGATGTCGGCCCCTATTACCTGACCGCGCTAATTGCTATGATGGGGCCAATCCGGCGTGTGACCGCCGCGACACAGACGACTTTTGCTGAGAGGACTGTGAGCAGCGAGCCACATGCTGGCACGAAGATACCTGTCAATACGCCAACACACATCACCGGAATTATGGAGTTTGAGAGTGGCGCGGTTGGTACGATCATCACCAGTTTCGATGTCTGGCATCACCGCTTACCGTTCATTGAAATCTACGGAACAGAAGGCACATTGAGTACACCTGATCCCAATCGCTTTGATGGCCCGGTCTATATCCGGCGTGCAAAGGATGAGGCATGGCGCGAAGTTTCCCTTACGCATGGTTTCATTAGCAATTCCCGTGGGTTGGGCGTTGCCGATATGGCATACGCGATGCGCTCCGGGCGTTTACATCGCGCCAATGGAGCCATGGCGTATCATGTTCTTGATTGCATGGAGTCCTTCATGCAATCAGCAACCGAAGGGAAACATGTGACATTGAGCAGCACTTGCACGCAACCTGAACCGATGAAACGAGGGGAGCATCCCTGGGAAGATGAGGAATCCCTTTCATGAAGCATACACCTATCACTCCAGAAGAACGCTTTGCCACGATTATGGAGTTTGTAGCCTCATACCGTTGAGTGGAAGTCACATATAAGAATTGTGCCTACACGTCACTACAAGAGAAAGGCAGCCAGATATGTCGCAAATCAAAGGGCCAGCGTTGTTTTTAGCGCAATTCGTGCAGGATATTCCTCCCTATAACTCATTGGAGAACATTACGCAGTGGGCTAAAGAGTTGGGTTTCATCGGCGTACAAATTCCAGCGTGGGATAACCGCCTGATAGACCTTGATACGGCCGCGGAGTCAAAGCAGTACTGTGACGACCTCAAGGGAAGGTGCAACGGGTTAGTGATTACTGAACTGGCGACGCACCTGCTCGGCCAGTTAGTCGCTGTTCACCCGGCATACGATGTTCTCTTCGACGCTTTCGCCCCTGAAGAGTTACATGGTCACCCACGCGAACGAACTGAGTGGGCAGTGGGCCAAATGAAAAAAGCTTTGCAGGCATCGTACAATCTTGGCTTGCACGTTCTGCCCACCTTTTCAGGCGCGTTGCTGTGGCAAACTATGTATCCCTGGCCGCAACGTCCCGCCGGGCTGGTAGAGTTGGGCTTTCAAGAACTGGCGAAACGCTGGCAACCATTGCTCAACATAGCGCAAGACTATGGCATTGACCTGGCATACGAAATTCATCCAGGTGAAGATCTGCACGATGGTGTCACTTTTGAACGCTTCCTCGCTGCAACAGGCAATCACCCGCGTGCGCATATCTTGTACGACCCCTCTCACTTCGTCCTGCAACACTTAGATTATGTCAACTATCTGGACTACTATAAAAACCATATTAAGGCATTTCATGTCAAAGATGCCGAGTATCATGCATCTCCCCGGTCAGGCGTGTACGGTGGGTATCAAGACTGGCAAGATCGTCCGGGGCGTTTCCGCAGCACTGGTGATGGGCAGGTAGATTTCAAGCAAATTTTCTCGAAGTTGACACAGAACGGTTTCGACGGCTGGGCGGTACTTGAATGGGAATGCTGCATCAAGGATTCTGTACAGGGCGCACGCGAGGGTGCTGAATATATTCGTCGGATGCTGATTGATGTGCCTACCAGGGCATTTGATGATTTTGCGGGTGGCGCACAGGATGTTGAGACGAATTACCGTATTCTGGGGATAGAAAAATGAAACTGAATGTACAACAAAGGAAACTGCGTGCCGGTATCGTTGGCGGTGGTCGAGGTTCATTTATTGGTGGGGTGCATCGCATAGCTGCCGAACTTGATGGGCAAGCCGAAGTTGTGGTGGGGGCAATGTCAACAGACCCACAGATAGCGGAAGAATCTGCTCACGCATGGCATTTGCAGAGATCGTACAACAGCTTCGAGGAGATGGCCGCGACGGAAGCCAGTTTGCCCGATGGCATTGATGTTGTTATGGTGACGGTGCCGAACCACCTGCACTATCCGGTCGCGAGCGCATTTCTCAATCATGGCATTCACGTTGTGTGCGATAAACCAATGACACTCACACTGGAAGAGGCGCGGAAGCTGGTAACACTGGTTGAGCAGAAGAAGTTGGTATTTGCTCTGACGCATAACTATACCGGCTATCCTGTTGTACGGCACGCACGCCACCTTGTGCAAGCAGGCGCTCTGGGTACGATTCGCAAAGTGCTGGTGGAGTATGTCCAGGACTGGCTGATGGAACCGGTGGAACGCACGGGCAATAAACAGGCGGTCTGGCGTGCTGACCCGGCAAAGGCTGGTATGGCTGGCGCAGTTGGTGATATTGGCACGCATGGCGCAAATCTGCTGGAATTTATTACCGGCATTCACATAGCGTCGGTATGCGCTGACCTGACTACTTTCGTCGAAGGCAGAAAATTAGATGATGACGCGAACATCCTTCTGCGGATGGAGAATGGCGGAAAAGGTGTTCTGACCTGTTCGCAGGTTGCCGCCGGGGAAGAAAATGCGCTGGGCATCCGTATCTATGGCAGCAAAGCGGGCTTAGAGTGGCACCAGATGGAACCGAACACGCTGCTATTCAAGCAACCCGGGCAGCCCCAACAGGTATTACGCACAGGTATGCCCTATATGAGCGATGAGGCCAGAACAGCTACCCGCCTGCCAGCCGGACATCCAGAGGGCTTTCTGGAAGCCTTTGCCAACATCTACCGGATGGCAATCGCCGATATCCGGCGTGTGAAAGCTGGTGAAACGCCGGAAGGCGGCTATCCAACGGTGCATGATGGGCTGCGCGGCATGCAATTTATCACAAGTGTGGTTGAGAGTTCACAAAGAGGGGGTATCTGGACAGCGTTGTAAGTGAACAACGCCGCAAAAGGATGATCTCGTATGTCACCGCGCCTCACTGACTGGGGCCTCGCGTTCACCGCCGCGCTGGCCTGTATAACCGGCATTGTCAGCCTCGTCAGCGGCCTTCCGCAAGAGTGGTTCATTTTCGCACTGCATGCTGTCGCGGGCTTCTGGCTGCTGCTGTTCTTATGGGGCAAGCTGAGGCGCGTCTGGCCCCGGCTGATTCATCCCCGGCGCTGGGATCGCCGCACCATCTATGGAGCGATGACGTTGCTGATTGTCACATTGGCAGCAGGATCAGGCATCTGGTGGGTCGGCGGAGGTACTTGGGACTTCGCTGGTTTTAATGTGTTGAACTGGCATATTGGTCTCGGGTTTGTACTTGCGTTTGCTCTCGCAGCGCACATGTTTGCACGTGCCAAACGATTGCGCAAACGCGACATCGTTGGAAGGCGCAAGGCGCTGTATACAGGTGCATTGCTACTGACCAGCGTCGCGCTCTGGCCGGTACAGCAGGTAACAGAACGTGTCTTAAATCTGCCTGGGTCGAAGGAGCGATTCACCGGTTCACGTGAGAGCGGCAGCTACGCCGGGAACGTTTTTCCTTCCTCGAGCTGGGTCGCAGATGCGCCGCGTCCAATTGATATACTGGCGTGGCAGCTCGCAGTTGTTGGGGCAGTGCATGCTCCACGCAGCTTTTCTTACGATGAGCTTGTTGCCGCCGGTGATACATTGGAAGCTACGCTCGATTGTACCGGTGGTTTCTACAGCACCCAACACTGGCAAGGTGTCCAGATTGGACACCTGCTCGATCAGGTGGGCATCCACAAAGAAGCAATCGCCGTGAGTTTTATTTCCGTGACAGGCTATCGTTGGAGTCTACCACTGGAGGAAGCTCGCAATGCACTGTTGGCGACCCATGTAGCGTCAGAACCGCTCTCGTATGAGCATGGTTTTCCACTGCGTTTAGTCGCCCCAGGTCGCCGCGGCTTTGAATGGGTCAAGTGGATTACCCATATAGAAGTGTTGAATGAGCCTGATCCCGGTCAGGTTATCAGTATTTTTACAAGTAGTTTCACTGACGCGGGACGTGGGAAGTGAACCATATATTATCACAGCGCCTCCGCACCCACTACCGTACCCGATACCTCAGTTGAATTCTCATGCTCGCTACGCTTTTTTGCCCGTTGCATGGTAGAGGCCGCATCGCGGTCATGAACGGCCAGCGCAATGCCTGCTGCTATCAGCGCGAGAGCGGCGGCGGCCAGAAAGGCCGCGTGATAGGCATTCAGGTTGGGAAGAACTATGTTGTTCGCGCTTAGATAGGTTGGCCCGACGAAACTGAGGACACTGGCGAGAACAGCGACACCGAGCGCGGCACCGAGCTGCCTCTGCGCGGTGTATAGCCCCGATGCGCGTCCAGTAGCGACGGGTGAAATGGTAGCGAAAGCGGCGGCCTGCACCGGCAAAAAGGCGTATGCCATGCCGGTACCCAGAAGGAACATCAACCCGCGCAAGAACCATAGATTGGTATCGCTCCCTACAAAACACATCAGCGTCATGACAATTGCCACGCCTGCCAGACCACCTGCCATGAGCCGACGGGGACCGACGCTAGGATAGAGACGAGCAACGATCTGGGTAGATAGTACCACACCAATTGCTTCGGGGAACGTCGTCAGACCAGAAGTGAGGGCCGAGACTCCGCGTCCTTCCTGCAAGAATAAGGGTACAGCGAAGAGGACGCCGAGAAAACCGGCGCTGGAAAACAGCGAAACCAGGTTGGAGGTGCGGAAAATTCTATCACCGAACAGGCGCAGATCAACCATCGGCTCCGGTGTGCGCAACTCGAAGAAAACGAACATGACCAACATAAGTAGACCCACCAATAGACCGCTGAGAATGCTGATCGAAAGCCATCCGTAGGCTGGACCCTCGCTTAGCGCGTACATGACAAGCGCCAACCCGGTACCAGCCAACAGGAAGCCCACCATATCGAAACGTCCGGCGCTGGGTTCGCGGTGTTCGGACAAGAAAAAGAGGCCGAACAGGCAAGCGGCAATGCCAATAGGCACATTCACATAAAATACCCAGCGCCACGATAACTGGTCCACCAGAAAGCCGCCAAGTACCGGTCCCACGGCGGGCGCAATCACAGTTGGGATAATCAGGATACGCGAGACTGCGACGCGCCGTTCGGGAGGGAATGTCCGGTAGAGGATAGCAGTACCTACAGGAGTGAGTGCGCCGCCAGAAGCTCCCTGTAAAACCCGGAACACAACAAGCATGGTGAAGTTTTGCGCCAGACCGCAGAGGGCCGATGATATGCTGAAGAGTGCCAGCGCAAGTAGGAAAATACGCTTTGTACCAAAACGATCACCCAACCATCCAGAGGCGGGAATAACCACAGCAAGACTGACGAGATATCCCACCACTACCGCATCTATCGAGGTTGGAGGGACGCCCAACTGGCGTCCCAGCGAGGGCAAGGCCACGTTGACGATGGTCGAATCCATGATGCTCATGAACATGGCGGCGACAAAGACAATACTTACACTGACTTCAGGATTGAGCTTGAGACGATGCATAAAATAGACTCCAAAATACCGAGTTAATTACTGATAAAGCATACTTGAGCAAACAACATTGATGGGACTAACAAGGTAATTACCCGTGGGTCCGATATGCTTTGTCCAAAAAGTATATCATATGCTATTGTCAACGTAGCAATGCCTGTCACTTTTCGCGTAAATGGAACCGTCTGAACCAGGTATCTAATCCTGAACGCCTCGACGAACAGGCATAAGAAGAGCGGGTTGTCAACCAGGCGAAATAAGGATATGGTATGATGATACAGATAGTTTTTCAGGTATGCCATACCCACCTCAGTACCCCTGAAAGGATTCACCCATGCTAGAGATACAGGAAGCTCAGGAGATATTCAGAGCATGTACCCGTTATTTGACTCACGACTACCCACGGACTCCTCAACAGGTGTTGAGCGAACTTGCGGCAGGGACTGATCCAGAGTTGAAAGCCGACCATTATGGACAAGGTGAACTCATTTCGCGCTTTGAGAGGGACATGGCTGAATTGCTGGGGAAAGAGGCGGCGGTCTTTATGCCGAGCGGGACGATGTGCCAGCAAATTGCCTTGCGCATATGGGCTTCTCGACGAGGAACATCCAACGTTGCATTTCACCCGAAAAGCCACCTGGAGATACATGAACAGCATGCTTACCAGCGACTGCATGGCCTGAACGGTATGCTGGTCGGTTCACCCGACCGCCTCATGACGCTGAAAGACCTTCAAGCAGTGGCAGAACCGATGGGGGCGCTTTTATTAGAACTGCCCCAGCGTGAAATTGGGGGGCAATTGCCGACATGGGAAGCGTTGAACGAGATCATTGCATGGGCGCACGAACGGCAGATGCCCGTTCATCTCGATGGCGCACGGCTCTGGGAATGCCGTCCCTTCTATAAACGGGAGTACGCGGAGATTGCCGCGCTTTTTGATACGGTGTATGTCTCCTTCTACAAAGTGCTGGGTGGTATTGCCGGTTCGATTCTGGCCGGCCCAGCGGATGTTATTGCTGAATCGCGGGTCTGGCAGCGCAGACAGGGGGGCAATCTTATTCACCTGTATCCCTATGTCCTTTCGGCACAACAGGGCTTGCGCAAACGGCTGGGGCGCATGGAAGTTTACCATGCAAAAGCGAAGGAAATTGCAACTGCTCTGCTGGCATTTCCCCAGATGAAGGTCGTCCCGAATCCACCGCAGACAAATATGATGCATGTGTTTATAGAGGGCGAACGAGAGGCCCTGGAAGCGGCGGTACTTGCTATCGCAAGCGAAACAGGTGTCTGGCTCTGTTCCTGGTTTGCACCTACGGCGTTACCACAGTACCAGAAATTTGAGATGGTCGTGGGTGAGGCTACGCTCGATCTGCCAATTGAAGAGATAGATATATTGTTTCATAGCTTACTTGGTAAAGCCGGGGATATAACTACATAAAGACCTATCTTTTATCAGGAAACAAGCAAGAGCGCAGTATAGAAAGAAACACACATGATTACGTTACAGGATATTCAGGAGGCAAGTCTGCGTATTGCAGGTGCCATTCGGCGCACGCCGTTGGTTGCGACAAGTCCCGTCAAGCAACATCGCAATGAGGCTCAGGCGCTCTATCTCAAACTGGAAAATATGCAGGTGACGGGATCATTTAAGGCGCGAGGGGCGGTGAATACGGTTTTGAGCCTGACGCCAGAGCAGTTGTCACGTGGACTGGTAACGGCTTCGGGCGGCAATCATGGTTTGGGTGTCGCTTATGCAGGCTGGTTGGCACAGGTTCCAGTCACAATTTATCTCTCTCTCAATACGCCTGTAACGAAAGCTCAAAAGCTAGAGCGTTGGGGCGCACGGGTTGTCTATAAAGGAGATGTCTGGGATGATGCTAATCGAGCAGCAATGGATGTTGCAGAGCGAGCAGGATTGACGTATGTGCATCCTTTCGCTAACCCGACGGTTATTGCGGGTCAAGGAACGATTGGTCTCGAAATACTGCAAGATATACCGGAGGTTGATGTACTGCTGGTAGCTGTCGGCGGGGGCGGATTGATCAGTGGAATAAGTATAGCAGCAAAGGCATTACGGCCGGCGCTTAAGGTTATCGGCATTGAGCCAGTTGGAGCGCCGACCCTTTACGAAAGCTTACGAGCGGGCCAGGTGATAGAACTGCCCGAAATTCGCACCGCAGCGAATACGCTTGCCCCACGTATGAGTGCCGCGCTCAATCTGGGGATTATCCAACAAAATGTTGATGACATTGTGCTGGTTACAGATGAGGAGATGCGAGAGGCCGCACAATGGCTGTGGTTCGAGATGGGCGTGGCGGCAGAACTGAGCGGGGCTGCTTCAGTAGCGGCACTACTGACGGGCAAAGTACGTTTTCAGCCAGCGCAAAAAATCTGTGCGCTTATCTGCGGTGCCGGTACCGATGGTATAAGCTAATGTGAGTGCGCTTGCTTAATTTGACGCATTAGAATAAGTCCTATCAATAGCAGCAACACGAAGCAAGGAAACTGTTCGCCCTGAATATACGTGCATGTTGTTCTTTCAAAACACATCATGATCAGGAGAAGAAAGGTAGATACGATGAATACATCGCTTAATTGGGGCATCATCGGCACCGGACGTATCGCGCATATTTTCGCCAGGGGAATCGCGAAATCGAACATGGGTACGCTTGTTGCCGTTGGCAGCCGTACTGAAGAGGCGGCAGAAACGTTTGGGGAAACGTGGCATGTACCACATCGCTATGGTAGTTATACAGAACTGCTCAAGGATAGCGCTGTACAGGCCGTGTATATCTCTACACCTCATCCCCTGCATGCCGAATGGGCGATCAAAGCCGCCGAAGCGGGGAAGCATATTTTGTGCGAGAAGCCGCTCACGCTCAATTACGCCCAGGCACGGGCAGTGGTTGAGGCGGCCCGCAAGCATGATGTTTTCTTGATGGAAGCCTTCATGTATCGCTGCCATCCGCAGACTGAAAAACTGGTAGACCTGATTCGTTCTGGCATCATTGGGCAAGTACGAGTGATACGAGCAACGTTTAGTTTCAGAAGTGAGCATGACCCGGATGGTCGCCTGCTCAATAATGCACTTGGCGGGGGCAGTATCCTGGATGTTGGCGGCTACTGTGCCTCGATTGCTCGCCTGATAGCGGGCGCGGCAATTGGGCAACGCTTTTCGAATCCTGAGCGTGTTGTTGGTGCCGGCTATGTGGGTGAAACGCATGTTGACGAGTATGCGGTCGCTTCACTCTCGTTTCCCGGCGGCATTATTGCAGAGCTTTTTAGCGGTGTGAGGGTCAATGGTGGCAGCAAAGTCCATATTTACGGCACGGAAGGCTCTATCTTTGTACCCTCGCCGTTTACGCCGAGATCAGGCGAGGCGCTCAGTATGCGCGTGAAAAAAGAGGGCGGGAAAGAGGCGCAAGATATTTTTGTTGAGAACAATACCGATTTATATGCGCTGGAGGCCGATACCGTTGCCAAATATATTGCTGAACGACAGGCACCCGCGATGAACTGGGAGGATACATTGGGCAATATGCGCACACTGGACCAGTGGCGCGAAGCGGTTGGTGTTGTATACGAGGCGGATAAAGGCGATAGCTGAGACTGGTACTTAAACGACACTTTCAGCAATCTTTTTACTTTGTGAGGACTCACAGGTCGAAAGCATTCAAGCTTTGAGCCTTCCATACCGATAACAGAAACAGGTGGAGTTTTCCCCACCTGTTCTGAATATGGTTCGTGGATGGTTATAGCATGATGGAACATCTGGCAGAGCGCCTCTCTCTTCCGGTACACGATTCGTCCCTAACAGATAATTCTTCCAGGAAATCAGCAAACGGGGATAATGGGAGTTTTTTCACGCGAGAAACGGCCTCTCTAGAACATATCTTGCGTTCAGTCATCAGCAATGCTCCAATTATACTCTTCGCGATCGATGCGGCTGGTATCTTCACATTTATAGAAGGACAAGGGCTACAATCACTGGGTGGTCGCTCAGAAGAAATAGTGGGAACTTCCATTTTTGGCATGTATGATAATATCCCTCAAATTGTTGCCCACATCTGTCGCGCCCTGGATGGCGAAATTATTACCGCTATTGATCAAGTCGGGACACAAATATTTGAAACATCTTTCATGCCACAATACGACTCAGAGGGAAAAGTATGTGGTGTGATTGGAATCGGTACCGATGTCACAGCGCGAGTCAAAGCAGAAGAAGCCCTCAAGGCCAGTGAACGTAAGTTTCGTGCGCTGACAGAGCAAGCCAACGATCTTGTTACCAGTGTAGACGCAACAGGTATTTATCATTATGTCAGCCCTTCACACCAGAGCATTCTGGGATATGCTCCTGATGAGATGCTCGGTAAAAACATCTTTGAGTTTATTCATCCTGCCGATAAGAAGTCAGTCTTTATCTCCTGGGAGGCTGCATTTAAGAATAGCGCTATATTGGCTCACGTTGATTGTCGTTTTAAGCACGCTAATGGTTCGTGGATCACGCTGGAAGCTATCGGGCGTAATTGCCTGAATGATCCAGATGTTCAAGGTCTGATTATAAATGCCCGCGACATTACTGAACGCATTACGATGGAGCAGAAATTGCGCTACCAGATGCTGCATGATGTCTTAACCAACCTTCCCAATCGCATGCTCCTGCTTGAATGTCTTGAGCAAAACATACAGGAACAACGATTACGGGAACTGTCACTGCTGGTGCTTAACCTCAATCGTTTCAAGGATATCAACGATACCTTCGGCCATCAACAGGGAGATGCTCTTTTACAAGAGGTGAGTAAACGTCTCACCCTGGCCTTACTGCCACCTTGCACAGTGGCACGCATCGGAGGTGATGAATTTGCGCTGGTATTACCGGAAACCGGGGAAAAGGAAATGCACCGGACAGTTTCAATGCTTCACTCTGCCCTGGAAAAGCCATTTCTTATCGAAGGACATCCAGTCCAGTTAGATGCAAGCATCGGCGGCGTACTCTATCCCGCTCATGGTAAAGAGCCTGCATCCTTGCTGCGTAAAGCCAACCTGGCAATGTATACCGCGAAACAAACGCACCAGGTATTTACATGCTATGAGACCAGCTTTGAACAAAATACAGCCGAGCGTCTTGATCTTATTCGAGACCTGCATCATGCGATTGCAGCCACCGAATTTCTGCTCTACTACCAGCCAAAAATTGAGATGATAACGGGTCATGTGCATAGTGTCGAGGCGCTTATCCGTTGGCAACATCCAACACGTGGTCTTATTCCCCCCCATAGATTTATTCCCCTGGCCGAACAAACTGGTCTGATTACGACGCTCACCCACATGGTAATGGAAACTGCGCTGCAACAATGTGCGGAATGGTTACAGGCGAACATCCATCTAGAGGTCGCCATTAATCTTTCGATGTGGGATCTGCGCGACCCTTTCCTCGTGGACACCATTTGCCAACTCCTTGCACAATACGCCATTCCCGCCAGTCACCTATGCATCGAGCTAACAGAAAGTTCGGCGATGGACAATCCAGACAACACAATAGCTGTATTAAAGCAACTTGCCTCAGCGGGAATTCGCAGTTCCATTGATGATTTTGGCACAGGCTATTCCTCACTTGCTTACCTCAAACACCTCGTTGTTCACGAATTGAAAATCGATCGTTCTTTCGTACAACATATTACCGAGGTAGAAACAGACAGGACCATCGTTCAATCTACTGTAGCAATGGCCCATAAACTTGGATTGCAAGTTGTAGCCGAAGGAGTCGAGGACATAGAGGCATTTAACCTCTTGCGTAATATGGGCTGTGAAAAAGCACAGGGGTACTTTATATCACGCCCATTACCCGCTCAGGCGCTACAAAGCTGGTTGGAGAAAAAACAGCGCTTATTGGCAGCACGCTAATTCGGTTGCACAGGGGTACGAAGATGAATAATGGGGCAAGGTAAAGCAAAAGCGGCTCCCCTTACCGGCTATGCCTGTACTTTCGACCCAGATACGCCCACCCATCACCTCAATCAGTTGCTTACAAATAAAGAGACCAAGCCCTGTTCCCGGAACATTTCCTGACAGGTCACGCGAGAGGCGCACAAAAGGCTCAAAAAGTAGGGCGGCCTCGGCAGGTGGGATACCTGGCCCGGCATCCTGAATACACATGCGCACCAAGCTGGGAGCAACCTCTTCTTTATGCTCGCACAGTGTCACACTGATGATTACCTCGGATTGTTTTGCTGCAAATTTGAAAGCGTTGGAAAGTAAATTGGATAGAACCTGGCGCATATAGTTCTGGTCTGCCCACACAGTAAGTTCTTCTGGGCAAACAATGTGAAGGAAATATGCTTCACGTAAACGTGGCTCAAAACGGGCCAGTACATCCTGAAGAACATCTTGCACAACAAGAGTTTCGCTGTTAGCAGCTTTCACTCCTGTAGTCGAATGGGCGGCCTCTAAAACAGTTTCAACGAGCCGCCGCAGTTCTTCACATCCCTGTATAGCGCTTTTGATAAAATGGGCTCGTGTAGCTGCATCAATCTGCTGATGACTCTCATCCAAAAGTTCCAGGTACCCTTGTAATTGTGTCAGCGGGGTACGTAATTCATGGCTCACATTCACGAGGAATTGCGTCTTCAATTGGTTCAACTGTAAAACATGCTTTTCAGCTTGTACTGCTTTTGCTTCAGCTCGTTGCGCAACTTCCCAGGTGTGCTTAAAAAAACTGACTCCCAACCCTTCAACAATGAAAACACCCCCACCCAATATAAAGCCAAAAAGTGTGACATACGGCCAGCATAAGGTTCCTCTTTCCCACGTATTCGCCACCGCCAGTATGAGCAAAATACCGGTCACTCCAATCACTGTACCACGCTGTTTGAAGGTCCAACTCACGAGAATCATAGGAAGAGCAAAGAGTGCTGCAAGGCTCTCATAATGGTACGCATGAACGCCGAAGATAACTATCAAGCCACAAAACAGAAAACAAACAGCTATCGTAATAACTTTCACAGGAAACGAAGCTTCGCACAAAACCTTTGATAGTACCCTGGCATTATTCATCCGTTTCCTCTTTCACTTCCAGATATATTTGGTTCCAGGCACATTTGGAGACATGCGTGTATTAACGGTAAGCATGGGATTTAAACATATTGTAGGGATATCACGAATATTTGTCAAGCAGACCCTGACCTTCTTCGCTTCACTCCTCATCGTTGTATAGTATGTTACAATCGAAGAGGAATTACATGTGCCGATCTCGCTTCATACCAGTCAAACTCAAGGAACGGGGGATAGTTCCAAAGAGGACGTTGAACCATTCTTATTACCACCGGTGATCTCAAGTCAAGCAAGCTTAATGCTAGCCCACCTGGCACCAGTTGCCGTGGTTTCCAGGCGGCCAACGCCGGGAATATGCGTGGCAATGAGCAGAGCGTTCTCGGCAAGGGCCGCTTTCGCCAATGCCACACGACTGGCGAGATTGGTGCTGGCATCATCCCATTCCGCCATCCATGCAGGATGTTCAACCTCAAGCGGGGAGTGATAGAGGTCGCCCAGACAATAGAGAATCTGACCTTGTGAAGAGATACGCACGATCTGATGTCCTGGAGATTCGCCGGGCGCGGCAATAATTTTTACCGATGCTGTAAGGTTGCGGTCTCCCTCCACCAATTCAAGTAATCCTGCCTGTTGGACTACGCCGAACGTGTGACTATCCGCCGAATTGGGGTCACGGAGGGCCTCTTGCGTTTCGGGATATTCCCAATCGGCTTTGCCCAGAAAGCAACGCGCACGAGGGAAAGTGGGTACATACTGTCCATTACGTGCCCATGTAATACCAGCATAGTGATCGAAGTGCGCATGGGTAATGATGAGGTGCGTGATATCCTCCGGGTGTATGCCGCGCTCAAGCAATTGACTCGGCAAGTCCGGTGGTGGCTGATAGTCTGCTGGAGGCGCATAGGGAGAATCTGGCGGTGCGGAAAGAGCAAAGTTGTTGGCATCTACCAACACCGATGCTTCCGGTAGCGCGATATGAATGCTCTGGCTGGGAAAGAACTCAGGCTGATCAAATACACCTGAGTAGCGAGGCCGCCATTCACTCTCAGGCACGTTCATGATCTCGGATAGCGTCAACCGTAAATCCCCTACATTAATAATATTGACTGTTGCTGCCCCAAGAGAAAATGTGTGCGTACCATTCTTCATAAGAACATTCCTTTCCCTGCAAATAGTATCTAAACCTACTGCTCCATACTGCGGTTCAAAGCTGAGTTTCTCCACGAGCATGTTCGGCGGGCGCAAAGAAGACGAGGACGGTGAGGTCTGCTTGAATGGTATGAAAGCGATGTTCGACGTTGGCTGCAACGAAGACGAGCGAGCCGACCTCGACAGCAGTATCTTCGTTGCCAACCTGTATCTGCGCCTGTCCCTGTACAACATAATACAGTTCGTCCTCGGTATGCGGTTCCTGTGGGTCAACACTCCCAGCTGCCAGTTGATACACACCGGCACTCATAGCCGGAACATGCAAAAATTCGTGATAAAGTTCGCCTGATAGTTCACGTGCCGCTATCAAATCGGGTAGGGTAAATGCATGCATGCATGTGTTTGTTCACCTCGATAATTTGCTCAAAAGTTATGCATCAATTCTACAACGCGACCAAGCTGTTCAATACTTGCCACACTCGAAGGTTCAGGTACAACCATAAGGTGCGTCACACCCACGTCGGCAAAGCCTTGCAGTTGGTGTGCGATTTCTTCCAGTGACCCCGCAATCACCTTCGCTATCGGGTTTTCAGCAACCGATTGAGAGAATTGTACGATAGTTCCTGCCGTAAGCTCAATCGTGGCTGGATCACGTCCCACCGAAGTGCAGATTTCCTTGAACTCCGCATAGCGTTCTTTCACCACCATCGGATCCTCGTGCCAAACTGTATTCCATGCATCAGCGTATTGAGCGGCAAGGCGCAACATACGCGGTTGGCGAGCGCCAATCAAGATGGATGGGCCAGACGACGATGGTCCGCGTGGCCGCAGCACGCAATTACGAGCCGAGTAGTACTGCCCCTGAAAGTCAACGTGTCCTTCGCGTAAAAGCGGCACAATCACTTGCAACGCTTCGTCGAAACGAGCAGCAAGGTGATCGAAAGGATAACCAAAAGCATCATATTCCGGTTGATGCCAGCCCGCGCCAAGGCCCAGGATAAAGCGCCCACCGCTAATCTCGTCAAGGGTATCAGCCATCTTCGCCAGCAATGCAGGATTGCGAAACGACGTGCAAGCCACAAGCGGTCCAAGTGTGATACGTTCGGTGACAGCCGCTAACGCGCCCAACAAGGTAAAAGCTTCCCACGTCCCCTGTTCGTCTTGTCCCGGAAAACGAGCAATAAGATGATCCGCCAGCCAGAGCGAATCTAACCTAACCCGCTCTGCCGCCTGTGCCATCGCCTTGAGGTCTTGAAACGTGGGTGTTTTCCCCTCAAGGGAACCCTCGCTTATGCCCAGCATAAGCCCAATTTTCATACGCTGTGATGATGTATTCTGAGTCATGTATGTTGCCTTTCTGAGGATGGTGCGAAATATTGCTTTATTGAGCAAGCATACGCGATTCTTGGGGAGGAAAGCAAATGCCAGCATATTGTTTTCACGGGGCTGGAATAATGAATTAGTAGCTTGACTTATTGACTGCGTTTCTTTACAATCAAGCTGCTAGCTTAGCAGTGAGTATTTCTAAACACATGGGAGATAATGTGATGGCTGTCCCTCGATCCCCTGATTTATTCAATCCTTTACTGGCGGCAATCAAACGGTTAGGTGGTTCTGCGTCCATTTCAGAAATGGATGAAGAGGTAACTAAGAATCTCGACCTGACTAATGAGGAAATTGCTCAGCCTCATAGTGAACGCCAAACAGAGTTACAATACCAGTTAGCATGGACACGAACTCACCTAAAGGCTTTTGGGTTGCTTGATAATTCTGAACGCGGGATTTGGGTTCTGACTCAGAAGGGTAGGGATATCGGTGAAGTGGACCCGCGCCAAGTCATGCGCTCTAATACGATCTCTAGAAAAAATAAAGGGAGTAAGGTAGCTGATAACAATTTAAGTACTCTCACAAACACAAAAGCAGTTGAGATTGCTGAAACAGTGTTAGAAGAGGTCTGGCGAAAGGAACTTTTGGAAAAACTGCTCAATCTTTCTCCTGCTGCCTTTGAGAGACTTTCTCAGCGTTTGCTCCGTGAGTCCGGTTTTGTTGAGGTCAAAGTAACTGGCCGTTCTGGGGATGGAGGAATTGATGGGGTAGGAATTATTCGGTTAGGCGGTTTACTTGGTTTTCCTGTTTTATTTCAATGCAAACGTTATCAGGGTAGTGTAAGTACAAGCGTTGTTCGCGATTTTCGTGGAGCAATGATTGGGCGTTCAGATCGCGGGTTAATTATCACTACTGGAACGTTTACTCGAGAGGCAAAAATTGAAGCAACCAGAGACGGAGCGCCCCCTATTGACCTGATAGACGGAGAACAGTTATTGGATAAGCTGAAAGAATTACGGCTTGGTGTGGTTGTCAAAATGATCGAACAGGTTTCGGTTCTCTCAGATTTTTTTGATGAGATTTAGAGGGATTACCAGCGTACTCATAAGATAAGCCCTGAAGTACCTGAACAGGAGGACCAATCATGAGCCGATTTCATCAACGTCTGCGCAAAGATTTGAAAGACCCGGAGTTCACAGCCGCCTTTTATGACATGAGTGTAGATATTGCCTTGCTTCAGGTACTTGAACAGGCTCGCAAAGCCCTCAATGTTAGTGAAAAAGAACTTGCCGAGCGGATGGGTGTACAGCGCCCCACTGTGACACGCTTGTTCAACGATGCTCACCCAAACCCCACGCTGGACACGATTTCAGATATACTCCGTGCGCTAGGGCTTAAAGCAGAGATCAAAGTCAGCCTTGCATACCCAGAAGATGCATCTATGCCCATTAAGGCGGAGTTTGTTCCTTCCTGAGTTCGCTTGTCTATGGCATAAAGCACCCTCTGGCTTATACGCCAGAAGGTGCTTTTATCGTTTGATGGCTAAAGTGGTTCACACCAGCTCACCTCACAGCGGCGGCAACCGCAACACACTCTCGTACAGCGAACTATACGCTTTTGCGCTGGCGGACCAGCGCGAATCGTAGGACATGGCGCGGGCGACGAGATCGGGCCATCGGTTACGCTCTTCATAAAGGCGCAAAGCCCGGTGCAGGGTATCGAGCAAGGCCGGGGCGGTGTAGGGAATGAAGCTGAGACCATTGCCGGTATTGGGATTGGCGTCTATGTCGGTGACGGTATCGGCTAAACCACCAGTGGCGTGGACAATGGGGAGCGTGCCGTAGCGCAGAGCGATCAATTGGCCGAGGCCGCCTGGCTCAAAGGCGCTGGGCATGAGGAAGTAGTCCGCGCCAGCGTAGATGCGGTGAGAAAGGGCAGAATCGAAGCCGATACGCGCTCGCACATTGCCGGTTTGCGCGGCGAGATCGCGGAACAATTGCTCGTATCCCCAGTGTCCGGTGCCGAGAACTACAAGCTGCAAAGGGAGATCGCGCAACTCACTGGCAATTTCGGCAATGAGGTCAAAGCCTTTCTGATCTACGAGCCGACTGACAATGCCAACAAGCGGAAGAGCAGGATCATCGGGAAGCCCAAACTCCTGTCGCAGTGCGGTACGATTACGCATTTTAGCGGATGATACATCGGCAGGAGCGTACTGAACGGGTAGATTGCTGTCAGTTTCGGGATTCCAGGCGTCCCAATCGAGGCCATTGGGAATACCAAATATGCGAGGGTGACGCTGGAAGAGTAGTTCGTCGAGACCCCAGCCGAAGTCCAGCGTCTGAATCTCTTCGGCGTAACGGCGCGAGACAGTCGTGACCACGTCGGCGTAGTTGATACCGGCTTTCATCCAGTTAACATCGCCCCAAAATTCCAGACCGTTCGCGATAAAAACCTGGGAAGGGTCTAAGCCTACTTCACTCAGGATAGAGGGATCCCAGCGCCCCTGGTATTGCATGTTGTGGATGGTATAGACAATACGGGTAGCTCCCTTGCGTAAGAGATGGCGATAGGTTGTGCGCAAATAGGCGGCACAGGGAGCAGTCTGCCAATCGTTGAGATGAATAATGTCGGGCGCAAAACCTAATGATGGTAAGACTTCAAGCAAGCCCCGGCAGAACAGGATAAAGCGCCGTTGCTCGTCACGCTGATCCAGACCAAGGTAGAGTTGCTGGTGACGACCGAAGAGTTCATAATAGTCAAGCATATAGACGGTAACAGGTGAATCCGGGAGAGTGGCCTGCCAGATAGACACGGTCTGCGCATAGCCGAACATGTGGAGTGTCCACTCAACGCCTGTATGTCGAATACCCCAACTGTTATAGTCAATAGTGCCGTAGCGAGGTAGAAAGATGCTTACCTCATGACCCAGTGCCGCCAGTTCTTTGGGCAGGCTCCCTATCACATCGGCAACGCCACCCTCTTTGGCAAAAGGAACCGCTTCAGTAGCGACTATGAGAATCTTCAAATGCGGATTATTTGTCATGTTACCCTCCCTGTATAAAATCATATCATATTAAACGGAAGTGGTGCCTGTAAGATATAATGAACATACCCTTAGCTGTGCGAAGGAGTCTAGATTTTTACGCTGAAAGGATGAACTGTGCATGAGTAAAGTATTAGCGGTCATTCTGGCGGGAGGCCAGGGCGAGAGACTGAGTCTTCTCTCACAAAAGCGTGCCAAACCTGCGGTTCCATTTGCCGGTAAGTATCGTATCATTGATTTTGCCTTGAGTAATTGCGTCAACTCTGGTATCTCTGATGTCGCGGTGCTGACACAGTATCGGCCCCACTCGCTGCATGACCATATTGGAATTGGCCGCCCCTGGGATCTCGACCGGCAAAAAGGTGGCATTCGTTTGCTTCAACCATATATAGGACGCCCGGAATCTGAATGGTACCTAGGCACTGCCGATGCCGTCTACCAGAATCTGGACTCCATTATGGAAGCCAACTACGACTATATAGTGATCCTCGCCGGCGACCATATTTATCGCATGGACTATGGGCCGATGATCGCATTCCATCAGCAGCGCAATGCCGATGCAACACTTGGCGCGGTGGTTATTCCGATTGAAGAGGGCCACCGCTTTGGTATTCTGGAAACGGATGCCGAGGGACGGGTGAACTCGTTTGAGGAGAAACCCGCGCAGCCACGCGGCACGTTGGGTTCGATGGGTATTTACGTGTTCAGCCGCGATACACTGACTCGCGTCCTCATTGAGGATGCGCGATCCGCTGAAAACAGTGGTACCCCGAGTCAGCATGACTTCGGTCGCAATATTATTCCGACAATGCTGGCGAAAGGTGAGCGCGTCTATGGCTATCCCTTTACCGGGTACTGGCAGGATGTGGGTACCGTGCAATCCTACTGGGAGGCACATATGGAGTTACTGGGCGACCACCCAGCCTTCGACCTCTACGATCCCTCATGGGTCATACACACACGCAGCGAGGAGCGACCGCCGGCCCATGTGCGCGGTGGAGCGCGGGTTGGCAGCAGCCTGATCTCGCATGGGTGCATCATCAAGGGACAGGTCGAACGCAGCGTCCTCTCGCCGGGGGTCGTCGTCGAGGAGAACGCGATTGTGCGAGACTCTATCATCCTCTTCGACACCGTTATCGGTGCTGGCAGTGTCATTGACCGGGCGATCCTGGATAAAGAGGTGGTAGTGGGCAAGAATTGCCAGATTGGTTACGGCGATGATATGACGCCGAACATACTGGAACCAACGCGCCTCAACACAGGCATTACGCTTATCGGGAAACGTGTCCACCTGCCCGATAATCTGAAGGTGGGCCGCAACTGCAAAATCGGTACCGATCTGCGCCCGGAGGACTTTCCGTCGGACACGCTCCCCAGCGGCGAGACGATTGAAGACCGTACTTATGCGCACGGCTGGGAGCGTGAACTGGCCCGGCGAACACTCAACGTTTCGTGATTGGCAGATTGTTAGATTTCTACATCCGCGATTGACTCACGTACCCAGGTGGGGCGATAAGGAAAACGCTCCACCTGCTCACGTGATGTGACTCCGGTGAGTACCAGGATAGTGCGCAAACCGCTCTCGATGCCCGCAACCATATCGGTATCCATGCGATCACCGATCATCACCGAATCCTCGGAATGGGCATTGAGGGTACGCAGTGCGGTGCGCATCATCAGTGGGTTTGGTTTGCCAATGTAATAAGGTTTGATACCTGTGGCTGCGCTAATCAGAGCCGCTACGGCCCCGGTCGCGGGAACAATGCCGCCTTCACCGGGTCCCATCACATCAGGATTGGTGGCGATGAAGCGTGCGCCAGCCGCCACAAAGCGAATAGCGCGGGTGATGCGTTCAAAGCTATAGGAAGTGGTTTCACCCAGTACAACATATTCCGGTTCCTGATCGGTCAAGACATAGCCGATGTCATGCAATGCCGTCGTCAGCCCCGACTCTCCGATGGCAAACGCTCGCCCACCGGGACGCTGGTCGTGCAAGAACTGCGCGGTTGCCAGCGCCGACGTAAAAATCGCTTCAGCAGGCACCTCCAGTCCCATATACGACAGGCGCACTTGCAGATCGCGTTGCGTATACTGCGAGTTATTGGTAAGAATTAAGAAGGGAATTTCCTTCATGCGCAGTCGTTGTATAAACTCTGCTGCGCCAGGAATGAGCGTCGTACCACGCAGTATGACCCCGTCCATATCGGTCAAGTAGTTTTTGATTCCATCCATCTGTATTTCTCCGTTGTTTGATGTAGACCAATGATTATGCCGTTACCTATGATGAACTGGTGTCCCTTTCGCTTAAATGGTCGGCAATTCTTCCTGCTGTGCAGTCTGATCATCCATCCGTTCTGTGTACGTGTGATAATCGGGCGAGAAATGCTTGTAGGCACTGGATAATAATGGCGATGTGATCATAAAATCGGCGGTCGCTCGATTACAGGCAACGGGAATATTCCAGACCGTTGCGATACGTAACAATGCTCGTATATCCGAATCGTGCGGCTGTGTGGTGAGTGGGTCCCAGAAGAAGATCAGTAAATCAATCTCTCCTGCTGCAATCTTTGCTCCTATCTGCTGATCTCCACCGAGTGGGCCGCTCTGCAACTTGTGTATCTCGATGCCAAGCTCCTGCTCCAGCAATTTGCCGGTGGTGCCAGTCGCATAGAGTTCGTGCTGCCTCAGCAGTATTTTATTATATTTTGCCCATTCCAGAAGATCCTGTTTTTTATTATCATGCGCAACGAGCGCAATTTTCTCTGATTGATTCATAAGTTTCCCTCAGTCGCTTGTCTTCCTGTTAAGGAGAATAAGACGATAATTCCAACGTTTAGAACTCTTAATTATCTACTACTCTTACCTTGATGAAAAGGCTTCAAGAAGCATCTGTCAAAAATCATACGTTCCTGATTCAATGCAGGCGTATCTCATTGACAACAAGCACTAACGTGCAATATAATGCACTAATATGATGGTAGCACGTAACTTCGTGCAATGTCAAGGGCTATCATATCATTTCAAGGAGAAAAAACTTTGTTGACAGCAGAACGACGACGTTCAATCATACAAACCCTGCAACGTAATGGGAAGGTCCTTGCGTCAGAGTTGAGCAAGGATTTGAATGTGTCAGAAGATACTATCCGGCGTGACCTGCGTGAGCTTGCGGCAGCAGGTGTACTTCAGCGCGTACATGGTGGGGCATTGCCGCACTCACCAACTACCGCCAGTTTCACGGTGCGCCAGCGACAGGCAGCGGGGGCTAAAGCAGCTCTAGCACAGGCCGCTATTCAACTCATCCGCCAGGATTCGGTGATTATTCTCGACGGCGGTTCCACTCCCCTGCAGGTGGCGCAGCATCTCCCATATGATCTCCGGGCTACAGTAGTCACGCATAGCCCTCCCGTTGCGGTTGCGCTGGCAGAACACCCGGAAATCGAGGTCATCGTAATCGGCGGCAAACTCTACAAGCATGAGATAGTAAATATTGGCGCGGCAGCCGTCGAGGCATACCAGAACATTCGAGCCGATATCTGCTTTCTGGGTATAGGCAGCTTGCATCCTGATATTGGTATCAGCACGCTCGATAATGAGGAAGTGTATGTCAAACGTGCGATCATTGCGAGCGCGGCTGAAGTGGTTGCACTCACCTCCGCAGGGAAGCTAGGCACGGCGGCTCCCTACATCGTCGGGCCTATCAGCGATCTGACGCATCTGGTAACGGAACGGTCTATTCCTGACGAGGTTCTGGCACCGTACAGGGCAAAGGGCGTGACGATTATCAGAGCCTGAAATCGTAGAGGCCGATTGATCGCGCCCACCGCCGATTGATCGGCTTAGACCCACCATACCGAGCAACTCAACATGGGTCAAACGGGCCGATCAATCGGCGGTGGGCGCGATCAATCGGCCCCTACAGGTTATGCGGGACGACGCAGGAAGGTGAAGCTGCGACCTTGCAAGTTATCGAAGTAAACAGCAAGGATAATCAGTGCGCCGATGGCGATTTGCAGGTAGAATGGGTCAACGCCAAGCAGGTTGCCACCGTTATTGAGCATTGCCATAATCAAGGCACCGATCACCGCTCCAAGAACACGGCCTTTCGCGCCTGAGAGACTGGCACCACCAATGACTGCGCCCGCGATAGCCTGTAACTCGTAGCCGGTGCCGGCAGTCGGTATACCTGCACCCAGGCGGGAAGTGGTTAAGATGCCGGCAAAACCCGCGAGCAGACCGCTAATGCAGTATACAGCTATCAGGACGAGGTTCGTCGGAACACCTGAAAGACGGGCCGATTCCGCATTGGAACCAACGGCATATACATAACGCCCGAAGATCGTCCGTCCGAGAACAAAAGCTGCCAGCACAGCGACAATGAGAAGCACCCAGAACAGGTTCGGCAAACCGAGGAAGTTGCCATTGGCAATAGCGTTGAAGCTATCGGGCAACGGCGCGATGGTGCTGGCTCCCGTCAACAACAGAACTAACCCACGGGCGGCTCCAAGCATACCAAGTGTTGCGATGAATGGAGGCAGTTTGAGACGCGCCACGAGTAGTCCGTTGATCAGGCCAATGCCAAGACCGATGAGCAGTCCAATCAGGATAGCCAGGGGAATGGACATACCGTCTGCCAGCAATAGTGCTGTCACGCCACCGCTTACACCCAGAACGGAGCCAACAGAGAGGTCAATGCCGCCGGTCAAAATCACGAATAGCTGACCAACAGAAAGGATCGCAAACACTGCCACCTGTCGGACGAGATTCTCCAGATTAGTAGGAGTCAGAAAGTCGTTGGTCAACAGAATCATCACGGCGAAAAAGATTAGCAGCACAAGAATGCCGCCACTTTCACGTCCCAGACTGATGGGCGCTCGCTGCCGTTCTTCTATAACCACTGTTGACGAAGGTTGTTCTGATTGGGAGGGTTGGGGAGTACTGGAAGTAGTTGTCATGGAAAGTCTCCTCTCTATTCTGCACCGAAAGCCATAGGAGCGCTGCTTGCCAGGTGCAGCACAGCTTCTTCTGTCGCTTCCTCGATTGATAGTTCACCGGTAACACCGAAGTCATGCAGGACAATGACGCGATCACAAATGCCGAGCAACTCTGGCAAATAGGATGAGACCACAACGATGCCCATGCCACGGGAGGCGAGATCACCAATGATCGTGTAGATGTCCGCTTTAGCCCCTACATCAACGCCCTTTGTGGGCTCGTCAAGCAGCAACACTTTCACCTTTGTCGCCAGCCAACGGCTCAATAACACTTTCTGTTGATTGCCGCCGGAGAGCGATGAGACTGGCTGCTCATTTGAGTGATACTTTAAACGCAAGCGAGGCACCAGTTGATTGACCAGACCGTCTTCCTTTTTGCGGAAAATGATCCCGAAACGAGAGACCTCGGATAAATCTGCAACGGTCACATTTTCGCGAATCGAGAGGTCTGCCAGGAGGCCTAACTCTTTACGGTCTTCAGAGAGCAAGCCTAGACCAGCCCTTACAGATTGCGCAGGAGAGCCTTGCCGCAAGGGAACGCCGTCAACGGATATTTTGCCCGCGTCTATCGGGTCAGCACCGAAGATGGCGCGTACCGTCTCCGTGCGACCTGCACCCACTAAACCCCCAAGTCCAAGAATTTCGCCAGCGTGAACCTCGAAGCTGATGGGATAGGGACTACCTTTCAGGCGTAGCCCCTGGACTGAGAGCAGGGTTTTGCCAAATTGTTTCTCTTCTCTCTTTGGATAGAGCGCCTCAATTTGTCGTCCTACCATTGAGCGAATCAGTGTATCGTGCGTGAATTCGCGGGTAGGCGCGGTCGTGATGAATGCACCATCACGTAATACCGTGATGCGATCACCGATTTCGAAGATTTCTTCGAGACGATGCGTCACATACAGGACAGCAACGCCCTCCGCCTTTTTGAGACGATCAATGAGTTGCAGCAAATGGTGAGCGTCCTCGTCGGAGAGGGCTGTGGTCGGCTCGTCAAAAATCACGATACGTGCATTTGCGCCCAGCACTTTGGCGATCTCCACCATCTGACGGGTGGCAACGGGCAGTTCTGAGATGAGCGCACCGGGATTGACTTTATTCAAGCCAACACGTTCAAGCATTTTGGTAGCTTGCGCCCGTAAAGCGTGTCTGTTGACGATGCCTCTAGTGGAGGGTAGATGCCCCATGAGTAAATTTTCCTCAACTGAGACATCAGGTAGGACACTTAACTCCTGGTAGACAACGCCTACGCCGAGGGCACGTGCCTGGGAAGGGCTGGGATACCCAACATCCTGCCCATCAATGCGATACTCACCACCATCGCGAGCGACCGCGCCCGTTAGAATTTTGATCAGCGTTGACTTGCCGGCGCCATTTTCGCCCGCGAGGCAGAGAACCTCACCACGATACATGTCGAGCGAAACATCTTTAAGGACATGAACCGGCCCAAAGGACTTTGTAATGTGACTCAGTTGAACAAGCGGTGTTGATGATGTTGAAGTGTTCATCTTATTTTCCTGTCGTTGTCGGCGGGTTCAACAGCCTCTGTACGGTGGGTGTATTCAAATTATCGGCATCTACGAGGACAGCCCCCGGATCAAGGACTGGTGGGGGAATTCGTCCCTCGGCGCTCATGGCGGCGTCAATCACACCCTGATAGCCAAAGAAGTAAGGATTCTGCACAACAATACCTTGCAGCGAGCCATTCTTCAATGCGCTGATTTCCTGGGGGTCCGAATCGAAGCCAACCGCGACAATGCGATTCGACACCTTGTTCTCCTGAAGAGACTGTGCTACGCCGTCTGCCGACACGTTGTTATCGGCATAAATTCCGACGAGGTTGGAATTGGCAGAGAGCATGTCATTCGTCTGGGAGAGCGCGGTCGGCGTATCGTTGTTGTTATAGCGATGTGCCACAATTTGCAACCCTGGGAAACGCGCTTTCAACTCATTGACAAACCCGGTATCACGGTCGATCAACGATTGGACACCCGCGACAGACGACTCGATGAAAACCTGGCCCGACGTGACGCCTTTTTTCTGCAATAGTGATCCGAGCCTGTCAGCGGCTTGCGCCCCCGCCTTGATGTTGTCGGTACTGATAAAGCCGTCGCTGGGAGTCGTAACGGGCGTGTCAACAGTAATCACTTTGATATTCTGGCTCCGCGCTCGAGAAATCACGCCATCAAGCGCCTGCGAAGAGGAGGCGGCAACGACGATGCCGTCCACGTTACGCGAGATCGAATTTTCGACCAGGCTCACCTGAGAGGCGACGTCGGCCTCTGATGTGGCCCCAAAGAGGCCAACCTGGACGCCCCAGTCCTTGCCGGCCGCTTGCGCACCGGCCAGCATAGCCTGCCAGAACTGCGAGTCAGTCGCTTTGACAATAACATCAATGCGTTTACTTGAAGCCGGTGCGGTTGTACTCGCACTCGTTGAAGTGGGAACGAACAGACGTGCCACTACTACACCTATGATGAGGGTAATCAGGGCAATAACCGCGACAGTAGAAAGCGTGAACGTCGTTTTGGAAAACCTGGACATAACGTACTCCTTTTCACCAAAGGCAACCTGCCTGCAACATCCACGTTACATGCAGACAATCGAGGCTATTCACAAGTCTTCGGATGAAGACTTGTGACGTAAGAGGAATTGCTACGATGACATATTACTGAGGAACAAAATACGTTGACTAACCGGTACGGTACGCGGACAGGTCACGCAAGCGGTCGAAAAGTCATGACTTCGTGCATAAATGGGAATGACGAGATGCCGCCGTAACGAGTGACGCTCAGACCCGCTACAGTATTGGCAAAACTGCCGAGATTACTCAAATCCTGCTCTGACATCGCTTCAAGGTCCGCAGGCACATTACACCCTTGCTGCGCCAAACTGTACAAGACGGCTCCCATAAATGCATCGCCCGCACCTGTCGTATCCACAGCGCGAACCTGCATTGGAGGAATCTTTACGCGGTGCCTCGCAGTCAACAGGAGCGCACCATGAGCGCCTAATGTGATGATCACGAGGCGAGGCCCTTTCTCTAAGAGAGCGTCACCCAGCCTGTTCAACCGATCCCCTTCCAGCATTGGTTCCTTTAGCGAACTGCTCTGTTCACTGACAAATTCATCTTCTTCAGCACTAAGTTTGAGAATGTCAGTACGCTCCACGCCTTTCGCGAGTGTATCACGGATTTCGGACGGGGAAGCCCATAACATCGGACGCACATTGACATCGAACGATACGATAGACCCAACCAGGCGCGTATGCTCCATCGCGGCAAATGTCGCGGAGCGGGCAGGTTCGACGGAGAGTAAAACGCCTCCGACATGACAGATTGCCGCATCGTGCCATGCGCTCCAATTGAGAAGCTCAGCCCGGAGTTGGCAGTCGGCAGTTCCCTGACGAAAAAAGGTAAATTGTCTCTGCCCTGCCGCCTGCAACGTGACAAGCGACATTGCGGTAGATGCGCCTTTGACCACTTGAACAAACTGAGTGTCAACATGATTGTCGGCGAGGACTTGCAGCAAAAGGCGTCCAAACTCGTCTTCCGATACTCCACCAATAAAACATGAGGAGCCGCCAAGACGCGCAACGGCTACGGCAACATTCGCGATTGCCCCTCCGGGGAAAGGGGTATAACAGGGTTCTCCCAGACGTACCTGAGCAGTGGGGATAATATCAATGAGCATTTCACCAAGGTTAATGATGTGTTTCATACTATCACCTCATCAATGCGGGGTGATTACGATGAAGTATCGTCGCTGAACTTCATACTGCCTATCTTAATGGCATATAAAGCTCATACGTATACTTCCTCATATTCGTTCCAACCCCTGTGTTGAAATAAGATTTCGATATGATCATTGTAAACGATTACAATTTATTTGTCAAGTCTTTTTGGCTACAATATTGTTTATTTTCAATATTTGCGAAATATTCGGTTGTATCCAAGGCGGAGCCATCAATTCTGTGGAAAAATCCTCGCTATTTGACACAATCGTTTACATTTATGCTGGCATTTCCTATCAAAGTTTGTTATACTTCTATTGAGAACGTTTACAATATTTCGTTCTTCTCAGTACAAGATAAGGAATGTGCATGGTCAGCATCAAAGATGTCGCCGAGGCGGCGGGAGTATCAACTGCTACGGTGTCGCGAGTACTCACAAACGGACTGCATGTTCGTCCAGAAGTGCGCGAGCGTGTACTGGCTGCCGTTGAGCGATTGGGGTACCGTCCAAATCTGGTGGCGCGAAGTTTGCGTTCTCAGCAATCCACAACGATTGGCCTGATTGTCTCTGACATTCGCAACCCGTTCTTTACCTCGATCAGCCGTGCCGTCGAGGACACGGCATACGAACAGGGCTACAGCCTGATGCTCTGCAACACGGATGAAAATCCTGAGAAAGAGACCATCTACCTCCACTTGATGCAAGATGCCGGTATCGCTGGAGTGATTATCTCGCCAACACGACAAAACGACGCTCTTTTTGCAAACCCGAACTATCCCTTGCCTATTGTTGTGATTGATCGTCCCATTGTGAATGGCGATGTTGATGCGGTGCTGCTTGATAACGTCGCGGCAGCATATCGCCTGACGATGCATCTGATCGAGCAAGGATATCAGAGCATTGGGATACTTAGTAGCGAGATGAGTACAGGAAAAGAACGCCAGGAAGGCTATGAAAAGGCTATGCGGACACATGGACTCGTTCCTCGAACGGAACACATGAAGCTTGTCGCGCCAAAGATGGAGGCGGGATACGAGGCGACGTTGAAAATACTCGATACAGTTGAACCGCCTGACGCGCTCTTCACCGTCAATAGCCTGCTCGCGGCGGGTGCCTTGCAAGCCATTCGAGAACGCAGCCTCACGATACCTGATGATATCGCGCTCGTGACTTTTGATGAAACCACATGGGCCTCACTGGTGCAACCGGCGATTACGCTGATTGCCCAGCCGACATACGAGATCGGCAAAACGGCTACAGAACTGCTCCTGCAACGCATTGCCGACCCCGCTCGTCCCACCCGTCACGTGATTTTGACGGGACAGTTGCTGGTGCGAGGGTCAAGCGCACCTCGCCAAAGAACGTAACAGCTATTGCGGTGTATCCCCTTGATCCCACTGGAGTCCAGAGCGAGCAGTTGTTCCACCATCCACATACAGTACCTGCCCGGTGATGAAATCGGCGGCGTCGGAAGCAAGGAAAGCAACAGCTGCCGCCACATCTGATGGTCGCCCAACGCGCCCCCAGGGTACCATCGTATTGCCAAGCGTTGTTGTGTAGTCGGGAATAGCGAAGTAGCGCGACACCTCGATAATGCCTGGCCCAACAGCATTTACGCGCACTCGCTGCGGGGCAAGCTCAATTGCCAGTTCACGAGTGAAGGCATTGATAGCGCCCTTCGTAGCAGCATAGGCCGCGTGACGAGGAAAACCTCCGGCGGCATGCAAGGAAGTAATATTGATGATGCTACTTGAAGCGCGTTGCAACAGGAAGGGCAGAGCGTATTGGGCGCAGAAAAAATAGCCCTTCATATTCAAATCAAACACTTCGTCATAGATTGCTTCACTGGTCATGCCAAAGTCAAGCGATCGCGTCACACCTGCATTGTTTACCAGGATGTCGAGTCCTCCCAGCATTTGCCCAGCCTCAACAACAGCACGTTCGCAAGCGCTGACCTGGGAAAGGTTCCCGCCTACAGCAAAGGCCCTTCCTCCGCCACGCTCGATTTCTGCGACAGTTTCAAGCGCACCTTGCTCACTATGTGCATAGTGAACCACAACTGAAGCCCCCTGGCGAGCAAGTTCGAGTGCGATTCCTTTGCCGATACCCGCACCCGCGCCGGTCACCAAAGCGTTGCGCCCGGCCAGCATTGGCGTAAATTCTTTTGCTGTTTCCATAACAATCGTTCCTCATTGCGTTTATACGCTATCATCAACGGTTGGACACCTGCACAGGTACGCCCAGCCCGGTAGCACCGGGCGATGATGTTTTGAAATCCTGCGACAAACGAGCCAGCATCTCAAGGCCCAATGATGCGCGACGCACGCGCTCTCGGGCGGTTTGCAGGGCTGCCTGTTCGAGATGAATGCCACTGGGATAAATGTTTGGTGCATTGCGTAAGCCAAATTTGAGATAAATGGGTGCGGCTATGCGCACAATCTCCGCAATCTCATGATAGCGTGTGAAGCCTCCCAGGCCATCGGGGCTTTCGATGTACAGGTCTATCGGTATGGAAATGACCTGGCGTAAGGCCGCGAGCCGTGGTAATGAAATGTCGGAGGCAACATTAATCGTATTTAGTCCATTATCAACCAGGATTTTGATGCCGAGAGGATTGGACGCGCCGAGCAATGCTGATGCCTTGACCACCAGTTCTCGCGGCAATATATCTTGCTGACGCGCCTGATTAATCATCCATAAAAGCCCCTCATCAGCGACAAGCACGCTGCGCATTCCAAGCTCTACCGCACGCTCGACATCGCGAAAAGCGTAGACAAGTTGATCCATGCCTGTCTGCCGCCAACCAAAATGTTTGCCGTCTGGCGTCAATGCCTGCGCGGTACCTTCCCAGGGTGCGCGGGGGCCAACGAAAAGACAGACTTCAATTCCATGCTGGTGTCCAAGTTGCACCATCTCACGAATTTCAGCATCACTCAAAAGCATGATGCCACTGCCCTGAGAAATACGGTGGAGCGGAATACCACTTGCCGAGGCGGCCTCAATAACGGTACGGAAGGCGGACGGGCCTTCCACACTCGGTATCTCTACGCGGTAGTGCGCACCATCGGGGAACGTTTGTGTCGAGGAAGGAAGGTCATAGAGGTCTCCCTGTGGTAACCCAAGCTTCTGCAACAATGTCTGTGCTGTGTCCATTTGCTTTGCTCCAATCTATCAAAAAGAACAATGGAAGGAGGTTACTCTTGTATGTGCGTCGCTTCATTACTACCAGCATTAGAGGCAGGTGGAACGTGCAACGCCTGGCGCAGATGCCAATTTTCGGCGTAGAGATTGAAAAAGACCTGTTGGCGCGGGTGTTCATTGAGAACCGCCTCATTCAACTTCACACCCAGACCCGGTCCCTGGGGTAGTGCGAAGTAGCCATCAACCACTTCGGGATTGCCTGGTGCGGAGGTCTTGACCCACGTGTCGCTAAAATCATTGAAGTGTTCCTGGATTTTGAAATTGGGCGTGGAAGCCGCGAAATGGAGGGCAGCTGCGGTCGAAATAGGGCCGCCAACATTGTGCGGGGCCACCAACACATAATACATTTCCGCCATAGCAGCGAGCTTCTTTGCCGCGAGCAGTCCACCAAAATGTGTGATGTCGGGCTGGATAATATCGGCGGCTTGCAACTCGAAAAGAGGACGGAAGTCATGCAGGGTATGCATGCGCTCGCCAGTAGCAACAGGGATGCGCACTTTATCGGTCACTTTTTTCAGCGCGGCGATATTTTCTGGAGGAACAGGTTCCTCCATCCAGGAAGGGTGAAAAGGTTCTAGCTCGTGCGCCATCTCGATGGCAGTGGCGGGGTTAAAACGTCCATGCATCTCTATAAGGAGTTCAGTTTCAGGGCCAATGGCATCGCGGACAGCTTCCACCAGGGAGATAGCGTGATTCTTCTCTGCACGCTCAAGCTCATAATAGCCGGTGCCAAATGGATCAAATTTGAGAGCGCGATAGCCCTGCGCGACCACGCGCTGTGCTGCCCGATGAAATTCTTGCGGCGTGCGCTCAACCGTATACCAGCCATTGGCATAGGCTTTAATACGATCGCGTACCGCGCCGCCGAGCAACTGGTAAACCGGCAAACCGAGAGATTGCCCTAAAATATCCCAGCAGGCGATTTCAATTGTGGCAAGGGCAGACATAGCAATTTCACCAGCCCGGTCATAGTCGTCGCGGTACATGCGTCGCACAAGGGCTTCGATATTGATGGGGTCGTGACCAAGAACGTGGTTCGGTACTGCCTCCGTCAGATATCCCAGCAGGGCATCGGTATGATTGACCATACGTACCTCACCAAGACCTTCCAATCCTTCATCGGTAATTACGCGCACAATGGTGAGATTGCGCCAGGCAGTACCCAGCACATGGGTCTTTACATCAACGATTTTCATTCGCTACTCCCCAATTCCTCTCTGTGTAATGGACGACGAGTGAGTACCATTGTAGCTCACATTTCCTCTCCTTTAAGCTTGACAATGAGCGTAAGCCCAGGTATTATTATTATACACTATATTTGTCAGACAAATAGAGGATGTGGATGCCAAAAACATTTCAATCACTGCAACGGCAGCACTTACCGGAGCAGGTTGCGCGGGCTATTGGATTGAGCATTATGCGCCAGGATTTCAAAGCGGGCGATGTACTGCTGAGCGAACCTGAGCTGAGTCTACAATTCAATGTCAGCCGCACTGTGCTACGTGAAGCGCTGAAGGTGCTGGGGAAAAAGGGCATGATAGAATCGCGCCCAAAAATAGGCACGCGAGTGCGGCCTCGCACCGATTGGAACCTGCTGGATGCGGACGTGATTGACTGGCAATATGAGATAGGGCCAGATAAAAACTTCCTCGAGGCGATCTGTGAAGTACGTCTCATGTTTGAACCATTAGCTGCACGCTTCGCAGCGGCCCGCGCTACGAACGAAGAGATCGAGACGATTGTAGATTACTGCCAGCGTATGCAGGAGGAAATCGATTCTACTGAGAACTACATTGCAGCCGATCTGCAATTTCACGCGGCGATATACGCGGCTACGCACAACGAATTGCTGCAACAAATCATGGCAACACTTGCGGCTTCCTTGTGTACCAGTCGCCTTGTCACATCCCATTTGCCCGGCGCGGATCTAGCAGCCATGCCAGCGCATCAAGCAGTGACGGAAGCTATTCGCACGCGGGATGAACAAGCCGCAGAAGAAGACATGCGCAAGCTAGTCTTGGCGACGACAGAAGATATTCAACGCGCATTCGGGTTTTCCAGGCCTGAAAATAGCAAACCACCAGCTATCTTATTATAAAGTAAGAGAGACGGCATACAAAGAAAGCGAAGTGTTGCAAAGTGATAGTTTCCTCAAGTATCAAAACACCTTTTAGCGGTAGTGGCTTAAAAAAGGAGTAGTAAAGTCCAATATTTCGCTATCTCTGACTTTCGAAACCATAACTATTGACAAATGAATGTAAGGTTGTGTAAACTTGTGAATATGTTGAGGTTGTCAATAAATGAGGGATACAGCGAAAGTTTGAGTTCATCTATTCGCCATCTCACAGGGGACGAACAGGTTATGGGTGAAACAAGAGCCGATGGGGATATACCCGCAGAGATGCGGCGCGAACAGATACTTGCTTTCGTGAAAGCCCAGGATTTTGTGCGAGTGAGCGATCTCAGCGCGAGGTTTCACGTGTCGGAAGTTACGGTACGAGGAGACCTCGATGTGCTGGCAGAGCGAGGTCAAATCCGGCGTATTCGCGGTGGTGCTATGCCACGCACGATGCCACGCCCTGAGCGTCCCTTTGAAGAGATGCAAAGCGCACGAGTAGATGAAAAGGCCAACATTGGTCGAGTGGCAGCAAGTCTTGTTTCTCCAGGAGAAACGATCATCCTGGATGTTGGAACCACCACGACTGCGGTCGCACGGGCGCTTGTGAAACGCGAGGATTTATACGATATCATTGTATTTACGAATGCGCTGAACATTGCGCTTGAACTTGAGCCAGCCATTCCACGCTTTACTGTAGTTGTTACCGGTGGCACATTGCGTCGTTTGCAACATTCGCTAGTTGACCCACTGGGTGGGCTGATGCTCGAGATCATCACAGCGCATACTGTTTTTCTCGGTTGTAATGGCATTGATCCGGTAGGGGGCATTACCAACATCAACTTGCCGGAAGCAGAGATTAAGAAACATATGTTACAGGCAGCACGAAGGAAAATTGTGGTTGCGGATGGCTCCAAAGTAGGAGGTGTCGAACTGGCTTATTTGTGCAGTGTTGATGAAATTGATTTACTCATCACTGACAGTTCAGCAGACCCGACGATAGTAAATGCCTTGCGGGACCGGGACCTGGAGGTACTGCTGGCAAAGTGATGTACTCATACCTTCGAGAGATGCAAGAGCGAGTATTGTGGGGCAATAGCTCCAAGGAAGGAGGGAAACCCGACGAAACAGTGGTGAAGGCCAACTGCGGTTGTAGAAGTTGGTATACACCGAAGACCTTTTTATTGTTTTACTACTGTGAACTCGATTTTCTGAAAGCGGAGGCTTGTACATGGAAAGTACAAAATTTTCGGAGTATTTCTCCCGGTTGCCAATCAAGCGACGGCGCTTGCTGCAAACTGCGATGGCAGGTTCAGCAGGGACAGCATTCCTGGCTGCTTGCGGTAGCAGCACCACGACGACCACCAATACTTCATCTGGTGGTGGTGGAAATTTCCCCAGCCATCCCAAATGGAACTTCGTCTTCGTCAACCACGTGACGACGAATCCCTTCTTTGTGCCAACGCAGTATGGCATCCAGGATGCGTGTGCGCTCATTAACTGTTCGTACCAGTGGACGGGTTCCGACAACAGCATTGTCGCGGATATGGTTAACTCAATGAACACCGCCATCGCGGCAAAAGCTGATGGTATCGCCGTCGCCATCATTGATCCTACGGCATTCAATGCGCCAGTGCAAAGCGCGATTTCTGCTGGCATCCCCGTTGTCTCCTATAACGCCGACGCGCCAGCCAGTAGTAATAATGCCCGTCTGGCATACATCGGGCAGGACCTCTATCAGGCAGGGGTAGCGTTGGGCAATCGTATCGTCTCACTGGTACCCAGTGGGGATATCGCGGGCTTCATCGCCACACCTGGCTCATTAAACATCCAGCCGCGTATTGATGGGGCAAAAGCAGCTATTCAACAGTCGGGCAAACCAATCAACTTTGTTGAGATCGCCACCGGTGCGCAAACAACAAATGAGCTCTCCGCCATTCAAGCCTACTACCTGGGCCATCAAAACCTGAAAGGCATGATTGCAGTTGATGGTGGTAGCACGCAAGGTCTGGCTACTGTCATGGATAATTATAAATTGCAGGCTAAAGGCATTCATGCCGGAGGCTTTGACCTGCAGCCCAAGACATTGCAGGAAATCCAGGCGGGCAATCTCGACTTCACCATAGACCAGCAGCCGTATCTTCAGGGTTTCGTTCCTGTCCTACAGCTCTTCCTGTATAAGCTGTCGGGTGGACTGATGCAGCCATCAAATACAGATACGGGTTTGCTTTTCGTAACGAAGAACAACGTTGCACCGTACCTGAATACCCAGACGCGCTTCGAGGGAAGCTCCAGTGCGCAAAAAGTGGTTTCGTAGCACGTTATAACCGGGATGTAAAATCGCTCTGAAGCGGTTTATCAGTTCTATCTGTGGATGCCCTATGTGAAGACACTATAGAACAGTCACAGGGGTATCCACAGGGAGCTTTACTTTCTGGCCTTGCTCTGTTACTATTTTAGTGTAGAAAGTTGGACTCTAGTAAGCTATCTACGAAGGAGTAGCTGTATGGCCGAAACAATTCTTTCGAATGCTCCAACACCCGAAACAGAGCATCCTCCCCAAAATACAGGAAAGGGGTTCTGGTCAAGATTGGGCGGGGTCTTCCTGCGGCAACGTGAAGCCAGCATTTTAGTCGTCGCTATCGCGTTAACCCTCTATTTCCAGTTTTCCAGTTCGAATTTCTTAACGAAATTAAACATCCTCACGCTCTTCGAATTTATCTCAGCCACAGCGATCATTTCAGCAGGCGAAGTCATGTTGCTTATCTGCGGCGAAATTGATCTTTCGGTCGGTATGGTATTTGCCTTCGCACCTTTTATTATGTACTTTGTCAACCAGGCGGGCTTCTCGCTTTGGATAGGCATCATCGTAGCACTGCTCATCTGCGCAGTTGTTGGTCTGGTAAATGGCCTCGTCACAGTCATCTTCAAGATTCCTTCGCTGATCGCCACGCTAGGAACACAGTTTCTTTTGAATGGCATCACGTTGACCCTTTCAATGGGCCAACCGGTACTGACACCTGTAGAAGGGCAAATAGACCAGATATTTGGCGTCAATCCGTACTCAGAAATTATTTGGGCAGTGATCGTGATGATTGTTGTGCAGATTTTACTTTCCTTTACTCGTTGGGGAAAGCATACCGTCGCGACGGGCGGAAATCTACTCGGAGCGAGTGAGGCCGGTGTCAATGTCAATGGGATAAAAATCGGCAACTTTATGCTGGCAAGTACGCTGGCCGGCTTTGCGGGCATTCTGGAAGCTTTCCGCATTACCTCTACTGATCCCCTGGCCGGTGGTACAACCATCATGTTTTCCGCTGTTGCGGGGGCGGTTATCGGTGGTACCGCGCTAACGGGGGGACTTGGCACTGTGGTTGGAGCTTTCCTGGGTGTGGTCGCCCTCTCCATCCTGAATGACGGATTTACCTTGCTCGGTGTCAGCGCCTACACCTACGATATCATTCTTGGCTTAGCAATCTTGATAGCAATGGCTCTGAACATTCGTCTCAGTATCTGGCGAGAGGCAGGAAAACAATGATAGAAGCGACACCTCCAGTCGAGACTCCAGCAGTCATACGCACAGAACATATAGCCAAACGCTTTGGCGCGGTAACGGCACTGCGCGACATCAGCATGTATTTGAACAAAGGTGAAATACTTGGCCTCGTCGGTGATAATGGCGCGGGCAAATCCACTTTGATCAAAATCTTGACCGGGTTCCAGCCGCCGAGCAGTGGCGAAATCTACATTAATGGCGTGGAAGTCAAACTACGCTCAGTAACCCACGCTCATACGCTCGGTATCGAGACCGTCTATCAAGACCTTGCGCTGGTGAACGAGCTTACCGTCTTTCATAATATGTTCCTGAACCGCGAGTTACGGTATCCTGGGCTACCTTTTCTCAATAATCGCAAGATGCGCGAACAGGCACGCGAACAGCTGAACAAAATCGGGATAAATATCCCATCAATAGATGCTGAGGTTGCCAAACTGTCGGGTGGTCAACGCCAGGCCATCGCCATCGCTCGTGCGATATCTACAGACGCGAAAATTTTACTGCTCGACGAACCACTCGCCGCGATGGGTGCGAAGGAAGGCGCGTTGATCCTCGAACTGATTCACAACTTGAAAACATTGGGCGAAGTCTCCATTATCATGATCGCCCATAACTACTCCCAGGTACTCGAAACTTGCGACCGGGTGAACCTGCTCCAACACGGCACGATCACCTTTGATAAACTTGTTGCAGACACATCGTTGGAGGAACTCAACGAACTGGTGATGCGTGAGTACCGCCTGGCAGCAACGAAACGCTGACAACTCATTACGAAAGGTCTTTCTGTCGTGAATGAACTGGAAAATGTGCTTGCGGTACAGAATAAGTTGGGAGAAGGGCCTTTATGGAATGTGCAAGAGCAGGCGTTATACTGGGTTGATATCGCAAGCAGCTGTTTCTACCGTTACGAACCAGGAACAGGAAAGCTGGAAACGTTTGATGTTGGTGTATCAATAGGCGTACTGGCGATGAGAGCAACCGGCGGCCTGGTTATGGCAACAAAAAAAGGCTTCGCCTTCTGGAATCGGCAGGACGGATTACAGTTTATTGTAAACCCCCAGGAACAAACAGGGCATACGCGCTTCAACGATGGTGCGGTTGACTGCCAGGGACGTTTCTGGGCAGGTACCATGTGCGAACTTGAACCTGCTTGCCCACAACCAGAAGGCAGCCTGTATCGTCTTGACCCGGACCTGTCGCTGCATATCATGGAAACAAATGTGGGCGTTTCTAATGGCATTGGCTGGAGTCCTGATAAGCGGCATATGTACTTCACCGATTCACCGCTGCGCCTGATCGCTATCTACGATTTTGATGCAGAAAGCGGCACCATTGAGAATCGGCGACCTTTCGTTCACACTCCCAATGAGAAGGGCGTGCCAGATGGTCTCACCATTGACAGCGAGGGTTTCATCTGGAGCGCGTGCTGGGGCGGCTGGAAGATTACCCGTTACGATCCCGCTGGGAAGGTAGAGCGAGTCATTCAGTTGCCGGTACAGTACCCTACAAGTTGCGCTTTTGGCGGAGCATCGCTGGACGAACTGTATATCACCTCGGCCTGGACAGCTTTGAGCGAAGAAAAGAGAAAGCAGCAACCCCTGGCAGGTGATCTCTTTCGCCTGAAAGTGGGCATTCAAGGGCTTGTAGAGCCAATGTTCGCCGGTTAAGGCTCGACTCGCCGGCGAACTCGTGCAAGATACTGTTTCGCATCGCTATGAGTGGCAATATCCAAATATTGCGCGGTACGCTGCTCTTTCTCAGCTGGTGGAGATGCGTGCAAATCTCTTAAATAGGCCACGTGCAAGAATCCTTGCAGAGATGGGTCGGAAGGCGCTGCTGCTTTCGCAGGGTTTGCGGCCAGTTGTCTCGCGGCAATCGTTTCTGCCAGCTCATTCCCACACGATATCCCCGATTTGGCTGGCTCAGGTAATGTCCTGGGAGCGTCTGTCCTGGGAGTGGTGAGCGAGAAAAGATGGCTCAAGGTATGCGCGTGTTTATCGCGCTCAGTCAGAGGCAATAAACCGAAAATTTCCTCAACCGTGGCAAGCACCGATGTATGATCGTAGACGCTGTGGTCAATGGTTTCTCTGGGAATAAGCGGCGAGATGATGATAGCTGGCACACGCACACCCAGTTGCGTAAAATTAAAGGCAAAACGGCTGTTCTCAGGGTCGGTTGGCTTATCGCCAGGAGCAACGGCCTTTGGCGGTGCTACATGGTCATAAAACCCTCCATGCTCATCGTAGGTGATGATGAGGACACTATCCTCCCAGTGCGGTGAGTTACGAATCGTCTCGTAGACATTCTTGATCAGGGCCTCACCACGGGTAACATCGTCCTTTGGATGCTGCGAATTGCCGCATACAAAGTCTGATATGGTATGGTAATCGGGCTCAATAAAGGTGTAATATGCGCTGTAATTCGGATTATTCACATGACTGCTGAAATCGTCATAGTCCCGAAAGCAGCCCTCGGCAGCGCGGACAGCCATGCCACTGATAGCCAACGCCTGAGGGAATGGATCGCCTTTGTAAACAATCCAACTCAGCCCTTCACCATCAAGCTGGTCGTAGATCGTTCCGTTGTCAAACTTATAGCCGTTAAAGAGGAGAGAACTGGCTACGTTGACGGTTGTTGGACTGTGATCGAGACCCCCTGACGATGCGGCGTGTATAAAGAAGCGGTTCGGCCATGTTGGGCCTGGCATAGAGGAAAACCAGTGGTCACACACGGCAAATTCGCGTGCAAGCGTTGTAATGACGGGGAGTTGCTCCGGCGCATAACATTTCATGATCTCGCCCGGATTGGCCTTATCTACACCCGCATAGTTTACGACGAAACCGCTATTATCAATCTCAGGATAATTGCCCCTGGCTCCACAAAGCTGTTCCCTGACATCGGTAAATTCATGGCCTGGATCATGGGGCATTACCCAGTCTGCGGGAGAGGAAACTGGTATCTTTTTTCCATGCGGGTCAAGATTCCAATCTCGCGCCGGGTTCAGTCCTTCGATGGTTGTGGGTTTTCCGGTGATAGCTTCAGTACCCTGGAGATTGGAAAAACCTAACAGGTGATCAAAAGACCTGTTTTCCAACATGAGGACAAAAACATGTTTAATGCGATCCGGCTTCCTTTTGTTGCGTGCAACCATCCTGCACGTTCCCCACATTAGTTGCGTGCCAAGTATCCAGAAAACGTTTATCAGGTTAGCAAAAAGGAGGCAGATATTTTTAACAACCGTGTAGAAAGCCAGACTGGCAAAATTACCTTGTTGCTTGATGCTATCATCGGCCCACTTTGTACACCTGTACGTAGTACCGATCAGCCAGCGATTGCGTGCGCGGTCAGCCTGTAATTTACGATATCCACAGAGCGACATACGTTCCCTCTTTTCTCGTCTTACCGTCTTGAACTACGCCCCAGACTGTTGGATGTCTGAACCAATTAACCTCATGATAACACGAAAAAGCAGAGGATGCACGTCTCATCGTAAATTAGCTCTCCATCTTTACCGGGAAAGTGGTAGAGGTAGGGACAGCTTTGGCCCGTCCGCTTAAGAGGTAATTCAGTGCAATGATAGGAACGCGGACGGGCTAATGCTGTCCCTATCTCTACCCGGAGGATGTTGATCCCGTCAATTTAAGTCAGCACCGATTCGCCCGTCCCCGTCAAATTCTCTTGATATGCAAGCTGACCACGTACCCAGGTACGCTTGACGAAACCCTTGTCGTCAAGGGCAAGCAGGTCCGCGTCTGCTCCCGGCGCTATCCTGCCTTTACGCAGTTCCATACCTGCAATTCTGCAACCCTGAAAAATATATCGCCCACACCGCAAACAGTTAATGTTGATACTATACATTGCTATTGGACGCTTTTGCCTATCTCTGAGTTGGTAAGCCGAGTCCAGGGATACTGACCGGCAAATGCCCTTGCGCTGAAATCTCGCCAAAGAGGACATGCACAAGCGCAACGAAGGCTGGCTGTGTGTATTCATACGTGACGAGATAGGTACCCAACGCTAGAAATGCCAGCACATCATACGGATTATAGGCGGCGACGCCGATAATTGGACATTCCTTCAGGAGAAGTTGTCGCACAAGTTCGCCTTGATAGGTATCCAGATTTGCGTTCGCCGTCACAACGATAGTGACGACCGCCTTGTCCACTGTCTGGTAGATAAGCCTGGACTCATCTGGCGTTGGTGTAGTTGCAATTGATAGTATGTCAATTTGCTCATGTCGCTGCCGTATTTGTTCTACCAGCGCATGACCGGAAAAACCCGCGTCTACCGCCAGCGTAGAGGAGGATGGCTGTAAGAAGAGCAGACATAAACGTTGTTCCGGTTGCAAACGCAATGGCAGCAAACCATTTACATCTTTCACGACGGTAGTGGATAGTTCGTAGGCGTGGTCGCGCAATTGTTGGTGAGCCTCATTACCTATCACCGTCAGTGACGTGACATCTGGCAAATTGTGCCAGGAAAGAGTGCGTGCCTTCAGTTGCACTACATGCTCTGCCGCTTGCTGCAATCTTTCCTCGGATAACGAACCATCCTGCAGCGCCGCCTGAATGGCTTCGATGCTGCCACGTTGGCGAGCGTAGGTGTGAGAAACCAGCACCAGATCAGTGCCTGCCTTCAATGCCCCAACGGTTCCCCGCTCAGTACCTACCGTATCAGAAACCGCCTGCATCTCCATACAGTCGGAAATAATCAAACCCTTGAAGCCCAACTTCTCCCGCAAGAGTTCAGTAATTACCGCGTGCGAAAGAGTGGCAGGCACCATCGCGTTTTGCATGAGCGCAGGGAGATATATATGCGCAATCATCACACTATCAGCGCCAGCCTCGATAGCACGTTTGAAAGGTACTAACTCGATTGCATCGAGCCATTCCATAGCATATGGAATGACAGGTAAAGCAAGGTGTGAATCCACAGCGGTGTCGCCATGACCGGGGAAATGTTTGAGGCAGGTGAGAATGCCAGCCGCCCGGTAGCCATGTACCATTGCTGTACCAAGACGGGCGACCAAATGCGCGTCTTCGCCAAAAGAGCGCACGCCGATGACGGGATTCGCGGGATTATTATTCACATCCATGACCGGAGCAAGATTCATGTTGATGCCGAGTGCTTGCAGTTCGCGACCCGTTGCTAAGGCAACATCATATGCAATTTGTTCCGAGCCGATCGCACCCAATGCCATGTTGCCAGGAAAAATAGTTGTGTTCTGACCGAATCGGCGCACCATGCCGTTTTCCTGGTCAATCATAACCAGCAATGGCTGGCGGTGTCCGGCCTCTCTGGCAATTGTCTGCAACCGATTTGTCAGTTCCTGTACCTGCTGTATGTTCTGAATGTTGCGTTGAAAGAGAATAATGTTGCCGACGCGATATTTTTGGATCAGTTCGATGATCACTGGCGAGGGATTTAGCTGGTGGAAGCCAATCGCCAGTACCTGACCAATTTGTTCTTCCCGTGACATTCCAGCGGTGTATTGATGCATCATCATGAAGCCTCCGCTCCTAATCGTTACACTCTGATACTGTAACACTTTTTCACCTGATGAACTCTGCCCATTTTTGGATCGTATAACAAATCATATCTAGCGGTATAGACATCTTGACAATCAGTCCAGAACAGAGTATATTTTCTTCATCCGCAAAAGGCAGGCAGATACATGGACATAGCAGTTGAGCAAATTCTCGCCCTGCTCACTCGTGTCAGTCTCACACCGGCGGAGCAGTTTATCGAAAAATATCCCCACCAACTGAGCGGCGGACAACGCCAGAGTGTTGCGATTACGCGGTTCAGGAAGCTCCTGAGCAGCAGATTAAATAGACGATTCTGTTTTTGAGAAGTCCAGGTTCGGCTCTACTTCACCTATCAAATCCTGGTTTCTTTCCTTTTCATATTGCTCGCGTTCTTGCCGCTGCATCCAGTGGATAAACAGAACACTCATAATGGCAATTGTGTATAGGCTGACAGGAACCCACATCAGCAGACCGCCTAATTGCTGATCCGTGGCAGGAGAGAGGCCCCAGACACGTGGCGCATTGATATAGGGAGCATATAAAGGCGGCGCAAAGGTCAGCCCGGCCCCCAACAACACCATGGGCATTGAGCCGAAGAACAGATAGAGTATCTGTCCGCCCGTCGAGAGACGTGGTAGCCCCTCCTTCACAGGGCTGAACATCGGCCACCAGAAAAGCAGACCAAAAATGATGAACGTGAGATGCTCCAGGATGTGCAAGTTTTCGTTAAACAGCGTCGCGTCATAGAGCAATGGGGCATGCCAGAGCCAGAGGTCGGCGTTAAACAGGGTAAAAGCGACAGCAGGATGAACCAATAGCTTACCAATTTTCAGCACGACACGATTGCGTAGCAGAGGTTGTATGAGCCAGCCGGGGAGCCCAACGAGCATAAGTGGAGGACCCACCATCGTCAGAATAAGGTGTTGGAGCATATGAGCGCTGAAGAGATAGCGGTCTCCCAACTCATCAAGGGCTGAAAAGAGAGAAAGAAAGATGAGGTTGACGCCGACGAGGAAAGCAATAGCTTTCCTCATAGAAAATTCTTCTGCCGGAAAGAACCTTTCACGTAAAGGCCCAACCGCGTAGATATACAATACAAGAATGAGAAGCGTACCTCCAATAATGGAGGGTTGCCAGTTCCACTCTGTCAGCAAAAAATGTAGCCCGATTGGTGCATTGATTGTCATAAATATTCCCGCTAGTCCTTTGCACAACGTTCAACAAGCATATCATAACAGAAAGTTGCCCTACTAGAAACCCCCACCGTTCGGTAACATTTTCATTTGATTTGACACGCCCCCACCATGTCAAACACCTCCTTTTCATGAGCGACCAGCGCTGATTTTTCCTTAGTAGGGCCATCTACTGATATTACCTCATCAATCGAGAAAATAATGCTGTGGAAAATAGGGAGATATCCTAATAGACGGATGTATCTGCGAGGCGTATAGTTATATGAGAAGGCGGTAGGTAGGGGAGCTGAACAAAAACCAGTGCAATCTTTCGGGAACTCTATTTGCTGTACTTTCAATGAAGGTATATTTCAAATTGCGGGTGATATAATTTTTTACAGTAAGGAGCGTATCAAATAATCATGCTGATAACACGAAAACGGCTGACTCAGTTGCTTGGACTTTTATGGCTTGTTGATGGAATTTTGCAACTTCAGCCGCAAATGTTCACGATGAATATGGTCAACGGCGTTATGAGACCCATGTTAGATGGACAACCAGGGGCAGTCGAAAGCAGTCTTAATTGGATTGTTCAGGTGACGACACAGAACCTCACCCTTGTGAACCTGCTCGTCGCCATCGTTCAGATGCTTATTGGTCTTAGCCTCCTCCTTGGACGCGGTGTGAAAGTGGCGCTACTCGCTTCGATTGTGTGGGCCTTCATCGTCTGGTACGGCGGCGAGGGTATGAGCATGCTGCTGACAGGTCAGGCCAGTGCGCTCACAGGCGCACCAGGAGCAGTTTTGCTCTATGCGCTGTTGGCACTCGTGGCCTACCCGTTTTCACCGACGACCAATCCCGACGAGGGCGGCATCCTTTCCCGTCAGCAATTTCGCTGGGCCTTTGCGATTTTCTGGATTTTCATGGCCGTACTGCAGGCACAACCGTACTGGTGGCAAGACGGTCAGATTTCCCAGGGGATTCGTGCAATGGTTGGTCAGGGGGGATTAAATAGCGTCCTTGTAGACCCCGTTTTACAGTGGCTTTCCAATGTCACAAATTCAATTGAGATTCCGTTGAATATCGCCTTGATTGTGGTCTTTTTAGCCCTGGGTATTGCGTTATTCTTCGTGGAGAACAAGCATATTCGTCCAGTACTGGCGGCGTCAATCGTGGTTAGCCTGATCATCTGGTATGGCACTGAAGCATTCGGGATGATTTTCACCGGTATGGCAACCGATTTTAATTCGGGGCTATTGATTGTGGTGATGACACTGGCTTGCTGGCCCCTGGCGAGCGCCCGCGTTTCAGAACGGCGCAAATACACATCCGCAGTGCGAGAGGCTCAACGGCAATCTCAAAGTTCGGCGCAAACAGTGTAATTGTGCTAAAGTCGAGTACTATGAATTGCGCCCCTACGCGCCGCGGCGCGGGTCCGGTCTCCGCGCCGCGGCGCGTAGGGGCGCAATTCATAGCGCCCAGGGCACGAGCGATAGCGATGTGCCAGTCAGCTATTTCTAGGTAAGACGGTTGCGGCGCCTCGTGGTGAAGGTCTGGCGTCCTGAATATTTAGGAGCGAAGATGATTCTACACAATGAGACAATGCCCCAGGCAATTAATGCGTACACAATCATCGCAACAATTGTTGAGAATTCAAAGACGCTCTGTCCCAGGGCTTGGTCGTTGAAAATGCCGTTAAAGGGTCCGACAAACACATGGGTCAGGTTGTACAAGAACAGGACAAAGCTACTGCCCTGATTTGCTCCCAGCAAGCGGAAGAGAAAACGCAGCAGCAGTAGGACTTCCAGTACGGCTAATACAAAGTAGACAATCCTTGTAATCCAGTAACGCAGATTGGCTCTGCGCAGATTTTCATCTTCATAGACTTCCGTGTGGCTTTCGACCTGATTGCCCGCCGGATCAACATAGCTTTCGCGCTGGCTCTGCACTTGCATGCCATCGCCACTGGCTGATCTAACTGTATCATTGGCTGCACCATAAGGGGCCTCGTTGAGTGGCTCCTGATAACCCTGCTGTATACGTGGATCGGGCGGATATGGTTGATTACTCATCGCTATTTCTCCTGATTGAGTTGATTTTAACGTATTGCATGACTGCGATAAAGAGTACCTTCCTTATAACACGTATGTTAGAGTTAAAAAGTGGCACCTCAATGTGCGGTCTGCGACTCTGATTGGGAGAGCAACGCCAACGCCGCGTTCACCGATTTGAACGCGGCGTCTAATTGATGCGTCATTGCTAGATGAGCTTGAAATTGCGTGACAAATGTAGCGCTATCTGGTGCCTATTAATTCAGCAGGCTGCTAAAGTCCGCTCAGGAGATAGGCATGATGAATACGTTGAAAGGTCGCATAGTCTACAATCTCCCATGTCTGACTGCTATCTTGATTTGCCAGGCTTACCCACGCGGCAGCATAGGTGTTGGCGGGAAATGTTTTGCGTCTTTCCATCTTCCCTGTGATGCTGGTATTGCCGGTCACAACGACAGGACGATTATTGATGATACACGAACCTGCTATTATTTTCTTACTCGTGTTGCTGAGTGCGATGTTTGAAGTCTTTAATTGTGGTAACAGTTCTTTGATAGTAGCCATGTCTATTCCTCTCCTATGCTGAGCTACAGAAGAGAGGAAGCTCCGTATGCTCACTTTCATCTGCTCTACTTAGTATACCACATATCAGTTGATGTTATGGTATAAAGCATCGGCGAAGGCCTTAATGGATGAGAAACGTTCCTCCGGTCTTTTCGCCAGGGCACGCAATAACACGTTGTTAATAAATGGTGAGATGGATGGATTAAAGATGGTGATGGGTTGAGGAGGCATAGTCATATGCATGCGTTTCATAATTTGCTCGGAATGCCCCTGAAATGGAGGACGCCCGACGAGCAGTTCATAGGCAATGACGGCGAGGCCGTACTGGTCAGAAGCAGGGAGAGAAAAGCCGCTCCATTGTTCAGGTGCGATATATTGAAACGACGCGGGCGATTTCACAGTAAAGGTGCCGTCCTGCACAACGGGGAAATCTGTGAGGAGTACGTGCAGCTGGTGCATTTTTTTCGCCTTCCCCTGGATAATTATATTGGTCAGCTTGACATTCTGGAACAGAACATGATTATCATGCGCAAATTGCATGGCCTCCGCCAACTGCGAGATAACATGGCTTACATCCTGTATAGGATACATTTTGGCAGGTCCAAACTGGCGCAACCAGTCGGCAAGGGAACCTTCCTCCCAGTAAGGCATCACCTTGTAAATGAATGGAAATCCGCTGATATATGTTTCGCCACAACTGAGCAAGGGCAGTATATGAGGATGTTTGAGGCGAGCAATCAAATCAAGCTCACGTTGGAAATAGTGATCGTCCGCCTTTTCTTGCTCACCGGTATGGTAAATAATAGCCTGGGTCGGTACAGCCTTGAGGGCGACATTTATCTCTCGCAAGCGATCATATGTCAAATATACGTTACTATCCGAGCCAATGCCAAGTAGGGTATGAATTTGATAACGCCCGATATTTTGCCCTTCTAAAGATATGGCCGGCTTCTCTGGCTTTTTATTCTCTTCATCGCGAACCGGAGTCGCGGGGACAGCAATGGCGGGATGGGATGACGATGATGTCGAAAGCTTTAGAGGGGGTAAAGGGGACGTTGTTTGAGTAGAGAGCGGTGCAGTAGTTTGAGTTTGTGGTAAAGGAGCTGATATTTTTGGCGGCAAAACAGCAGAAGTTGACAGGGATGCGTCCGGTTGAACAGGCTTCTGTGTATGCAGGTGAATAAGTGGAGTCTCCCAATCAAACTTCTGCGAAATCTGACGCAGGAGACGTACCAGGAAAAAATGGTCTCGAGCGTCCTCCTGACCCAGAATAATGGCACAAGGCGCAAATGGTACTTTGAGAAAACGTGTGAACGCCGCTAAAGCCGTGGGCAAGGCCGTTGGATGAAATCCTGCTGAGGATAGCAGGTACGTGATATAACGCGCTCGCTCTTCATGAGTATCAATCACTAACACTTCACGTGCATTGAGTAGTGGAAGTACTCTGGAGGTGCGGATTTTCGGCGAATTGAGCGATTGCTGCAACAACATCAACAAAGGGTTGAGGATGTTATCCGGGTGATCAAACGAAAATGAGATTTCGTGCATTACTATGCTCAATGTGCTTACTCCTGATAGTTACTACTGTCTTTTTCTCTCCTCACTGAAAGCAATTCTTAACCTACCTTATCTTATAACAAAATACAAACAAATGGAAGAGGATACGTTTTGCGCCGCAAATACCCCTAAAATTAGCCCGAATTTCCTGGTGGATAACCGGCATTTTCTGACCAGCCAGACCAACATATACAATAATTGATCACGAACCAAAGAGTTGCTGTACACGAATGATATTGGCAAGCAAGGCGGGCGCAGCGGGGCTTTTGCCATAAAGCTGCTGATCTCGTTGAGATTGACCTGCTGCGATGCGCACCATAGTATCCGATGCTGATAATCCCTGTGCTAATAAATGGGCACCGATAGCACTGATGATAGGAGTCGCGAATGATGTACCGCTCCAATCGGCCCAACCGTCCGTATTTTGCTCTCCCAGCGGAAACGTTGGCGAAATATAGAGGCCGCGCACAGCGTCAGCTATATCGCTGGTATCCGTCACCATATAATCATCGCCGCCAAAGGTAGCGATTCCTGTATTACCCGCAACTACATTCGCGGCATTGGCAAACCGGGACGGCTGAAAACGGCTATTGACGGCGGTCACACTCAAGGTGGTTTCATAGCTGGCGGGTACACGAGGTGGGCGCGGAGATTGTCCCTTTTGCGATGCGCGAATAGAATCATTGCCTGCAGCCGCCACGATCAATGCTCCCTGGGCATACAAGGCCTCGAATAGCAGTCGCAAACCGCCCTCAAGTGACTGCAACATGCGTATCACACCCGACAATTGTACCGTCTGCCACTGACGATGATCAAACCAGACATAGGGCAAACGGCGCATATCCGGCATGACTGTCAGGCTGAGGTTTATCACGAGGCGGCGAATCGCTCCCGACTCCAGTTCATATTCCAGGTCGGTCAGGGCTGCGAAAAGATTGTAAAGATCGCAACCGCCAAAGTCATTGAGTATACGGATGAGTCGCAGACGGGCGCGGGGTGCGATATCGCGAATAAGCCCTGTGACAAACAAACCATGGTCGGGCATAAAATAATAGCGCGGATCATTTTCGGCATCGCGCCCAGTGCGGACATCATTGGTCACGGGGTAGTGATCATATTCGATGGAAAAGGAGCCATTCTCACTCCGTAGACTCGAGTTGAGGCGCTGCAGCAACCAGTTTCGCCGCAATTCTGGGCGCGTCGCGGCACTGCGCAGGCGGTCAGGGTGATGAGCGGTATCCAGAATGGCAACCGTCACATCTTCTGCGCCATTACGATCAAGTGGAATAGACTGATCAAGCAGGGATATATGCCATCCAATGGCTGTATTGCCGCTCACGGGATGATCGAGCCGTGGTGCGGGCCGAGGGGGAAAAACGGGTCCGCCATATCCGTAGAACAATGGTGCCGCCGTTACCAGCCAGTTCGGCATGACCGAGACGATAGACAATCCTTCCTGTGCCAGTTGCTCAAGATTGGCATACAGATAGGAAAGCGCCATCGGCATCGGGTCCTGCACTTGTGTGTCATGGTGACGCACATGGAAAAACAGTGCAGCATACGGCATTTGTTTGCGCAAGCCAAAAATGAAGGAGCGGCGACGTATAGGCGGCATGGTAGGCGTTTCAATCCAGCGTCCTGCCGTGCCATAGGCTTCTAAAACAAGATCATAGTGTGCAAGCAAGACATTCAACCTGCGCAGAACTTGCTCGACCAGTGGCTCCTGCTCATCGTGAGCCAATCGTCGTGGAAGCTGAACAATAACCACTATTTCGCCGGGTATCCAGTGACACAATTCATCAGGTGTTCCCATCAACTCTATGGGGCTACGAGACATCCACATTTCCCCCTGTGCTTAAAGTTATGAGGCGCATGCGGCCAGGCATGTGACGATGGGTACCGCAGAGGCTAAAATATGCATTTGCACATTCCTATTATAGCGAAATAAGCAGCAAGTAGCAATCAGTAAATATTGGGTGTTCTCCATCCTTCCAGGTGAAACTGGGTGGGTGTAGTATTCAGTTCCGTGCGTTTATGGACAAAAGAATGTATACAGTAATAGAGCGTTAATCCTGCGAATGGCGGAAAACCGGCAGGTATAAGTGTATGTTATAATGCCATCAGATAAGGAGACCTCATTATGTCATTCAACCGCCTCTGCCATACACTTATTGAGCTTGTCGGGATTCCCAGCACAACGGGTCACGAAGAACAGGTGCGTGCATATATAGAACAGCGAGTAACCCGTCTGGGGCTTTCAACACAGGTAGACGCGATGGGCAACTTGATTGCAACACTTGATGGCACTGGACAGCCTCTACTCCTCAATGCCCATATGGATCGCGTTCCACCGGGCCTGGGCCATACACCGATTGTACGTGATGGCATACTGTACAGCGATGGCAACACAAATCTGGGTGCCGATGATGCCGCAGGTATCGCTATCATCCTGGAAACGTTGACGCGCATTGTGGAGGAGCAGTTACCGCATCCTCCTCTTGTGGTGGTCTTCACTGTACAAGAAGAGGCGGGATTATGCGGCGCAACAACGTTTGATGCTGCATACTGGCACGTCACCGATGGCATCGTCTTTGACAACGCGTTTGAGGCTGGCGTGGTTGTCTCAAAAGGGGCCGCGTATGAGGCGTTTGATATTCGCATTACCGGACATACCGGCCATCCAGGTAAAGACCTCTCGCACACAGTGGATGCCATCGAGATTTTCCGCGCCACTTCCTATCCACATGGCTCGCTCGCCAACGATCAGACGCGCATCCTGTTCTCACGTGTGATCGGTGGCAGCGCACGCAACGCTGTTCCCGCGTCGCTTCTCATTGAGGGAGAGTTGCGTAGTTTTGAAGCGCAGGAGGTACGCGAACGCTACCTGCAAGAGATTCGCTCCGCGTTCGAGCAAACAGCACATCTACATGGTGGGCAAGTTGAAATGACGATCAATCCTCATTCCAAAGGGTACACGCTAGATGAAAACGAGCCGTTGCTCACAATGTACCGCGATGTCCTGGCACAACGAGGAGCAAAGCTACAACTGCATCCTACGTTTATCGGCAGCGATACCAGTGGCTTTCGTCCTGCTATCCGCGCCTTCACACTCTCGACAGGTGTGGTCAATGAACACTCAGTTGATGAATATGTGCCACTCGCACCGTTGGAGCAGGTGGTGAAAGATGCGCTTCAGGTATTGCGCATGTGGGCTGAACGGTGAGACAAAAGAGTTGCGCACGTCTTGCCATAGTTTCTGACTCCATGATCGGCAATATATTTATATACGCTTTGTGCTAGTTGATGACAAGGAGTGAGAAGTGTAGTACGCTTCTGTTTGTACAAAAACAAGCAAACAAGGAGCGCACTACCCATGTTAGACAAAGCTACCATTCTCACTACCATTTT
>Ga0307372_10000056_pt1 | contig 162545 bp, 147 predicted proteins | sample OX1MG_FD_202533 | JGI IMG/M metagenome (GOLD analysis project Ga0307372, IMG submission 202533) | Soil microbial communities from Risofladan, Vaasa, Finland - OX-1 | ecosystem: Environmental > Terrestrial > Soil > Coastal area > Acid sulfate soil | place: Finland: Risofladan, Vaasa...
TCACGCACTGTGCGATGACGGCCACCTTTTGCAACTCCCGTTGGCTCAACGTGAATGTCTCCTGTCTCATGGGGTGACATTTTCACGCGGCCGTTAAGGGGTGACAGAATTATCTGGCTAAGACACGTCCCGGAGGGCGCCTTGCGGGGGCGGCCATGCGGTGTTAGGTTTGACAGGCTGAATCCACAAGATGTGCGGGGAGCCGAGGGTACTTGGCGAGCAGGCTTGACGACGACCAGAAATTACCTCAGGGCCGTCTGACTGCGCTGTGGGTTCTGATCGTTCTGGCAACCCTGCTGCTGCTTTTCGGGTTCTGGCGGCTGCAAGTTCTCGACACCCAGCACTACGCCGAACTGGCCAACCGCAACCGCATCCGCACGATTCCCATCATCGCGCCACGGGGCCGCATCCTGGATCGCGATGGGCGGGTTCTGCTGAACAACTATCCTTCTTTTAGCGTCCTGCTGGATCGCGATTCGCCGCAGGTCGTCAAGGCGGACTTGCCCGAAATCGCCGCCGGACTCGGCATGGCCCTGCCCGATCTGCGGCAGCAGATTGCGGCCGCCGCCTGGCTGCCCCGCTATCAGCCGCTGGTGATCAAGACCGATGCCTCTCCGGCGGATGTGGCCTTCGTCGAATCCCACCGCGCCGATATCCCCGCTTTGGACCTGCTCATGGTGCAGCGGCGCAACTATCCGCCGGACGATTTTCTGGCGCACGTTCTCGGCTACGTCGGCGACGTGAGCCCGAAGGATATCGCCAAGAGCCAGGGGCGGTATCTGCCGGGCGACGTGGTGGGTAAATCCGGCCTGGAGCGCGAGTACAACAGCATCCTCATGGGAACCGATGGAAGCCGCCGCGTCGTCGTGGACAGTCGCGGGATCGTGCGCGGCACATTGGGGGAAAAACCGGCCATACCCGGCCAGTCCATCCGCTTGACGATCGACGAGACCCTGCAGCGGATGGCGGAAAACGATCTCGATGGGAAAGAGGGAGCCGTCGTGGCGCTCGATCCTCAAACCGGCGGCGTGCTCGCGATGGCGAGTCGGCCGGCCTTCGATCCCAACCAGTTCGCCGAAGGAATCTCGCCGGCTCAGTGGAAGTCTTTGAACGACAACCCCGAGCACCCCCTGATCAATCGCGCCATTCAGGCGCAACTGGCGCCCGGCTCGGTTTTCAAGATCATCATGGCGGCGGCGATGTTGCAGTCGGATGTGCTGCCGTCCAATTTCACCGTCTACTGTCCCGGCAGCCAGGCTTTTTACGGCCGTGTGTTCCACTGTTGGGACAAGCACGGACACGGCCGCGTCGATTTGCGCCAGGCGATCATTCATTCCTGCGACGTATTTTTCTACAACGTCGGCATGCGCTTGGGGATCGATCGGATATCCTACTTCGCCTCCCACCTTGGTCTCGGGCGGTTGACCGGAATCGACCTGCCGGGCGAAGACCCGGGGCTGGTGCCGTCGGTGGCGTGGAAGAAGCGCACGTTCGATCGTCCCTGGTATCCCGGCGAGACGATTTCGGTGGCGATCGGGCAGGGCGCGACAACCGTTACGCCGCTGCAGCTGGCCTATTCGATCGGCGGAATCGCGATGGGCGGCGTTTTCAAACGGCCTCACCTGCTGGCCCTTTCCGGTCCCGACCCGGAGAGGCGTTTCCCGCTCTCACCCGATACGGTGAAGGTGATTACCGATGCGATGTACGGCGTGGTGAACGACCCTGGCGGCACGGCGGCCGCCTCGCGCCTGAAAGGGATCGAGTTTTGCGGCAAGACCGGCAGCGCGCAGGTGATCAGCGACCAGACGCGAAGCCACATGGCGGGAAGCAAGCGCTACATGGACAACGCGTGGTTTGTCGGCTTCGCCCCGCGTCAGGATCCGCAAATCGTTGTTTCGGTTCTCGTGCAAGGGGGCAAAGAAGGAGCGCTCGCCGCCGCGCCCATCGCTCGGGATATCGTGCAGGCTTTCTATCAGGAGAAGGCGCAGCGCCAGCCGCAGTACGCCAAGAAGGAAAGCAACCCGGCGGTGGAGACCGCGCAAGCGAGCGAAAATTGATTTCGGTGCGAGGATGAAGGCCCGGGTCCATACCGTTGATCTCGATTGGTGGCTAATCGCGCTGGTGGCGGCGCTCTGTTGTCTGGGGCTGCTCGAAGTGCATTCGGCCACGCACCGCGCCATGGCGGGAATGGTGTGGCGGCAAATGGGCTGGGTGGGGCTAGGCTTCCTGGCGCTGTGGTTGCTCTCGCGGTTGGACTATCAATGGGTCTTGGACCGGGCTCCGCTTCTCTACATGCTGATGCTCGGGGCTTTGGTGATCGTATTAGTCGCCGGTCATGCACGATTCGGCGCCCGCCGGTGGGTCGAAATCGGGGGAATACCCTTTCAGCTGTCGGAATTTGCGAAGTTGGTTATAATCATTGTGTTAGCGCGCTTCCTGAGCGAGGTGCGGACGGACCGGCTGGCGCTGGCCGATCTTGTCAAGGTGGGTGTGCTCGTCGGCGTGCCGCTGGTTCTGATTTTGCTGCAACCGGACCTGGGCACGGCGCTGACGCTCGTGCCCATCACCGTCGCAGGAGCGTTTTTAGCGGGAATCAAGTGGAGACACGTATTGGCTCTGGTGGTGCTGGCTGGCCTTTCGCTCCCGGTGGCGTGGCATTTTGTGCTCAAGCCCTATCAGAAGGCCAGGATCACGACGTTTTTGCAGCCCGAAAAGGATCCACAGGGATCCGGCTACCAAATCTTGCAATCGGAGATCGCGGTCGGTTCGGGTGGCCTGTGGGGCAAGGGACTCGGCCATGGCAGCCAGAATCAATTGGGATTCGTGCCGGTGAGGTATTCCGACTTTATTCTGGCGGCGCTGGGCGAGGAGTTGGGATTTGCGGGGGTCTTTTTCACTCTGTTGCTGTACGCGGGGTTGTTCTCATGCCTGATTCTGAACGCACGGCAAGCCAAGGATCGTGCGGGGATGTATTTGGTCGGAGGCGTGGCGGCAATCCTCGCGTTTCATGTTTTTGTGAACGCAGCGATGGTGATCGGCTGGATGCCCGTTACGGGGATTCCGCTGCCGCTGGTCAGCTACGGCGGGTCCGCCACGCTGTTTGTATTCATGGCCCTGGGCTTGGTGATGAGCGTGCGCCTGCGTCGCTTCGTCAACTGAGCCGGGGCCCGAAATCCGTTCTGGGGGATGGCATCGGACGCGTTCGATGAGGCCGATCGCACAACTCGATCGAACCGGGTGGCGCGCAAACGCGCGTTGCGAGGGCCGGCGTTCGTCGATCCCGGGGAGCTTAAATGTCCAAAGAATTGATTGTTTCTTCAAGCCCGCACGAAACGCGGGTGGCCATGCTGGAGGACGGGCAGCTATGTGAGATTTACATCGAGCGCGAAAAGGAATACGCGCTCGTCGGCAGCATCTACAAGGGGCGGGTCACCCGCGTGTTGCCGGGAATGCAATCCGCCTTTGTGGACATCGGGCTCGATACCGATGCCTTCCTTTACGTCAGCGACGTCCTCGAAGACCTCGAGGAATACGATCACATCGCACCGGCGCCGGAAAGCCGTCCCCAAGCCGCCGCAGCCGCCCTGGCGCCGCCTGCGGGGCCCGTTGCCCGGCAGGAAGCGGCGCAATCGGCCCAGCCGGCGCCCGAGCCCGCTCCAGCACTCGAGCCCGCTCCGGCGTCCGAGCCCGCTCCGCGAACCGAGCGGCCCGAACGCGCTGGCTCGCGCGAGGGCGGCCGGTTCGATCGTCGCGGTGGCCGTTTTGGCCGGCATGGCCGGCGCGGCAAACGCGGCGGCCGGGATCTGCCTCCTTCCAAATACGCATCCTCGGATGTTTCATCGCGGCCCAGCCCGTCCGAGCCCGAACCCGAGCAGGATACCGGCCATGTCCCTGTCATTCTGCCCGGCGAGTCGCTCGCGAAGTACAAGGATCGGTTGCCGCAACCGGCCGGCGAATTTTCGGCTGAGTCTGAATCGACGCCCAAGCCGGAACTCCGCGAGCCCTCCGCTCCGGGGAGGGAAGAATACGCGCCCGCTCGCGAGGAGGCGCAGCAGGCCCGGGAGCCAAGGACCGGATTCGCGCAAAATGCCGGCCGGCCTGCGGAATCGTATGCAGCCGAGCGGGAAAGTGCGCGTGTGGAACGAGAATCACGGGCGCCGTTTGAATCCGAATCACGGGTAGACCCCGTCCTTTCGGAAGGCGCTAGCGAAGTCAAGCCCGTGGCGGAGGTGCCCGCCGCCGAAACCAGCAAGCCAGGCGTTGTCTCCGCGCCAACAGATGACGAGTTGAGTTTCGAGGAGACCGCCACGCTTACCGAGACGCTCGCCGATCATCGCCAGGAGGAATCGCTGGAGGAGGAAAACGGCGAGAATGGCGAGACTGCCGACGAGCAGCATGACGGCGCAAGCGGCTACGAGCCGGAGCCCGAAGCGGAAAACGGCTCGCCAGCCGATGCCGATCTGAGCGAACCCTCCGGCCCCCAACCGGGCAACGAAATCTCATCGGTCCGCATGGACCAACCCTCGCGTTCCCTGCTGCAGCGGCCCATGGGCCGCGAACGCCATCGTGGCGGACGCCGGCATCGCCGCCAGCGGGAAGGGGATCGGCCGCAGCGCCGCTTCGCGCCGCCTCGCCGCGTGCAGCAGATCGCCGACCTGCTCAAAGCCGGCCAGGAAGTGATCATCCAGATCACGAAGGAGCCGCTCGGCAAGAAGGGCGCGCGGATCACCAGCCACGTGGCCTTGCCCGGGCGCTTCCTCGTCTACATGCCGACGCTCGATCACGTCGGGATTTCGCGCAAAATCGGAACGGGGGAAATGCGCGGCCGGCTCCGCAAATTGGTGGAAGAGCTGCGGCAGGGACATTCGGGCGGCTTTATCGTCCGCACCGCGGCCGGCGGCGCCAGCGAGGACGACGTCCGTGCCGACGCCGAATACCTGATCAACACCTGGCAGGAGATCCGGTCGAAATCGGAGCAGCGGCGCCCCCCATCCTTGCTCCATCGCGACTTGAATCTGGTGGAGCGCCTGCTGCGCGACTGTTTGAACCGGGATTTCTCCGCCGTTTGGGTGGATTCCGAAGAGGAATATGCGCGCGTCGTGGATTTCATCAGCCGCTTTCAGCCCGATCTGGTGAGCCGCGTAAAGCTCTACACGAAGGAAATGCCCATCTTCGAGGAGATGGGTGTGCAACAGGAAATCGACAAATCGCTCCGTCCCAAAGTGTGGCTTAAATCGGGCGGCTACATCGTCATCAACCACACCGAAGCCCTGGTGGCGATCGACGTCAACACCGGCAAATACGTTGGCCGGGGATCGAGCCGGCTGGAAGATACCATCGTCAAGACCAATATCGACGCGGTGAAGGAGATCGTCCGCCAGATTCGCCTGCGTGATCTCGGCGGCATCATCGTGATCGATTTCATCGACATGGAGGAGCGGCGCAACCGCGACAAGGTGCTTCAGGCGCTCGAAGACGCCTTGCGCCAGGACCGCGCCCCGTCGAAGGTGCTGCCGTTCAACGAATTCGGCTTGGTGGCGATCACGCGCAAGCGGACCAAGCAGGCGCTCGAGCGCATGCTCTGCCAGCCCTGCCCTTACTGTTCGGGCTCGGGCATGGTCAAGTCGGTGCCCACAATCTGTTACGAGATCGAAGCCGAAGCGCGGAAGATGGCCGGCGAGCTGGATTCGCCCAGCGTCACGCTGCGCGTGAATCCGGAAATCGCCAAGGCGCTGAAAACCCGGGAGGCAAACCTGGTCGAGGAACTCGAGCACGTGACGCACAAGAACGTCGTGATCCAGTCCGACGCCACGCTGCACTTCGAGCAGTACGACATTTATTGACGATCCGGCCAGGATCGTCGTCCCGAGGAGCCTCGAACCTTCGGGGCGACGAGGGATCTCTCTTTGAACTGAGGCCGGGGCCGAAAGGTTCCGGCCTCAGTCCCCATACTGCAAAAAGAGGTGTCATGAAATCAGCCAAGAAATTTACCGCGACGCGCGTCGCGGTGCTGGGCGCCGGGAAAATGGGCGGTATTCTGCTCGGCGCATTTCTCGAGCAGAAGTTGTTTCCCGCGAAGAACGTTTTCGCCACGGTTCACCACGCCGAGCGGATCGAGCCGCTTCGAAAACAATTTCCGGTTTCCGTCTCGACCGACAACGCGGCCGCCGTGCGGCAGGCGGACGTCGTTCTCATTTGCGTCAAGCCGCAAGCGGTGCGGGAGGTTCTCGATGAAATCCGCGGCGAACTCACTCCGAACAAGCTCGTGATCTCGATCGCGGCTTCGGTCCCTATCGCCTCGATCGAGAAGCTGGCCGGCGATCGTATTCCCGTCGTGCGGGCGATGCCCAATACGCCGAGCGTGGTTCGCCGCGGAATGACGGTTCTGGCCAAGGGCGCCTTCGCGAGCGAAAGCCACCTGGCGGCGGCGGAAGCGCTTTTCCAGTCGGTCGGCAGGACCCTCGTGCTCGACGAAAAACACATGGACGCCGTCACGGGCCTTTCGGCCAGCGGCCCGGCGTTCATTTACGTGATCCTGGAATCGCTCGCCGAGGGCGGCGTCAAGGTGGGCTTGCCGCGCGATGTGGCCACTATGCTGGCCGCGCAAACCGCGCTGGGCGCGGCCACCGTCGTTCTCGAAACCGGTTCCCATCCTGCCATGCTGAAAGACGCCGTCACCACCCCGGCCGGCTGCACGATCGACGGCTTGCTGGAACTCGAGGATGGGCGGCTGCGCGTCACGCTGATCAAGGCCGTCGTGAAGGCCGTCGAGCGCGCCAAGCAGCTCTGGTTCGAACCGTAGGTTCTGGCCGTCTGTCGCGGGGCTCAAACACGTCGAGCGTGTCCGCGCTACGTCGCCAAAAGTTTGTTACTCAATGTGGTCGTGTTTTGCCAGGTTGTGTTTTGCGCATAACAAGCGGATATTCTTAGGCGTTATCGACGATCCGCCCTTCGAGAAGGGGATGTCGTGGTCGAAGTGGAGGTTCTCCGCGCTTCCGCATAGAACGCAGCACCCCCGATCTCGCTTCCAGACCTCCAGTTTGACGAAGGTGGGAATCATTCTTTGATGGACGGTTTTGAGCAGCGATTGATCCGTAGTACCTTCGCTATCCTCACCGAGTTCGAGCCTAAAGCGAAAGACGCGGCGCCCTGAGCTCGTCTCGTTCCAGGCGTCTGTCAACAAGAAAGTGCCGTTGTAAACCCAAATACCCTGCTTAATCTTCTCGTAGACCCGTACCTTTTCTGCAGCTTGTTCGTGCCGCTTGTACCGCCCGGCCGCCTCGTAAAACAGTGCGTTCTGAGTAGCACGGCCCGAGGGCGTGAGGTGAGGCTGGTCGACTGCTTTGGGATCCCCTGTCGTGCCAGATCGGGTTGCATCATGCCCTTCGTAGATCAAGACCCGCCCGTCCTCCTCCAGGCGATCTTCATATGGCGCTCCGCGGCGTCGGCTCATGAGGACCACGCTCTGTCCTCCGTGCAGACCGAAATTCATGCCTCGCTGGAGGGAGACGCCCTCCTGTTTACACATGTCCAAGTAAGAGATTACGTCGCCGGCAGTTAGCATAGACGTGAAAAAATCCTAAACCACTGAGCCCTGGTGCCGCCATGAGGCTTCGATCAGTGGTGCAGACAGAATAACAACAGCAGGGCCAAAGGTTAGTCCTAGAATCCGGGGGCGCCGGCGGCGGCCGGGCGCGTCTCGCTGGTGCTTGTTGCGGAGGGAGCGCGCAGGCGATCGAAGTAGGGCTGGCCGAGCGACATCACGCCCGTGTAGAGGTAACCCCAGACGAACAGAATGAGGAAGGGAATCGTGACGTAGTTTTCGTTTTGGACGGCGTAGACGATCGTTCCGATGAAATAGACGCCCAGGCCCAGTTCGATGAACGGTGTCCAGCCGGGGCCGCGGCGATAGGTTTTCGGGCGCACCTCGTTTTTTTTCTTGCCCTCGATGTGGTACTTGGGCGTCCGGGCGAATTCCGATTTCATGCCGAAGATTGCCTCGATGACCGCCCGCGCGTTCCGCACCGATAGCCCGATTCCCACCGCCATGACGAACGGGAGATACAGAATCGACCGCTTCCAGTTTTTCGGATCGATTTCACGCTGGCTGACCAGATAGAAGCCGGAGATCGAGCAGGTGGACGCCAGGAACAGGGGTAAATCGATCAGCAGCATCTGAAACCAGCCCTGATAGAAGCGGACGATCATGGCGGGCAGCAGAATCACCGACAGCGCCACCATGAGCGGATAGCTGACGTTGGCCGTCAGATGGAGGAACGCTTCGGCCTTGTGGCGGGCGCTGACTTTGGAGTCGAAGACGCGCGGCAGGGTTTTCTTCGCAGTCTGCATCAGCCCCTTGGCCCAGCGCGCTTGCTGCGTCTTGAACGCGCTCATTTCCACCGGGAGTTCGGAGGGGCACTCGATTCCGGGCACGTACAGGAATCGCCAGCCCTGAAGCTGCGCCCGGTAGGAAAGATCGGTATCCTCGGTGAGGGTGTCGTGTTCCCAGCCGCCGGCATCGTCGATCGTGGCGCGGCGCCACACGCCGGCCGTGCCGTTGAAATTGAAAAAAATGCCGCGCCGCGACCGCGCGCCGTGCTCGACAACGAAATGGCCGTCGAGCAGAATCGCTTCGATCTCGGTGAGCGCCGAATAATGCCGGTTCAGGTAGGTCCAGCGCGTCTGGATCATTCCGGCCTTCGGGTCGGCAACCAGATACGGCAAAGTGCGGCGCAGGAAATCGGCGGGCGGCTGGAAATCGGCGTCGAAGATGGCGATGAATTCGCCGCTCGCCTGCCCGAGTCCCTCCTGCAAAGCTCCGGCCTTGTACCCGACGCGATTGGTGCGGTGAATGTAATGGATCGGCAAGCCGAGGGCGCGGTAGCGATCGACCACCGCCCGGGCGATCTGCTGCGTCTCGTCGGTGGAATCGTCGAGCACCTGGATTTCCAATTTGTCGCGTGGGTAATCGAAGCCGGCGGCGGCGTTAACGAGGCGCTCGATCACGTAACGCTCGTTGTAGATCGGAAGCTGTATGGTAACCTTCGGCCAGGCGGCGGGCTCGGGCGGCGTCCCGGGCACGTTGCGCCGGTACTTGAAGTAATCGTAGACGAGCCAATAGCGGTGGATCCCATAAATCGCCAGAATGCCCAGCACGATGAAATACGGGAGCATCATCGCCAAATCGAATGCGTTTGCCTGGTAGAGTCCGCGGAAAGGGTTCAGCGTAGGATCGATCTGCCGGTGAAAATAGGTCCAAACAGGGTTGGTTGCTTGCAGGGGGATCAAGCTAGCAGGCCAGCTCAACTGGTTCCTCCCCGCTCATGCTGAACTCGCCTCGCCTTTGCCGCTTGCCGCAGTGGCTTCGCGCGCTCGTTCCGGCGCTGGGGCTGGAGGCGGCGTTCGTAACGCTCTTTCGGCTCGGTAATCTCGAGTTGCACGTCGTAGAAACCATCGCCATCGCGCTCGGATCCGGCATCGTCTACGTGATCGCGCTTTATCTTCTCGAACACAGTCCGGATAGCCGCCGCGCCTTCTGGCTCATCCTGCTCGCTTCCGTTTTCTTCCGGCTGACCCTGGCCCCGCTCCGGCCAACGCTTTCCGACGACATCTTTCGCTACCGCTTCGACGGCCAAGTGCAGGCCCTCGGGTATAGTCCCTATCTGGTTCGGCCCGACCTTCCCCGTTTTGCGGCACTGGCCGTTCACTCGATTCGCAGCATTCCCGGCCAAGGTATCCGGTCCGTTTATCCACCGCTTTCGGAACTGGTATTCCGGGCGGCGTGGCGGCTGTTTCCGGGCCCCGTGGCGTTCAAATGGCCGTTCCTGCTGGCGGACTTTCTCGTTCTGCTGGCGCTCGCGTGGCGCGCGCGCCGGAGCCGAATCCGGAATTACCAACTGGCGCTGTATGGGTGGAATCCGCTCGTCGTCGTGGAATTTGCCGCGAGCGGCCACAACGACGCGCTGGCGCTGGCAGCTGCCGTTGGCGCCACATTGTTGATTATAGGGCCGCGCCGGGTAGTGTCAACGCTGCTGCTGGCCGCCGGCGTACTGGCCAAGGCGTTCCCCGCCGTGCTGGTTCCCCTGTGGCTGGTCCGGCTAGGCTGGCCGCGGCGCGGCTGGACGGCGGTTCTGGCCGGGTGCGGACTCGCGGCGGTTTGCGTTTGGCCGTATCGCTCGGCGGCGCGCGTGGTGGCAACGACCCTCCGGCAGTATCAATCCAGCTTTCGCGACAACAACGCGAGCATCTATCTGATTCTCCAGCACATTACCCATTCGAGCCGGTTGCCGCTGGGTTTGGGCGTAGGCGTGGTCGCCGGGCTGGCGCTGTGGGTCGCGGCGCGGCGCCTCGATCCCGTGCGCGCCGCGATACTGCTGTTCGGGACGATTCTGCTGGTTTCTCCAAACGCCTACCCGTGGTATTTCACCTGGATCGTTCCCTTCCTGGCGCTTGCCGGCACATCCCGGTACCTGGCGCCCTGGCTGATGCTCACCATTCTTCAGTTTTTGTCGTATGAGGTCCTGATCGGGTACGGGGCGCTGGGCGTGTGGCATTTCCGCCCGCTGTTCCTCTGGCTGACCTACGGCCCGTTTTACGCCTGGCTGCTCTGGATCGCCTTCACCGCCTCGCCGCCCGCGGCGCGCCCGCTCGGCAAGCGCATTCCCGCCTCCGCTATTCCGCCTGCGCCCGCCGGCGCGGCTTCTCTTTAGGGGGGAGGGAGTGGGAGAGGTACGCGGGGTAGAGAGCGCCCGCGGCGGCGGGCCTTTAAGCGGCGTCGAGTTCCTTGCTCAACCGTTCGGTTTCGTAGTGGGCCACCAGCGCGTCGACCAGCGGACCGAGTTTCCCCTCCATGACGCTATCGAGCTGATGCAGGGTGAGTCCGATACGATGGTCGGAGACGCGATTCTGCGGGAAATTGTAGGTGCGGATTTTTTCCGACCGGTCGCCGGTCTTGATCTGTCCGCGGCGTTCGGCGGCGATCTGCTCGTGCTGCTTGAGCCGTTCCATTTCGTAGAGACGCGCGCGGAGCACGCGCATGGCCTGGGCGCGGTTCTTGATCTGCGATTTTTCGTCCTGGCAGCTCACCACCAGGCCGGTGGGCAGGTGAGTGATGCGCACGGCGGAGTAGGTGGTATTCACCGATTGGCCGCCGGGGCCCGACGAGCAGAACGTATCGATGCGGATCTCCTTGGGCTCAATTTTCACTTCGATTTCGTTGGCTTCCGGAAGCACGGCGACCGTGGCGGCCGAGGTGTGGATGCGTCCCTGCTGCTCGGTGGCGGGCACGCGCTGAACCCTGTGGACGCCGCTCTCGTATTTCAATTTCGAATAGACCTTATCCCCTTGAATCGATGCCTCGACTTCCTTCAGGCCGCCCAGGTCCGAGGCGGAACTGCTGAGCACCTCGACGCGCCAGCCCTGCGATTCGGCGTAGCGGGAGTACATGCGGAACAGCTCGCCGGCGAATAGCGCCGCCTCATCGCCGCCGGTTCCGGCGCGGATTTCGACAATCACGTTCTTTTCATCGTTCGGGTCGCGCGGCAAAAGCAGGCGCCGCAGCGCCTTTTCGAGCGAGACTACCCGCTCCTCGAGCTGATGAACCTCGTCGTGGGCCATCTGCTTGAGTTCGGCGTCTTCCGCCTCGACGAGCATCTGTTTCGCTTCCCGCAGATGCCGCTCGATCCGCTTCCATTCGCGGTAGTGATCGACGATTTCCGCCAGCTCGGCATGGGCCTTAGCCAGCTTCTGCAGGCGCGCGGAATCGCCCAGCACTTCGGGCGAGGAAAGCTGGAGCGTCAATTCCTCGTACCGCGTTTCGACCTCATCCAGTTTTTCAAACAGCGTAGCCATGGCCAAATCCTTCTCCAAAGAAGTCCGGTTCTGGGACAAACGAGAATGTGCGGCCGGAACCGGCCGCAGGGCAGCGAGGGCTAATAAAACGCTTGAAGCATTCTAACTCTTACGATAAACGGCGCTTATTCTCCTGTCAACCGCCGGGTGCTGCCCCGGCACGGGGCGCGATACGCTGCGAGGCCGGCCGTTTCGCGCCTGCGCGCGAGCCCGGTGGCGGCCCGCCGCGACCCTTTGGTTCGCGGACTTTCCCGGAGCTTTAACGGGGGATTCATCGGCGCGTCACACAAGCGGGCTATTCTCGAACCGTCAACAAGGTGGTTCCCCTCAGGAAGCCGGAGCGGCCCGGACGTTTTTCCGGGGCGAATCCGGCGCGGATTCCACCGGCCCTGTCCCGCAGCGGCCGGTGGCGTGCTGGCCTGGATGGAGACGAAGCCCGCTGCGACACAGCCCCCCCCCTGCCCAGCAGCGGGCTTCGGCCGCCAGCCCGGGGCCAGGATCGCGCCGCGCTTGCGGTCCTCTCGATAATCTGATTGAATCGCGTTGCGCAGTCTGGACTTTGTTTGGACTTTTGCGGAGGTGCGGCGATGGCGATGCCTTCTTCAATCGAAAAGCGAATGAAACGATTCGCCGAGCAACGCTGGCTGCTCGACGCGATCGTGCGCACGGTCGGCCTCGACTGGGATCAAGGGCGCACGGGCTACACGATGGCGGCTACCGGGCCCGCGGCGATGGGTGACCTGATGGGGGTCCGCAACCGCGTGCAGAAATTCAGCGATGTTCCGCGTGAATTTGCGCGCGCGGCGCGCCGCCGCGAGATGCGCGCCAAGCAGTACGAACAGGAGGGGCGGCTGGTAGCGGCCCGCGAATCGTACTTCATCGCCTCTTTGCTCTACGGCAACGCGATGTGGGCCATTTTCGCCAACACGCCCGAGAATATCGAGTACAACGGCAAAAAGGTCGATTGCTACGTCAAATATACGCAGTTGGCACCCCATAAGGCGCGGAGGGTGGAAATACCGTTCGAGGGCAAGAGCCTGCCCGGCTACCTGCATCTGCCGCCCAAGGCTTCGGCGTCCAGCCCGGCGCCGTGCGTGCTCGCGATCAGCGGCATGGACGGTTTCAAGGAAATTTCAGTTTCGATGTATGGCGACCGGATGCTGGAGCGCGGAATCGGGGTCCTCGCCATGGACGGTCCCGGCCAGGGCGAATGCTGCGTGCGCGATATGCACTGCACCGCGACCAATTACGCCGATGCCGGCCGCGCGATGCTCGCCTGGCTCCGCGAGCAGCCCGAAGTGGATCGCAATCGGATTGCATTATCGGGCGTGAGCATGGGCTCGTTCTGGGCTACCCAGGTGGCCGCGAACGACGATCACCTGCAGGGATGCGGGGTCGCTTACGTCTGCTACGAGCCGGGCTTGAAGTCCCTCTTAGACGGCGCTTCACCCACTTTCAAACTCCGTTACATGTACATGGCCGGCTTTGATGACGAGGCGGCATTCGACCGTTTCGCCGAAACCATCACGCTCGACGGTTTCGCCGAGCGCGTCAAGTGCCCCTATTTGGCAATCGCCGGTGAAGACGACGAACTCAGCCCGATCGAGAATGCCTACGAATTGATGAAGCGGCTCGGGGGCCCCAAGGAGCTGCTGGTCTATGAGGGCGAAAAGCACTCGATGCCGAGCGCGCCGTCGTCGATGCTGGGGCCAAACCCGATGGACTACAGGGCCGAATGGCTGGCCGATCGCCTCGCGGGCAAACCGATGGAAAGCCGGAACCTTTTCGTCGATTTCACCGGAAAAGTGCAGAGCCGGAGCTGGGATTAGCCGGCACGTCCCAGCCGCCGGTCGAAAAAATAGGTAACTCGCCCATCGCTGTATAAATCCAGAAGCTTTTCAGGCACACCGGCCGATGGCAAACGAAGCGACTCGGAGAATCCGGCGCTTCGTTTTCTGGAACAGGCTTGCCCTGGGCGCTCAAGAGGAGACTTCGTTCCTTTGCTTTGCATCGCGCAGATGCCGGTCGATCCGCTTCCATTCGCGATACAGATTGACGATTTAGGTCAGCTCGCCTTGAAACGCGCGGTGCAGGAGGGACTGGAATAAATCCTCCAGGCGACGGCGGCTTGCGGCTTGCTCGGCTTCCAGTCCGCGGATTTCCGTCACCCGCTCTGCGAACTCCTTTTGCAGCGGCAGCGGTGGGCAGAAGAAAGGAGTCCCGGAGACCTGCCCCGAGTTCAGGTGCGGTTGCGCTGCTCTCGACTTCAGTCCCTGGAAATATCGCTCCTGAACGAACCTTGAAAGGAGAAACCACGCTACGAAGTCGCCTGTGAATCGCTCCTTAGGAGATATGACAAGGTCATACCCCGCGACTGAGTCTACCCACCGCTCGCTGACGCGGGCAGCGTCGCCGGTGTATGCGCCGCTCCTTACCACCAGGACATCGTCCGCACATAGGAGAGCATTGCGGGACCTCGGAACGGCCTCTCGGCGGACCCGAATAAGCCCCTCCTCAGAAATCAAACCATGCTTAATGTTGGTTGCTCTAAGCATTGGGACACCACCTGAGTCCACTTCAGGGGGCTGGCCGAGGCCATAACGAACTTTAGCGCTGAAGCTCTTGAGCGTTCCACGAGGCCATCGCTTCGGATTGGTCTCAGGGTCGCCGAACATTTCGTGGAAGAGGGCGGGAATGAGATCGCCGGTGCGGCGGTCGGCTTGGGCGCGCAGCTTCCGCAACTCGTCCGCCTCGTCGAGCAGCTTCACTATCCGCTCCTGCTCCGCCAAAGGTGGCACTGCGATAGGCACTGAAGAGAGAGCACCCTTGGTGACATGTTGCAGACCGACACCGCCGTGAGCTTTGGTGATGAGCTCGTTGAGCTTCGAGTTGACTTGGTGAATGAAGAAGGCGGGCAGGATTTCCTTGCTCAAGTGGACATTGAAGATATGCTGGTTCAGCCAGCCTTCGGGACCGTCCCAGCGAAAGCATCCAAAGGATGTTCCAGGTGTACCAGACCAGGAGAGCAACGTGTCGCCGTGTCTCACCTTAAACTTCTCCGGCAGGGCGCACGTAGTGTAGTTAAACGGCTTCGTTGGGTCGTTTAGGTTCTGAATGCGGATGATTGGAAGCCCTGCATCCTGCCATTCGTTAGGCTTGAATGCGCGCCCGTTTACAAGCTTGCAGACTTCGCCCAGCGGTTTGGTGGGCCAAACCTTCATTTTTTGCCGCCGATTTGCGCGAGCAGCGCGTTGCCGCGCTGGATGATTTCTTTTTCCAGATCAAGCACGTCGCCGAGGATTTTCGCAGGTGCATCGTGAGCCACAGTGGCGGCGGTGGCGGGCTTGTATCGGCCGGCCGCGAGGCTCCACTCGTTCTCCCGAATTTGTTCAATCGGGACGCGGTAACTGTTGGGGCCTTCCTCGCGTTTGGGCCATTTGGCCAACACATCGGGAATGTCGTTCGTTACAATCGGCGTGCGCTTATCGTCGAGGCTGAAGCCATCGGCGGTGAGATCGTAGAACCAAACGCTTTGAGTCCCGGCAAATTTCTTGGTGCCCTTCTCAAAGACCAACGCGGCCGTGCCGACGCCGGAATAGGGCTTGAACACACCGGAGGGTAGATTGATGACGGCCTGTAGGTCGCATGTCGTAAGCAGTAGCTCGCGCACCTTGCGGTCCGCTTTGTTGGAGCCGAAGAGCACTCCATTGAGAACGATCACGCCCGCGCGTCCGCCAGGATTCAAATGGTCGATGAACCACTTGAGGAATAAAAGCTCCGTATCCCGAGTTTCGAGATTGATGTCGGCGAGGATGCTTTCCCTCTGGATTTTCCCTGCAAATGGCGGATTCGCAAGGATCACGTCAAAGGTGAGACCGGGGTACGGACTGCCCTTGCCAGTCGTCAGGGGATTGTGAAATTCGATATCGGCCTTTTCCAGGCGGTGAAGGTAGAGGTTTAGAATCGCAATCTTCACCATGTTGGCGTCGTTGTCGTAACCGGTGAAAGCCCGTTCTTCGAGAAACTTCCATTGCGCAGGTTTCAGCAAGTCGCCATCGCGGGTTCCACGCGCACGGGCGGCCTTTGAAGTGTTGTTGCAAAGAATGTGGTTATATGAAGCAACCAGGAAGCCCGCCGTGCCACAAGCCGGATCGCAAATGCGACGGTCAGCTTTCGGATCGACAAGAGCCACGATCATCGCAATGATGTGACGGGGCGTGCGAAATTGGCCGTTGGTGCCGGATGTGGCGAGTTTGCTCAGCAAATACTCGTACATGTCGCCTTTGAGGTCGTGACCTTGATGGGGATCGAGGGCCAAAGCATGGATGGCCTGAATGACCGCGCGGAGCGTTGGCCGGTCGTGGATTTTCAGCGTGGCGCGTTCAAACAGGAGTTTGCCTGTCGCGGAAAGACCCGGCAGGTCGTGGAGCTTTTCGATTGCGCCCCGAGCCGCGTTAAAAAGTTCATCGCCCGTCAGCGTGACAAAATTCCCCCACGCAAAGCGCGCCCAGTCCCCTGAAAAGATTCGCTTGTAGTGCTTCTTATCGAGGTGCGCCAGCATTTCGTCTTTTTCCGTCAGCAAACGCAGGAATATCAAATACGAGAGCTGCTCAATGGAATCCATGGGGTTGTTGACGCCGCCCGAATAAAGGATGTCCATGAGCTGGTCCACCTTCTGGCGCAGGCCCGAGGACTGGAAGTTTGTTCCGTTTTGGCTGTGGTTTTCCATCAGGGTGTCTGCGCAACTACATGGAACTGCAACGGACAAGCGTTGACTGCCGCAGCGCTTCAAAAACTTCGTCACGCTCATGGAACTGCGTCAGCGCGGGAAAGCCACCAAGCTGATTGAACTGGCTCGAAGCGAAAACCGTCATATCTCCATGCACAAAGCGCTGGCGCGCTTCCGGGTCATCGGCAACGAGCTGCGCCGTCGCGTTGAGCCATTTCTGCTCGTTGTAGCGCAGATTGAAACGCGCGGCGATGGAATCGACGGTGTCCGATACGACTTGGTCCTTCGAAGGGATTGGCCGCTCGCCCAAAGCTCCGTACACGAAGGTGGAAGTGGGCGCGGGCACGCCGTAGGAAAGCACGAGCTTGTCGGGAGAGTAAAACATCTCCGGCTTGTGGAAAAAACGCTCGCCCAAGATCGCCTCGATTGTATCGTCGTCTTCATCCTCGACAGCTTCGTGAAATTCCGAATCCTTCTGATTGAATTTGCGAAGGTCGCGCTCAAAGGAGCCGCGAAACGTCATGACATCGACTTTTTCCCCGTCCGGCCCGACGATGCGCACTTCCTCCGAGACAATTAGGTCTCGACCCTCCCACACGGGAATGCCTGGAGCAGCGGTGCTGCTCTTCTCCTCGACATCCCCTTCAGCCCTCGACACATCTCCGGTTGGCTTCCTCGACTGGTCGCCAGCCGGCGCGCCCTTCCTTTCGCCCTCGGGTGACTTTGCTTTTCCTGCGGGATGTGGCACGGGGAGAGGCACGCTGTAATCGTAGGTTTCCTCGAAGTACTCGGCAACGCCGCAAAAATCCAGCAGGCAAAAGAATTTCTTGTCGTACTCGGCGTTGGCGGTGCGGAATGTATAGCGCCTTGTGCCGCGCCCTTTGATCTGGATGTACTCCGTGGGTGAAAAGATGGGCCGTATCAGAACTACGTTGAGCAAGTCGCGGCAATTGTAGCCGGTAGACAGCATATCCACCGACACCGCGACTCGCTCTATACGCTTGCCGTCGCGAAAGTCTTTTGCTATCGAGGAAGCGTCCGGGATTCGAGATGTGATCGTAACCGCCAAATTCGGCTGCATGACGTTGAGAATCTTGGTCAGATTGGTGGCGTGGTTCTGGTTTACCGCGAAAATGATGGACTTGCCGATTTGTCCGGCCGGGTCACGCTGGGCGTGTTTTAGGAATGCCTCGCACATGACCCTGTTTCGCTCCGGCGTAAAAACCTTCCGTTCGAGGTCCTGGATTTTGTAGTTCTCGTCCTGCTCGTTAATGACCACCGCCCATCCGTTGTCGGCCAAAGCCCGGGTCGTGATGTCCGAGCGGATGTCGAAAATCTTCGGCAGGCAAAGGAATGGGCCCTCTGGGTCCTTGACTGCATCCACGACGTCGTAGCGAAAGGTTGGGAATCCCGGCTCACAGCCGAAATAATGATATGTGTCTCGAAGCTCGCGCGCTTCGAGCGCTTTCGGGTTCTCCTCTCCGAGTGATGCGATATCGACGCCTTTCAGATAGGCCTTCGGTGTGGCTGTAAGGCCGACGCGCGCGGCCTGGAAGAACTGAACGACTTCACGGGCGTTGCCGTAAATGGAACGATGTGCCTCATCATTGATGACGAGATCGAAATGGAAGGGAGTGAACTCCGTGCGGTAGCGCCGGTCCACCATCAATGACTGGATCGTCGCGACCACAACGCTAGAGCCCAGCAGCTCCGACGGGTGCCGACGAGCCGTCTTGAATATCACCGGGCTATATTCGCGAAGAACGACGTTGAAGTCCTCCATGGTTTGCTTGGCGAGTTCTATGCGATCCACGATGAAAAGCACGCGCTCCGCGTTGCGAGTAGCAAGGAAGCGCCGGATCAGCGCGGCGCAGAGGAGCGTTTTGCCCGTGCCTGTCGCCATTTCGAGCAGAAATTTACGGCGTCCGTCCCGGTCAAACTGACGTGAGACTTCATCGATTGCCTCGATTTGATAGCCCCAGAGAGTTATATCCGGTTTCAGGAGCTTCAAGTAGTTCGGATGGACGATTTCCGTCATCAGAGGTCGCGGTGGCTGGAGGTTCCTGAGACGGAGCCGTTCGAGGTCGGGGGGCGAGGGCAGGCGCTCAACTCGGTAGGCGTCACGCTGATCCGCGCGCGCGTAGTTCCAGAACCAGTGCTCCCGGCCATTCGAGAGAATTATGAATGGAGCGCGAACGTTTTCTGCGTAGCCCCTGGCCTGGTCCCTAGCGTCGTAGGGGTCAAGATCGGGCCGCTTGGCCTCAAGGACGCACAAAGGCCCGTTCTTGCCGAGCAAGATGTAATCTGCTCGGCCATCGCGTCCGCTCGACTCAAAACGCACCCTTTCGGGATCGAGCAAATCCCAGTCGCTCTCTTTGAGAGCCTGGTCAATCAGAACCCGCGAAAATGCCTCTGGCTGGATGGGCAAGGGACCTCATCTCCGCGCAAAATACCTCGTTGGTGGCATTTGTGACGAAGAAACCGGAGTTTAACGCATCCCAGCGTCAGGAAATCCGAAATTTTATGCTGTGACATGGCATTCGGCCCTCCGCAGAGGCGGCAGGCAGCGGAGGAACGCGGCAAGGAACGGGAGGGGGATGATTCCAGTCGGCGCTATGAAAGCGGCTCCCCTCCAGTTGATTCAGGGCGGCTGCCGTTGTCGATCATGTCGCCAGCTGCGTCGTACACATAGGTCACGGGAATATAACTCCAAGGGATGGGATGGCAAAGACGAAGGTGTGCCGGGCCGAAGCCATGTGGCGCAGGCCGGTCCGGCTTCGGAGAGGTTCTTTCCGTCTTCGCGAAGGCTACGGCGGGCAGGCGCTGCGAATAGAGGCTGCGGGATGCGCGGTAGAGTGCCGGTAGGGAACAAAAAAGGGCGGTACGCTACGACGAGCTTTTTCTCCGCTAAGTCCTATGGCTGCGTCACTTGACGAAAAAAGGTCGGCACGCTTTTGCACTTGCATCGCGGGTCCAGGGTAACCGCTTTTAGCGGCCAGGAAGCGGCGTGCTATTCGACCGACAAGCCGGGCAGGCCGTCGATGCTTTGGCTGTTGTTTTTCTTCTGGTAGGTTTCGACGCCCCCATCGCCGAGTTTGTTCGTCCAGGCCCTGTACTGATTCCGCTCGCCCTCGTAGCGAAACAGCGGCACGACGTAGCCGCACGAATCCGAGATATCGGTCACGTCAACCGCTACGATCGCCCTCACGCCCGGGTATTCGGGAAACTGGGCGCACAAGCCGGCAAATTCGGCCTCGCCCGGCTCGATTGCCCGGCCGCGGCCGCGCAAACGCAGGACATTGGGCGGGCCCTCGAACGCGCAGAACATCAAGACGATTCGGCCGTTTTCTTTGATGTGCGCGACGGTCTCGATCCCGCTGCCGGTCAGATCGAGATAGGCCACCGTTTGCGGCCCCAGGATTCGGAGCGTGTCGAGCCCCTTGGGCGATAGATTTACGTGCCCTTGCCCGTCGAGCGGGGCCGTTGCGACGAAGAACACCTTCTGCCGCTCGATGAACTCCCGGATCGCCCCTTCAATGGCCGGATGTTTCTTGCCCATGCGTTGTCTCCCGAATAGCAATCCTAATACATCCACAGCAACTCAGATGGGCCGCTCGATCGTCGGAAAACTCTGCCAGACCTTGATTCCGCAAAAATGAGAGCCTTCGGTGCAGATGGGCGTCGTGACGGCCGCGCGCAAATAGCATGGCGGTCCGAGGTAGCGGCCGAAGGCGGGATAAAGCTCGCGCACCTGTTCGACCTCCTGCATGGAGGCCGCGTAGATCTCTTCCTGGGCGTTGAAGCAGGTGCGCATCGTCCATTTGTGCAGCAGATGGAGCAAGGAACCCGATTCCACCAGGCGGATCGCCGTGGCATTGGGCAAGAGGTAGAGCGCCAGCTCGCGCGGCACGCCGTGATCGACCAGTTCGTTTTTCGCCGCCCACGCCTCTTCCATTGCCTGCTGGTAAAGCGCGAGCGCGCGGCCGTTGCCGGCGATCAAGCGGGGCGTGATGTAGTCGGGCGAGCGGCTGGCGGTGAGGGTGAGCAGCGGCCGCGAGCCGGGCACCATGCGATGCCGCTGATCCTGGCTGTCGGCGGTGTGGCTGATCCGCTTGGCGAACGTGAAATGGGCGTGCTCGAGAGCGCGCATCATCGGCGAATGGACGCCTACATTGAGCGTTTCGAGGCGATAGGGGTTCCGGGCGGGATCGAGTAGCCGGTCGATCGCTTCGGCGTCCGGACAGGCGCAGGCCGCAAGACCCACCGTGGCGCGATAGGCGGCGGCCACCGTCTCGACCGCTTGCGGCGAGGAATCGATCATCCGGGAGACGCGTCCGCCCAGCCGGCCGTCGAATTCCCGGGCGTAGTCTTCCGCGCCGGCTTCGGAGGCGGGGGCCGCGGTCCATTCGGGCAGATTTTCGAGCGGTTCGCTTTTGAAACGATCGAAAAACTGAGGATCGACTTCGCGCACCCGCTCGACCATCGCGCCGATCACCAGGCGTCCTTCGGTGGGGGTATCGGAAGCCAAAGCCATGCGCCAGAGCCGGTGCAGAACGATTCCGGAAAGCGTATGGACCATCGTGGTGAACGCGGCTACCGGCAAGACGTAGCGCGCGACTTCGATGGCCCGCTTCTCGGCTTGCCTCTCGACTTTTTGCACGCGCTTGGGATGCGACATATCGCCGACATGCCAGATATCGCCCAGGATCCGGCGGGCGTCGGGCTTGAGGATTTCGGTCAGCTCGCGGTAATGCTCCCAGGCGCGGGCGATGGCGCGCTCGTAAATTTCGCGTTCGGCCGTGCCGAACCACAGGTTCGTTTCGGGGACGTAAGCCTGGGCGCGGTCGAGCCGCACGTAGCGCTGGCTCTGCTGTTCGGAATTGTAAAAGGGATGTGCGTGCAGAAACGACCAGACGAATTGCCGGCTCACGTTTTCCAGGCCAAATTCGAAATGGGCGTGCTGATAAACGGTGTGATGGCCGCCGTAGTAGGTCCCGGCGCCGATGGTCAGCCGCTGTTTGTCGGTGATCTCCTCCGGCTGCACCAGGCGCGGCGAATAACAGGTGCGGGCGGCGGCGATGGCCGAATCGTAAGGGTGCTGAAACCAGTTGCGCAGGCTGACGCGCGGCTGGGCCGTCTCGACCGGGGAAGTGGACGCGCGGAAGGATTCACTCGTCATTTACGAGCGATTCTACACGCCATGCCATGGGCGTCAACTGGCCCCGGCGCATCCCGGCCAGTGCGTAGGTTGCGCGGCGGGTTCATCTTGTCTCCTCCGAATATGGCTCGTGCTGGAACCGCCCGATTTTGCGGGGGCGCTCGTATTCGGTTCCCGAGCCGCTCCCGGCGCCCAACGGAAATCCATTCAGTAAAGACGCCGGAAGAGTTTGCCGGCGACGATCATGCTTAGGGTCCCAATCACGGCCAGCGGCCAAAGTTGCGGCCATACCCGCGAGACCCCGGCGCCCTCGAGGAAACTGGCGCGCAGAACGATCAGGAAATACCGGAGTGGATCGAGCCAGGTGATGTACTGCACGGCCAACGGCATGTTGGCGATTGGCGTCGCGAAACCGGAGAGGACAATGGCCGGCACCATGAAGAGAAAGACGCCCAATAGCCCTTGCTGCTGCGTCTTCGCCAAAGAAGAGAGCATGAGCCCGATTCCTACCGTGGCGAGCAAGAAGCAGAACAGCCCCAGATAAAGCGCCAGAAAGCTGCCGGTGAAGGGAATATGAAACCAGAAAATGGCGACGAGAATGACCAGCGTTCCTTCCGCCGCGCCGATCAGGAAGCCAGGCAGCGCCTTTCCCAGAAGAATCTCTGCCGGGCCCATGGGAGTAACCAGAAGCTGGTCGAACGTGCCCATCTCACGCTCCCGCGCGACCGACAATCCCGCCGCCAGCATGCTTTCGAGAAGGGTCAATATGCCGCAAATCCCGGGAATGATGAACCAATGGGAGTCGAGATTGGGATTGAACCATGCGCGATCCAGCAGCACGGCCGGCGGTGGTAATCCCTGGTGCTCCGCGATTTGCGACGCATTGAACGCGCTTACGATGGATTGGACATAGCCGATTGCCAAACCGGCCGTATTGGAGTCCCTGCCGTCGAGGATGATCTGGACATGGGTCGGTCTTCCGCTCTCGAGATTGGAAGTGAAGCGAGGGCCGATGTCCATGGCCATCAGGGCAGCCTGGTCGTCGATGGCGTGCTCCAGGGCACTTTGGCTATGAACCACGCGCAAAAGCTCGAAGCTGGGCGAGCCTGCAAAGCGGGCAATCAGATCCCGGGACAATTGCCCCTGGTCCTGAGTATAGACGACGAAAGGAACGTGCGACAGATCGAAGGTGGCGGCGTAGCCAAATACCAGAAGTTGGATGATCGGCGGACCAATCAGCACGGCGCGGCTGGCGGCGTCACGCAATAAAGCGAGAAGCTCCTTGATGCTGAGCGCGACTACACGTTGGAAGGTTAAGCGCATCAGTCCAGCCTCTTGCGAAAGCGCAGGAGCGCGATACCGAGAAAGACCACGCAGAGAACGGCCATGCCAAAGGCGTTCCGCAGGATCACCGGCCATACGTCGCCAGCCAGAAAGATGCTTTGCAGCATGGTCACGAAGTAGCGCGCCGCGACCGCGCGCGTGAGGATCTGGATCACATTCGGCATGGAGCGAATATCAAACAGAAAGCCGGACAAGATGAAGGCCGGCAGAAAAGTGGTAACGATCGCCACCATCGCGGCGACGAACTGGCTGCGCGCGAGCACGGAGATGACCAGCCCCATGCCCAGAGCCGTAAGCAGGAAGAGCATTGCCGTGCCGAGCAGTACCAGTAAAGACCCTCGCAGAGGGACATCAAACAAAAAAACGGCCATGGCCGTGGACAGGATCATGCCACCCATGCCCATGACGAAATAGGGAACCAGCTTCCCCAATAGAATTTCCGTCCTGCCCACCGGCGTCACCATGATGCCTTCCATGGTTCCGCGCTCCCATTCCCGCGCCACAACCAGGGCGGTCAACAAGGCCCCGATGAGCGTCATGATGATGGCGATGAGTCCGGGAATTAGATAGTCGCGGCTGCGGAGGGAAGGATTGAACCAGACGCGCGTATCGGGGATCACCGCCGCCGCCGGTGGCGCCTCTTGCCTGGCTGCTTCCTGCTGCAACCAAACCAGCCATGTGCCATTCACGTAATTCTGGATGATGCGCGCCTGATTCGCATCGACGCCGTTCACGGTGAGATGGATCGGAGCGTTGCCGCCCCTGTAGGAAAGGCGCGTGAAATCACTTCGCAGCCATAGGATCGCCTCGGCCTGGCCGTCGAGGAGCGCCTTCCTGGCGGATGCCCGATCGGGATACACGGTCGGACGAAACCACACGGAGTGTTGCAGCTCGGCCAGAAAGGACGCGGTCAGCTGGCTCGGATGAGCGACGACTTCCGCCACGGGGATGCGCCGGGCGTCGAGCGACACTCCGTAGCCGAAGATCAACAAGAGCGCGAGCGGCAGCACGAATGCGATGGCGATGCTCGATGGGTCGCGCAGGATCTCGTACGCCTCTTTCCGCATCAGGCCGCGCAGGCGCATCCCATTCACGATGCCCTCCGGCTGCCGCGCTCGCGTTCTTCAATCAGCGAGATAAAGGCATCCTCCATACTTGGGTGAGGGAGGCCGGGACTGCGAGTTTTCTCCTTGATTTCGGCGGGTGTGCCCTGGGCCAGAATCTCCCCAAGCGACATCAGCACGAGCCGGTCGCAGTATTCGGCCTCTTCCATGAAGTGCGTGGTGACCAGACAGGTCGTTCCTTCTTCCGCCAGCGCGTTCACGCGCGCCCAGAATTGGCGCCGGGCCAAGGGATCGACTCCGGAAGTCGGCTCGTCCAGGAACAGAATGGCCGGTTCGTGCATCAGGGCGCACGCCAGAGCGAGGCGCTGCTTGTATCCCAAGGGCAGCTCTTCCGCATTCGTGGCGGCGTAGCTCTCGAGCTCCAGTTCCTGCAGCGCCCATGCCATCCGGTCCCTTTTCCGCTGGCTTTGCAAGCCGTAAGAAGCCGCGAAGAAGGACAAATTTTGATGCACGCTCAAGGAGCCGTACAGGGAGAACTTCTGAGACACATATCCGATGCGGGCGCGGGCCGCGGCGGCCGCCGTACGCAGATCGACGCCGGCGACTCTCAGTGTTCCCGAAGAGGACGGAAGCAATCCGCAAAGCATCCGGAAGGTTGTCGACTTGCCCGCTCCATTGGCCCCCAGCAGTCCGAAGATTTCGCCCCGGCGGACCGAGAAGCTGATGTTTTTCACTGCGGCGAAGGCGCCGAAGTAACGGTAGATCTGCTCGACCTCGACGACTTCCGCATCATCGCCGGCGCGCTCGCGCCGGCGCGGCAATGGAATGGAATGCCGGGGATTCCGGTCGAAAAGAAGGCTGACGAAAGCATCTTCTAGCCGGGCGGGAACGGGTCTGAGCGTTTCGCTGGCGGCGAGCGTGCCAAGCAACGCGGGCGGCTCGGGCCGTTCCATCACGATCCGCAGCCCATCACCCTGGATAACCGTATCCACCACGCCGGACAGTTGGGCAATTTGGGATTGTTGGTTGCGGCGCGCCGCGGGAATATTTTCTAGGAGAAATGCGCGACCTTCCCACCGCGCGGCGAGTTCCGCCGGATTTCCCTGTGCGAGAATTTCCCCCTCGTGCAGCAGGATGACCTGGTCGCAGCGCTCGGCCTCATCCATATAGGCGGTGCTCAGCAGGACGGTCACCTTCCGGCTCACAACTTCTTGCTGGACGATGTTCCACAACTCGCGCCGCGAAATTGGGTCGACGCCTACGCTGGCTTCATCCAGTAACAGCAGTTGGGGCGGATGGATCAAGGTGCAGGCCAAGCCGAGCTTCTGCTTCATGCCGCCGGAAAGCCGGCCGGCCTGCCGTTTGCGGAACGGACCGAGAGCCGTCATGGTCAGCAGTTCCCCGAAGCGGCCCTCCCGCATCTCGCGCGGAATGCCATGCAGGTCGGCAAACAGATGAAGATTTTCTTCGACCGTCAGGTCCTCGTAGAGGCCGAAGCGCTGCGGCATATAGCCGATCCGGCATTGCACCGCCAAGGCTTCGGCGGGCAACGGATATCCCAGTACGCGAATCTTTCCGGCAAGTGGCGTCAGGATGCCGGCCAGAAGTCGCAGCAGTGTGGTTTTGCCGGCTCCGTCCGGACCGATGAGGGCCGTCATGCTTCCGGCGGGAATTTCGAGAGAGATATTCTTTAAGGCGTCCCTTCGGCCGGTTCCCTTTCCGAACGACATGCGCAGGTTCTGGGCGACGATCGCATTCATCTCAACGGGTCCCGCAGGGATGAGCGCCAATGGCATGGGGAGGATTGTCGTGGAGCGGAATCAGCACCGTCGCGGGCATTCCCAGACGCAGTCGATGATCGGGGTTACATGCATAGACGCGCACTCGATAGACAAGTTGCGAGCGCAGCTCGGTGGTTTCCACGTTCTTCGGCGTGAACTCCGATACCGGAGAGATGTAGCCGACCCATCCGGGAAAGCGTTGCCCGGGGAAACTGTCCGACTCGATCCACGCGCGCATGCCGAGGGCGACTTTGCCCATTTCCGGTTCCGGCAGATACGCACGCACCCAGAGCGGGTTGTCCAGAGCGAGTGTGAAGACAGGCGTCCGCGGATCGGCCATATCGCCGGGCTCGAGAATTCTGTTCTGAATGACGCCGTCTGCCGGAGCATAGAGTTTTGTATCGGCCAGGTTTCTTTGAGCCAAAGCGAGCGCCGCTTGGTCCGCACGAAGACTGGCCTGGGCGGCGGCGATATCTTCCTTGCGCGGACCGATGACGGCGAGCCGCAAGGCCTGCTGCTTGGCCGCCAGCGTTTGCCGCTTGGCCGCCAAGCCGGCCTGCGCGGCCAGGTAGGACCGCTCGGCATCATCGCGGACCTGCAAGGAAACATACTGCTGCTTCGCCAAGGTTTCTTGCCGGCGATAAAGCAGCCGTGCATTATCCAGGTTGGCTTTCGCTGCATCGGCATCCGCCTGTGCGGCGGCAGCCTCTGCTCGCGCCTCGGCAATCTCTTCCGGCCGGCTCCCCGCCAGCAGCCGCGCGACCACCTGTTGCTGCGCGGCCACGGTCGCCTTGTCCCGCGCCACCCGGTCCAGGAAGCGTTGCGCCGCCAGCTGGGCGACAAGCTCACCCGTATGGACCGCGCTTCCTTCATCCACCAGCAGCTTGTCAATGCGGTCGCTGTCGTTGAAGGCCATCTGCACCTGGCGGATGTCGACGTTGCCGTAGAGGGTAAGCGTGTCGCCGGGAGCATGTTTGGGGAACAGCCAGCGCCGCCCCTCAAAAATAGCGCCAGCGATCAAAGCCAGAAACGTCAGAACGAGAACGGTTTTTTTGGCTGAAGCCATATCGGTTTCCCGCATATCCCACTTAGTGGGGAGGCCTCCCATGCAGCAGGCTGTTGATGGCCCGTATGTCGAGCGGCGTCAGTATCCCCGCTGCCGCCTTGAGCTGCGTCCGGTCGACCAACTGGGTATAAAGCGCCAGATAGTAATTGCGCTGCGCGACAGCGTAGTTTGTTGTCGCGGTCAGCAGGTCAATGATGGAACGGCTGCCGATTTCATGTCCCTTGCGGGTCGCATCCAAAGATACCTTTGCCGAAGTGACCGATTGCCGCGCCGCCTGGAACTGAGCGACGCTATCTTGTAGATCATGAAATGCAATCTGCGTATCCAGCGTGATCTGGTCCCGAACATTGGCCAGGTTGGCCCGGCTGGCCTCGGAAAGCGCTTCGGCCTGATGAATCTTCGCTGCCGTGCTTCCGCCTTCATAGATCGGAATCGAGAGGTTCAGCGCGGCGCCAACCTGATTCACTGCCAGCGGCGGGATCAGCACACCGGCTGCGTGCTGGCCGATGCCGCTCAGGGTCAAGGTGGGCCAGCGCGCCCGCTTTGCGAACTCCACCTGCTGCTCCGAAACGTTCAACGATGCCCTGGCTTGGTGTAGAAGCGGCTGGTTTTTGAGCGCGGTCGCAAGCCAGGGATCCAACGTGTCCGGTCGCGGGCCGATCGCCTGCAAGGTTGTTACGTCCTGTAGCGTGCCTACGGGGTGGTGCGTCAGGCGTTCCAGCTGGTTCTTCGCTACGCTGACAGCATTGTTTGCGCGAATCAGCTCGGCCTTGGCGGCATCGAGCTGCGCTTGCACTTCCTCGACGGAGATAATGTCCCCGGTGCCTACGCGCAAGCTTGTTTCCGTTTGCGTGTCGATGCTTTGCAGCAGATCCATCTGTTGTTGCGCCACGTGCTGGTTGGCTTGCGCTTGGAGCACGCCGAAATATGCCTGCGTGACCTCCAACGCGACGGTCTGCTGTGCGTATGCCAGCGCCGCTCCGCCGGCCTGAATGCGGCTATCGGACTCCTTCATCACGGTAAGTGCCTGGCCGTCCAGGATGGATTCCGTCAGGCTGACGCTAAAAACATCCGAATGATATCCGCTAGAGATTGGCTGGGCGCCGAAGCCTGTCACACGTGCTGTGTTCATTCCTCCGCTGGCTCCGGCATTGACGTGGGGAAACAGCGCTGCCCGAGCCATTGGCTTGCCAGCCAAATCCGCGTCCAACTGCGCGCGTGCCTGGGCGATCATGGGCGAAGTCGAAGCTGCCTGCTCATAGGCCGTTTGCAGGTCTTGCGCCGTCGTTGACGTGGCACGCAATGCCATGCATCCCAGGATCAGTAGCAGGGATATGGAGCGGGCTGACGAGCGGCGCATCAACGGAATCGTGGCTTTCCTTTTGCTCGAACGATCCGGGTATCCCTTGAGTGGCAGCATTTTCGCTCCATGCGCAATTTCCATCCTGAGATTAGATTCGACTGGAAACATACGCTTGACCGCATCTGAATGCGATAGCCAGTCGGTTTTGGCCTGCAAGGTTTTTTGAAGAAACCCTGAGATTTCCTTCCCTGCCCACTCTGGTGGGTGACCGTCTCGCTTTTGGTGGCGCTGGCCAAGTTCTATGTGCTTGTTCCTCCGCATGCTTTGCAGGCGAGTTTCCGCGGGCGAGCGAGCGGGCGCAAGTGGCAACGAACTTATCCTGAATGAATTAGTTACGGGGAAGGGATGCGAAACTGCCCGGCGGCTAGGCGGCCCGAATGGATGAGGAAACTGGCGCAGGTTAGCGCCGAATAACCCGAACAGGCAAACGGGCACGATGCGAATTGGGAAAGCAGGGGCGACGCCAGCACTACGTCACCCCAAGACCGGCGATCTCCCCCCTCCCGTACCCCCCATGAGGGGACCGGTTCCGGAAAAAAAGGTCGGCTAATTCTTCTTGGCGGCTTTGGCGTACTTTCGCTCGAAACGCTCGATCCGGCCGGCCGTATCCACCAGCTTCTGCTTCCCCGTGAAAAACGGATGGCAGTTCGAGCAGATTTCGACGCGCAGCAGCGGGTCCTTGTAAGTCGAGCGGGTTTTGAATGTGCTGCCGCAGGCGCAATGCACGGTCACTTCGTGGTAGTCGGGATGAATCCCTTCTTTCATGGGAACTCTCTTTGCTCCTTGGAAATGCGCCCGCGAGCGCAAGACTCGAACTAGGCCGGCAATTATCATAGCGGGGGGCCGCCTCTGTTGCCAAGCGGGGCTTTGGGTTTGGCGCCGGCAGCCCGCCACAGCGATGAAAAAACGGTCATTTCGATAGCCCGGGAAGGCGCCCGATCGCGGGAAAGCTGTAGTACTGGGGTTGTAGTACGTGGCTCCCGCTTCATGTTTCCGGCCAAAGCGTTGACGAGGCTTTATTCCTTCTCCATTCAGCGCGTTACTAACCGCGGCCTGGCCAGGCGGCACCATGGCGAAAATAAAGGCAAAAGGGAGCGGACTAGCACGGGAAGAAATTAGTACTATGTTCGCTATTGACAGAGTTAGAAACAGCGTCCATCTTGTGGACTGGGATATACACCCCATGACGACAGAACGAAGAAATTTCCGCCGCTACGACCTTTCCCTGCCTGTAACGGTACGCCGGGCCGACAACGGCAAAACCGCCGAAGGCCACACGCGCGATATCTCGTCGCGAGGCATCTACTTCCTGGTGCCGAGCGAATTCGCATCCGGCTGCCGGATCGATATGACCGTATCGCTGGCCCGCGCCGGAATGGGTGAACCCGGCTCCTTCGTGACCGCGCGCGGCCGCGTGGTGCGAGTCGAGCCTCGGTCTAACAACGGGGATGAGCCGGTGGTAGGTGTTGCGGCCGTGATTGAAAGCTACGACCTCATCCGCAGCGCGCAAATCACACACTGATTTCAGTACGAAGAAGAGAGAGCAATCGCATGCGCGGCCGGTGACCCCGGCCGGGGGTCAGCGTCAACCGCCTTTTCCCGTAATCGCCAAGGTCAGCAGCACAATTCCCGCGACAGTAAAGCCGATGGCCGCGCCCATGTGCCCGCGAAGACGGTACTCTTCGACGGCCATAAAGAATACCCAGATGCCGAGGCCGGTGTATAGCATCCGGCGAACCAGAGCCATTGCCATAACCGCATTATAAATCCTTTGGGTTCACTCGGTCGCCCGAATCGCGGAAGATGGGGCTGATATAATCGTGGGTTTCCGAACGCTTGCCATGGCCAGCTACTACATGGAAAATTTCGGCTGCCGCGCCACGCAGGCCGACGCCGCCGCCATCGAGCGCCAGTTTCTCGACTGCGGCTTTCAAGCGGCGGCTCCCGGCGAGGCCGATCTGTTGATCGTGAATACCTGTACCGTAACGGCATCGGCCGACAGCCGGGCGCGGCAGGCGATTCGCTCGTTCCATCGGCGCAATCCGTCGGCGGGAATTGTGGTGACGGGATGCTACGCGCAGCGCGCGCCCGAAGAGCTGGCCGGTATCGAGGGCGTGCGCTGGGTAATTGGCAACGCGCATCAGGCGGAAATTCCCCAAATTATCGCGCCAGGCGCAAACGCGGCGGCGAGCGAGGGATTCGTTCCACTCGAGCGGCTGGCAGGCGATTTTCCTTCGCTCGATTGCGGGCCCGCGAAGATTCTCACCGGGAATTTGCTCGAGAATGCAGGCGTGCTTGCGGGACCGGCCGAGGCGGGGGCCGGCGGTCACACGCGGCCGACGCTCAAGATTCAGGACGGCTGCAACCATCGCTGCGCCTATTGCGTGATTCCGCAGGTGCGCGGCGCAAGCCGCAGCCTCGCTCCCGCAAGCGTGATCGAGGAGATCCGGCGGTTGATTCGAGCGGGCGCGCGCGAGGTGGTGCTGAGCGGGATCGATCTGGGCAGTTACGGGCGGGACCTGCGGCCGCGAGCGAGCCTGAATGACCTTGTCGGGCGCGTCGTCAGCGAGACGCCGCTCGAACGGCTGCGGTTGAGTTCTCTCGAGCCGGCGCATCTGACGGCGGAGTTGTTGGATGGGATTGCCGCGAGCGGGCGCATCGCGCCGCATTTTCATGTTCCCTTGCAGTCGGGCGCGGACAGGATTCTGGCGGCTATGCACCGCTGGTATCGCGCCGCGCATTACGCCGAGCGAATCGAGCGGATCCGGGAGCGGATTCCCGATGCGGCGATTGGCTCCGATGTGATTGCCGGCTTTCCGGGAGAGAGCGAAGACGATCACCGAGCGACGATGAGCCTGGTCGAACGGCTGCCCTTCACTTATCTGCACGTTTTTTCGTTTTCGCCGCGCCCCGGGACCGAAGCGGCGCGCATGGTGGATTTAGTGGATGGCGAAACGATTCGCCGGCGAGCGCGGGAGCTGCGCGCGCTCGGCGCCCAGAAAGCGGCGGCGTTTCGCGCGAGCCAAACCGGCCGCGTTCTCCGCGCTCTCACCTTGCAAACCGTGCGGAACGGAATGAGAGACGCGCTGACGGGCAACTATTTGACGGTCGGCGTCGATGCAGGCTGGCCGGCGAATCAATGGCTCGATCTGCGCTTGCGCGGGACCGAAAATGGCGCGCTGGTGGGGGAACCTGTAGCTCTCACCGCTTAAGGATGTTCTTCCAGGAAGCTCTTGCTCCGAAAGCCGGTACCGAATTTTGCTGACGGGATGCGATCAAAAATCGGGAACGGCCGCCCTGTGCCCGTGGCTAGTTCGCCGGGCCAGGCGCGAGCGTGTAGATTATGTTGCCGATCCCCCATTCCTCGATGGGCTTACCGCCCAGCAGAGTGGGTGCATACCGCCAGCGGCGTATGATGCCGCGGCCCCTGACTGCCAGCTCCTTGCATGGCGCGTATATGAGAACGAAGTCCTCCGGTTTGCCTGAAGGGGGAATCAGAAAACCGTACATCACGTCTCCCTCGCAACCCTGGATCTTCGCCCCCACCGGATATACTCCGGAGGTGCACTTCAGGCAGCGACCTGGGACCAGTTTCCGTGGGTGTGCTTTCGAGGCGTTTGATCCTTTGGAGCCGGATTCGAGGGATGCCTCAGTCGTGCTCGTGCCGAGGGCGCAAGCCATTTGCGAGCCAGTCGCGCAGATTACCTTGCCCACAGATGCCAAAGAAGCCATCGGCTCGGGGTAATTCTTCGGCCATTGCCAAAACTGCGGGGGACTGGTGCGAAGATCGACCATGCCGGTTTCCATTTCACACGCGGCCCCGGCGCAGTGGCGAAGCGGGGCGTGGGGAGTTTCCGGCCACGACTGCCATTTCACCCCGTCGGACGAGTAGAGCACCAGCCCCTGCTGGGACTTTCCTTTGGCGCTCTTGTATCCGTAGAGATCGTACACGCCGCCTTGAGCAACCAGGCTGGTGAAACTCCACGTGGCCGGGAAGGCCGAAATTTTCCAGTGCTTGCCCGCGTCGGCCGTGGCGTAGAAGCGTGAGGGCACCGTCTTTCCATCACCCTTCACGATCCATCCCCAGTGCGCCCGGTCCGCGCAGGCGGCTTCGACAAACGAAGGATGGAAACGATTTTTCGCATTGGAACGAACCGTGACATTGAGCCCGGACCACTTTGCGTGCTGACCGGCCGGCCTAAACTCCAGAATGCCCGGCGCCGCGGCGATGACGGCGCCGCCGCAGAGCGCAGTTTGCATCGGCGTCGCCAGAGGGGCGAGCCAATGTTTCCAGTGTTGCCCGCCGTCGTCGCTGCTCAAGATATAGCCGCCCGTGGCCGATGCGAAGATTTGGCTGCCTTGAAAGGTGAGACTGAAGAAGATACGGCCGTTCTTGTGAAGGTGGAGCACTTGCCAGGTTTTGCCGCCGTCGCTCGATTCCGCGACTCCCTCGTCCCAGCCGCACGCCCATAGATTCCCGTTGTTAGCGCCGACCCAAAGCGCCTGAAACGGCAGCGGAATAGTCGTCCAGATCCTGGGAGAAAGAGTGACCGAGACAGTTTTGATCGGCGGCTTCGATACCGGGTTGGCATTTGGAGCGAGCGCGCACAGAGCGGCGAGGATGAGTAATGCTTGCGAGGTAGGGCGCCGGATCATTTGGGACCCCTTAGTCGATCTAGCAACAAGCCAGGAACACGGGCCGCATTGTATCGCGGAGAAGCCCTGTCTTTCAGCCGGAATCATGTACCTCGATATCTGAACGTTATGTCTGCGGCTGTGCAGTGCTCTGGCGCATGCGGCTTTCCGGCAACGCGGAATGGGGATGCAATGGCTTCTAATCGCCCTCAAAGACGACCTGGGCAAAGGCGAGGCCGGCGCCGTGCGTGAGCGAGAGCGCGATGTGGCGAACTCCCAGCCCTTCGGCCAATTCCTTCGACCGGCCGTGCATCTGGAGCGTGGGCCGGCCGCTCGGCAAATTCGCAACTTCCAAATCCACCCAGCGCACCCCGCGCCGCCAGCCCGTGCCGAGGGCTTTCATCGCCGCCTCCTTGGCGGCGAAACGAGCGGCATAGCGCTCGGCGGCATTCCGGTGTCTTTCGCAGTAGCGGATTTCGGCGGCAGTGAAGACGCGCTCGAGGAACGCGCGGCCGTGGCGAGCGATGGCCGCTTCCACTCGTTTCACTTCGGCAATATCGATGCCCATGCCGACGATCATCGGTTTCCTCCGGCGAGAACTCGCGCAAGGCGCGCGCCGAAATTATACCTATAATCGGTGCGGGCCTTGGGTGCTAGCGGGGCAGGTGAGATAAACAGGCACGCGGCAACCTGCCCTACGGACATTGCCGGCCTTGCCATCAAGGGCGGGCTCCCCGGGACACGAAGGCAGCCTATATGAGAGCAGGGCGGAAACATACTCGGCGAGAACAGACGCCACGTGCACCGAAACTGCCATCCGGTTGGGTGTTTTCGAGGCGCGGCGGCACGGTGATCCTTCAATCGCGAGCTCTCGCGCAGTTGCCCTGGCTGGTGCACGGCTTCAGCACGCGCGCGGGCGGAGTGAGCGAGCAGGACGAGAGGCGCATGCTGAATCTGGGCTTCGTCGATTGGGATGAGCGGGGCCGGGTGGAAAGAAATCGCCGGCTTTTCATCGGCGCGCTGGGGTCGGAGGAAATGGAGCCGGTGGCGCTGCGGCAATTTCATTCGTCCATGGTGCGTGTTCTCCGGCGCGGGCGCGGCGAGCTATGCCTTGAAAAGGGAAGCGCGGGGCGCGCGGGCGAACCCGGCTGGCGCGCGTGCCGGGGCGACGCGCTGGCAACGCAAGCGAGCAGGCTCCTTTTGACCGTGCAGACCGCCGATTGCGTGCCGATCCTGCTGGTTGATTCCCGAAAGCGCGCCGTGGCGGCCATCCATGCGGGCTGGCGCGGCACCGCTCGCCGCATCGCGGAAAAGGCGGTGGGCAACCTGCGCATGCATTTCGGAACGCGGCCGCAAGACATTTGGGCCGCCATCGGTCCGGCGATCGGTGGTTGTTGCTACGAAGTGGGGCCGGAGGTGGCGCACGAATTCGGCAGCCAGTTCGCGGGCGCCGGAGAGTGGTTCGAGGGGCCGTTCGAGGCGCTTTCGACCGGAGACGAGCCGACGCCGTTTCTCTGGCTGCAGACCGATCCGCCGGGCCACGACCGGCCCAAGCTCGTGCAGCTCGATCTGGCGTTAGCCAATCGCCGGCAACTGGAAAGCACGGGCGTAATGGCAGAGCGGATTTCCTCGTGCGGGCTGTGCACGTCGTGCCAAAACGACTGGTTCTTCAGCTACCGGCGCCAAGGGCAGCGAGCGGGCAGGATGATGGCGGCGATAGGGATCAGGCGAAAGGCCAGTGGGTAGCGCTTAGTGGCGTGCGGCCGGCTTCAGGGGCTGAAGCCCCGAACTGGCTTGGGCTTTTTGTCGGAGCTCCCGAGTTTGTCGGGATAAATTCCGTTCCGACCCCCGAAAGCGGGAGGGGTGGAGGCGGCTGCTACTGAGCGGCCAGGGATGGGGCGGAGGGAGCGGCAGAGCCGTCGATCAAGGCGAGTTGGCCGCAGGCGGCGAAAACGTCCCGGCCGCGGGAATAACGGACGAAGGCGTGGATGCCTCGATCGGCGAGAATGCGGCGGAACTCTTCGACGGCGGAGGGTTCGGGCTGGCGAAAGGGAAGTTCGCCCGGATTCCAGGGAATCAGATTCACTTTGGCGCGCAGGCCGCCGAGCAGGCGTGCGGCGCGGCGCGCGTCGAGGGCGCGATCGTTTAGCCCGCCCAGAAGCACGTATTCGAAGGTGAGCCGCTCCCAGGATCGAAGCGGATAGCGGCGGCAGGCGTCGAGCAGCGGCCCCAGAGGGTATTTGCGGTTCAGAGGCATCAGGCGCGAACGCTCGTCGTCGGTCGAGGCATTCAGGGAAACGGCGAGCTTCGGACGAACGAGCTCGCCGGCGAGGCGATCGATTCCGGGAACGATGCCGGAGGTCGAAAGCGTGACGTGGCGCGGAGACAGCCCCACGCCGTGCGGATCGAGCAGGATGCGCGTTGCGGCCAGTGTGGCGTCGTAATTGAGAAGCGGCTCGCCCTGGCCCATGAAAACGACGTTGGTGCGCAGAGCCAGGTCCGCGGCATGCTCGGCGAGCGCGAGAAATACCTGGCCGAGAATTTCGCCGGCGCTGAGGTTGCGAATCAGGCCCAGCGTGGCGGTGAGGCAGAATCGGCAATCGACGGCGCATCCGGCTTGCGTCGAAACGCAGATGGTTTGGCGTCCTGGCGACGGCATAAAGACGGTTTCGACTGTGGCGACGCCGTCCCCGGCGCCATCCCTGCCACCGTTTTCCGCTGAGCCGGCCAGGGCGAGCAGGTAGCGCACCGAGCCGTCCGAGGAGATGTAGCGGCCAGCGATGCGCGGCAGCGTTACGGCGGCTTCATTCGAGAGGTGACGGCGCAAAGGCGCGGGCAGGGCGGTCATGCGGTCGAAATCGAGTTGGCGCTCGGCGTAGAGCGAATGATAGAGCTGGGCGCCACGCCAGGCGGGCTCGCCCAGCCCGGCGGCTAGCGCGCGAAGTTCTTCAAGCGATTTTCCGAACAGTTCCATGGGCATGGCGGCGAACTCTACGGGCTAAAAACGTCCAACGAGGGATTCGATTGCCGGGCCGAATCAATTCGACCTTCCGGCCGGAACCGGTTTTGGGCGAAAGGGGCCGCATCGGGCCGATGATACCATGGAGCGGATTTCGATGCTGTGGAGGTACCTCGCATGTCATTGTAAATAAATTACATATGGAAAACGGTTCGCGCCGCTGCCATTGCGGACGCCCCTGTGCCACAATATGTCTGTATTGCCGCTCCTCCTTCCGGCGGACGGTTCCTCAAGAATCCGAATCAGGGTGCCATGACGAGCGAACAAGACGGGGTCTGTAAAACGGTTTTGCCGAACGGGCTGGTGGTGATCAGCGAGACGATGCCCCATTTCCGCTCCGTCTCGGTAGGCATCTGGGTGCGAACCGGATCGCGGCGCGAGCCGGAAGCGGTGAGCGGAATTTCCCATTTCATCGAGCACATGGTGTTCAAGGGAACCGAGCGGCGGTCTTGCGAAGAGATCGCGGGCACGATGGATTCGGTCGGAGGAATGCTGGACGCATTCACGACGAAGGAGATCGTCTGCTTCAGCGCGAAGGTGCTCGACGAGCATTTGCCGCTGGCCTTGGACGTGATTTCCGACATGGTTTTGCGGCCGCTCTTCGCGGAGCCGGAGCTCGAACGGGAAAAGCGGGTCGTGCTCGAAGAAATCAAAATGGACGAAGACAACCCGGAAACGTCGGTCAACGAACTGTTCCTGCAGGGGTTCTGGAAGGGGCACTCCTTGGGGCGGCCAATTCTGGGAACGCGAAAAACCGTCGAGGGATTCGAGCGCGAGAGGGTGCTGGACTGGTTCCGGCGAAGCTACGTCCCGAACCAGATCGTAATCGCGGCGGCGGGGCACGTGGAGCACGCGCGCCTGGTGGATTTGGTGGCGGCCGAGTTCGGCGCCGTGGGCAGCGGCACGAACGGGTACCGGGAGACGACGCCCGAACCGCACGCTCTCATCCAGGTGCGGCGCAAGCGGTCGCTCGAGCAGGCGCACGTGTTCGTCGGCGTGCCGGCGTTTTCCGCCGTCGACCCGCGGCGCTACCCGATGGCGCTGATGAACAGCATCCTCGGATCGGGCATGTCCTCGCGCCTGTTTCAGAATATTCGCGAGCGGCAAGGCCTGGCCTACGCGGTGATGAGCGAGACGATGTCCTACCGCGATGCGGGCCTGCTGTCGGTCTACGCCGGCACGGGCGGGGAAAAGGTGGAACGGCTGGTGCGCTCGGTGATCGACGAGTTCCGCAGGATGAAGCAGGAGCCGGTGAGCGCCGAGGAGCTTTCGCGGTCCAAGGCCCAGCTGAAGGGCGCCTTGACTCTCTCGCTCGAATCGACCGGGTCGCGGATGAGCAATCGCGCGCGCCAGGAGATCTATTTCGGAAACTTCCAGTCGCTCGATGAAATCTTCACCGAGATCGACCGGGTGTCGGGCGAGCAGGTGCAGCAGCTGGCGCAAGAGATCTTTTTGCCGGACCGGATCGCGCTCGCCGCGCTCGGCCCGCTCAACGGCTTCCGGCCCAATCGCGAGCTGCTGGCCTGCTGATCGGGCCGAAAACGGCGCCGCCCGCGCGCGAGAAGCTTCGGCCGTCTCCCCCCATCCGGCAATTCACCGCAAACGGGCGTTGACGGCGCCCCTGCGCTTTGCCATGATGCGAAACGAAAGTTGGCTGACGGGAGCGCGGAAATTTCGGTTCGCATCACGATACTGGCATCAGGCAGTACAGGCAATGTGGCCCTGCTGGAGACCAGCCGCACGCGTTTGCTGGTCGACGCCGGGATCTCCCGGCGGCAACTGCTGCGGCGGCTGAAGGATCTGGGAATTTCCCTCGATCCGCTCGACGCGATCCTGATTTCCCACGAACATAGCGATCATTGCGGCGGTTTGTCGGCCATCGCGGCGCATTGCGGCTGCCCCGTGTTCCTGACCGAACCGACCCATCGGGAAATCCGCCGGATTTCGTCGGAAGGGACGGGGAAGAACCTCGATCGGGTGGAGTACGTCGAGGCGGGCCGGGAGCTGACGATCGGGGATATCGAAGTGAACCCGTTCACGATTCCGCACGATGCGGCCGATCCGGTGGGCTACGCGTTTCGCGCGGGAGGGGTGAAGATCGCGGTGGTGACGGATTTGGGCTATCTCACCGAACTTGTGAAATTCCATTTGCGTGGAGCCGACTGCCTGGTTCTGGAGTCGAATCACGACCTGGAAATGCTGAAGGTCGGCCCGTACCCGTGGTCGGTGAAACAGAGGGTGATGAGCCGGACCGGGCACCTCTCGAATCACGTGGTCAGCGAATTCCTCGCCGACCCGGAGGCGTTCGACGGCCGGCCGCGCCACCTGGTGCTGGCGCACCTGTCGGAAAACAACAACACGCCGGAACTGGCGCAAATCTCGGCCGAAGAAGCGCTCGGCCGCCGGCCGCACGAGGCGAGGTTCCAAGGCGAATTGCAGGTCGCCTCGCAGCGCGTGCCGCTGGGCCCGTTCGTCCTCTAAGCCTCTCGCGCGTTGTGCTACCGGAAAGAGGTTTTCGTGCTGCCCTTGCCCGTTCCTGGATGCTAAGATAATAATTCGTAGGCAAATTGGGCCTGTAGCTCAGGTGGCTAGAGCGCACCCCTGATAAGGGTGAGGTCGACTGTTCGAGTCAGTCCAGGCCCACCAACCTTTCCAGTCACTTGCAGATTGGCCGCAGCTCCCGCAGGCGATCTTTACCCAGCGCAGCCCTCATCCCGCGACCGCCGCGCGCGTGGCCGGGACGCCGATCTCCGGGCCGGTTCTCTTCAGGAACAGGGCGAGGAAGAAGACGAGCACCGAACCGCCCGCGGACATCCACAGGGTAACGCCGAGGCCGTATCTCACCGCCAAGGCGCCGGCCAGCGTTGGAGAAAGGGTCGCGCCCAAGATTTCACCCACCAGCACAGCCAGTCCGATGGCCGTAGCGGCCAGTTCGTGGGGAACGCTCTCGGTCGGTATGAGGACCAAAACCAGCGCCATGATCGCCAGGTGTCCATTGGTCAGGAAAAGGATCGCCGCCAGCAGCCAGAGATGGCTGTAGAGCGAAGGGATCATGAGGACGATCGGAACGACGGTGGATAGGGCCGCCAGGATCAGCAGCGTTTCCTTGCGGCCGATGCGGTCGGAGAGCGCGGGAAAGATAAAGCCCAGGACGAAGCTGCCAAGGCCCGTGGCTCCCAGCAGGAAACCGGCCGTGGTCGCCGGCTGATGCGCGACTTTGGTGATGTAGACGGGTGCGAACACGTTTTGCAGAAAGAGCCAGCCCAATGTTCCCGCCGCCGCAAAGCACGCGAGCCACATGTTGCGGTAACGAAGGATCTGAAAATAGTCCGCCAGCTTCACATGGCCGTGCCCGCCGCCGCCCTGCTCGGCGTGGCGTTCCGGCTCCTTCACGAATTTCCAGATCACAAAACCCATGATGATGCCGGGCACGCCGGAGGCGAAAAACGCCCATCGCCAGCTGTAGTGGGCGGCAATCTGCGTCGCCAGGACGGGAGAAACGGCCAGACCGACCAGCGCGGCCGCGCTGATGACGAAGCCGACGTTTCGGCCTCGCCGCGTGGGATGGGAGGACTCCTCGATGAGCGCGCTCATGACCGAGAAGAACCCCCCGCCGGCGATCCCCATGATCGCCCGGATCGCCAGAAGCTGGTCGAAATTTTGCGCCAGTCCCGACGCCCAGGAGAAAATCGAGAAAATAAATATCGCCGGGATCAGCAGGGTCCGGCGTCCAAGCCGGTCCGAGAGGGCGGCCAATAGAAGGCTCGATATCGCCCAGGTAATCGAAAGCGCCGAAGCCAGCATGCCGATCTGGGTGCTGGTGAGGTGAAACTGGGGAGCGAAGTACGGCGCCAGGTAGAGCCCGGCCGTCCGATCCAGGGAGACTGAGCCCCAGGCGACGAAAAAGAGCGAAACTAGAATATTTTCATAGCGCTTGGCGGCTTCCAATGGGATCCTCCTGCCGCCGCAGCCTAACAGAGAATCCCGGCCAGGCGAAAAAATATCTTTGGGCCGGCGCGCATCGCAGCGATGTTGCTTGCGGTTGTCCACGAGCCATGGCCGGAAAAACGAGGCTTGCCGAGCCGCCAATGGACGCAAGCTTCTTGCCAGGAGCTTCCGAGGCCGGTAAAAATAGATTCCGCGCCAAGCATCTTATCCAGTCGTATGATGAGTTTTCCGCGCCGGGGCGTTCCGCCTCCGCTGCGGCCAAGGAGCCCACGACCCATGACGACACCCGGTATTTCCCGCCCCGCTTCCCTGATGAATCGCCCTCTGGCCGAAGTCGATCCCGAGGTCGCGCAAGCGATCCAGGATGAGGTGCGGCGCGAGGACCAGGGGCTCGAGCTGATCGCGTCGGAGAACTTCGTTTCCGAAGCGGTGCTCGAGGCGCTGGGTTCGGTGCTAACCAACAAATACGCCGAAGGCTATCCCGGCAAACGCTATTACGGCGGTTGCGAAAATGTCGACCGCATCGAGCAGTTGGCGATCGACCGCGCCAAGCGGCTTTTCGGCGCCGAGCACGCTAACGTCCAGCCGCATGCCGGCGCCCAGGCCAATACCGCCGTCTACATGGCCTCGCTCCAGCCCGGCGACACCGTTCTCGGCATGAACCTGGCCCACGGCGGCCACCTGACCCACGGTCATCCGCTGAATTTCTCGGGCAAGTTCTACAAATTCGTGCCCTACGGCGTGACTCAGGAGACGGAAACCATCGATTACGACGCGGTCGAGCAACTCGCGCGCGAGCACAAGCCTAAAATGATCGTTGCCGGCGCCAGCGCTTACCCGCGCACGCTCGATTTCGCCCGGTTCGCCGGGATCGCCAAGTCCGTGGGCGCCCTGCTGTTCGTCGACATGGCGCACATCGCCGGCCTGGTGGCCACCGGCCTGCATCCGAGCCCGGTGCCGCACGCCGATTTCGTTTCCACCACCACGCACAAGACGCTGCGCGGGCCGCGCGGCGGAATGGTGCTGTGCCGGGAACAGTACGCGAAGGAACTCGACCGGGTCGTTTTTCCCGGCAATCAGGGCGGGCCGCTCGAGCACGTGATCGCGGCCAAGGCCGTCTGTTTCGAGGAAGCGCTCTCGCCCGAATTTGCCGCCTACCAGAAGCAGGTACTGCGGAATGCGAGCGCGCTGGCCGCGGCAATCGAGCGGCGCGGCTTTCGCATCGTGAGCGGCGGGACGGATACGCACCTGTTCCTGGTGGATCTGGTGAAGCGAAACGTTACGGGCCTCGACGCGCAACGGGCGCTCGAACGCGCCGGGATCACGGTCAACCGCAACGCGATTCCCTTCGATCCGAATCCGCCGTTCAAGGCCGGCGGGATTCGCGTCGGCTCGCCCGCGCTGACGACGCGCGGCATGCGCGAGTCGGAAATGGAGTTGATCGCCGGGTGGATGGCCGACGTGCTCGAACACCTGGGTGATTCGGCAATCGAGGAGCGCGTTCGGGGACAGGTGCGGGAGCTGACGGCGCGGTTTCCGTTGTACGCTGCGAGACAAACGCGGTAAATATCGTGCACGCGTCATCCGGGCGTGACCAGTTACAGGCCGGAGCTGTGTCGAGGCGGTCTTCAGGGGCTGAGGCACCCGAAAGCGCGGACCTCAATATCGGAGCTGAGGCTCCGACCCCCGAATACTCGCGCCACCTGCGGCCGGTGCATGGAATCGATCAGGCCGCGGCATTAAGAGGTTGCTGGTTAGGAACTGGAGCCTTTGAGCGCCCGGCAGCGTTGCGTTGGCCGGGTATGATCGTTCATTGCGGCGGGAGACATCCCAGGCCGGAGATAACCAGGGCCTATGTGGAAAAAATGTAAGGACGGATGCTGCACCATGGAGTACACGGCCGGCGAGTACGGAAGCCAAACCTGCGAGAAAAACAAAGACGGCCATATCAAGTCTTCTTCCCGAGACCTTGCCCTGGCATGGGAGCACAGCCGGTGTCCCACCTGCGGGCACCCCCTTGTGGATCAACCGCGTAAGTCCCCAAAGTAGCAGCCATGAAGGCGTCCGTCATTTTGGGTAGGAGGAAAATCCACCGTGCGATTTCTCAGAACAGCGGCGGTTGTCCTTGCCTTGGTGTTTACGCTGGCCACATCGGCGACACCAGCGTTTGGCCAGCAGAAGCAGACTTCCGAATCGTTTTGGGCGACCGGCAACACTTTCCTCAGCTGGTGCGATGAGGACGGCGCCAACCTCGCGCAGTTGTCCAGCACGGATAAGCAGACGTGGATCACCCTGTGCAACGTCTGGGTTTCGGGCGTCAGCCTTGGTAGCCAGGTAGTGCAGCAGCTCCGACCAGAACCGACTGTTTCACGTGAGGTCCAGGAACTCAACGACGAAGAGCTGAAGCGGCTCAAGAAGCTTGGTCTTCGCCCAGGTTCTATTCTTAGGTACCCCCGTGGGAACCTGTGCATCCCATCCAGCGCACCCACCAATCAGTTGCGATTGGTAGTGGTGCGCTGGATGAAGACTAACCCTGCGCAATTGGGTTGGGATGCGGCAACGCTCACATACGCCGCACTGGCTGATACTTATGCTTGCCCTGCGAAAAAAGGAGGATAAGCCGTGAGTTTCGAACTCTTTATTTGGAATTTACCTGACGAAGCGTGGCGAAACACAGGGCGAAGGTTCAAGACGCGTGAATTGGCTGAGGCCGCCGGCAAAGCTTTAGGCGCGGCGGGACTGATCATGGTGTACTCGCCCGATTCCGAGGTTCGGGAGTCATCGAAAGAGCCCAACGAATGACCGATCTCTTCAGGCAGCCGTCTGGTTTTTGGGCAAGCGGAGGTTTTTAGGGAAAGCGCCGGACCCGTCACTCCTCGAGAACAGATACTTCGGTGGCGACGCCGTCGCGGATGCGGAAAGCACGGACGGGGCAGGGATTCTCGGGGAGCGGCGAAACGATGAAATAGGCGGCGCCGGGATAGTAAGCGCGCTCGATATCGGCCGGCGAGGGGGAATTGTCGGTCGCGGGGTGGGAATGGTAGATGCCCAGGTGTTCGAGGCCGCTCGCGCGCATCTTGCGGAACAGCCCGAACAGCTCCTCGGGCGCGATCTCGTAGGCGGTGGTGCTGGCCAGCAGGTTTCGCGCGGGCAGAATCTCGGTGATGACGCCGCCTCTGCCGGCCAGGAAACCGCAGCATTCGATGGCCGGCTCGCGCCTGGCTTCCGCGACTAATCGGGCGACGATCCCTCGGCGAACGCGCAAGCTGGAGATCGCTGCGGGAAAGTGTACGCCTTCACCTTCCGCCCGCAACCGCTCGAAACGTTCGGCAACTTGTATCTTCCGTCGGAACTCACCGGGCCACGACGGACGGCCTTCGGTTAGCAGCGCCCGCAATTCGCACAACGATTTTGGAAATGTGGCCATCCAGGCTCCTCTCTTCGGCAATATTGGGAATGGCAAACGGAAAGCCTCGCGAAACCGGCGTCGCGGCTTCCGCCCGCTCTTCGGTTCTTCGAATTCCAACTGCCCTTTCCTTGACTCCGGACGCCTACACCTTGGAATGCGCCCGGCGCATGAAAGCGGGGACATCGAGATCTTCGGCCGGAGCCGTGGGCAGAGTAGCCAACGGATTGATCTGCGGCTCGGTGACCGGCTCGTGGATCTCCGGCGTGGTTTGCCACTGCTTGAGCAAATAGGATGGCCGCGGCTGGTGCTCGGCGACTTCGCGGAAGCCGGCGGCGATCACGGTGATCTTCACCTGCTCCTTGAGCGATTCGTCCATGACCGCCCCGAAGATGATGTTGGCGTTCTCGTGGGCGGCTTTCTGAATGATCGAGGCGGCTTCGTGGACTTCGTGAAGGGCCAGCGAGGTCGATCCGGTGATGTTGATCAGAATGCCCTGCGCTCCCTCGATCGAATTTTCCTCGAGCAACGGGCTGTTGATGGCTCGATTGGCGGCTTCGCTGGCGCGATTCGAGCCCGACGCGACGGCGGTGCCCATAACCCCGTAGCCCTGGCCTTTCATGATGGTCCTCACGTCGGCGAAGTCCCGGTTGATGATGCCGGGAACGGTGATGATGTCGCTGATGCCCTGGACGGCCTGGCGCAGGATATCGTCGGCGATGCGGAAGGCGTCGAAGAAGCTGGTGCCCCGCTCGACGCATTCCATCAGTCGCTCGTTCGGAATCACGATCACCGTGTCGACCGAGCCGACCAGTTCGGCCAGGGCCTGCTCGGCCTGCGCCATGCGGCGCCGGCCTTCGAAATTGAAGGGTTTGGTCACCACCGCCACGGTCAGCGCGCCCAGTTCGTTCGCCAGCCCGGCGACGACCGGCGCCGCGCCCGAACCGGTGCCGCCGCCCAGTCCCGCCGTGACGAAGACCATGTCGGCCCCGTCGAGGGCCTCGATGATCTTGTCGGTGTCCTCGAGAGCGCCCTTGCGGCCGATTTCCGGATTGGCGCCGGCGCCCAGTCCCTTGGTCAGTTTGCCGCCGAGCTGTAGCTTGAGCTCGGCTTGCGAGAGTTTGAGCGCCTGCAAATCGGTATTGGCGGCGATGAACTCGACGCCTTCGACCTTGGCGCGGATCATGCGGTTGACGGCGTTGCAGCCTCCGCCCCCGACGCCAATCACTTTGATGTGCGCGCCTTCTTCAGGCACGTCGTCAAACGTCATGCGAATCGGTATATCCTTGGCTTCTTTCCCTTTCATGGTTCCTCCGGGCACGTCCATGCGGATTCTTTCCTCCTGCGATTCATTGACCGGCCGAATCTCATCCTAAGAACAGACCCTTCAGCCGGGCCGAAAACGTCGGCTGCTCGCCGTGCGCCTGCTGCTGGCGGCCGCCGTAGAGCGCCAAGCCCACGATGGCGGCAAATTCCGGCGCCACCGCCTCTTCGGGAAGGCCGGCCAGCCCGCGAGGGCGGCCCAGCCGCGCCGGCATGGCCAGAATCTTTTCGGCCATCTCCTCGAGCCCTTGCAGCCGCCCGCCGCCGCCGACCAGCACCAACCCGGCTGGAATCGCCGCCAGCAACCCGGCCCGCTCGAGTTCCTTGCGGACCAGGCCGAGCAGTTCCTGGGCGCGGGCGTCGAGGATCTCGGCCACCTCGCGGGCCGGCACGCTGCGGGGCGGACGGTCGCCGACGCAGGGGATTTCGATCGAGCGCTCCTGATCGCCCCGTTCGGTTTCCGACCACACCTCCTCGCACTTGATGCGCTCGGCTTCGAGGATGGGCGTGCGAATGCCGACGGCAAGGTCGTTGGTGAAATGGTTGCCGCCGATGGCGATGGCGGCCGTGTGGCGCACGGCGCCGTTTGCATAGACGAGCAGTTCGGCGGTGCCGGCGCCGATATCGAGCAGGCAGGCGCCCAGTTCCCGCTCATCGGCCGAGAGCACGCATTCGGCCGCAGCCAGCGGTTCGAGCACCAGGTCGGAAACCATCAACCCCGCCCGGTTCACGGAGGCCACCATGTTCTGGGCCAGAACGGCCGGCGAGGTCACCAGATGCACATTCACGTCCAGTTGCCGGCCCACCATGCCGATCGGGTCGCGGATGCCGTTTTGCGCGTCGAGCCAGAAGCCCTGCGGCAAAACGTGCAGCACCTCCGATCCCTCGGGCAACCGCACCTGGCGGGCGGCATCGACGGCGCGGCGAACATCTTCGCGCGTGACGTCGCGCGGCCGGTTCCCCAGGCCGAGGCCGCCGCGGGAGTTGAATCCCGCGATGTAACCGCCGCCCACGCCGAGGATGGTCGATTCGACCGGCAATCCGGCCAGTCGCTCGGCCTCGTCGACGGCCTGGCGGATCGACGTCGCGGCCAGATCGAGACTCGAGACCTGTCCCTTGCGCAATCCCTTGGTTTCCGCCGTGCCGAGGGCGATGAAGCGGATGTCGCCTTCGACGGTGGCCTGCGCGATGATCACCGCCGTCTTCGCGCTGCCGACATCCAATGCCACGATGATGGGTTCCTTGCTCAATTGCGTGCACTCCCTTTGAAATGTTTCGTGGATACCGAATCGAGTCCTTCCCCAGCCGCCGTTTGCCGGGTCAACGCCGACAGCGGCGGCGTAGGCGCCATGGCCGCCGCAACCGCCGCGGTTGCCGGCGCCGCGCCGGCCGGGGCGCCGGCTGAAAAGGGCGTCTCCGGAGTGACCAGCGCCTCGCCGTCGTAGCGGAGGTCGACCGCTTCCACGTTTCCCGCTCTTGCCTGCCAGCTTGCGAAATTTCTCAGGAACAACCGGAGCCGGTAGGCAAAATCGGCGTGGCCGAAATGCACCACGACGGGGCCTTGCCCGGCCAGGATCGGCAGCCCGGCGAGGGTCGCTTGAACGTCGTTGGCGTTCGATAGGTTCGCCTCGCTCACTTTGGCGTCCGCACCGGGCAGCACGGTCGCGATCTGCTTCAGGAATTCGGAAAACATCTCGAGCCGGCCCACCCGTTCGGCGGCCGGCGTTCCCGCGTCAATTCCACTGACGACCGGGAGGTTGAAATGGGCGCCTGCGGGCCGGTCGAGAATCACGCCATCGGCGTCGATCACTTTCATTCCCGACCGCGTACTCAGGAAGGCGATGGGTGTGCGCTCGACGATCGAAACGTAGAGCCGGTTCGGCAGAACCCGCTCGACGACCGCCGTGCGGACCCAGGGGATCTGCTCGATGGCAGTCAGACGCTGGTTGAGCGGAACGCGAAGAATGCTGCGGCCGATATCGGCCGCAAAGATGCTCGTCAGCTCGCCGCGAGGAACGTACTGGGCGCCGGCGATTTCGATCTGGGCGCGATGGAGCCGCATCGCCGGCGAAAAAAGCAAAAAGTACGCGGCGCCGCCGGCTGCCGCGAATATCGCGCAGGAGATCAGCAAGGCCAGAGCGCCGCGCCGAATCGCCGGACCGGCATGCCGCACGCGTCGGCGCGTCGCGCTCGCCGGTTTCTGCTTGCGCAAGTAGCGGGGCGAGACGTCGTCGACCGCCGTGCGTTCCAGAATTTCCTCAGGCACCATCGCTCAGTTCACCCACATGACGATTTCTTCCTGCAACTCGATCCGGAAAGCCATCCAAACCCGGTTGCGCACTTCTTCCATCAGGCGGTACATGTCGGCGCAGCTGGCGCGGCTGCGGTTGACGAAAAAGTTCGCGTGCCGCTCGCTGACCGTCGCGCCGCCCACGTGAAATCCCTTGAGCCCCAGGCCGTCGATCAGGCTCCCGGCCGAGCTGCCGGGAGGATTCTTGAAAATGCATCCGGCGCTCCGCTCGGTGAGCGGCTGGCTCGAGCGGCGTTTGAAATTGCAGACGTGGATGCGGTCGACGATTTCGCGATAGGGGCGTTCGGGCAATTGGAGCCGGGCGCCGAGCAGAATGTCGCAGGAACTGAAGGCGGCGTGCCGGTACTCGAATCGCACCCTGGCGGGCGCGAGCGTTTCGATCCGGCCGAACAGTGCCCGGTAGACCACGACTTCGCGCACCAGACTGCCGATTTCCGTGCCGTAGGCGCCGGCATTCATGCGCAGCGCCCCGCCGACCGTGCCCGGTATGCCCACCAGGCTCTCCATGCCGCCCAGGTTCGCCTTGGCGCAGGTGGTGACGGCACGGCCCAGATCCTCGGCCGCGTCCACCCAAACGCTTTGCCCGTCGATCTGCACCGAGCGGTCGGTTCGCGCCAGGCGCAGAGCGATCCAGGGCAGTTCCCCGTCGGCGATCAAGAGGTTCGTGCCCCCGCCGAGAAAGCGATGGCGGATGCCGCGGGTGCGCAGCAGTCGCAGCAGCTCCGGCAGGTGGCGGCGTTCCCGCACGATGATCTGGTCGGTGGTGCCGCCGATGCCCAGCGAGGTGGAGGCGGCCAGCGGCTCGCCGATACGGTGCTCGATTTCGAACTCGCGAAACGCCGCGAGCAGTTCCGGATTAGTGATGCGCATGAGTGGTGTCCTTTTTTGCCAGTTTTTCCGCTACACGATCGAGTAATTGGCCCACGCTGCCGGCTCCAATCGCCAGAATGGCGTCGCCGGCGCGCGCTTCGGCGGCCAGCGCGTCGGCTGCTTCCATGGCCGTGGCGCAGAATCCGGCGTGGCGATGGCCGGCGGCGGAAACCGCCGCGGCCAGCTCCCTGCCGCTCACGCCTTCGATAGCCGGCTCGCCCGCCGGATAGATTTCCAGCAGGATCAGCCGGTCGGCCTGGTCGAAGGCGCGCGTGAAATCGCTCCACAAAAGCTTCGTGCGCGAAAAGCGGTGAGGCTGGAAGCAGACCAGCAGCCGCTGGAAGCCGCAACCGCGCGCGGCATCGAGCGTCGCTCGCACCTCGCTCGGGTGGTGGCCGTAATCATCGATCAGTGTGACGCCGGCCGGCGTTCCCTTGACCTCGAACCGTCGCGCCACCCCCTGGAAATGTTCCAGGCCGTTCCGGATCAGCTCGATCGGGACGTTCAGATACAGCCCGACGGCAACGGCGGCGGCGGCGTTGCGCACGTTATGAATTCCCGGCGGAGCCGGCAGACGGAACCGGCCCAGGCGCTCGCCCCGGTAGGTGAGGTGGAATTCGCTTCCCAGGCCGCGCAGCTCGACGTCCTCGATGACCAGGTCCGCCTGCGGCGAAGTGCCGTAGGTGATGACCGGGCGCTTGACGAGCGGCAGGATGGTACGGACGTTCTCGTCGTCGAGAGCGAGGATTCCCACGCCATAGAACGGCACGCGGTTGACGAATTCGGCGAAAGTCTCCTGGATTGCCTCGAGCGAACCGTAATAGTCCAGGTGTTCGCGGTCGATCGAGGTGACGACGGTGATGACCGGCGAAAGCCCGAGCAAGGAGCCGTCGCTTTCGTCGGCTTCGACCACCATGTAGGGCCCTTGCCCCACGCGGGCATTGGCGCTCGCGTGCTTCACGCGCCCGCCGACGACGAAGGTCGGATCCATCCCGGCCTCCGCGAGCACCGCCGCGACGAGCGAAGTCGTGGTCGTTTTCCCGTGCGCGCCGCCCACGGCAATTCCGTGTTTGAGCCGCATCAACTCGGCCAGCATTTCGGCCCGCGGGATCACCGGAATTTTCAGCCGGTGCGCCTCGGCCACCTCGGCATTCTCGGGTCGGATCGCCGACGAGACGACCACCACGTTCGCGCCTTCGACGTTCCCGGCCCGGTGCCCGAAGAAAATTTTCGCCCCGAGCTGCTCGAGACGCCCGGTCACCGCCGTCGCTTTGAGGTCCGAACCGGTGACGGTGAAGCCCAGCGTCAGCAGCACTTCCGCGATGCCGCTCATGCCCGTCCCGCCGATTCCCACCATATGAACCCGCTGAAAGTTTCTGAAAATCGCGTTCACGGCCGGGCCCCCCCGATCAAATCGACGATCAGATCGACGATCTCCCCGGTGGCCCGTGGCCGGCCGAGCTGCCGCGCCTGGCGGGCCATTTGGCCAAGCGCCGCCGGGTTGCCGATGAGTTCCAGAATTTCGCCGGCCAGGCGCTCGCCGGTCAGTTCGTTTTCCGCGATCACCATCCCGGCGCCGGAGCGTTCCATCGCCCGGGCGTTGCTCATCTGATGGGAGTCGGTGGCCGCCCCAAACGGAATGAAAAGAGCGGCGCGGCCCGCGGCGCAAATCTCCGCGACCGTAATGGCTCCCGAGCGGCAGACGATCAGGTCGGCCGCGGCGAAGCGGGCGGGCATGTCGTCCAGGAATGGCCGCACTTCCGCCTCGATTCCATGCCGCTCGTATGCCAGTCGAACCTCCGCCAGATCTGCTTCCCCGGTCTGGTGCACCACCTGGAACTCTGTCTTGCGCGCGGCAAGCCGGTCGAGCGCTCGGGTCATGGCGCGGTTGATTGCACGCGAGCCCTGGCTGCCTCCGGTTACGAGCACGCGAAACGGAGGCTGGCAGGGGCTTTCGGGCGCCTGGAAGAACTGCTCGCGCACCGGGCAGCCGGTAACGACGGCTTTCGCCGCCCAGCGTGCCGCCGTCTCCTCGTGCGCCACCGCCACGCGCCGCGCCAGCTTGGCCAGCACGCGATTGGTGAATCCGGGCTGCACGTTCGGTTCGAACACCACCGAGGGAACTCCGGAAAGAGCGGCGGCGAGGATCATCGGACCCGAGGCATAACCCCCCATGCCCAGCGCCGCGCTGAAGCGATGCCGGCGCAGAATCCTGAAGGCGTCCCACATCCCGAGCGGCAAAATCGCCAAATTCCGCGCCAATCGCGCGCCGCCGATGCCCTTGAGCCCGCCCACGCGAAGCGTCTCGACCGGCAGGCCGGCGGCAGGCGCCATTTTCGCTTCGAGTCCTCGTCCCGTTCCCACGATCACCACTTCTCTCCCGTCCCCTCTCTTGAGCCACTCCCGCGCCACCGCGATGGCGGGGAAGACGTGGCCGCCGGTGCCGCCGCCAGCAACGAGCAGCTTCACCGTGGGTTCGCCTGCTGGCTGATGTTCAAGAGCACCCCGGTGCCAAGCAGCATCACCAGCAGGCTGGACCCTCCGTAGCTGACAAATGGCAGCGGAATCCCCTTGGTCGGCACCAAACCCAGCACCACGCTCAGGTTGATTAGCGCCTGGCCCGCGACCATCGCCGTAATTCCGAGCGCCGCAAACTTCCCGAAACTGTCGGGTGAGTTCCACACCACGCGAATGCCCCGCCAGGCGTACACTCCGAGCAGCAACAGCACCACCAGCGCTCCGATCAGACCCAACTCCTCGGTAATCACCGCAAAAATGAAATCGGTGTGCGCCTCGGGCAGAAAAAACAGCTTCTGCCGGCCCTCCATCAGTCCCTCGCCGAAAACGCCGCCCGAACCGACCGCGATCAGCGACTGCAAGAGTTGGAAGCTGTGCCCTTGCGGGTCGCTCGAGGGATGCAGGAAGGCCATCAGGCGCTCGTATCGGTAGGGAGCGCTGACAATCATCAGCCAGAGGGCCGGAATTCCCGCTACCACGGCCGCCAGAACGTATCGCCAGGAGAGCCCTGCCGCGAAAAACATCACCAGCGCGATCAGGAACAGTTCGGCCGAGGTCCCCATGTCCGGTTCCAGCAGAACGAGTCCGGCAATCAGCAACACCGGCAGGAACCCCGGCATCACCGTCTTGAGCGGATCGTTCACCCCGAGGCCCTCCCGGCTGATGCGCAGATCGAGAAACCACGCGAGATAGAAAATCACCGCCAGTTTCGCGAATTCGGCCGGCTGAAAGCCGAGCGGCCCCAGGCGAATCCAGCGATGCGTGGAATGCGATTTGTCGAGAGCGAAGACCGCAACCAGCAGCACCAGCGTGAACGCCATCCCCGAGTAGGCAACCACCGGACTCCGCAGGATCCGGTAATCGATCCGCGCCAGCGCCAGCATCAGCACCAGGCCCATGCCCAGCCAGATCATTTGCCGGAATAGAAACGTGTATGGGCTGCCGTATAGCGCTCGCGACGTGACGGCCGAGGCGCTGAAAATCATCACCGTCCCGATCAAACACAATACGATCGTCGCCCCAAACAGCCAGCGATCCGGCTCGGCGTTTCTCGGCATCTTTACCCCTTACCCTCCGGCCGCCACGCGGCTTTCGATTCGGCGCACCAGACCCTTGAATGTCCGGCCCCGATCCTCGTAATCCCGGAACTGATCGAAACTGGCGCAGGCGGGAGCCAGTAGCACGGTGTCGCCTGGCCGCGCGCGCTCGAAGGCCCGATCGACCGCCTGGTCGAGCGTTCTGGCGTTTTCGACCGGGACGGCACCGCCCAGTTGCACGGCAATTTGTGCCGCCGCGGCCCCGATCAGCAGAACCAGGCGGGCCCGCTCGGCCAGCGGCGCCGACAGCGCGGTGAAATCGCTTCCCTTGTCCTTGCCGCCCAATATGACCAGCAGGTTTGCCGGGAAGGCCGCAATCGATTTCAGCGCGGCGTCTACGTTGGTGGCCTTGGAATCGTTGTAGTAGGAAACGCCGGCGATTTCCGCGACGAATTCCAGCCGGTGCTCGACCCCGGGAAAGCCGCGCACGGCCTCGCGAATCGCCCCCGGCGCCGCCCCGGCCAGCATGGCGACGCACGCGGCGGCGAGAACGTTTTCGACGTTGTGCTCGCCGCGCAGCCCGATGTCCGACCGTTCTAGCAACCCCACCGATTGCCCGGCCGAGCGGAAAACGAGCCGGCCGCCTTCGAGGCAGGTGCCCGCGTCCACCGTCTTTTGCCGGCTGAACAGGAACGGCCGCGGCCCTTCCGGCATCAGGCGCGCGGCTACGGGATCGTCGGCGTTCACCACGGCGGCGTCTTCGGGCTGCTGATTCTGAAAAATGCGGCTCTTCGCCAAGGCGTAGGCGTGCATCGACGCGTGCCGGTCCAGATGATCGGGCGTCACGTTGAGCAGCACGGCCACGGCGGGGCGGAAGCCGCTAGCGCCCTCGGGCTCGGCGATGGCCTGGAGCTGGAAACTCGAGACTTCGGCCACCGTAATGGTGTCCTCGGCCGATTGTTCGACCAGCGAGATCAGCGGCGTGCCGACGTTGCCGCCGATCAGCACCTTCCGGCCCGCCTCGCGCAAAATGTGTCCGGCCAGCAGCGTCGTGGTCGTCTTTCCGTTCGAGCCGGTGATCGCCACCAGGCGCCCGCGCAGGAAACGGGACGCCAGTTCGATCTCGCTCCAGATGGGAATGCCGCGATCGCGCGCCGCCGCGAGCGGCTCGATTTCGAGCGGCACGCCCGGGCTCGGAACGATGAGGTCCTGTTCGAGGAACGTCGCCAGACGGTGCCCGCCCAGTTCAAGGGCCATGCCGGCTTCTCGAAGGCGCCGGGCCGCCGGGCCGACGGCATTTTCCTCGCGCCGCTCGCTGGCGGTCACGCGGGCGCCTCGCCCGTGGCAGAAGAGGGCCGTTGCCAGCCCGGTTCGTTCCAGGCCGACCACCAAGACGCGTTTGTTTTGCAATTCCACCCGAGCCCTTACCTCAACTTCAGCGTCGTCAGGCTGAACAACGCAAAGATCAGCGCCATGATCCAGAAGCGCACGATGATTTTCGATTCGCTCCAGCCGAGCAGCTCGAAATGGTGATGCAGCGGCGCCATGCGGAACATTCGCCGACCGGTCAGCTTGAAGCTGGCCACCTGCAAAATCACCGAGCCCGCTTCCACGACGAAGATCCCGCCTATCGAAAGCAGCAAAATCTCCTGCATGATCAAAACGGAAATCACGCCGATCGCTCCGCCGAGCGCGAGCGAGCCCACGTCGCCCATGAACATCTCGGCCGGGTGCGCGTTGTACCAGAGGAACCCGAGCGCCGCGCCCACCACCGATCCGCAGTAGATCGTCAGTTCGCCGACCAGAGGCAGGCTCTGAATATCCAGGTAATCGGCGATCCGGGAGTGGCTGGTGACGTAGGTCAGCGCCGTCAGCGCCCCGACCGCGATCACCACGCATCCGATCGCCAGTCCGTCCAGGCCGTCGGTCAGGTTGACCGCGTTCGACGACCCCACCACCACCAGGGCCACGAAGATCACGAACGGCACGTAGGCCAAAAGCGCCAGGTGCGGGTGGTTCAAAAGCCCGCCAATCACCAGATCGGGGCGGATTCGTTTGAAGAAGGGCACGATCAACTCGGTCGAATACTCCCCTTTGGCCTTCAGAACGATCAGCGCGAGCGCCACACCCGCGGCCGTCGCCGTCTGTAACGTGAGTTTCGTCCATCCGCGCAGGCCCAAATTGCGTTTGCGGACCACCTTCAGGTAGTCGTCGGCGAAGCCGATGGCCGCGAAGCAGAGCGTCGCCGCCATGGCGATCAGCACGTAGGGATTGCTCAGGTCCACCCAGAGCAAGGTCGGAACGATGATCGCCGTGATGATCAGCAAACCGCCCATGGTCGGCGTGCCGGCCTTCGCCTGATGGTGCTGCGGTCCCTCTTCGCGGATGTATTGGCCGATCTGCATGGCGCGGAGCCGGCGAATCATCCAGGGGCCGAGCACGAACGAGAGAAACAGCGCGGTGAGGCTGGCAAAGGCCGTGCGAACGGTGATGTAGCGAAAAACGTTCAGCGGACTCCAGTACCGGTGCAGGACGTGGTAGAGCAGGTAGTAGAGCATCGTGCCGCCGCTACCTCCTGCCCGCCGCTTCCGGCTCAACCAGCGCATAGCTTTCGCTCAGCGCACCGGCAATGCGTTCCATCCGCACCCCTCGCGATCCCTTCAGCACCACCAGATCTCCCTCGCGGAGGATTTTTCCCAGAAACCGGCCGGCTTCGTCCGCATCGGCGAAAAATTTCGCGTGCTCGGCGGGGTGGCCCGCCTCGATCGAGCCATTCACGATCTCGGCGGCTTCGCCTTGAACGCCCAGGATCCAATCCACCCGCCCGGCGGCCCACCGGCCCGCTTCCCGATGCAAGGAGGAAGCTGCCGGCCCCAGTTCCAGCATCTCCCCGGCAACGAGGATGCGCCGCTCGAAGCCGCCGGCCCCGGCCAGCCAGTCGATCACGGCGGCCAGCGCGGAGGGATTCGAGTTGTAGCAGTCGTCGAGAACGGTGAATCCCTTGCGGAAATGCAGGACCTGGCCGCGATGGGCAGCCGGGGTGAGCCGGGCGAGCACCGGCCGCGCCTGTTCGGGACCGATTCCCCACAGGCTCGCCGCCGCCAGCGCCGCCAGGGCATTCATGACGTTGTGCACGCCGACCAGCGGCAGGGTTAGCCGCGCGCGGCCGCCCTTCCACACGCATTCGAACGCGCTCCCGTCGATCCCGCGATCGTCGATCGATTGGGCCCGGAAGTCGGCGGGCTGCTCCCGCCCGAAGGTGACCACCTTCCCCCGGCATGCATTGGCAAACCGCGCGACGCGCGGGTCGTCGGCGTTCAGCACGGCCACAGGCTCGGCTCCGGCCAGGTTCTCGATCAGCTCGCGTTTGGCGAGCGCGATCTGGTCGACCGAGGAGAAGAATTCCAGGTGAGCGGGGGAGACGTTGGTCACCACGCCAATTTCCGGTTCGGCGATTTTCGCCAGCCGCGCCAGTTCTCCCTGGCGCGACATGCCCAGCTCGACAACCGCCGCATGGTGGGTTTCCTCGATCCGGCACAGCGTCAGCGGCAGCCCGTAGGCGTTGTTCAGATTTCCCATCGAACGCAGCACCGGCATTCGAGACCCCAAAAGCGCCGCCAAAATCTCCTTCGTTGTCGTTTTGCCGCTCGATCCGGTAACGGCGGCCATGCGCCGGTTTCCGAGAGCTGCCCAGGCGCGGCGCACCGCCTGTCCGAGACGGCTCAGCGCCTCCGGCGTGCTTTCGACGGCCAGAAGCCGGTTGCGCACGTCGGCCGGGAACTGCCCGAGCTGGCTTCGCTCGACCACCGCCGCCGGCGCGCCGGCGTCCAGCGCCGCGGCAACGAACCGGTGCCCGTCGTATCGCGGCCCGCGAATGGCGAAAAACAGCTCGCCCGGCGCGATCTTGCGGGAATCGATCGAAACGCCCACGAAGAGATCGGCCGCACGCAGCCCTGCCGGGAGATCTATCCCGAAAGTTTCCGCGACCTGTCCCAGTGACCAGTGCATCTTGCCCAGCCCGTTCTCCGGTTTTTCCAGATTCGCTTTCACTCGCTTGGCCCGCCCGGCGGCGTTGCGCGGCCCGAGTCGTAGCCAAGCGATCGCAAGACCTCGCGAGCGATCAGTCGATCGTCGAACGGGATCGTGCGATCGCCGAAGTCTTGATACGTTTCGTGGCCTTTGCCGGCCAGCAAAACGATGTCGCCCGGTCTGGCTTCAGTCAGTATGTTTTGGATCGCGCGAGCCCGGTCAAGCTCGACCCAGTAGCGCGCCCGGCTGCGTTCGAGCCCGGGCAGGATCTCCTCGATGATGGCCTGCGGGTCCTCGCCGCGCGGATTGTCACTCGTCACAACCACCAGGTCCGCGCCCCGGCCCGCGGCTTCGCCCATCAGCGGCCGTTTCGCGCGGTCGCGGTTGCCGCCGGCGCCGAAAAGCAGCAGCACCCGGCCGCCGGACTTCAATTCCCGGGCCGTTTCCACAAGCCGGCCCAATGCGTCGTCGGTGTGCGCGTAATCGACCGCCACCAGGAACGGCTGGCCCATCTCGACGCGCTCGAACCGGCCCGGAACGCTTTCAAGGCGGGCGATCCCTTGCGCGATCGCTTCGCTATCGATGCCCAGGGCAACCGCCGTCGCCGTTGCCGCCAGAATATTCGCCACTTGGATTTGTCCGGCCAGGCGCGACCGCAGCTCGATCGGGCCGCCCGGCGTGTTCGCGGTAAGCTCGACGCCACCGGCAGAGGTCTGGCAGCTTACGGCGAATACGTCGGCGCCGCTGGCCAGCCCGTAAGTCAGCGTCCGCGCGGCCAGTCCGGTCAGTTCGCGCCCCCGCGGGTCGTCGATGTTGACGATTCCGTTCGCGGGCGCCCCCGCGCCGGTGCCTTCGAACAGCAGTCGTTTGGCGGCGAAGTAGTTCTCCATCGTTCGGTGGAAATCCAGGTGGTCGCGGGTGAAATTGGTGAACACGGCGGCGGCGAATCGCAATCCCCACACGCGATTCATGGCCAGGCCATGCGAGCTGACTTCGATCACGGCTGAGCTTCCGCCTTCCTTTCGCAACTGGGCGAGCCGGCCGATCAGATCGAGCGATTCCGGCGTGGTACGGGGAGCCGGCTCCGCGCCGCCCGGCGTCCGGTAAAGAACCGTGCCGAATAGACCGGTTCGCCGGCCGGCCTCTCTCAGAATAGAGTCGATCAGGAAGGAAGTGGTTGTTTTGCCGTTGGTGCCGGTGACGCCGATGAGTTCGAGCGCGCGGGCCGGCTGCCCGTAGAAATTCGCCGCCCCGAGCGCCAGCGCCTTCCTCGCGTCGCGTACCTGGACCCAAGAGACGTTGCCGGATATATCGGCCGGGCGCATCTGCCCGCTGATTACTGCGACCGCCCCCCGCTTTGCCGCCTGACGGGCAAACCGGTTTCCATCGGTCTGGTGGCCGGGAAGCGCGAAAAAAACACAGCCGGGTCCGGCCCGCCGACTGTCGTATTCCAGCGAGGAGACGGCTGGTTCGTGCGGGTCGTTCGTGGCCGGGGTGCGCTGAACCACATCGAGCCCGTTCAGCAACTCACCGAGTGTCATGCTACTTGACACAAGTATAGTGTCCCCTTCACAAGCCTCCCAAATGACCCCGTTTTCAACGCTCACGGGCGTTCCCAGCCTTTGCCCGCGCGACTGCCGGCACCAGGTCCGGCCGCAACGCGAAGCGGACCAGAACTTCGGTTCCCGGGCGGACCAGAGTTCCCGCCTCGGGCGTTTGCCCGATGGCCAGCCCGTTCCCGCTGAGCCGGGGATTCAAGCCCAGATTCAGGCATCGCTCGGTGGCAGCACGCACCGTTTTCCCCACCAACGACGGCATGACGAACATGCCCGGCGGCGGCCCGGCGGCGGCAGCCGCGCCCGTTTCCGTCGAAGAGGTTGTTTCTGCCGCCACTTCGAATTCTTTCGAGCTGGCTCCGGCGGAATTCGGCGGCCTGTGCGCCGTCTTGCCCGCCGCCTTGCCCGCAGATTGCCCGGTCAGCGCGGCGCGCTCGAGGGGCGAAGGAATCGGCAGGTCGGGTGGCACGCCCAGGTAATTGAGCGCCTGTTGCAGGATGCGCCTGAATACGGGAGCCGATACCTGGCCGCCCTCGTACATCCCGTGATTCAGCGCCGGGTTGACCGAATCCAGCACGACCAGGATCACAACAGCCGGGTTGTTGACCGGGGCGAAGCCGATGAAAGAGGCCATGTAATCGGAATGCGAATAGCGGTGCGTAACCGGGTCCACCATTTGCGCCGTGCCGGTTTTGCCGCCGACCGAGTAACCGTCGACCTGGGCATAATGGCCGGTGCCTTGCAGCACGACCCCTTCCATCAAGCGCCGCATCGTCGCCGCCGTCGCCACGCTGATCGGGCGCGTGGGCGGCGGATCCGGCGGCACGATGACGCGCCCGTCGGCATCGATTTGGCGCACGATTCGGGGGTGGTTTAGCAGACCGCCGTTGGCGATCGCCGATACGGCGTCGATCAATTGGAGCGTTGTGACGCCCACGCTCTGTCCCATCGCCATCGAGCCGATCGCCGTTGCCGACCACATCCTCGGCGGCCGAAGCAATCCCGCGCTCTCCCACGGCAGCCGGATTCCCGTCTTGCTCCCGAATCCGTACGCCCGCATGTACCGGTAAAAACGGTTAGGACCCAGCTTCAATGCGACTTTGACCGCGCCGACGTCGCTCGAATGCATCAGAATTTGGGCGACCGTGAGCAGTCCGAACGGGTGCCAGTCGTGGATGATTCGTCCGTTCAAGTCGATCGCGCCCATCTGGCAGTTGAAGATTTCGTTGGGCGTGACCGCGCCTTCGTCAATGGCCGAGGAAAGGGTGATGGTCTTGAAGGTCGAGCCCGGCTCGTACACATCGCTGATCGCCCGGTTCTGCCGCGCCGCCGGAGAGGCGTCGCCGGGCTGATTGGGATCGAAGGTGGGCCAGTTGGCCATCGCCAGCACGGCGCCGGTGTTCGGGTTCATCACCAGAGCGGTCCCGCCCCGCGCGTGCGCGTCCCTGACCCCGCGGGCCAGCTCCTTTTCAACGATGTACTGAATGTTTTCATCGATCGTCAACTCGACCTTGGCTCCCGGTATCGCCGGGATTTCCGTCCGCTGGTAGTAATGGTGCAACCCGTCGGCGTACACGTGGATTTCTCCGGGACGGCCGCTGATCGCCTTGTCGAGCGTGTATTCGATTCCGGCCTGGCCGTGGCCGTCGATATCGACGAAGCCAAGCACCTGCGCCGCCAGTTGCCCCTTGGGATAAAAACGTTCCATTTCGCGCTGGAAATAGATCCCGCGCAAGTTGAGGTCGGCGATCTGCCGGACCTGGTCCGGCGGCAGACGCCGCGCCACCCAAACGAAGGAATGCCGGTTGCGCAGCCGGGCTTCGATGGCCCGCTTCGGCATCTTCAGAATCGGCGCCAGCAAGCGCGCCGCCAGGGCGGGATCGGCGATTTCCGGCGGCACGGCGAAGCAGGACTTGACCGGGAGGCTGACGGCCAGCTCGTTGCCGTTGCGATCGGTGATGGTGCCGCGCTCGGGAGTGATTTTAATCACCCGCTGCTGTTGCTTGAGCGCCAGGGCCTGGTAGTCGCGGTGACGCACCAGCGTTAGGTAGCCCAGGCGCCCCGTCACCGCGCCGGCCCACAACGCGCCGGCTAAGACCAGCAATAGCAGACGGGTATTGGACCCGGACGGTCCGGTCTGCCCGGGGCGTTTTGCCTGTGTCGGAGTCCGTGTGGGCACACCCCACCTCATCGATTGCCCAAGGCTTTTCTGCCGGCGGGCCACTCGCCCGCCCCATGCGCATCTGTTGCGAGATTACCGAAAACTTGAGGGGTTGGATGAGGTCCGCGCCTCCGCCATCTCTCCCGTGGCCTGCGGCTCGGTCAGAACGATCTGCCCCGGCTCGGGCACCGTCATCCCCAATTGATTGCGCGCCAGTAAATCGATTCTCGCCGGCGAGCGCAACGTCGCCAGCTCCAGTTTCAATTCGCGGTTCAGCCCGGCGGCCCGGGTCTGGCTCTGATCGGCTTGCTCGAGCTGGTAGCTGAGTTCCAGAGAGTCGTAACGCTGCCAGGTGTAGGCCAGCAGCCCCAGGGCGATCACGACGCCTAGCGTCAGTTGCCGTCCGCACCGGCGCATGAACCCGGCCGCGCCGCGGCGCGCCAGGCGTGAATTGTCGATTCGCTTTACTGTATAGAATTCAACCACTGCCCTTGCTCCTGCGGTCCCCCCGCGCCGATCTTTTCCGCTACCCGCATCCGGGCGCTCCTTGCCCGCGGATTCGATTCGATCTCCTCCGCCGAAGGAAAGATCGGCTTCTTGGTCAGAAGTTCCATTTCACCGGCCAGGGCCATGCGTCGAAACGCCTGCTTCACCTGCCGGTCCTCGAGCGAGTGGTAGCTCAAGATCACCCACCGCCCCTCGCAAGCTAAAGTGGCCGGGGCCCGCAAAAGAAACTGCTCGAGTTCCTCCACCTCTCGATTCACCGCTATCCGCAGCGCCAGAAACGTTTTTGTCGCGGGATGCAGTTTCTGCCTTCCCTTGGCTTTCCGGGCCCCTGCCACAACCGTCGCCAGATGCTCGGTGTCGCGGATGGGCCGCACCCGAACGATTGCCCTGGCAATCCTGCGCGCATCGTACTCTTCGCCTTGATGGAAGAGCAGATCGGCCAAATCTCTTTCGCGCCACCGGTTGATGATCTCGTCGGCCGTGAGCGGCGCGCTCCGATCCATGCGCATGTCGAGAGGAGCGGGCAGGCGAAAAGAGAATCCGCGGGCGGCGGTGTCGAGCTGGAGCGTCGAAACCCCCAGGTCGGCCACCAGGCCGTCGATCGGCGGCAGCCGCAGCTGCCGCGCTACTTCCTCGATTCGCGAAAAGTTCTCTTGCACTAGAATGACCTGCCGCTCGTAATCTTTCAGCCGCTCCCGCGCCTGCTCGAGCGCCTGCGCGTCGCGGTCGATCCCTATCAGACGCCCGGTGGTCAGCCGCCGCGCTATCCCGAGCGCGTGGCCTCCCGTTCCCACCGTCGCGTCCACGTACGTCCCGTCAGGCCGTATTCGCAACCACTCGATTACCGCCCCGGCCAGAACGGGTTCATGCCATACCGCCAAGCTCAAATTCCCAGATCGCCCAAAATCTTCGCGTCTTCCTCAGTCCACGGGTTCGCCCGAACCTTCTGCTCAAAGAACCGTGCACTGTTCCAAACCGCCAAACTCGTCAGCTTGCCCAGCACTTCTACCTCGCCGGTGAGCTGGGCCACATCCCGCAACCGGGAGGGAATCAAAATCCTGCCCTGGGCGTCGACTGTCTGCTCCTGGCCGAAATAGCTGGTCAGGTCCAGGTATTTCTGTACGGTGGGAATATGCGAAGCCAATTTGGACAGTTTTTCTTCCTTCTCCTGCCAAACCTTCATCGGGTAAACGAAGGCGAAACTTCCGTCCTCGCTGGTAACATAGAAGTCGTCGCCGAGTTTGCGTAGTTCGGGGAAAAAGATGGCTGGAATTTTTAGCCGGCCCTTGGCATCCACCGTAGCTGGTTGACTGCCGCGAAGCATCCCGTCTCACGTTCCCCGTTCCCGGCGAAGAAGAAAGCGGTGGAGAAGGGGGCCCTCGTTCCCTCCTCCACCACTAATTTCTACTTCCACCCACTTTGGTCCACCATTTTAGAGATAGGTGAGTAGGTGTCAAGAAGTATTGTCAGCTTTGAGGGAAAAATATTGTTTGTGCTGAAGGGCTTACGATTTTCTAGTACTAAATTTTATAAACCACTAGGGATTGTGTCTACGGTCTCTGCCTCAAACTACAAATTGCGTGGAACTAGCCAAATTTCCCGGCAAAAAGAGCAACTTGTTTTCTATGAGTTAACGAATAAGAGGAGAATTTTATAGATTTCCTCCGCCTGGACCCACCTTTAGTTCGGAGATTTTTTTCAATAAGGCCCGTTCCCTAGGGGAAAGGCCCCGGACGAACCGGGGATCTTTCAATCGCTCTTCACGCTGCGAGTCATTGAGCCCTTGCAGTTGCCGCAGCCTTCCTACCAGCACCTTTCGCCGGGCCGGTGGCAGCTGGCGCCACTCGGGAAGTATGACTTGACGGACTTCCCGGCGCTCCCGGGGCGACATGCTCTCGAAGATGCGGGCGCGGCGGATCAAAATCCGTTTCTGCTCCGGTGTGAGACTGTCCCACTGTTTGAGCCTGGCGCGAATTTGCGCCTGCCGATCCGGAGGCAGATTGCGGAAGCGGCGGTTATTTTCGAGGAAGCGCTCCTGCTGCTCGGGGGGCATATTCCGCAGCCGCTGCATCCAGTTGCGGGGAATCCGGGCGCGCCCGGCCCTCTGTCCGGCTCGCGGACGCCGGAGCGGTTCCTCGCGCACCGGCTCCCTTGCGCGCTGCGCCTGGAGCGGGAGCGCACCGGCCAGCGGCAAAGCCAGCGCGAAGGCTGCGGCGAGAATGGCTTTGCTGGGTTTCACGGCCTCATTCCACCGGTTGAGAATTGCCCACCGATTGAGCGCCGGGCAGCGCGGGAAGCGCCTCGAAATTCGAGATTACGTCGTAATTCTCGAGTTCCGGCAAATTCTGGATGACGGCGAAATCCTGCTGGTTTTGCGGACTTTTCGCCACCGGCGCGGGCCGGCTGGCCGGCGGCCGCAGCGAAATCCAGATCGCAAGCGCAATCAGCGCCGCCGCCGTCAGGTACCATCGCAGGCCTGCCGGCAACCGGCCGAGCCGGCCCGCTTTCGGCAACGGCTCCCTCATCCGCGCCCGCACGCGCGTATCGAACCACGCGGAGGGCTCGATCGACGGCAGCGCATCGAGCGCCGACCAGGTCGCCTTCAGCTGCTCCATCCTTCGCGTGCAGGCTTCGCAGCGGGCCAGGTGGCCGGCGACCCGCTCGCGCTCTTCGGTGCTGGCGCGGCCGTCGATCGCCGCCAGCAGCAAAGCCTCCATCGCTTCACATTTCATCTTCCTTCTCCCTTCCCCGGCCGGGCGGCATGGGGAGCGAGCGGCTCGAGGCGCGTTCGCAGCGTCTCATGGGCGCGGAAGAGCAGCGATTTCAGCGCGCTCTCCGAACAGCCCAGGATCCGGGCGATTTCCGCATATCCAAGATCCTGATACTTGTGCAGCAGCACCGCCGCTCGTTGCTTTTCCGGCAGCGCCTGGACGGCTTGCCGGATCGCCTTCGCCCGGTCCCGCTCGACCAGTTTCTCTTCGATCGCCGCGCCGGGATCGGCAACCTCCAGCAGCGGCTGGCCGGTTTGCTCCGGCCCGTCGATCGAAACCTCTCGCTGGCGGCGCCGCCCGTCCCGCAGGGAATTCAGGGCGAGATTGGTGGCGATGCGGAAAAGCCAGGTGGTGAATTTCGCGCCGGGCGCATAGTTTTTGCGGGCCCGGAACACGCGCAAGAAAGCCTCCTGAGCCAAATCCTCGGCCGTCGCCCGGTCACGGACCATCCGATAGAGGAACCCGACGAGCGGCGTGCGATATTTTTCGAGCAGGTGCTCGAAGCAGGTCTCGTCGCCCGCCTTGACGCCGAGCATCAATTCGACGTCGGTGCTAGCCATGGGGTCCAAATTGTAACGAGCTCCCGTTGCCGCCGAAAGTTGCAATTCGCCCATCGATGTGGCCAGTACACCCCCTACGTCAACTAACCCGGAAATGCCCGGAAAGTTGCACTTTTTGCTGGCAGGATCATGGCCCGGCAGCGTTTTAGCCGGCCAATGCGGGCCGGCGCGAGGTCCGTGGGATAGCCGCTAGGGAGCGGCGAGGCGGGTGGGGAAGGGGTCCGACAAACCCCCGAATAAATTCAGCCGCTGTGACGGAAGAGGATAACGTCTCCATCCTGCACGACGTACTCCCGGCCTTCCAGGCGCAGTTTGCCGGCTTCCCGTGCCGCGGCCCAGCTTCCCGCCGCCAGCAGGTCCTGCCAATCGACGACCTCCGCCTTGATGAATCCACGCTGGATGTCGCTGTGAATCGCGCCGGCGGCCTCGGCCGCGCTCATGCCGCGGCGAATGGTCCATGCGCGGCATTCGGGTTCACCCGCCGTGAGGAACGATATCCAGCCCAGCAGCTCGTAGGTGGTGCGGATCAGGCGGTCGCGGCCGGGTTCTGTGAGCCCGTATGCCTGCATCAGTTCGGCCGCCTCGGCTTCGGGAAGCTCGGCCAGCTCCGCCTCCACTTTCCCGCAGAGCGCGACCAGCGCCGTTCCCGGCTTCGTTCCCAACGTTTCGAGTCCGTGCCGGCCCGCCGCGCCGGCCAGATCGCCGGCCTCGCCGTCGTTGACGTTGAGCGCGTAGATCATCGGCCGGCGCGAGAGAAACTGGAAGCCCGTCAGGACCTTTTCCTCTTCGGCGGAGAATTCAACCTCCCGCAAGGCCCGCTCGGCTTCGAGCGCCTCGCGGCACCGGCCGAGCAGCACGAGTTCGTGCTCCTGCTTGGGGTCTTTCTTTTTCTTCAGGTCTTTTTCGATTCGCTCGACGCGCCGGCTCACCTGCTCGAGATCGTAGAGGACCAGGTCGAGATCGAGGGTTTCCACGTCGCGGTGCGGATCGAGTTTTCCGCCCGGCGGCGGATTCGACGGATCGTCGAAGGCGCGCACGACGTGCACCAGCGCATCGACTTCCCGCAACTGCACCAGAAAGGCCGAATCGCGCCCGCTCTCTCCGGCCAGGGCGGCGACGTCCAGATATTCCATCGACGCGTAGGTGATCTTCTTCGGGTGATACAGCTCGGAGAGCCTGTCGACTCGCGGGTCGGGCACCTGCGCCACGCCGACGTGCACGGCGGCGTGCTTGCCGCCCGACTGCGCGGCGTGGCCTCCGGTCAAAATGCGGAAGAGCGTCGTCTTTCCCGCTCCGGCCAGTCCAATGATTCCGGTTCGCATAAGCGTGAAATGGTAACACGCCCGCGCGCTCGGCTCCGGCGGCAAATTCGTTGCGCGGGGATCCGGGAAACACGCGGGCCTCGGCTCCGGGGTCCCGGTCCGAAATTCCGAATGACTATGACAAAGGCCGCGCCGGCATTAAAATCATAAACCCTATGCCCGTCTTTCATCATTGGGCCGGCCTCCGGGCGGCGCCGTGGTTTCACGCCCTGCTGCCCATTCTGCCCTTCCTTCTGCTGTGGGAAGGCTTCTGGAAGGGGCTCGCGCTTTGGCATTCGGGAAGACGGGGGCAGCCGTGGTGGTTCCTGATCCTGCTGGTCGTGAACACGGCTGGAATCCTCGAGATGATCTACCTGTTTTTCGTCGCCAAACTGAAGGTGCCGGAGCTTTTCAGCAAGAAGGTATAGAGCGCGCCTCGATCCATCGCACCCTAATTTTCATGCCGCGCCGGCGCTAGTCGAAACGAGGGATTGGCCGCGCGACGGGGAGACGGAGCGGCCGAAGCGCTTTCCTTGCCTGCCGTTTTGCCGCAAAATAATCCGCGGCCGGAGCGAGCCGGAGCGCCCGCCGCAGGTGAAGGGAGCCGGCACGCGGTACGGACGTGGCGTTGCCGCGGGCCGTCTGCAATCCCCCGCCGGAGTTCGAGAGCGGATCGGGCCTGACGATCGGAACGCCAGATTTTCCAGAAGTTTTCAAACAGAGCCCGAAGGGCGAGGATAAATTGTCATGTCTTCGAGACTGAAGGAGAGGAATATCGTGAAAAAAACAATCTTACGGCTTCTTGCGGGTGCGTTGTTCCTCGCTTGCGTAGCGGCCCTGCCCGCCGCGGCCCAAGTCCGATTCTTCGTGAAATTCAAATCGAGCTTCGACCAGTACCCCGAGAGCATCGCCATCGACAAAAAGGGGAATATTTACGTCTCGCACCTCGATCAGAAGGGCGGCGTCGCGGAGGTCGTCAAGGTGACGCGGCGCGGAAAGGCCTCTGTTCTGGCGACCTTGCCCCAAGGGAACATGCTGGGCGTTGCCACCGATTCCAAGGGGAACGTCTACGCGCTGCTGAACGCTAAGGATCCGGCCGACAAGGGCCTGTGGCGAGTCACTCCAAACGGGAAAACGAAGCTCCTGGCGAGTTTCCCGGCGGCGTCCATGATCAACGCCCTCGCCTTCGACCGCCGCGGAAATCTGTATATCACCGACTCGTATAAATCCGATATTTACCGGGTCGCTCCAGACGGCTCCTCGAGCGTGTGGTTGCACGATCCCGCCGCGCTCGGCGGCGTCAAGACGAGCGCGTGCGGCACATTTCCGGCCGGGGCCCTCGGTGCGAACGGCATTGCGCTTTACAAAGGCAGCTTCTACGTCCTGAATACGTCGCGCGGAATGGTGGCGCGTATTCCGCTCGAGCGGGATGGCAAACCGGGAAAGCCGGAGGTGTTTGCCAAGCCGACCTGCGAGCTGTGGGGCGCCGACGGCCAAGCCTTCGATAACCGCGGCAATCTTTACGTGGCCGTGAACATTCAAAACAAAATCGCGAAGATCGATCCTGCCGGCCATGTCAGCATCGTTGCCGCCAAGTCCGCCGCGGTTCCGCTCTACACCCCCACGGCCATCGCCTTCGGAACCACGCGCAAAACGCGAAGGATCATGTTCATCGCCGACTCGACCATTTTCATTCCCGGCGCGCAGGCCGGCGTCGTCACGCTGAAGGCGGGCGCTCGCGGCCAGCCACTGCCGTAAGCGGGATTTTTAGCGAGCGGTGGGCAAAAGCAAAAGCGCGGCCGAGGCTGAAAAGCGGCCGCAGGTGGGTTTCGGCATCTCGCGAACGCCTGGGGAAATATCTGCCAGCGCGCCCAGGCCGTTGGGGCCGAAGCGGCTTATGTGCAGTAAGGCGCTTTGTTGTATGCTGTTAGCTATCCGGCGGTGAGCGTAGCTCAGCGGCAGAGCATCGGACTGTGGCTCCGAGGGTCGGGGGTTCAAATCCCCTCGCTCACCCCAACTAACTTGTTGAAAAGACAAGGCCCCGCCCCCGAATCATCTTCCATTGGGCATTCACCAAGCATCATCCACGAAGGTTTCGAGGATCGAGTGGCGAGGAGTGCGATTCGCATTCTCCCAAGGAGGGTCCGAGCGCAGCAGATCGCGGAGTTGTGGACGCGGGCAACGGGTTCTTAGCCGCGTCAGTGGCTGGCTGCCGCGGCGTGGCGCCTCTGGCCTCGCGCCGCGTTTTCACGCTCGGCGGATTTGGCTGCCGCTCGTTCGGGCGCCGGCTCCTGCCGTTCGCCTTTGCCTGGCTTGGTGGCCTTCGCCGGGGAGGCCGTTTTTCCCGTGCCGGATTTTGCCTTACCCTTCGCCGGCTTTTTCTCCGGGGCTTTTTTCGGCTCGGGCTTGATGCCCGCCAGTTGGCGCAGCAACCTGGTTCGGTCGATGGCCGTTTTCCCTTTTCCCTTGAGCTGCCGCTCGAACAGCTGTTCGAGGATGCGGTCGAACCCTGGCCCCCGGGGCACACCGAGCGCCTCGAGTTCCGCGGCGGGCAGCGCCAGCCGGAGCGGCCGCCATTTCTGCAGATAATTGCGGACCTTGTTGGTGACTCGCACGTCGGCATGTTCGGCCAGCACGAACGCCATCACGTCCCGGGGCAAAGCGTCGAGGAAGCGGTAGGCGTCGAGGGGGGATTCGGTTTGCCGGCCCTTGAGCGTTTTCACGGCATCGCGGACCGCTGCGTCCAGTTTTGCCACCGACGCCACTTCCTGCGGGCGCAACCCCAACTTGCGCAACAACAACAACCGTTCGCGCGGGTTGAGTCCCTGCAAGAAGTACCCGGTCATCGGAGCGAGCATCCGCACTTTCAATCCCGCCGCCGACATCTGCTCGAATGCCCGGCCCAGCCGCCCCAGTCCTTCGTAATCCGGGCGGTGCTTGCCGAAACTGCGGTGAAACGCCGTGAGCAGTCCGTGCGACTCCCAGCTCTTCACTACCGCCGCGGGGTGCGCCTCATTGCCGAGTTGCCGCAGTTCCCGGCCCAGATCGGCGGCTGGAATTTGCTTGTCAAGTCCGCGCTCGATCGCCCGCTCGAACCAATCCTTGGTCCGGCTTTCGATCTGGTAACCGAGCCGGGCCGCGAAGCGAAGGATCCGCAACAGCCGGACGGGCTGATTGGTGAAGCAGTGGATCGAGAGTGCGCGCACTTCGCGCCGCTCGATGTCGGCCAGTCCGTTGGTGGGATCGAGCAAGAGGCCGCGCGAGGCCGGATTCAGCGATATGGCGACCGCGTTGATCGAGAAATCCCGTCGCCGCAGGTCCTCGGTGATCGTCGCCCACCGCGATTCCGGCGACGCTCCCGGCAGCTTGTAAATCTCCTCCCGCGCCGCGCAAACAGATGCGTCGGTGTCCGCCGGAAATAGGATTTCCGCCTCTCGCAGCGTGGCGTCTTCGCCGGCGAGCCGCGCTCCGGACTTCTCGAGTTCGCGGAGCATCGCCGCCGGGTTGCCCTCGACGGTAAAATCCAAGTCGTGAATCGGCGCGCCCGAAATCAGGTCGCGCACCGCGCCCCCGGTCAGATAGACGTTCACGGCATGGTTCTGCGCCGCCCGCTGCACCAGCACAAGCGCAGCGTGCTGTTCGGAAGAGAGCCGGCTTTGTAGCAGAAACATGTAGTCGGGCATGCGTTATCCTTGCGAGCCCATTCAGGCGCGCGGGTGATGGGTTTTGTAGACCTGTTTGAGCCTGTCCTGTACCACGTGCGTGTAAATTTGGGTCGTGGCGATGTCGGCGTGCCCGAGCATCAACTGCACCGATCGCAGATCGGCCCCGCGCTCGAGCAGATGCGTCGCGAAGCTGTGCCGCAGCTTGTGCGGCGAAATCCGCGTTGGAAATCCCGCCTTGCGCCCGTAGGCGGCCAGGATCTTCCAAAATCCCACCCGTCCCAGCCGTCCACCCGCGCGGTTCACGAACAGATAGGAACTGGATCTTTTCTTCAAGAGCTTCGGCCGGCCCTGCCGCAGGTATTTTTGGACGCCGCCCAGCGCCGCCCGGCCCACGGGAATCAGTCGTTCCCGGTTTCCCTTTCCGATGCAACGCAGATAGCCCACCTCGAAATGGACGTCGTCGAGTTTGAGATCGAGCATCTCGGAAACACGCATGCCGGTGCCGTAGAGCAACTCGAGCATGGCCTGGTCACGCAGGCCCTGGGGGCGGTTCGTATCCGGCTGCGCGAGCAATCGCCGCACCTGGTCGACGCTGAGAAAGGTGGGCAGGCGCGAACGGAACCGGGGAGATTGCAGATGCTCGGTGGGGTCTTCGGGCCGAAGAGCCTCGCGTTGAGCGAACCGGAAGAAATTGCGAATCGTAACCAGGTGCCGCGCGACGCTGCGGCTATCGAGCCGCTGCCGGTACAGGCTGGCAAGAAAATCGACGATATCGCCGCGGTCGATTTCCTCGACACCTTTGCCTCGTTTTGCGGCAAAGGCGGCGAACTTGGCCATGTCCCTGCCGTAGGCTAAAAGGGTGTTTTCGGCCAAGCCCTTTTCCACCCTCAAATAGTTGAGAAACGAGCGGATGGGTACGTTTAACCCATTGATCCCTAATGAGTTATTTTCTTTCGGGTTCGCGCCGTGCAAAGCTTCCGCCACGTTTCAGTAAGCCTGCTCCCGTTTACGTGGGTGCCTCGGTCATGGCTGGGGACCGAGGAGATCAATTGCGCCAGGGCAGTTCACAGGAGCGGGAGATCCACCCTAACCCACTCCACTGCAAGCAGTTGACACCGAAATCGCGTTAACATAGCATACTCGAGCCCCCAAGGGCAACTATCTCGTTGTCAGAGAAACGCCACATAGCCAGTTCGACTTTCAAAAAGGTCGTCGTGCTTCGCCTGGACGGCAAGTCGCACGCCGGCTATCTGGACCCGGCCCACCTGGGGAAAGCCGAGCTCATCGACCTGCTATCTGTGGAAGGCGAGCATCGGTCCGTCCCCTTGAAAGATGTGAAGGGCGTCTATTTCGTGCGGGATTTCAGCGAGCCCTTCCAGCCTGCCAGAAAGTTTTTCTTGAGCCGGCCCCGGCAGGAGGGATTATGGGTTCGGCTGCTATTCATCGACGGCGACCGGATGGACGGCTTGGTCCCCAACGATTTACTCGGCTTGCTCGAACGCGGAATTCACGTCACCCCTCCCGGCAGTCATGGCAATAGTCTTCGCCTTTTCATTCCCCATCCGGCATTGCGCGAGTTTCGTGTGCTCGGGGTTGTGGGGGCCGCGCGTCACACGCGCGCCCCGGATTTGGCCGCGAGCCCGCAAGGCAACCTCTTCGAGAGCGAATCCGAGTGAGGACTTGCTTGAACCGCGTCGAAACCGGCTCGATGTCTGATATAAAGAGGGGCCGTTGCAGGTCCGCGGCGGCAATGCAGGGGGGTGCGGAATGAAATTGGCGGAACTGGCCGAGCGCCTGGGCTGCGAGCTCGAGGGCGACCCCGGAACGGAAATTACGGGGGTGGCAGGCCTGCTCGATGCCGGGCCGGGCGATCTGACCTTTCTGGCGAATCCGCGTTACCGTCCGGAGGTGCGCACGACCCGGGCGGGGGCGATTATCGCCGGCGACCGGGCGGGCCAGATGCCGCTGCCCACGCTCCGCAGTCCGGACCCCTATTACGCATTCGCTCGCGCCATCGACCTCTTTCACCCTGCGGCCGTTTTCGAGCCGGGCATTCACCCGACGGCCGTCGTCGCGGCTTCGGCCGTCATTGGCGACGGTGCGCACATCGGGCCGTTCTGTTTCATCGACGAGGGCGTGCGAATCGGGAGAAATAGCGTGCTTCACAGCTTCGTTGCCATATACTGCGGTGCGACGATCGGGGATGATTTCCTGGCGCATTCGCACAGCGTCGTGCGGGAAGGCTGCCGCGTCGGCGACCGGGTCGTACTGCAAAACGGCGTGGTCGTCGGATCGGACGGTTTCGGTTTCGCGCGCGCGCCTGAAGGCCGCTGGCACAAGATGCGCCAGGCGGGCGCCGCCGTGGTGGAAGACGATGTGGAAATTCAGGCCAATACTTGCGTCGATCGGGCAACGGTGGGCCAAACGCGCATTGGACGCGGCTCGAAAATCGATAACCTCGTGCAAATCGGCCATGCATGCCGGATCGGCGAGGATACGCTGCTTTGCGCCCAGGTCGGTCTGGCCGGATCGACCGCGCTGGGCAACCGCGTGATTCTGGCCGGGCAAGTCGGATCCTCCGGCCACCTCACGGTGGGCGACGGCGCGATTCTCACCGCCCAGAGCGGCATCCCGAGAGATGTGCCGCCTGGCGCCATCCATTCCGGCTCACCCGCTTTTGAAAACAAGCAATGGCTGAAATCGGTGGCCGCCTATCGCCGCTTGCCCGAACTGCAACACGCCGTGCGAAGTCTGCAAGACGAAGTCGCCGCCCTGCGAGAATCGATTTCTCATTCCGGGCCCCGGTCCCATCGCCGCACTGCCCGGCGCGGCAAGAAACGGCAGGGGAAGAAGTGAGCGAAGAGCAAGCGGTCCCCGGACAGGAGAAGAGAAGCATGCCGATCAGGAAGAGGCTGTGGGCTCTCACGCTTACCGGCGGAATTGGCGGATTGTTTGCCGTTCCCTACGTGCTGCTCGCCAGACCGGATATCAACCCGGCAATCATCTGGTTGGCGTTGCCGCTCGGATCGCTCCTCGTGTCGGCCCTTTGCGCCTGGGCCGGGCTGCGACTGGCCGACCGCGCCGATCTGGCCATGCCCTATCTGCGGCCGTGGGAACTGGGGCAGCTGGGCGATTCCGCCGAGCGTGGCTGGCTCGTTCGAGTTTGCATCGCGGCGGGCGGCATATTCGGGCTCGCGGGTGCCGTTGCGTTTCGCTTGGCCGGCATGCCCGTTCATCCCGGCGGCCTCGCCGTGCGCCTGTCTGCGTTCCCCTTTGCGGCCGTGGTTCCGGAAATCGTTGCGCATCTGTTTGTTATGAGCGGGCTGGTGCTGGTGATGAAGCGGACATGGATTCCCATCCTGCTGAGCGGGTTGGTCTTCGTGGTGGCGTTCCACGCGGGCCGCGTGGCGGCGGGTCCGCTCCCGGCCTTCATCTGGGTTTTCGATTACCTGTTCGGCGTGTTGACCGGCTGGATCTACAGCCGGTATGGGATCGAGGGCGCGGCGCTGACCGGCGCCGTCGTGCACGCCATCCTGCTGGGCATCAACTGATTTTGCGCCGGTCCATCCCTTGGATCGGCGGCGCGGGCGATTCGCGTCTCAGCGCAGTTCGGGCGGCAGGGCGGCGGCGATGGCGGCGCGCACGCGTTCGAGCAGCAGCTCCCGGTCGGCTGCTTGGTAGCCGGAGATGTCCATGGCCGGATGGAACCGGATGACGATTTCCCCGGGCCGAATCCACCGTTCTCCTTTCGGCAATATTCTCTGAGCGCCGTTGATCGTCACGGGCACAACCGGCTGTTCGGCGCGGATGGCGATCAGGAACGCGCCGCGCTTGAAGGGCAGCAGGCGGCCATCGGGGCTGCGCGTTCCTTCGGGATAGATCACCAGGGAAACACCCTCGCGAAGCTGGCAGACCACGCGATTGGCGCTTTCCGCAGCTGCTTCGCGGTTGGTCCGATCGACGGAAATGAATCCGGCGCTCCGCATTGCCGGCCCCAGAAAGGGAATGCGAAAAAGCTCCTGTTTCGCCAAAAAGGCGATCCGCTTCGGAACCGAAATAAAAAGGGCCGGCGGATCGATCGCGCTCGTGTGATTGGACAGGAAGAGGCAGGCGCCGGCCGGAATGTTTTCTTCTCCTTCGGTGCGAACGCGCAGGCCCGCCGTGGCGAAGGCCATCCGGAGTCCGATGGCCACGGCAGGGTAGAGTAACCCCGCCGTGCCTGAGATCCAGGCGACAAAAAGCAAAGGTAACCCGATCAGTAGCTCGAAAAGTCCCAGGAGGATGACGGCGAAAATTGTGCGAAGCATGGGATCAGGAGAAACTCCTGCGCATCAATCGGTCCTGCCGTGAAGCAGACCGTCGAGGATGCGCCGTTGCCTTTCGCTGGGATTTTCCACGGGCGAAACGTTGTACAGGGTCGCGCCGCCGTGGCCGAGCGTGAGAGGCAGCGTCAGCTGTTGCTCGCCACGGGAAATGGAGACGCGGAGTCCGGCGCGGCCGAGGATGCGGTTCCAAGGAATTGCGGCGGTGCCGGAAACATAGTTCTCGAAAAAGCCGGCGAAGCTGCGCCCGGCTATTTTTTCCACCGCGGCCTCGATGGCGGCGTTTCCGTGATAGAAGCGGTTCCGGAGAGCGTAGGTTCGATTCATATAGCGCATCACGTCGTCCAGGCTGCGGCGATTGCCGGTGGCATCGCGAACCAAGATGTCGAGCAGGACGCCGTCGAGCTCGCCCTTGTCGTAATAGGAGATGCTGCGCTGGGGCTGGTTGTAAAACGGGTATTTCTCGAACCAGGCGTCCAGGCTGGATTCCTCGACGCTCTGCCATAGCCGGGCCGGCCTCGATTGCAGCTGGCTGATCAGATTGCCCAGATGCTGGTAATACCGCTCGCGAGTCCACAAGCCGGTACGGAGCATGGTGTAGGCGGCATAGGTGCTGGTGACTCCCTCGACGAACCAGAGCGACCGGGTCCACTGGGGGCGGGCGTAATCGACGGGATTGAGCGACTCGGGCCGGATCCGCTTCACGTTCCAGAGATGAAAAAATTCGTGCGCCGTTACCGCCGGGATTTCCGATGCGTCTTCGACCGCGATAGCCGTCGAGTTGGCATGTTCCATGCCGCCCCCGCCGGCGCCCGGACCGATGTGATAGATGAACAGGTACTCGCGAAATGGCGCCTCGCGCATCATCCCCGTTTCATATCCAACGATCTTTTCGAGCCAGCCTTCGAGTTGCTTCCGGTTCCAGCTCGCTCCGCCCGTCGCGTCGACGGCCACGCGCAGATGCGCCCGGTTTTCGACGAGCCGGAACTCGGTGAACGTGCCGGCTTCGGCCGGGGCGTCGGCCAGGGCGTCGTAACCGGCCGCCTCGAAGCAGGCCGCGCAGGGCCCGGGCGGCAATTCGACGGCGATTTTCCAGTTTGCGGGGACGCCGAGAAAGCGGACTTGCGCCCCCTCCCGCCTGCGGCCGGGAACGTAGAAGAGGATTTCGGCGAAATTGACGAAGGCGTGATGCGAGTTCAATTGCGAGCTGAAGGGCCCCGGCTGGTTCCAGAAGACGCGGTATTGGATATGGATCGTGCCGGCGCCGGCGATTTCCCATCTCTGCCCGTCGATCGGACGAACGGCGAGCGACCGGCGATCTTGGCTGGCGCGGACGTCCTCGACGCGCTCGGCGAAATCGCGAATCTGATAGAGGCCGTTCCAGGCGGGCATGGCCACCCGCAGGTGCCCGCGCACGTTCGGCACGGTCATACCCACATCGAAAAGATGACCGGCGCGATCGGCCAGCGAGACCGAGTAGCGAATTTCCGCGCGAGCGGGGCGCGCCACAGCCAGAAACAGAAGCGTCATCAGGATGACGCCGGTCGCGCCACGCGGAAGTGGAATTTTCAATTTGCCTGGCTGGGCCATCGGGCCGTCTCCGTCCCACCGGAAATTCGCGCGCCTCATTGTGCCGCAGGGGCGCACCGGGGAACAGGCGGAAACACAAGCGCGGCAAGCCGGTCGCGGCATCGCGCTCGCCCCGCGCCGGCGCACCGGACGCCGGCGAAAAAAACGCCAGGAGGCTAGAACCGCAGGGAGCTGGAGTATTTCACCGGCCCCGGCCCGGTCGCCACGCGGCCGATAATGTAGAACTTTTCGCGGCGGCGCTTGAGTTCGGCTTCCACCTGTTTCAGATTCTCCGCCGGAATCACCAGGATCATGCCCACGCCGAGATTGAACGTGCCGAGCATTTCGTTCTGACCGAGCTCGCCCAGCCGGGCCAGGTACCGGAAAATCGGCGGAATGGGCCAGGAGCCCAGCTCGACGGCGGCGTGGAACTGGCGGGGAAGGGCGCGCGGGAGATTGCCGGTGATGCCGCCGCCGGTGATGTGAGCCATCGAGGTGACCCAGCCGCGTTCGACGATGCGTTCGAGCATGGGCCGGTAACAACGGTGGGGCTTGAGCAGTTCGGCGCCGATCTTGTTGCGGATTTCCGGAACGTAGGTCGCCGGCTTCAAGCCGGCGACATCGAAAATGAGTTTGCGGGCGAGCGAATAGCCGTTGGTGTGAAGGCCGCTCGAAGGCAGCGCCAGAAGCGCTTCGCCGGCGTGCACGCCGCGCGGATCGAGGCGGCGCGCGCGCTCGACGACGCCGACGATGAATCCGGCCAGATCGTATTCGCCGGGGGGATAGACGCCGGGCAGCTCGGCGGTTTCGCCGCCGATCAGGGCGCAGCCCACCTGGCGGCAGGCGCGGCTGATTCCCTCGACCACCTGCTCGACGATCGCGGGATCGAGCTTGCCCATCGCCAGGTAATCGAGGAAGAACAGCGGGCGGGCGCCCTGCGTGAGGATGTCGTTGACCGAGTGGTTAACGATGTCGGCGCCGATCGTGCTATGCACGCCTGCGGCCAGGGCCACCTTGATCTTGGTTCCCACCCCGTCGGCGCTCGAAACCAGCACCGGCTCGCTCCAGCGCTTGGTATCGAGCGCGAACAGCCCCCCGAAGCCGCCGATCGGCTCGAGAACGTTGCGGGTGAACGTGCGGCAGGCGAGGCGGCGGATACGGCTTTTGACCTGTTCGGCGGCGGCGATATTGACGCCCGCGTCGGTGTAGCGCATGGACGAAAAATCCTTTTGCTTTTTGTAGCGGCCGAATCAGCGCGACTGCTGTTCGACGGCGACTTCCAGTTGCACGAGCTCGGTAGGGTAATGGCCGGTGTAGCAGGAAGTGCAGAACTGGCTCTCGCCGTCGCCGACGGCGCGGCGAAGGCTTTCGAGCGACAGATATCCCAGCGAATCGGCGCCCACGAACGAGCAGATTTCCTCGAGGGAATGGCGCGAGGCGATCAGCTCGTCGCGCGTCGGCGTATCGATTCCGTAATAACAGGGTGAGATGGTCGGCGGGCAGCTGACCCGCATGTGAACTTCGGCGGCGCCGGCCTCGCGGAGCAGGCGGACGATCTTCCGGCTCGTCGTGCCGCGAACGATGGAATCGTCGATCAGCGCGACGCGCCGGCCTTCGAGCAGCTCGCGGACCGGGTTGAGCTTTAGCTTGACCCCGAAATCGCGAATCGACTGCTCCGGTTCGATGAACGTGCGGCCGACGTAGTGATTGCGGATCAGTGCCATGCGGAACGGTATGCCCGACTCCTGCGCGTAGCCGACCGCGGCCGGCACGCCCGAATCGGGCACGGGCACGACGGTGTCGGCCGGCGCGGGCTGCTCGCGGGCGAGCAGGCGGCCCAGCATTTCGCGGCTGTGATTCACCTGGCGGCCGAAGACGAGGCTGTCCGGGCGCGAGAAGTAGACATGCTCGAAGATGCAGTATTGGTGCGGCTTCTCCGGAGCGAAGCGGACGCTTTCGACGCCCGAGGCGTCGATGCGCAGCATCTCGCCCGGCTCGATTTCCCGGATATATTCGGCGTCGAGCAGATCGAAAGCGCAGGTCTCCGAGGCCACCAGCCAGGTATCGCCCATCCGGCCCAGGACGAGCGGCCGGAAGCCGCGGGGATCGCGGATGGCGAACAGCTCGTTCGCGCTGAGCACGACCAGCGAGTAGGCTCCCTCGATCTGATTGAGCGCGTCGGCCAGCGCGCCGGTCAGGTTGCGGGCCGGGCTGCGGGCGATCAGATGAAAGATGACTTCGGTATCGCTGCTGGTCTGGAAGATCGAGCCGCGGTGCTCGAGGCGGCGGCGCCACTCGCGGTAATTGGTGAGGTTGCCGTTGTGGGCGATGGCCAGACGGCCTTTGTTGCAGTCGATCGAGATCGGCTGCGCGTTGAGGATGGCGCTGTCGCCGGCCGTGGAATAGCGGGTGTGGCCGATGGCGGCATGGCCGGGCAAGCGGGAGAGCGCCCCGGACGTGAAAATCTCCTGCACCAACCCCATGCCCTTGACGGTTTCCAGGCCGTTATCGCCCGCGGCGGAGATCCCGGCCGATTCCTGGCCGCGGTGCTGGAGCGAATAGAGGCCCAGGTAGGCGAGTTTGGCGGCCTCGGGATGGCCGAAAACGCCTACGACGCCGCAGTGATCGTGAAAGTGATCGTCGTCGAGGAGGACACCATTCATTGGTTCATCCAGTCACGGGAAGGGAATCGGCGAGGGCGCGCTCGAGTGCGTTCGACCACCGTTCCTCCAGGCGCGCCACAGGCGCGTGAATGGTTTCGCGGCCGTTGTAGGCGAGTTGCCAGTCGCCACGCCCCACACGGCCCAGCACGCACGACGCGACCCCATATTGTGCCGCAAGCTCCGACACGCGGGCAAGACGCGAGTCCTCGACGCTGACCAGGGCCCGCGCGCCCCGCTCGCCGAACAGGGCGGCTTCGGCCGGCAGGCTGCCGTTCAGTTCCACCCGAGGGGCCAGTCCCCCGGTCCCGAACGAGCACTCCGCCAGCGCAACGGCCAGTCCGCCATCCGATAGGTCGTGCGCGGAGACGGCCAGACGGCCTGAAGCCAGAGCCACGAGCGTATCGATCAGCCGCTTTTCGGCGGCCAGATCGACGGGCGGCGGCGCGCCGGCGGCGATGCCCAGCATCGTCTTGGCGTATTCGCTCGAGGAAAATTCCCGCGCCAGAGCGGCGCCCTTTTCCCCGGCGCTTGCGCCATTCGCGCCGGCGCCGTCGAGCAGCACGATCCAGTCGCCTTCCGCGCGGAAGCTCATTCCCAGCGCCATCGAGGCGTCGTCCAGAAGGCCGAGGATGCCGATGACCGGCGTGGGATCGATCGGCTCGCCGAGCGTTTCATTGTAGAAGCTGACGTTGCCGCCGGTGATCGGCGTTCCGAGCGCGGTGCAAGCCTCGGCGATGGCGTCGATCGCGCGGCTGAATTGCCACATCACCTGGGGCTTTTCGGGATTGCCGAAGTTGAGGCAGTTCGTGGCGGCCAGGGGACGCGCGCCGGTCGAGGCCACGTTGCGGGCCGCTTCGGCGACGGCGTGCATGGCGCCGGCAAACGGGTCCAGACGGCACCAGCGGCCATTGCCGTCGGTCGAAAGCGCCAGGCCGCGCCCGCTTTCCTTTACGCGCAGAACCGCCGCGTCGCCCCGCCCAGGCCCCACGATAGTATTCGTGCGGACCATGTGATCGTATTGCTCCCACACCCAGCGCTTCGAGGCGACGGCCGGCGAGGCCAGGACGCTCTCGAGAGCGGGCGTGAGATCTTTCCCTTCGGGAACAAATTCGGCCAAACGCTCGGCCCTGGCGGGCGGCGGCGCGATCGGCCGGGCGTAGACGGGGCCCTCCTCGCAAAGTGGGCGAGCGGGGATTTCGGCGACGTTGCGGCCGCCTTCGAGCACGCGCATCAGGCCGTCGCCGGTGACGCGGCCGATATCGACCGCCTCCAGGCCCCATTTGCGGAAGATGGCGGTGAGTTCGCCTTCGCGGCCGCGCTCGGCGACCAGCAGCATGCGCTCCTGCGATTCGCTGAGCATGATTTCATACGGAGTCATTCCCGATTCGCGCCGCGGCACGAGCGCGAGATCGATCTCGATTCCGGTCCCGCCGTGCGCAGCCAGCTCCGAAGTCGAACAGGTGAGGCCGGCGGCGCCCATGTCCTGTATGCCGAGCACGGCGCCCGAGGCCATCGCCTCGAGGCAGGCTTCGAGCAGGAGCTTTTCCATGAACGGGTCGGCGACCTGAACGTTCGGGCGTTTCTGCTGGGATTCGTCGCTGAACTCGGCCGAGGCCAGCAGGGAAGCGCCGTGAATGCCGTCGCGGCCGGTGCGCGCGCCGACGTAGACGACCGGGTTGCCCTCGCCGCGCGCCTTGGCCAGAAACAGGCCGTCGCGCCGCGCGATGCCGAGCGCCAGCACGTTGACGAGCGGGTTGTGGGAATAGCCCGGCTCGAACTGGATTTCGCCCCCGGCCGTGGGCACGCCGAAACAGTTCCCGTAAAAAGAGATCCCGCCGATGACTCCGTCGAGGATGCGGCGATTGCGCGCGGCGACGGGGGCGGGCACGCCCGGCGATTCGCTGATCGGGCCGAAGCGAAGCGAATCCAGAACGGCGATGGGCCGGGCGCCCATGGTGAAAATGTCGCGGAGAATGCCGCCGACGCCGGTCGCGGCGCCCTGGAACGGCTCGACGAAGCTCGGGTGGTTGTGCGATTCGATTTTGAAGACGGCGCAGAGGCCGTCGCCGATATCGACGACGCCGGCATTTTCGCCCGGGCCCTCGATCACCTGCGGGCCGCGCGTCGGCAGGCGCTTCAGATGGACGCGGCTGGATTTATAGGAGCAGTGCTCGCTCCATTGCACGCTGAAGATGCCGAGTTCGGTGAAGGTGGGATCGCGGCCGAGGATCTGGCGCATGCGATCAAATTCACCGGCCGTGATGCCGTGCTGCGCGGCCAGTTCCGCCGTGACGGCGGGCTCGGCCGGCGCGCTCGCGGCCTGTTCGGGATGGGTTGTTTCGCTCAAATGAGTACGCTCCGCAGCAGACAAGCGGCCCGGGGCGTTCGCGCCCGGCGCATGCCGTTCAGGCCGTTACCTGCGGCTGCCGGATCAAACTTTCGACCATGGAACGGAAAATCACGAGCCCGTCGGTCGATCCCAGGATCGCCTCCACGGCGCGCTCAGGATGCGGCATCATGCCCAGAACGTTTCCCTCGCGGCTGACGATGCCGGCAATATCGGCGGCCGATCCGTTCGGATTGGCCGAGGGGTCGCGGCGGCCGTCGGGCGTGACGTAGCGAAAAACGATCCGCTCGTCCCGTTCGAGCTCGGCCAGCGTCTCGGGATCGGCGGTGTAGTTGCCGTCGGAATGGGCGATGGGAATTCGGAGGACCTGGCCGGCCTCGGCGGCACAAGTGAACGGCATCGCGGCCGATTCGACGCGAACCCAGACGTGGCGGCAGACGAAGCGCAGCCCCTGGTTGCGCAGCATCGCGCCCGGCAACAGGCCCGCTTCGAGAAGGATCTGGAAGCCGTTGCAGATGCCCATCACCAGCCCGCCGCGCCGGGCGAAGCGCTCGACGGCTCGCATGACCGGCGAAAAACGCGCGATCGCGCCGGTTCTCAGGTAATCGCCGTAGGAAAAACCGCCGGGAAGAACGACGACGTCAATCCCGTCCAAATTTTCCGATTGATGCCAGATGAAATCGACCGGCTGCCCAAGGATTTTGCCGATGGCATGGTGCGCGTCGTGGTCGCAGTTCGAGCCGGGAAAAACGACGACACCAAATTTCATCGGAAGGCCCCCTTCAGCTCAAATTTTAACACACGCCTCGCCGCCGTCTTCCGCCGCTAAATTTCTAGAAGGTATCAAAATTCCAGATGCCTCGCGGAGCTTCGTCGCGCCCGGAATCAGATCCCGCATCCCGCTCCCGGCACAGCGCCTGCCAGCCGTGGCATTTCGCGCAGGCGGGAGGGATTTTCTTGGCGCCTCGGGCTTGCGGTCAGCGGCGCTTGGCGGCGCGCGGCCTTTTCGCGCGAGACGCCTTCGGGCGAGCGCCATCCCCTTCGCCGCGTGGCGGCTTTTTCGCCGTGGCGGCGGCTGGGTTTTGCTTGGCGGCCATGCGCGAGCGGCGCTCGCGCGCCCAGCCGGGTTTATTCTCCTGGCGGGCGCGGGCGATAGCCAAGGCGTCCGAGGGAACGCCGTCGGTAATGGTGGACCCGGCGGCGACGTAGGCCCCGTCGCCGACCTCGACCGGGGCGACAAGTTCCGTGCCGCTTCCGATAAACACGCGCGAGCCGATCGTCGTGGGATTCTTGCGCACGCCGTCGTAATTGCAGGTGATGGTGCCGGCGCCGATATTGGTCTCCCGGCCGATCGAGGCGTCGCCGAGGTAGCTCAGATGCATGGCTTTCGAGCCCTCGCCGAGCCGGCTATTTTTCACCTCGACGTAGTTGCCGACGCGGGCTCCCGCCGCAAGCTCTGCGCCTTCGCGCAAGTGCGCGAAGGGACCGACGACGGCGCCGCGGCCGACGCGGCTCGAAATCACGACCGAGTGCGGCCGGATCACCGCGCCTTCGGCAATCACCGAATCGGCGATCACGCTACCGGCCCCGACGAAAGCGTCCGAACCGATTCGCGTCGCGCCGAGCAGCTCTACGCCCGGCTCGATGATGGTGTCGGGCCCAACCTCGACCTCCGGATCGATGAGCACGGTTTCGGGTAGATAGATTGTCACGCCGGCGGCCATCAGCTCGGCCATCTTGCGGCGCCGGAACAGCGCATCGACATCGGCCAGTTCCCTGCGCGTGTTGCAGCCGAGCATTTCCCGAGCGTCCCCGGCTGCCAGCGCGGCCACGCGCCGACCCTTTCGGTTCAAGAGCGCCACGACATCGGTGAGGTAGAGTTCCCGGTGCGCGTTTTCCGGGCGCAGCTCGCCGAGCGACGCCCACAAATTTTCCAGCTCGAAGCAGTAGATACCGGAGTTAACTTCGCGAATCGCCCGCTGGGCCTCGCCGGCCGATTTCTCCTCCACGATCTCGCGCACGAAGCCGTCCGGGCCGCGCACGATGCGGCCGTATCCGGTGGGATCGTCGAGCATGGCCGTGAGCACGGTGGCCGCAACGCCCGAGGCCTGGTGCGCCTGCACGAGAGCGGCCAGCGTTTCGGTGCGGATCAGCGGCGCATCGCCCGGCACGACCAGCGCGCTTCGGAATTTTCCGAGCTTGGGCCGGGTGGCTTGCAGGGCGTGGCCCGTGCCTCCCTGCGGCTCCTGGAGAATCGTTTGCGCGCCCAGAGCGGTGACCAGCGCGGAAACCTCGCCGGCCTGATAGCCGACGACGACGAAAAGGGGAATGCCGAGCGGCTGGGCCGCCCGAACCACATGCTCGACCAGCGCCCGGCCGCCGGCCCGGTGAAGCACCTTCGCCCGGCGCGAGCGCAAACGCGTGCCCTTGCCCGCGGCGAGAATGACGGTGGCGAGTTCAGGCCGTGCCATAGAGAAGAGAGTACTACAGCTTTACGCCGGGGCACCGCTTAGGCCGCGGCGCAAGCACTGCAAAATCAGCGCGGCTTCGGCCGTTGAGGGGCGGGATCGCCGGTCCTCGCGCGAACTCTTCAATTCGTGCTCGCCACCGGCAGCGGAGCAGCCAGCACCTGGCGAGGCGGCTGAGCGGAAGCCACCGTTTCGACCCACAGCGAGCGATCGGCGAGCAAACGCGTCACCAGGGCCGTATGCAGCGCGTGTCCGGCCCGGTGGGCGACGATGCGGGCTTTGAGCGGCCGGCCGACCAGCGCCAGATCGCCGATCAGGTCGAGCGCCTTGTGCCGGGCGAACTCGTCGGGGAAACGCAATTCGCCGCTCATCAGCCCGTCCCTGGTCAGCACGATCGCGTTGTCGAGCGAGCCGCCGCGGATCAGCCCCATCGACCGCAATCGCGATACGTCGTCGAGGAACCCGAATGTGCGCGCCGGGGCGAGCACGCGGGCGAAGCTTTCCGCGTCCACGTCCAGTTCGATCTCCTCGCGCCCGACCAGCGGATGGGGAAAGTCGATGAAGTATTGGACGCGGAAATTCTCCGCCGGATAGGCGGCAATGTGGCGCTCGCCGTCGGTGATCTCCACGGGGCGAATCAGCTTCAGGCAGCGCCGCCGGCGGCGCAGGCGGCGGATTCCGGCCTCGGCAATCATCTCGACGAAGGGGCGGGAGGAGCCGTCGAGGATGGGTACTTCGAGTGCGTCGAGCTCGATGTAAACGTTGTCGATCCCGCAGGCGTAGAGCGCCGCCAAAACGTGCTCGACGGTCGAAAGCAGAACGCCCTTTTTCATTAGGCTGGTGGCGTAACTGACGTGCGCCAGCCAGCGCCCGTGCGCCTCGATTTCGAAATTGTCGAGATCCACCCGGCGAAAGACGATTCCCGTCCCGGCCGGAGCGGGGACCAAACGCAAATGTCCGCGAACGGCTGTGTGCAGTCCGACCCCCTGCGTTTCCACCGGACGCGCAATCGTGTTCTGGTATTGCATCGAACGATATTCTAAGCATTCGGTAGACCTTTTTGCGATAGCCATTGTCTTGTTGATATTGAATCACTTACTGGCGTAATCAGTCCCCTCGGAATTATTGATGTTGTATGTCTGCCACACTTCGGCGTCCGCCAGTGTGGCTTTTTGGCCACATTAGCGCCTGTCCTTGGAGACGTTCCAGCGAATGCCTGGACCAGAATTAGGCACTGCGCAAAAAAGCTCCCCATGAATTGGCCCTGGGGGTTCTCTGGAATGGATGTTGAATGGAATCCATAAGCCGGACCGCAGGTTTTCTTGTGGGATGACGGCCCCCTGCTAGAATTCTGTGCCCGGCAGGGAGGCGTATTTGAACCCCTTACGCTGGTCAAAACACGCGATGAAAAACCTGGCCGACCGCGAAATTCCGCCGGTCGAAGCGGAGAATACTCTCGCCGAGCCGGAGTTCGTGGTTCCCGCCGGGGCCTCCCGGCAGTTCTTCATGCGTCGCTATTTCGATCGTAGGCTTGGCCGGGAAATGCTGGTCCGGGCGCTTGTGGAAGAAGCTCCGCAGGAGCGAATCGTCATCACTGTGTACATCACATCGAAAATCGGCAAATATATGAAAGAGGCCGCACCATGAGAGTGACCTACGACGCGGAAACCGACACGATGACGATCGCGCTCCGTGAGGAGCGCATCAAGGAAAGCGACGAAGTGCGCCCCGGCGTGATCGCCGATTTCGGTTACGACGGCGGCATCGTGCGCTTCGAAATTCTCGGGGCGTCGAAAATCGTGAAGAACGCCCGCGAGATGCAGTTCGCCGTCGGCGAGTGAACGCCGGAACCGCGCCGCCATCCTCTCAAAGAGCTACCTTCCAGTAACGCGCCGCCCTTCGTTTGTGAGACCGCCAGGCAGAATGTAGAATGAATTTTCTGCCATGAGCTCGCCATCCTCACCATTTCGAATCGTCCCGGCCGAGCCCTCCGCCTCGCCGGCGCCGGCAAAGCCCTCCTGGCTGCGCGTGCGCTTTTTCGGCGGCCCGAACTACCAGGACCTCAAGGGAATCATGCGGACGCTCGATCTGCACACGGTTTGCGAAAGCGCCCGCTGCCCGAATATGGGCGAATGCTGGGAGCATCGCACGGCGACGTTCATGATCCTGGGAAACATCTGCACCCGCGCCTGCGGCTTCTGCGCCGTGCCGTCGGGAAAGCCGCTCGGCCCGCCCGCCGAAGACGAGCCCGAGCGCGTGGCCGAGGCGGCCGCGGCGATGGGGTTGCGCTACGCCGTGGTTACGTCGGTCAACCGCGACGATCAGCCCGACGGCGGCGCGCATATTTTCGCGCGCACGATCGGCGAGATTCGCCGCCGCCTGCCCGGCTGCCGCATCGAAGTGCTGATTCCCGATTTCCGCGGCGTATGGCCGGCGCTCGATGTGGTGATCGCCGCTCGGCCCGACGTGCTCAATCACAACGTCGAGACCGTTCCGCGCCTTTCGCGCCACGTGCGCAGCGCGGCCCGCTACGAGCGCTCGCTCGAACTGCTCGAGCGGTCGAGCCAGGCGGGGATGGTGACGAAAAGCGGCATGATGCTTGGCCTGGGCGAAACGAGCGAGGAAGTGCTCGGCGCGATGCGCGATCTGGCCGCCCGCGGCGTGCAGATTCTCACGCTCGGCCAGTACCTCCAGCCGACTCGCGAGCATTTGCCGATCGTCCGCTACGTTGCGCCCGAAGAGTTCGCCGGTTACCAGCGCGAAGGCCTCGCCATGGGGTTTCGGCACGTCGAATCGGGACCGCTGGTGCGTTCTTCCTACCACGCCTTCGAGCAGGAACAGGCTGCCCGCGCCCCCTCCCGCCAGCAGTAGCCATCCGCCACGGAAAAACGTGATTGCCGGCTAACCGCTGGGTTTACACTGCGGTTATGAAGTTGAACTTTCGCGGCCTGCTGCCACTCTTGGCCCTCCTGCTTGCCGGCGCCTGCTGCCTGGGGGCCCAGTCGAAAATGCCGGAGGATTTGGCTCGGGGCAAAATACTGGTCGCGCCGCGCGACTCCTCCGACCCCCTGTTTGCAAAATCCGTCATTTTGCTGGTGCGCTACGACAAGAGCGGCGCGCTGGGATTGATGGTGAATCACCGCACGACGCTGCCGATTTCGCGCGTGCTGGCGGGAATCGAAGGCGCGGCGGGCCATTCCGATCCCGTGTTCGTCGGCGGGCCGGTCGAGCTGGGCGCCGTGTTTGCGCTGGTCCGCACGCCTGGCAGCAAGCCCGAAGGCGCGAGTGAAGTTTTTGGAAACATCTACTTCATTACGGGCAAAACGGCGCTGGAGAAAGCCCTGGGCGGAGCCTCGAAGCCGGATGAGCTTCGCATCTACGTCGGGTACTGCGGATGGGGACCGCGCCAGCTCGATAGCGAAGTACGGGCGGGCAGTTGGTACATCTTCGATGGCAGCCAAGCGCTGGCGTTCGACGAAAAGCCCGCAACGCTGTGGTCGAGGCTGATTGGCAAGACGGAAGAGCGCTTCGCGCGGCTTGGCTTCGCTCTGCCCGTCCGAAACTCCTTTTGAATCGGAACGGGCCGTCCGCGCCCCTGGCCTTGCGTTAGCATCCCGAACCCGGTTCGACCCGCGCTCAGCGCCCCGAACGAGGGCCGAGGGGCAGCCGCGCCCACGGCAAATGGCGGCGCCCGCTCGCCGAAGCCTCGGCAAAAACGGGAAGGATCCTTTTTTGCTTCATTCCTCGCGGCAGGTTTTCTTGAGGCACGCAGCAACGCTGGACCGAATTCGGGACTCCTGCCCGTCATTCCCCGATGTAGCGGGGATGGTGGCCGGGGGCCCAGGGATCGTAGTGCAGGGCGAATTGAATGCGGGCGGGAATGGGCGGATGGCTGTAAAGCCAGAAGACGATAAACGGATTGGGACGGGGATTCGAGAGGTCCTGCTGGCCAAGGATCTGGAAGGCGCGCGCGGCGACTTGAGAGGAATCGGGAATGACGCCATGGATCACTTCGAGGCCGAACGTATCGGCTTGATGCTCGAACCGGCGGCTGACGGCGCTCGAGATCGGCGAAGCGAGAAACATGAACAGGGAAAGCCATAGCCAGAGAACGGGTAGCGAAGCCCAGTCGCCCGCGCCGCGAATCGCCCACCGCGCGCCCCAGCGCCCGAGCGTCCAGCCGAGCGCCAGGTAGCCGAGCTGGAACAGCACCAGCAGGCCGAGTGCGCCAATCAGCATTCCCTCGGCGATGTGATTCAGTACGTAGTGGCCCATTTCGTGGCCGAAAACGAAGGCGATTTCCGGCGTGGTCATCTTCCGGATCGTGGTGTCCCAAACGACGACGCGTTTGCTCGCGCCGAAGCCGCTGACGTAAGCGTTGAGCGCGGTCGTTTTGCTGCTGGCGTTCATCAGGAACATGCGGCTGGGCGGGATCGGCACGCCGGCGTGAGCGCTCACTTTTTCCAGTTCGCTGGCCAGGGCGGGATCGCTTCGAGCGAGCGGCTGAAATTTGTAAAACATCGGTTCGATTACGTAGGGCGAAAGAAAAATCAGAAAGAAGAAGATTGGCATCGCGGAAAGCCAGAAATAGAGCCACCAGCGGCGCGGACTGCGGCGGATGATGCCGTAGAGAATCCAGACCAGAACGATTCCCAGCAGGCAGGTCAGGAATTGCCCTTTTGCCCAATCCCAAAGCCAGGAACTCCACGGCTCGATCGACAGATGGAAGCGCAGCTCGACCCACTCGGCCGCCACGGCGACGGGAAGATCGAGCAGGGCCAGCGTGAAGAGTAGCAGGGGAACGAAAATGGCCGCTTGGCCGAGCCGGCGCCGCGTGGCGCGCTCGGCCCAGTCGCGGTAGCGCGGAGCGAGCCGGAAAGCCAGCACCAGAAGCAGAATCCCCAGCCCGTAGGCGAAGCCGCCAAAATAGAGCCGGTTCAGCGCATTCGAGTAGTCGACTGCCTCGCGGTATTTGCCCGGTGGAAGCGTGTATGCCCGTATCGGGGCAGGGGTAGGGGCTGGGGCTGGGACGGCCGATTGCGGAGGCGTTTGCGCGGCGGGCGGTTGCTGCTGGCGGGCGGCCGAGGCTGCGATTTGCGCCTGGTGGGCGAGCGCGGGCGAGGACACGCAAAACAAGGCCGCGAGTAACGCGCTGAAAATCGCGGCACGAAGCCCGCGCCCGGCAAAGGACGTCGATTGCCTGCCGATTGGCATCCTCGCTCAGTGTATCAAAGCGAATCCCCGGCCAGCGCGGCCGCCAGCACTGGCTGGCCGTCCAACCGCGGCGCAGAAACTAGCAACCAGCGCCGCTCCGGCATCATCCAAATAAGTGGCAGTTCGTGTACCTAGGGGCGGGGAGGGGAGACTTCCGTGCGTAAACGATCTTGCTTTCCCTTGTTTTGCCTCGTTCCGTCAGCTTTCTTTCTGCTTTTTGCGGCGGCTTTCGTTACTTCCCCGCTCCGTGCCCAGCAATATCCCGGGAACGGGTCGGAATCCGGTTCGAATGCCGCGCAGGAACCGAATAATCCCGCCGTTGCCGCTCCCTCCGGCGAGCCTGGTTTCGCCGTGCCGCCGGGCTTCACTTTGCCCACCGGCACGCTGATTTCGGTTCGCACCGAGCAGTTCCTTTCGAGCGACAAAACCCACTCGGGCGATACGTTCAGCGCCGATCTCGAGCAGCCGATTGTTGTCGGCGGATGGGTCGTCGCCCGTCGCGGGCAGCAGGTACTTGGCACGGTGAGCGTCGCCAAGCAGGCGGGCCATTTGAAGGGCCAATCGAAGCTCGGGCTCGAGCTGACAACGCTCGTTCTGGTTGATGGCCGCCAGTTTCCCGTCACGACCCGGCTCATCGAAAGCTCCGCGCCGAGCGGCACGCCCGCGCGCGCAGCCGGAACGGTGGGAACGGCGACGGTCATCGGCGCGGCGATCGGCGCGGCCGCCGAAGGCGGTGAAGGGGCGGGTGTTGGCGCGGCCATTGGCGCCGGCGCCGGTCTGGCCGGCTTGCTGCTCACTCGCGGCCGTCCCACGGTGATTCCGCCGGAAAGCCTGCTCACTTTTCAGCTCCAGTCACCGCTCTCTTTTTCGACCCAAGGCAGCGCGCAAGCGTTTCAGCCGGTCACCCAAGCGGATTACGCGCCAGCAGCGCCCGCTCTCAACCGGCGGCCGGAACGGCTCGCCACCCGTCCCTATCCGCCACCGCCGCCCTACTACTATTGGCCGCCATACGGCTATCCGGGTTGGGGCTACTACTACGGCTACCCTGCGCCCTTCTACATGGGGGGCTACTACGGTTTTGGAGGCGGTTTTTATCGCGGCTACCGCGGGTTCGGCCGTTGGGATAGGGACAGGCGCTGACGCTTGACCAGCTAATTCTCCAGGCTTCTCCTTGTCGCGTCCCGAGCGCAGGTGGAATCTACCTCTCTGTCCATTTTTGCGGCGTATTTCTTGAGATGCGGGCGGCGCGCTCGTAAAAAAACGAGGCGGGTGAACAACCCGCCTCGCATGAGGGAAGCCAGAAGCCAAAATCTACGTGGGGCGGCCGGTGGGGGGACCGTCCGCCCCGAGTTGCCAGGGATGCCGGCAAGGGCCAGAGGCGGACTGGGAATCTGCCTCCCGGTTGCTCAGCACGGGTGCAGAATGCCTGAAAAGTGCGGCCAAGTCGATGGCCGGAAAGTCACAATTTTGCGGTTACTTGCGTACCGGAACTCGGTTGACGGCCGCAAACAAAATTTAGAACGCTCGAGCGAAATTTTATTCGCCGTCGCGGGGACTTCGCGCCGCGATTAGCCTTTCGCGCCCGTGAGGCTGGGCATGGTCGAAATTTCCCGGGCCACGGCGCTCATTTCCTCGTGGATCAGCCCGTTCGTGGCGAGCAGGATCCGGTCTCCGGGATGGAACGGGTGCCCTTCGAAATCGGTCACGCGGCCCCCCGCCTCCCGAACCAGCAGAATCCCCGCCGCCGTGTCCCACGGCTTGAGCCCGAATTCCCAAAACGCCTCGAACCGGCCGCAGGCAACCGAGCAGAGATCAAGCGCCGCGGCCCCGGCGCGGCGAACCCCGTGCGAGCGCAACGTATATTCCCAGTAATAACGCATGTTCGGAGTTTCCGAGCGGTTGTGCGTGGGAAAGCCGGTGCCGACCAGGCTGAAGGCAAGCTGCGAGACTCGCGAGACGTGAATGGGATTTCCGTTCAGCCGCGCGCCGCCGCCTCGCCTGGCGCTGAACATCTCATCGGCCGATGGGTTGTAGACGACTCCGGCGACCGGCTCGCCTTCTTCGACCAATCCGATCGAGACGGCGAAAACGGGGAAGCCGTGGGCGAAATTCGTGGTTCCGTCGAGCGGATCGACCAGCCAGCGGTAGCGCGGGGCCTCCGGCGGCGCTTCCCCCTCGCCGAGTTCCTCGCCGGTGATCTGGTGGTCGGGAAATGCTTCGCGCAGGCGCGCCGTGATCAGGCGCTCGGAGCGCACGTCGGCCTCTGTGACCAGGTCGACCTCGCCCTTGTAGCTGATTTTCTGCGGCACTTTCGATTCCTCGAGCAGAATTGCGCCAGCCTCGCGCGCCGCCTCGAGGGCGACTCCGAGCGCGCGATCGAGATCGATCGATTCCTGGTTCACTGGTCTCCTTTGGGAGCGTAGTATCCCTTCCGGTATTGCAGCGATAAGCCCGTTTCCGGCGCGGCGCCGGCCGGCCGCAGGCGCACCTGGATCGCGTGGTAGCTGCCCGGCTGCGGCGCGGGAACCGGATAATAGCCGAGCAGGTACTGCGTGCGCAGTTCTTGATCGATGCGCTCGAAAGTCGAGGCGAACTCGGCGGGCGTGTCGACGGTGTACATCGCGCCGCCGGTCGCGTCGATGATCGTATCGATCGCGTGCTCGCCCGCCGTGTTGCGGCCGCTCTCCGATTTCACCGACCGGATCAGAATCGTGTAGACCATGGCGCCGGCGCGCACGGCGGCGGCGCGGGCCTGCTCGTAACTGGCCCGGCTGGTGGTTTCGCCGGCGTCGGTGACCAGCAGAAGGACGCGGCGATGGTCGCCCGGACCTCGGGCCAGCGCGTGCGAGCCCAGGTAAATCGCGTCGAAGAGCGACGTCCCCGTTCCCGAATGAATCCGGCGCAGCGCGCCGTCGAGCAGGGACGGATTCGCCGTGAAGGGCGAAAGCTGATTCACGTGGTAGGCGAAGGTGAACACCGCCATCCGGTCGCCGGGCCGCAAAACCTGCTGAATGAAGCGCCGGGCCGCTTCCCTCTCGAATTTCAGATCCTCGTACGTGCTCAGGCTGGTGTCGATCATCAACGCCAAATCCAGGGGGAGATTCGTCTGCCGCTCGAACAGATCGATTTGCTGCCGGCGGCCGTCCTGATAGAGCTCGAAGGAGCGGCGCGGCAGATCGGAAACGGGCCGGCCGGAGGAATCGAGAACGCTCGCCACCACGTTCACCAGGTCCACGCGAACGTTCATTTGCCCGGGAGCGCGCCGGGGGCCGGGCTGCACCTGGGCGCGAACCGGCGCCGCGCATACGCTCGCGAGAGCCAAAAGGCTCGCCGCCCAAAAAAACAGACCGCTGGATTTGGGTCGTATCCCTGGAGAAGCGCCGCTTTGGGTCAAGACAGGTTCACCGGGCCACGACTTCCGGCCGCTCGCCCTCGGCCCACGCCGAATCGTCCTCGAAGAACTCCTTTTTCCAGATGGGCACGGTTCGTTTGAAATCGTCGATGCCGTGCCGGCAAGCGTCGAAAGAGGCCTGGCGATGGGCGGAACTGACCCCGATCACGATGCTCGTCTCGCCGATCTCGATCCGTCCCAGGCGGTGGACGATGACGACGCGGCTGACGCCGAAGCGCGTGCGCAGAGCGGCGGCGAGCTGGCGCATTTTCTTCATCGCCATCGGCTCGTAGGCCTCGTATTCCAGGCGCAGCACGCGCCGCCCTCGCGAATGATTGCGGGCCCTGCCTTCGAAAACGACCATCGCCCCGTCGGCCGCCCCGGCCAGCGACCCGAGCCACTCGCCCGGCGCCAGCGGCCGCCGCACCAGTTCGCAAGTCTCGCTCCCGGCTCCCGCCATTGCTCCCGAACCGCCGCTGACCGGGGGCAGAAAGGCCACCTCGTCGCCGGGAGAAAGAACCGCCTCCCAGATGGCAAATTCCTGGTTAACGGATGGCGCGATCGAGCCCTTCATGTCCGCCAAAAGCGGAAACCGGCCGCCGTAGCGGTCGAATAAGTCGGAAACTCGCGCGCCGGCGTCGACTTCCGCATCGTCGCTTCCGGCGCCGACGATCTCCCTCAACCGGCCAAAAAACAGCACTTTTACACGCACGGAATTCATTTTAGCCCCGGCCACGCGGCGATGCCACTATGCGCGCTGTGGCGCCCGAATCGCTGCGCCAAAACGGTTCTTGACGCCCGTTTCGGAAGCGGCGTACCGTGAACCCAATTCGAGCGCTTCCGAGGACAATATGAAAGTTCTCATCGCCGGTTCTTCAGGGATGGTCGGCGCTGCTATCGGCTCCCGTTTGCAGGCCCAGGGCCACACGGTCTTGCCCCTGGTCCGGCCCCCACGGATCGCCGGTCCCGACCAGGTCGCCTGGAACCCGGAAACGGGTGAAATCGACCCGGAGGCCGCGGCGGACGCGCGAGCCGTGATCAATTTGTCCGGAGCGTCGATCGCCTCGGGCCGGTGGACGGAAAGCCGCAAGGCGCTATTACGGTCGAGCCGGATCGAGACGACGCGCAAATTGGTGGACGGGCTCGCGCGGCTGGGTTCGCGCCCGAAGGTGCTGGTATCGGCTTCCGCCGTCGGGTACTACGGCAACCGCGGCGACGAGCTTCTTACCGAGGAAAGCGCTCCGGGCGACGACTTTCTGGCTCGCCTGGTTCAGGAATGGGAGAGCGAGACGCTCCGGGCCGCGGAATTCGGCATCCGAACCGTGCTCTTTCGCTTTGGCGTGATCCTCTCGGCGAAGGGAGGCGCGCTGGCCCAAATGCTTGGACCATTTCGAATGGGGATCGGAGGCCGGCTGGGCAGCGGACGCCAGTGGATGTCGTGGATTTCGCTGGCCGACGCGATCCGGCTGCTCGAAGAGGCCATCGTCAACGACCAATGGAGCGGGGCGTACAACGCCGTGGCTCCTGAAGCGGTCACCAATGCCGAATTCACGCGAGCGCTCGGCCGCGTGTTGCACCGGCCCACGCTTTTCCCGGTCCCGCCGGCGGCGCTCCGGGCGCTTTTTGGGGAAATGGCGGAGGCCATGTTGCTGGCGAGCCAGCGGGTCGAGCCCAGGCGGCTCATGCAGGCGGGCTATTCGTACTCCCACGACAGACTAGAACTAGCCCTTAGCGATGCGCTCACTGACAGCTAATATTCGAGCCTGCCTAATCTTGATAATCGGTTCCCATCTGCTACGATTCTGACGTTGCATAAAGAAAGCGGGAATTTTCAGGTCCAATAGCAAGTGGAGGCTGTGGATGTTGCGACAGGCTCTGGCTGTAACTTTGTCTCTCCTGTTGAGCGCACCGGTATGGGCGATTTCGAATCCCCTGGGCACGGTCATTTCAGGCAATGGCGCGTATGTGGCCGGAGTGGCTGCGGCCGACGGCAGTACTGTCTATAACGGTGATCTGCTTTCGGTTCAGTCGAATGGAAATGCCTCCGTCATACTGGCCGGCGGTTCGCGGGCGCGCGTAGCTGGCCAAAGCCAAGCGCGGCTGTCGCGCGACGGTTCGGCAATCGCACTCGACTTGGTGCGCGGGAAAGTGGAGTTTACCTCCTCCGGCAAGTCCCTGGTCGAAGGCCGCGTTGCGGATGTGACGTTCCGCCCGGAAAATCCCTCGGAAACGTCGGTCGGCTTGATGACTGTGACCGATTCGAATCACACGGTTTTGTATGCCAATAAGGGCGACTGGATCGTTACGACCGCCCACGATGGCCACAGCCTGATTCTGCGTCCGGGCATGCACATCGAAGGGCTCCTCAGCGCCGTGCAGGATCAGAACACCGATACCGTGCAGGGGCAAAAAAAGAAAAAGAAAAAGAAGAAAATGGCGGTCATCTGGATCGGTACGGCGCTGGCTGGCGTGGTGACCGGAGTGGGCATGGCTTTTGGAATGTCCGAGTGCAACGTCAACGGCACCAGCAGCTCGGGCTGTGTAAGCCCTGTGAGTCCAGGTGGTAACACACCCCTCCTATTCCTCAATAAGGAGATCAGGCGCCATCCACGGCAATCCAGCCGGTTTTCATAGGCTCTTTCGGGCCGTCCCGTTTCCGGGACGGCCTTTTTTCCTTCTCGTCTCTCCCTGAATGGGACGGTTATGGTCCGTACTGGAACCGGATGCCATTTCAGGCGAGGGCAAGCCGTCTCGGGCCGCAGGAAAAAACAGCTATTTCATCATCCTGGAGTCTGCGTCTAAGGCAAATTCAGAGAGAGAGTTTAGGTATTTTCCTCCCCGGCGGTAAATTCCAGAGAAACTGAACGTTACTGACAGTTCTGGTGCTCATGTTGCACCTGGCCCCGTTGGTTCATTGAAGAAAGACGGGAAATGGTGCAATGAGGCTGGGCAGCCTCAAGCAAGCAAAGGGCTATCGTGTCGTTCACGCAATCCTCCTGGCAATGTTCGTTGCGCTTGTACTGTCCCGTTGCGGAACAGCCGGCGGCTCGCCGTCCAGCAACCCTCCGCCACCGCCGCCGACTATCACTGTCAGCGTGTCGCCGGCAACGGCGGCGATTTTTCTGGGGAATCAACAGCAGATGACGGCGAGCGTGACTGGAACGTCGAACGCGGCCGTGACGTGGTCGGTCAACGGAGTTTCCGGAGGAGATTCGACGACGGGCACGATCACGCCCGGCGGCCTCTATACCGCGCCCTCCACACTGCCGTCGTCCGCGAATGTCACGATCACCGCAACCAGCCAAGCCGATTCGGCGGTCGCCGGGACGGCCGCGATCACGATCGAAAGCGGCGTGCAAGTGACGATCTCGCCGACCAGCGCAACGGTCACGGCCGGCGCGAGCCAGCAATTCATCGCGCAGGTGACGGGCTCGGGAAGTCCAAGCACCGCTGTCAACTGGAGCCTGACCGGGGGGGCTTGCGCGGCGGGATGCGGCACGCTGACGACCAGCGGAAACACGGCCACCTACACCGCTCCGGCCACGGTTCCCGCTCCGGCCACGGTTTCGGTCGTTGGGGTGAGCGTGGCCGATCCATCGAAATCGGCCACGGCGGATGTCACCATTACCTCCGGACAAACCTGTTCGCCGGCGGTTTCCGTTTCGCCCGCGGCCGCCAGCGTGGCCCTGGGCGCGCAGCAGTCGTTTAGCGCCTCGGTTTGCTTCAGCACGAACCAAAATGTCACCTGGACCATCAGCGGGAGCGGCTGCACGGGCGCGAATTGCGGCACGGTTAACAGCACCACGGGCAACACGGCAATTTACACGGCTCCGGCGTCGCAGCCGCCGGCAAATCCAGTGACGCTGATTGCGACCAGCGCCGCCGACGCCAGCCAATCGGGTTCGGCATCGATTACGATCACCTCCTCCTGCTCGCCGGCAGTTTCCATATCGCCTTCGGCGGCAACCGTCGCGCTGGGCCAGCAACAATCCTTTACCGCCTCGGTTTGTTCCAGCACGAATCAGTCGGTCAACTGGTCGGTTACCGGCTCGGGTTGTAGCGGCACGGCCTGTGGCACGGTATCCAGCACGGGAGCCAACACGGCCACCTACACGGCGCCGGCCTCGCTGCCGCCGGCGAGTCCCGTGACGCTGGTTGCGACCAGTGCCGCCGACCCCAGCCAATCGGCCAGCGCCGCGATCACGGTGGTGAGCGGAATCAGCGTGACGCTGGCGCCAATCGCGGCAGAAGTCGCGCTGAATCGCCGGACGACGCTTACCCCAACGGTCGAAGGCAGCAGCGACACGGCCGTTACCTGGACCGTAAACGGGGTCGCGAACGGCAACGCAACCGTGGGAGAGATTTGCGTTGCCGGCTCGAATCCCTGTGCCGCGCCGGGCGGAGCGTTGCCAGGCGCGGTCGAATACCTGGCGCCGGCGTCGCTGCCAAGCCCGGCCGGTGTATACGTCGTGGCCACATCGGATGCGGACCCATCGCGCGGCGCGACGGCGGAAATGACGGTCGTGGGACACCTCGTTTTGGGCGTCTGGCCGGCGAGCGCGGTGATCGCTCCGTCGGGCACGGTGGAATTCGCGTCGACGGTCATCGGCTCGGGGAATACCGGCGTTTCCTGGCAGGCGAGCTGCGCGAGCGGTTCCTGCGGCACGATCAGTACGAGCGGCGTCTACACGGCGCCCGCGGCCGCTCCCAGCCCAAACGCCATCACCGTAACAGCGACCAGCCAGGACGATCCGGCGCAAACGGCCACGGCAACCGTGGCGCTCTCCTCGGCCGTGGCCATCGAGTCGCTGGCCCCGGCCAGCGTGACCGCGGGCGAAGCCGACAACTTCACGCTGTTACTCGCCGGCATGAGTTTCACGCCGACCAGCCCGGGACCGGGCAGCACCGTAACGATCGACGGCACGGCGCGCGCGACCACCTGCGCGAGCGCGACGGCGTGCACGGTCACGATCGCGCCGGCCGATGTCGCCTCGGCGGGAACCTTAATCATCCAAGCGCAGAATCCGGGCGGCACGCTCTCGAACTCGTTGCCGCTCGTGGTTGTGCCGGCCGACGGCCCGGCGGATGTGATTTCGCTTTCGCCGAGCCAGCCGGTGGCCGGTTCGCGCAACATCACCGCCGTCGAACCGACGACGGCGGGCTCGGGAACCGGCCCAATGACGGTGCTATTCGTTGGCCTGGTCGACACGAGCACGAATACGTGCAACGTCAACGAGTCGCCGATCACCCTGGCCATCCCCTCCTCCGGCACGGCGGCGTACACGATTTGCCTGGGAGGCTCGGCGCTCGATCCTTCCTACACCTACGCGATTGCGGGATCCCAGGCGAGCGATGGGATCGTTTCGAACTCGCAGGCGTTCGCAGGCGCGCTGGTGGAATTGAAGGTGACGGTTTCTTCCACCGCCGCGCCGGGACCGCGCGCGATCGTCGTTACCGATCCCGGCGAGGATCGCGCCGTGGCCAGCGGCGCAATCGACGTGGAGTGAACGATGCGAAAGCGATGGGTACTGGCGTTCTGGATCGCCATGCTGGCGGCGCCGGTTGGGGGAACGACGCTGGCGCGAATGAGCCTGAAAAAGCTGACGGCTGCCGCGACGGCGATCGTGCGCGCCCGGTGTCTCGGAAACTCCGGTGCGGGAGCCGGCAACGCCGGAACGGAACGCGGAGCGATGAACCGGGCGCTCGCGCGATTCGCCGTTTTACTGATCGCCGGCGTCGCCGCCGCGACGGCGGCTGCTTACAGCTTGAATTATGTGGTGCCTTCGACCGGGGGCTGCCCGGTGCCTACGCGAATGGCAACGACGCCGCCTATTTCGCGCCGGTGGAGCACGTCGCTTTCCACGTCGCCGCAAACGATTTTCACGGTCGCGGCGCCGGGCACCAGTCAGCAGAGCGACGAAATCCAGCAAACGATCCTCGATGCATTCTCGGCGTGGACGGGGGTTCCCGGCACGACTCTGAATGCCACCAGTTTCTCTGGCGCGCTCGCTCCCCTGACCGAGACATCGACCCAGGATGCCTGCGCGAACGATCAAGGCGGGAACCTGAGCGGCGTAAACACGATCTGTTTCAACCAGTCGAGCAGCGCGTTCACGGCGGGCGTGCTTGCCTTCACCCGCCTTTTCGCGGCCACGGCTTCGGGCCAGACGATCGGAACCGTGACGTCGAGTTTTACGGGACAGATTTTGGAGTCCGACATCGAGTTCGAAAACAACGGCCAGGCGACTTTCGCGACGCCGGGCGCGCTGGCCAGCAACCCGAGTTCCTACGATCTGGAATCGATTCTCACGCACGAGTTGGGCCATTTTTTCGGTCTGGAACATTCGCCGGTCTGGCGGGCGGTGATGTCGCCATTCGCTCCGGCGCCGGGAACCTTCTGGGGGCCGCGGCCGACCTCGACCGAGCCCGACGCTCCCCTGCGGGACGACGACCTGACCGGGCTCCGCGTTCTCTATCCCGATCCGAGCGATACGACCGATACCGGAGCGATCACCGGGCGCGTGGTGCCGGCCAATGCCATCTCGCTTGCCGGGACCCTGCAGCCGGCGGCCGGCGAGTATGTCACGGGAATTTTTGGAGCGAACGTGGTTGCCGTCGACGCGCAGACGGGCCAGATCGTCGCGGCGGCGATTGCGGGTTGGTCGTGTCCTTCGCCGAGCGCGACGCCGGTGTTCGATGGGACCTACACGATCGCGCGACTTCCCCTGGGGCGCAGCTACAACCTGTACATCGAGCCTCTCGACGGGGTGGTCTCTCCGGCCGACCTGGGCGGGAACAGCCTGAACCCGTGCTCGACCACCAGTTCGACGCCGTGCACGAGTCCGCCGGGAGACGCGAATTTTGTGGCGCACGTGCGCCCGGCGGGGTAAGCGGGAGGGGACGCGCGCAAGGCGGGAGTGCCCGCGCCACTGGAAGCTGTTGCGAGCCTGCTCCGGTGAATGCTTCAGGGGCTGAAGCCCATGATCTTGGATGTACTTTTTCCGGAGCGGAAGCTCCGGCCCCCGAAACCATGTGGTTGATCAACGGCTCCTAGCAGCAGCACTTGCCGCGGAGAGCTTCAAGACCCTCCTTGGCGACGAGGGGAACCATCAGCAGGGCAGCCACGGGATCGCTCCACCACCAGCCGAGCCAGGCGTTCAGAACGAGCCCGGCAAGCAGAATGGCGGAGAGCCACGCGCAGATATCGGCTTGGCGGGAATCGGCGGCGAGGGCGCGGCTCGCGATTTGGGCGGCAACGCGGCGCTTGGCGCGGGCCAGAAGCGGCATCACGATGAGGGCGGCGGCGGCAAGCACCATGCCGACGTAACTCACCTCGGCAGCGTGGCGGGCAATCAGCGAGCGAGCGGCCTCGATGGCAATGTAGGCGGCGATGGCCAACAGGCTGATGCCCACCAGGCGAAGGGCGCGGGTTTCAATTCGTTCCCGGTTCGCCTCATCACCATCGGAGGAAAGGCGCCACAGGAGAACCGCTCCGGAAAACATCTCGACCGCGGAATCGAGGCCAAATCCGACCAGCGCAATGCTGCCGGCCAGAATCCCCGCGGCGACGGCGACGGCGGCTTCCAGCAGAGTCCAGCCCAGAGTCAGATATTCCAGGCGCAACCCGCGGCGAACCAGGGCCGCGCGCGCGGCCGGATGAGGGTTCGATCCCGCCTGTTCGCCCGCATTCATCGCGACTACAGGATAGCCGACCCGGAGGCTTGCTGGAAGCCGGGCAGGAATGAAAAGAGGGGGATTTCGCGGGGTTTTGGTAGCGCCACCGGGAATCGAACCCGGATTTGCAGATTGAAAGCCTGCCGTGCTAACCGTTGCACTATGGCGCCGGAACGATGCTGTTGCCAGCTTACGAGAGAGCGGGGGAATTGACAAGACGGCGCCTGGGGAAAGCGTTTTTGAAGAACAACCCGGGAGATGGCCGTGAGCGCGCCGGTATCCATTCCGCCGCCCGGAGAAAATCTGCCGGGCCGCCGGTCACCCCGCGGCCGCGCGACGGCCTTTCCGTAACCATTCACCGCCGCATGGCGCGCCTTGCCGCTCTCGGGAACGAATCAGCGCCGGCCCGGCGGCGGTGACTGGCCGTACTTTTCCGGAGTTCCGTTCGAATCAAGCGGGAAACTTGAGCGCCTTGCTCCTTCCGGCGAAGCGAACTTCCTGGAGGTTGTGGCGGGTCGAGAGGGTTTCGTTGTATGGCGATTTCGTTTTGAGGTTCACCCACTGCCCCTTGACTTGCGCGACGACTTTGCCATGCAGCAGAACCCGTACCTGCCCGGTCGATTCATTGACGACGAAGCGGTAATGGCCCGGCTTGAGCTGCGTGCTGACGACCTTGGTGGTTTGAGCGAAATCGAAGTGAGTCGAAATATTCCTGGCCCAAGCCGGCGCGGAAATCGCCAGCATGCCCAGCGCTGTAAGAAGAAAAGACACACGAAAACGCATAAAAGAGCCTCCGCAGATTGGGTATGACTTGCCCCGGCGAAGCGGGACGTGGAAGAACTTGCGTTCAACTCCAATACGTAGAGATGCGTCTGGTAGGCAAAGTGGTTGCGCGGAGCGGTTCTTGTCCGGGGCGGGCCGCCGAGCCGGCTCCCGGAGGAAGCGGCCGCGGTCAGCGCGGAGCGGGGCCGGGCAGACGCAGGTTGTGCACGCCCGACCAGAGAAGTCCCGCGGCCGCCGCCGTCTGCGGCAGCCACCAGATTCGGCGCAGCCACCGATGGCGGCTGGTGGCCATGCGGATCGCGAGCCAATCGAGGCCGGCCGGAGCGATTTGCATCACCGGATACAGCGCGGCCGAATGGGCGAAAGGGCGCAGGAGCGGATCGAGTTCCTGGTAGTGCGTCATGGCGTCGCGCGTCGTTCGCGCATCGAAGAAAGCGGCGCCGTGCTCGGCAAGGCCAAGAAGCAGCCAAGCGCGTTGCTGGCCGGGAGATAACCGGTAAGGCACGACGATCGGGGGCGGGTCGAGAGGTTGCTCGAGCGGCGGCGCCGGCGTGGCGGGCAGCGGGGCCAGCGAAGGCAAGGCGGGAAGCTGGCCGGGGGCTGCGTGAGTCCCGCGAATGTTTTGCGCCAGGGCCGGCGAGGCCAGAAGCGAAACGACCAGCAATACCGCCGTGGTTTCCAGAAGCGCACCGATGGCCGCGCGGAGCCTCATGGGACTGACCGTAACAGGCAATAGCCGGGTAAACCCATTGCCCGTTCGTACTCACCGTATTGGCTCCCTGGTTTTGGTACCGTATGACGATGTTAGGCTGCTGAAAGGGCTGGATAGCGATTCCGGCTCGATCCGGCATCTTATTAGCGGCGGCCCGGACGAGAACGCGAGGCCTCGCTCGAGCAGTGGGCATCGCGATCGCCATGACGAAATCGTTTCCGTGAAACCAGACGCAACAAGGAGGCGCCTTGACCTACCTATTCCTGTTCGCACGAATACTGTTTGGCGGATTTTTTCTGATTAGCGGAGTGAATCACTTCACGAAAACCGCGATGTACACGCAAAGTGTCGCATCGAAGAAGGTTCCGGCGCCGGCCGCGGCGGTGCTGGGTTCGGGCGCTCTGATTGTTCTGGGCGGAATGAGCATTCTGCTGGGCTTGTTTCCGGTCATCGGGTTCTGGCTCATCGTGGCGTTCCTCGTGGGAGTCACGCCGATGATGCATGCGTTCTGGAAGCTCGACGATCCTCTTCAGCGGACCATGCAGAGAATACAGTTCCTGAAAAACGTCGCACTGCTGGGCGCGACGCTCATGATGATTGTCTTCACCACCTACATGGGTCCGTGGCCGTTCCGGATGGTGCGCTAGGGGACCCGGTTCATCGCGCCGCTTTTGCTGAAGCGGGTCGATCGTCTCCGCACGCTTTTGGCCTACTTCGCGTTCGCGCCAATAAAAGCGGCTACGTTGGCCTTGAGCCGGGCGAGACTGGGCAAGCGCAGATACATCATGTGGCCCGACCGGTAGTATTCGAGTTGGATGTGGCTTTCGAGACTGGGCGGCAAGCCCAGATGGTCCATCGTGTATTCGGTTGCAAAGAAAGGGGTGGCGAGATCGTAGTAGCCGTTTTCCACTTGAACCTGCAGATGGGGATTGGTGATCAGGGCCTGAACCAGGTCCAGTTCCACGTTGGCATAGCCCGGGAAGCCGTAACCCTCGTCGCCCTTGTGTTTCCAATCCCAATGGTGGCCGTGGAAATCCGCCACGACGTGATACGGCATATCGCTTTTGAACTTCAATTCGTCGAGCAGATAGTGTTGCCAGGCCGCCGTGAAAGCGCCGGTGATCGCGGTCGATTGCGGGTCGTATTGGGAGTATTCGGCGAGCGGATCGTAAATGGGTCCGGAGAAACGGGCGTCGAGGCGGCCGGTGGCCAGGCCGCGCTTGCGCTGCAGCTCGATCATGAACTGAGGCAAATTGACGCGGAGATTGGCCTGGAGAACGTAGTCCACGCTCAAGCCGGTGAAGCGGCTGATCTGCTGCGCAATAGCGGTTTTCTGGGCGGCGGGGAGCCGGGCGCCCTGCAGTAGGGCATCGGCGTATTTCGTCTCGGCAAACTGGCGAACCTGCTGAAGGAATGTGTCGAGGTTGGAGGGTTCGGGACTGAGCAGGTGGTGGTAGTAGGCGGTGGCGGCGTAGGAGGGCAGATAGAGGACGTAGGCCAGGTCCTCGCCGGGAGGAAAGGAGAGGGTCGCGGAATCCAGAACCGACGACATGAGCACGACGCCGTTGAAATACATCCCGTCGTTGTTCTGCAGGTAATTGACCAGGGCGGCCGAGCGGAAGGTCCCGTAGCTTTCGCCGATGAGGAATTTCGGCGAGTTCCAGCGGTTGTTGCGGGTCACGTAGGCGTTGATGAACTTCGCGAGCGAACGCACGTCCTGATCCACTCCCCAGAAATCCTGGTCCTTGGCCTTGCCGACGGCGTGGCTGAAGCCGGTGCCGACCGGATCGATGAAGACCAGATCGGACGCATCGATCAGGCTGTACTGATTGTCGACTAATTGATAGGGGGCTCCGCCGGTCGGCGCGGCGTTGGCGACGACGACGCGGCGAGGACCGTAGGCGCCCATCTGCAACCAGATCGACGCCGACCCGGGACCGCCGTTGTACAGGAAAGAGATCGGGCGATGGTCCAGGTTTTTGATATCGGTGCGCGTATAGGCGGTGTAATAGATGAGCGCGGTGGGCTCGCCCTTGTCGTCCTTGATCAGGATGGAACCGACCCTCGCCTGGTAGGGAATCTCCTGGCCACCGATGCGGATGCTGTGCTCGGTGACGACGGAGACCTCCTTCGGCGGCGGCGCGGCCGTCGCCGCGGGTTTGGCCGCGGCAGGCGCCGGGCGCGTCTGGCGGGCGGCGAGCGGTGAAGGTTTCGAGAAAATTGCGAACGGGAGAATCGCAGCGAAAAACAGGGCTTTTTTCATGGCGCGCTGGATTCTATCTTTCCGGCAATGAGCAGTCATAAGGGCCTCTCCGTAATGAACCAAAACCCGCTTCCGGCCTCGGCCGATTGCGAGCGCGACCGGCGAGGGCGCTTCACAGTCCTTTACAGCTTATTCAGGCCGTTCAGGGCAGCCACGCGGTATGCTTCGGCCAGCGTCGGATAGTTGAACACGGTATCGCGGAAATAATCGACTTTGCCGCCGAAAGCGAGCACGGCCTGACCGATATGAATGATCTCGGCCGAACGCTGGCCGATCCCATGGACGCCCAGAAGCTTGAGCGTGTTCGCGTCGAAGAGCAGTTTGAGCATGCCGGTGCGGTCGCCAAGCATCTGAGCCTTGGCTAGCTCCTCGTAGCGGGCGACCCCGGTTTCGTAGGGGATCTTCGCCGCCGTCAGTTGCCCTTCGGTGCGGCCGACCATGGAAATCTCCGGAATCGTGTAGATACCGAGCGGAAATAGCTCGGGGGCGTGATGGAACGGGGCTCCGAACATGTGGCAGCTCGCCAGACGGCCCTGCTCCATCGACGTGGCGGCCAGGGCCGGAAAACCGATGATGTCGCCCGCGGCGTAGATGTGCGCAACGGCGGTCTGAAAGAACTCGTTGACCTTCAGCCGGCCGCGGGGGCCGGCCTCGATCCCGGCCGCAGGCAGATTCAACAGGTCGCTATTCGCCTGGCGGCCCACGGCATAGAGGATGGCGCCGCCATGGACCGCTTTCCCGCTTTCGAGCCGGGCCACCACCCGGTCGCGACCCGGTTCGACATCGACGCCGACGACTTTCTCGCCGAGCCGGAAGGTGACATCGAGTTCACGCAGATGGTAACAGAGCGCCTCGACGATTTCCCGATCGGCGAAGTCCAATATCTGCTGCCGCTGGTCGATGAGGGTAACCGGGATATCGAGCGCGGCGAAGATCGATGTGTATTCCAAACCAATGACCCCGCCGCCGACGATAATCAAATCGCGCGGCAGCTCGGCAATGCCGGGCAGCCCGTCGGTATCAATCACGCGGACGCCGTCGAACGGGATTCCGCTATCTCGCGAGGGCCGCGAGCCGCAGGCAATCAGGATGTGGCCGGCGGAAATCAGGACCGCGCCTTCCGCGCTGGAGATTTCGAGCGTGTGCGGATCGACAAACCGGGCGGTCCCGTCCAGTTGCGTGATGTAATTCTTCATAAACTGCCCGCGAACGATCTCCGTTTCCCTTTCGACGATGGATTGCACGCGGGAGATGATGTCCTGTTTGGTGATGTGCTCGCGCAAGCGATAGCCGGGGCCGTAGAAGGCGCGCTGGGTGAATCCGGTGAGATAGAGCGCGGCTTCGCGGAACGTTTTGCTGGGAATGGTTCCCGTGTGGACCGAAACACCGCCCAGCATTCCGCCGCGCTCGACGACGGCCACGCGCTTTCCCAGTTTGGCCGCGCTAATGGCGGCTTTTTGGCCCGCGGGACCGCTCCCGATGACCACCAGATCGTATGGGGACTCGTTCATCTTCCGCGATCTCCCACGGTGAAGTGTATGGAACTGAAGCACGGCGCCATGCGTCCCAGCCTTGAAGGACGAAGGCGCGCCGGTACGGTTTCCTACTCTAGAGCCTTTGCCAAAGTCGTACAATATCGGGCGAAATCTGGTCGCAGAAGCCGGCTCACGGCCAAGCGTGCTTCCCGGGGCATCGGGCAACCATCCATTGGCCTATCGCCCGGCGCAGACACAGTGCCTGTCAGGTCCGTTTGGCTCAGGCAAATTGCTTTGCCAAACGCTGCAGAGTAGCGCCGTCCTCTGGCGTAATTCGGAATCAGGAGAAGCGGGTGCTGAATACCTATATGCGATTGCGATTCGTCATGGCTGCATCGGCGGCGGTGGCGCTGATGGGGCTCTCGGCCTGCGGCAAACGCCCAGCCGCCACGACGGACGACGCTCCCAGTCCGGCTTCCGCCCAGGCCACGGCGAAAGTCGCGAGCGGGAAGCCGTCCGTTCCCGCGGCGGTATACCGCAACGTGCCCGCCTCGGCCGCCGATGACGTCTTGACATACCACAATAATCTGGCTCGGACCGGGCTCGAACCCCATGAAACCATCCTCACCCCGGCCAATGTGAATCCGTCCTCTTTCGGCAGGCAATTCAGCGATCCGGTCGACGGCTTCGTCTACGCGCAGCCGCTTTACGCGGCAGCCGTTCCGATTCCGGCGAAGGGCCGCCGCAACGTCGTATACGTCGCCACGGAAAATGATTCCGTGTATGCCTTCGATGCCGACCGGCCCGGACCGCCGCTTTGGCGCAAGAGCTTGCTCGAAGGCGGGACGCCGGTCAGTAGCACGGAAATCTCTTGCGGGCAGATCGTTCCTCGCATCGGCATCACCAGCACTCCCGTCATCGACCCTTCGAGTGGAACTCTCTACGTCGTGGCACTGGTCAAACACGGCGGCGGGAAGACAGCAACCTACGCCCAAAGGCTGCATGCTCTCGATATGGCCACCGGCGCGGAGAAATTCGGTGGACCGGTAACCATAACGGGCTCGGCCGCGGGAACAGGCGCGGGCAGCGTCAAAGGCAAAATTACTTTCGACGCCCAAAGCCAAGTGAATCGGGCTGGCCTGGCGCTTGCTGGCGGCGTGCTTTATATCGGGTTCGCCTCACATTGCGACGAGGGTAACTACCACGGCTGGCTGTTTGCTTACAACGCGAGGCGGCTCACGCTGCGGGCCGCCTTCAACGTCACGCCGAATGGCTCCCAAGGCGCCATTTGGGAGACGGGTGACGCCCCCGCCGTCGATGCCCAAGGCCGCATTTTCGTCCTCACCGGCAATGGAACTTTCGACGCGGCTTCGGGAGGGGCCGATTTCGGAGACAGCTTCGTGAAACTGGCCCTCGAAGCGCGCGCGCTTCGCCCCACCGATTTCTTCACGCCGTTCGACCAGGAAAAGCTCAATGAGGGCGATCTGGATGTCGGCTCGGGCGGAGCGGTTCTACTACCCAAACAGCCGGGTCCGCACGGGCGTCTGGTTGTCGGCGCGGGCAAGAACGGCATCCTTTACGTCGTGGATCGCGACGATATGGGGAAATTTAAGCCGAATGGGAATGGGCAAATCGTGCAGGAGATCACCGGCACGATCTCCCCCAATTTCAGCACCCCCGCCTTTTGGGATGGATATCTTTATGTCGGCTCGATCAACAAGCCGCTCGAGGCATATCGGCTGAACGATGGGCGCCTTTCCGCATCGCCCGTTTCGCAGTCGCCGAACGTATTCGACTATCCGGGCGCGACACCGGGGATTTCCTCCGACGGAGACAAGAACGCCATTGTGTGGGCGCTCGAGAATGGCGCGTATCAATCGGGAGGGCCCGCGGTCCTCGACGCCTACGACGCGACCAATCTGGCGCGCCTGCTCTATTCGAGCGCAAGCGACGGGTCGAGCCAAAGCGCCGATCCCGCCGTCAAGTTCACCACGCCAACGATCGCGCACGGAAGGGTGTATTTCGGGACTGAGAACTCCCTGGATGTCTACGGCCTGCTGCGCTGAGCCCCGCTGTCGAGGCGCGGCTTCCGGGACGGCCGATAAAGGGCCTCACGCGAGCCCGTCAGCACAGCGCGAGCAGGCGCCCGATCGCTGCGGCAAACTCGCCTGGCGGGCAGATCAGGCTCGCGATCAGGTATCCCTCGCCGGGAAAATCGTAGAAATGGCCGGGATGGATGTAAACGCCCTGCGTGGCGAGAAGTTCGATGGCCAAATCCTCGTCGGTACGATCGGTTTCCACGCGAAGCACGACGTACCATCCGCCTTCGACCGCCAAACGGTGGTAAGACGACTGTCCGGCCAGTTGACGGTCGAGTTCGGCGAGATTTTGCCGGATCCTCGATAGCAACTGCTCCTGAAAACCCCGCCGTAAATCGAGAAAGGCAGGCATGGCCAGCTGGATGGGCGCATTCATGGAAAGAAACGTGTCGGCGATCACTTCGAGCCGCTCGAGCGCTTGTTCTTTGGCCGGTCCCGGGCCGCTGACGGCCATCCACGACGCCTTCATTTGCGGCAGGCCGGCGATTTTCGATAGGCCGCTCAGGGTGAACGTGAGGGCTTCGCGCATGGCGGCGAAGCTCGGAGGGGGCGGGCCATCCAGGGCGAAATCCAAAAACACCTCGTCGGCAAGGATCGCCAAGCCCCGCTCGGCGCACCAGCCCGACAGGCGGCGCGCGTCGCCGGGCGGGCAGAAGTTGCCGGTGGGATTGTTGGGATGGATGACGACGACGGCGCGCGTGCGTGGCGTCGTCGCCCGCTCGATGGCAGGGAAATCCATTCGCCAGCCATTTTCGTAGACGAGCGGGTAAGGGACCAGGGTCACATCCTGGATGCCGGCCAGAAAGGCGAGCAGCGGATAGCTCGGCTCCGGCACCAGGATCTCGTCGCCCGGATCGCAGAGCAACCGCATGGCGAACGAGTAGGCTTCGCTCGTGCCGGTGGTGAGAACGATGGATTCGGCCGGCACCTCGGCGCCGTGCTCGCCGTAGTAGGCCGAGACGGCGCCGCGCGCCGCGGCGAGCCCGCGCGTCGCCGGCTCGTATGCGAGCGCGGCTGGACTCGCGAGCGATTCGAGGATCTTCCCGGAGTCGTAGGCCAATTCGCAGGCGGTCGGGTTCGAGGCGGTCAGATCGATGACCGGCGTTCCCGCGCTCCGCACACGGGAGAGCGTCCGGCTCAAGGGGTTGGCTTCGAGATCCCAGGCGGTGCGTTTGGCGAACATGTGTCGTGGCGATTCGCGGTTCCCGGTAAGAGGCGCGAAATTCGCGAAGCCATGGCGATTACGGGATCAGGACGATCTTGCCATAAGCGCGGTTTTCCATGATTTCCTTGTGGGCGCGGGGAGCTTCGACGAGCGGAAGCTCCTTGCCGACGATCGGCCGCAGGGAGCCGTTTTCCAAGCCGGCCCGGAGCCCGGCAGCGATCTCTTCTTGCGTCTCTTCGCTGATGGCCGCCAGCGTCATGCCATGAACCGATGCGTAGCGGCTCATCAGATCGCGTGGCGTAATCGTGGCGTCGGCGCGGCTCCCGATGACGACCGCCCGGCCGTACCTGGCAAGCAGCCTCAAATCCTGGGTCAGATTCACGTTGGCCAGCATTTCGAGGATCACATTGACGCCTGCCCCGCCGGTGGCTTTCAGGATCTGTTCCATATAGCCGGCTTTGGTGTGATCGAAGACGTAGTGCGCGCCCTCCCGTTTGACCAGTTCGAGACCCTTATCGGTTCCCGCCGTGCCAAATACCGTCAGACCCATGGCGCGGGCTATCTGAACGGCGGCGGTTCCGACGCCGCCGCTGGCGCCGTGAACCAGCACGCTTTCCCCGGCGCGCGCCGCGGCGCTGCGGTGCAGGGCATAGTAGGCCGTGCCGAAGGGTATCCAGATACCGGCTCCCTGAGCGAATGTGACGTTTTCGGGAAGCGGGTTCGCCTGCCTTTCGAGCGTGAGCGCATACTCGGCATACGCGCCCGAAAGTGTCCTCGCGGTATAGACCCGGTCGCCGGGCTTCACTTTTTTCACGCCTTCACCAACGGCTTCGACAATTCCGGCGCCGTCCGTACCTGGCGTAAACGGCAGCGGCGGCTTGTTCGCGTAATTGCCGCTGCGCACGTAAGTATCAACCGGATTCACGCCTGTCGCATGGATTCGCACCAGCACCTGGCCGGCGGCGGGACGGGGAGTGGGGATTTCTTCCAATTTGAGGACTTCGGGACCGCCAAATTCATGAACGACAATCGCCTTCATTGCATACCTCCTGTATGCTTTCTGATCCCGGAAGGATATGGGGCAGGCACCTCCGGAATGAAGTGGCCTTTCCCCCGGGGACTCAAAGCGCAGCCGCCGTCACCGGGGGCCGACGAGCCTCCGGCTGGAAGGGCGAACTAAGATTCTAGCCTGGATTTGCCGCGAGCGAGGGCTTATCAACGCGGCCGGAGAGAAAATTACGCCCGCACGCCCGTTCTTTTCGCGCCGGGGCGCGCTCCTATACGATTGGGCACCGGCGGCCATTGCCGGCTGCTGCCGGCTCTTCTATAATGAGGCGTACTTGCTGAAGTGCTCCGATCCCTTCGGGGCGCGGGTAGGCGATTCCCGTGACAGATGCCGCCGCTAAAATTCGTTCGAAGCTCGAGCAGGAAATCAGGGTCATCGAAATCGAGCTCAACACCGAGCTCCCCAAGGAGTTGATGAAGGCTCGCGCGCACGGCGACTTGTCGGAAAACGCCGAATATAAGTATGCCAAGGAGCGCCAGGGCTTTCTTTCGGCCCGTCTCGGCCAGTTGAAAAAAAGGCTGGCGGACATTTCGCTGCTCAAGCTCGATAATCTGCCTCGCGACCGGGCCGCCTATGGCTCGCGCGTCAAGCTGGTCGATCTCAAGAGCCAGGCGGAGATCGAATATACGCTCGTCACCGCCGAGGAGTCCGACGTCGCGAAAGGGATGATTTCCACCAGTTCGCCCATCGGCAAGGCGCTGCTCGGCCGGCAAGCGGGCGACGAGGTGCAAGTGCAGACGCCGGCGGGAATCAAGGAGTTCGAGATTTTGAATCTGCTCACGATTCACGATCTCGGCTGAGCGCCGGTTCCGTTGGCGCCTTCGTCCCCAAATCGCCGCTTCGCTCGCGCCTTCACCTGGCTTCCCGACGCCGTCGTGCGGGGCGTCGCGCGGACTCGCATCCATCCCAATTTTCTGAGCTCACTGGCGCTGGCGGTGAATCTTTCGGCGGCGATCTCTTTTGGCTCGGGCCGGTTTGCCGCGGCCGGCGCGGCCATGCTGGCCGCCGGGATGCTGGATGGGCTCGACGGAGCCGTGGCCCGCGTGCAGGGCCGCGCGTCGCGCTTCGGTGAATTTCTCGACTCCTCGTTCGACTGTTATTCCGATCTGATTCTCTTCGTGGGGCTGCTCGTCTACTACGCCCGCGTAAACCGGTTCCTGTACGCTGTCCTGGTGTGCGTGGCGATGGCGGGATCGGTCATGATCGGATACTCGCGGGCGCGCTCGGCGTCGCTTGCCGCCCATGGCGACCGGCAGCCGCTCGCGGGTCGCGACCACTGCTTTTGGGAGCGGCCCGAGCGGGTGGGGCTCATGATTCTGGGCGCGGTGACCAACCGGATGGCGCCGGTGCTGTGGCTTTTGGCCATCGGCCCGAATCTCGGGGTGGTGGCCACGATTCTGCGGGCCCGCCACAAAATTCGCCTGCTGGCGGAACGGGAGCGATCCCAGGCCGCGGCAACCCAACCGGCTCGCAGCCGCTAGCGTTTCCTTCGTCCCGGCCGCCCCGGACCCTCAGTTTTCCCCGCCGCTGGCGGCGACGCGTCCACGACGGCTCAGGACCATCGCCCACAGTTCCCGAAGATACAGGTTGACCTCGCGCAACTGAAACAGACGGCAGAAGCCCAGCAGCACGGCAAAGCCGATGCCGGTGACGACCACCAGGTCGAGAAACGCGCCCGTCATCGTGTGCCATGAGTTCCACTGGCCCACGTGTCTCATGACCGGAACGCAGATGATGGCCATGGCGGCCGAAGCGGCGCAGATCTTCACGAAGAAAAGGACCAGTTCTCCGGCGTGTTGATTCCCGGTGCGGCGGAGGAGCATCACGAAGAGAACCAGGGCGTAGGCGGAGATGCCGATCGAACTGGCGAGCGCCAGGCCCAGATGCTGCATGCGGTGGGAAAGCCACCAGTAGAGCGGCAGATTGAGGACGGTGAGAGCGGTTCCCGCGACGGCCGGAGTGATCGTGTCGCGAGTCGCGTAGAAGCCCCGCGCCAGAAGGTTTTGCGCGCCCCAGGCGGCCAGGCCCAGCGAGAAGAAAATCAGCGTGTGCGCCGTCGCTTCGAGGTCGGTTTCCGTGAGTCGGGTATGGGAGAAAACCAGATGGACGATCGCGGAGCTCTGGGCCATCGTGAGGGCGGCGATCGGAACCAGCAGCAGCATCATCGCCTTGAGCATGTGATTCAGCAGCCGGTTCAATTCATCGTATTTCTTCTCCGAATACAGTTGCGCGAGCACGGGGAACGAAGCCACGCCGATCGCCTGTCCCACCACGCCGAGCGGCACGCGCATCAACGTTTTTGCGTAGGAAAGCCAGGTGATCGAGGCCGGTTCCAGGTAGGAGCCGAACCAGCGAATGATCCAGTCGTCGGTGAAGGAAAGTGAAAGCGCCAGCATGATGGGCACCGTCAGCTTTAGAAACAGCAAAAAGCCCGGATGCCGCAGGTCCAGGCGCGGACGGTAGCGCGCGCCGGCGCGCCGCGCCCCGTAGATTTGGAGCAGGAAGTTCCCCGCCAGCGCCCCGGCCACCACGCCCACCGCGAAGCCGGCGATGCCGATCCGCGGCGCGAGCAGAAAGCCTCCCAGAATGATGGCCGTGTTGTAGATGATCGGCGCGAGTGACGGCACCAGGAACTGGCCCCGGGCATACTGCACCGCCGCCAGAATCCCTCCCACGTAGAAGCAGATTTGCGCCGGCAGCATCACCCGCGTGAGGAAGACGAGCAAATCGCGCTCTTTTCCGTGAAAGCCGGGAGCGATCGCCCTCACCAACTCGTGCGCGTAAATTTCGGCGGCGATGACCAGGACGATCAGGACGAGCCCCATGAACGTGGCCACCGTCGAAAATACCTGCCAGCCTTCTTCTTCCCGTCCCGCGGAGGCGTATTTCGTGAAAACGGGAATGAACGTGAGGCTGAGCGCCCCTCCGGCAACCAGATAGTTCAGGAAATCGGGCAGCGTAAACGCGGCGTAATAGGCGTCGGTGGTGGCGTTCGAGCCGATCTGGTGGGCGACGGTCCACTCCCGGAAGAACCCGAGGAATCGGCTGGCCAGAACGCTCGCCATCACGATTCCGGTCGCGGTAACGATCTGGCGCTTGAGGCTCCTTTGTGGTTTCTCCGGCAATCAAACCCTTTCCAGCCCGATCGATTTCCGCCGGCGCATACAACCGGCATCGTGGGAGACTCTACCGTGGCAGCGGGGTGCCGCGCCAGACCATAGAATCGCGGATGTGCGCATGCGAGGCGGACGGTATAAAAGGGGAAACGGCGAGTGCCGGTCTTCCAAATGGCTCAGCGACTGGCCCGCGCCGTTGTGACCGCGATGCGGGCCGAGAGAGGCTTCATCGCCATCAACAACCGCGTCGCCCAGGCGATTCGCGCCCCGCGGACCGCTTCTTTGTCCGCGCGACGCAAGAGGGCTGGTTCCGGGCGGTTCCGCAACTCCGGCGCGGTCTCCCGCTTGCCTGAGTTTTAGCGGATGTTTTCGCGGGCGGGATCGCGATCGAGGTCGGTGATCGTCTCCTTGAAGGCCCCGAATCCCTTCTCGCCGCCCTTCAAGAGATTCTCTTCCACGGCGCGGCGCAGACTTTCCAGGCGCGCTTCGTGGCTGGTCTGAAGCATACGGAACGCCTCCACCAGCGACTGCTGAACCGCGGCCAGCGACTCGCGCGATTCGGTCCGTGCGCGGCGCAGGTCTTCCTCAATGCTCTCGTGCAGGGCGTCGAGCGACGCGGCCAATTGGTTCTGTACCTCGACCAGGCGTCCCTCGATGGCCGACCGAAGTTCCGGGTTCATCCCTCCCGCTTCCGCCTTGGCTCCCAGGCGGCGGTCGAGCCACTGGGCCAGGGTGTCGAAGGTTCCGCGCAGTTCGGTGGCGAACCCGGCCAGTTTTTCATCGACCTTGTTGCGTGTTTCCTCCCGCAATTCGCCCACCGAAGCGGTCAGAGTCTGACTGCCGCTTTGTACCGCCGCGGCCAGCATGGAAGAAAGGCTCTGCTGGAGGGTGTCGATCTTGGTGTTCATCGCGTAGAGCGGCGGGGCGAGTGTGTGGGAGAGGCTTTCCTGCGCGCCGCCGGGACTGTCCATCTGGAAAACACGCACGGCGATTACGACGGCCGCCCCGGCCGCCACAGCCGAAAAAATTAGGATGAGGGTGAGCAACACTGCCCTCCGAAATGACCCCGTCTCAACCTATCACGGGGCGAACGGCAGTTCAACGGCACTTAATTATAACGATAATGACTCTTGCGGGGAGTTCACAACTCGCGCCTACCCTCCATTGCCTTCAGCATGGTTACCTCATCCGCGTATTCCAGTTCCGAACCGACCGGAATTCCCGTCGCGATCCGGGTGACGCGCACGCCGAGCGGCTTAAGCAACTTCGAAAGATACATCGCGGTCGCTTCCCCTTCCACCGTCGGGTTCGTCGCGATGATGATCTCCTCGACGGTGCCGCCCTTGAGCCGTTCGAGCAGGTTTTTGATCTTCAATCGCTCGGGGCCCACGCCGCCCAGCGGCGACAAGGCTCCGCCCAGAACGTGATATAGGCCGGTGTATTGCCGCGTTTTCTCGATGGGCAGGATGTTGGTCGCTTCCTCGATGACGCAGATCGTCCTGCGGTTCCGGCTGGGGCTCGAGCAGTAGAGGCAGGGTTCGACGTCAGTGAGGTTTCCGCAGACGGAACACTCGTGGACACTTTCCCGCGCCGCGTGGATCGCATCGGCCAGAGCCAGAGCCTCTTCCCGGCCGGTGCGCAGCAGATGAAAGGCGAGACGCTGCGCGGTTTTCTGGCCGATGCCCGGCAGATGCTTCAATTCGTCGATGAGCCGGGAAACGGGAGCGGCGAAATCAGGCATCGAGCGCCACGGGGAAAGCCGGATGCGACCTCAAAACAGTCCCGGGATCTTCAGCAGGTTGTTGACGCCAGGGATGCCGCTGGCCAGGTTTTTCATCTGATCGGCAAGGGCTTCGTCGACGCGGCGGCTGGCGTCGTTGACGGCTGAACGGACCAGTTCCTGGAGCATCTCCTGATCTTTGGCGCCGAAGATTTCGGGTTCGATCTTGACCTCGGTGACGACTTTTTGGCCATTCATCTTGACCGTCACCATGCCGCCGCCAGCGGAAGCCTCCACCTGGACCGCATCGATTTGCCGCTGGAGAGTTTCCTGCATTTGGCGGAACTGCGTGAGCATCTGTTGCAGCGCCTTGAATTCCATTCTCAGCTCCCGCCAGCGGGTTTGATCCCGGAAATCCGCCCGCCGAAACGTTCGAGCACGGCCCGCACTGTTGGATCCTGCTCAAACCGCGCGCGCAAGCGCCGGGATTCATCGGCCGGAAAAGCGGACGCATCCGCTGCAACGTTCGCCGGCGGCGCCGAGGCCTCGCGGTCCGAACTCAGTTTAACACAGACGCGAAGGGGCTGTCCCAGGACTCGCGCGCAGATCACGCGGAGTTTATCGCTTGCCTCGCGTCCTTGCACCATTTCAGCATGGAACGTGTCCCCCGCCGGGAAATAGAGCCGCAACTCGCCGGGAGCCAGTTCCCACTTCGCGACACGGTCGAGCAGTGAATCGAGAAGTTTGTGCTGGGGCGCTTCCTGGACCGCCTTCCGGATGGCTTGCAAGTGCGTCGGCTCGATTCCGACGGCCTCCGGATCGTGGCCCTGGTCGGCAACCCGTTCCCGTGTCTCGGCCGGGGCCACCGGCGAAGCGGGCGCCGTCGCCGGTGCCGGTGCCGGCGTTGCAGTCGAACGCGCCCGGTCCGGTGGACCGGGCAACGGCGCCGAGGCCGGGTTGCGGGACGGGCCGGCGCCGGACTGGGGCGAATGGCCGCCCGGCGGCGAGGAAAGGGAACCGGCCGGAGATCTCGGGCCCGATGACGGCGCGGATCCTGCCCCGCCGCGCAACTCGGCGAGCAGTTCCTCGAGCGGCGCCAGGCGAGCGGCGTTCACCATCCGCAGCATGCCCATTTCCAAATGAATGCGGGGATCGGGATGGCGCTGTAGATCGGCCTGAGTTCCCAGCAGGATTTGGAAAAAACGAGTCAAATCCTCTTCCGTAAACCGGCTCGCCTGCCGCTCCAGGCGCGGCCGCTCGGCGGCCGGCGCGGCGAGCATCGGTGAATCGGCACCCGCCACTTGCACCACCAGCAGATTGCGGATATGCCGGATCGCCTCGCGGCAGAACGATTCCAGATTTTCGCCGCTCGATATAATCCGATGGACCAGCGCGAGCGCTCGCTCGGCCGAGGATGTTGCGATCGCCTCGATCATTTCGTCGAGCGCCTCTTCACTCACGACACCAAGCAGTTCGCGCACCTCGCGGTCCGTGATCGTCTTGTCGCAATAGGCGATCGCCTGCTCGAGCAGGGAGAGGCCGTCGCGCAGGCTGCCCTCGGCCGCCCGAGCCAGCACCGCTACGGCCCCCGGGTCGATTTCGAGTCCCTCCGAGCGGGCCACCCGTTCGAGCGCCTCGGCGATTTCAGCGAAGGAAAGCGACCGGAAGTGGAAATGCTGGGCGCGGGAACGAATCGTTTCCGGCAGGCTCTCGGGCGCCGTCGTGGCCAGGATGAAGATCACGCGTTCGGGTGGTTCTTCGAGCGTCTTGAGCAAGGCGTTCGACGCCTCCTCGGTCAGCTGATGGGCTTCGTCGAGGATCACCACCTTGTAGCGGCCCGTGGCCGGGGCGTATCGCACCATCTCCCGCAACTCCCGGATCTGATCGATTCCCCGGTTCGATGCCGCGTCGATTTCCATGACGTCGAGCGATGTGCCCGCTGCAATTTCCCGGCACCGGTCGCACTGGTTGCACGGCTCGGCCGCCGGTCCCTTGACGCAATTGAGAGCCTTGGCCAAGACGCGAGCCGTGGTGGTTTTGCCGACGCCGCGGACGCCGGAGAAGATGTAGGCGTGCGCCACGCGGCCGGCGCGGATCGCGTTTTGCAAGGTGCGCGTCACATGCTCTTGGCCGAGGACTTCCGCAAAGGTCTGCGGCCGCCACTTTCGCGCAATCACCTGGTAACTCATCCGCTTGGGAACCACCTTGAATCGGTTTGGAGGAACTTCGGGACATCCACGGCACACGGTTCTGGTCCGCGACCGTTGCTCCCTTCCGGGCCTGGCGGGATTGGCGGGGAAGCGTTGCGTGGAGCCCGAAGTTCCACGGTAGAGAGCCTTCCGATTTCGGAAACCGAGTCTAGCACAGCCGCCGCAGGCCGGGAAATGACGGCTCGCTCGGTCAACTCCTCGCGATGCAGCCGAACAAAAACGGCCCTCGCGCGCGTTGCGGTTCTGGAACCGCCGCACGCCGACTCCATCCGTCGAAGAACCCGCATGCGGTATGCTGGCGAGCGAGATTCTCCCGAGTCCGCAGCGCCGCACTCGCCCCCTTAAGGGCAGGAGGAAGTCATGAGGCGGACTCTATCTATTGCCGCCGTGGCGTTGCTGGCGATAGGCTTGGTTTCTTATCTCCCCGCCCACGGTGAATCCACGGTCCAGGTTTTGCGCGGCACTGAAATGCGTCTGACGCTCCTCACCGGACTCAGCACCAACGTCAACCGCGACGGAGACCCATTCGAAGCCGTCCTCTCCGCCCCGGTTTTCATGGGGAATCAGCTGTTATTGCCCGTAGGCACCCATGTCCGGGGAGTCGTTTCCCGGGTTTACATGCCTAAACGATTCAATCTGCTTCGCGGCCAGGCCGCCATGGTGCTCGAGTTCAATGCCATCGAACTGGGCGGGGTTCAGATTCCATGCCAAATGAGCATCCTTTCGATCGAGAGAAGCAGCCAGGACCCCGGCCTCCGCAAGGACCTCAGAACGGAAGAGGGCTCGATCGTCGAGGAGAAGCCTGATATCAAGGGCGACCTGGAAACCGCGGCCTTGGCAACCAGCGGCGGAACGGTCGTCGGGACCATCTTCAGCCACTTGGTTCGCGGACTGGCGCTAGGCGCCGCCGGCGGCGCCGCCTACGTTCTCATCCGGAAGGGCAAAGACGTACGTTTGCCGGTGCAAACAGGTTTTCGCGTGCGCCTGGACACGACGGTGACGTTTCCGGCTTCTCTGATTCAGTCTTCGCAGGCTGTAGCGGCCGTCCGGTAAGCGATTCGATTGCGGAAAGCAGCGCGCCCGTCCGATCCGTTACATGCGGGCGCCTGTTTTACCCGAGTGTGACGGGCAATCCTCCATCGCGCTATTTCCGCGCTCCCGCAGGTATCCCGGCTAGGATGCCTTTCGGCCCGGCCTGTTGGCCTGCTTCGCGTTTGAAGTACCGGTAGAGGCTCGTGCGCCCGATGCCCAGAATCTGTGCCGCTCGCACGCGATTGCCCGCGCAGAACTCGAGGACGCGGGTAATGTGTTGCCGCTTGACTTCTTCCAGTGCCACCGGGCGCCAACGTTCGTCCAGATCCAAGGCGGCTGGGTGGGGACGCTGCAGGTGGGCCGGAAAATCGGCCACGTCGATGAAATTGGATTCGGCGATCAGGCATGTGCTCGACACAACGTTTTCCAGTTCCCGAACGTTCCCCGGCCAGTGGTAGCGAAGTAGCACGGCCTGCGCAGTACGCGTCAGGCCGCGAATGCTCTTCCCGTACGCCTGATTGTATTTCTTCAGGAAGAACTGCACCAGAAGCGGAATGTCCTCGATCCTCTCGGCCAGGCTCGGCACTTGGATTTCCAATGTGGATAGCCTGTAGAAAAGGTCCTCGCGGAAGCGGTTGCCCATCACTTCGGCCCGCAGGTCGCGATTGGTGGCCGCCACCAGGCGCACATCCACCTTGTGCACTTCCGGAGAACCCACCCGCTGAATTTCCCGGTTCTCAATCACGCGAAGAAGCTTCGACTGCATTCCCAGGGACATTTCCCCGATTTCGTCCAGAAATACCGTTCCGCCGTTTGCGTATTCGAACAGGCCCGGCCGCGTGTCCGTTGCGCCGGTGAACGCTCCTCGCATGTGCCCGAATAACTGGCTCTCGAGCAACGTATCCACCAACGCGGAACAGTTGCACACGGCAAATCGCTGCGTTGCCACCGGGCTCAGCTTGTGCAGGGCCCAGGCGACCAGTTCCTTCCCGCTTCCGGTCGGGCCGACGATGAGTACGTTGGTGAAATGACGGGCGATCTTCTGCACCCGTTCAAATACATCCACGATCGCCGGACTGCGCCCTACAATTCCGTGAAATTCCAGATGCGAGAGCAGGCGGTCTTCGAGATCGCGAATGTGCGACCGGCGCCCGAATTCATCCTGCACGTGATTGAGAGTGCGCTCGAGCCGTCCCCAATCGATGGGCTTCTCGATAAAATCGTAAGCACCTTGCTTGATGGTTTCGATGGCTTTCTCGATCGGGCTTTCGCTGCCGATCAGAATGACGTAAACGCCCGGGTCGATCTCGAGAGCCTGCTTGAGGAATCCCAGCCCGTCACCCTCGCCCAGTTCCATCTCCGCCAGAACAAGCCGGTGCTGACCGCTGCGAATTCGTTCGAGCGCCAGCCCTGGGTTCGTTGTTATGAAAACAGGAAAGCCGAGCCGTTCGATGTTTTCGCCGATGGACTCAGCATTTTGGGTCTCTGAGCCAAGAATGCACACCGAGAGAGTTCGAGTGGCTGTAAGGGTAGGTCGTTCTTCTGTGAGTATGGGCATTGACCTTTCAATGGCATGCCGTGTTCCAAAACAGAAAACATGTTGCGAAGCAGGCCAGCCGGCTGTCACTTCGGAACACTCTAATGTCATTCAGGCCAGAGACTTAACCCATTTCGGAACAACCATCAAAACAACCTGGCGATGTTGCTTTTTGCAGTGGGGCGAAGGAGGGGTAACCGTACTACTCTGAAACAGTTCGTTCCAAAGGCAAACTGCTGGCGGCTCTATTCTAGAGAAGTTCCATGGCACCTGACGCAGTCGTTTCGCTCTCACCCGCGCGGCGGTGTCGAAGTTTCCGCAGGCCCACGCGGGTTACCCCGTCCTTCTCACTGGGAGTCACCTCCGTTACCCGGTAGGGCACGGGAAGCACGGGGAAACTGATCCGAGATTCCATCAAACGCAGGAAGACGATCAGCCCTTCGCGCAGAGGATGCCGCAGGTGAACGACTCGTTTGCCCGCTTGCGTGAGTTCAAGCGTGACTTTTTCAACGAAGAAGCTCTCGGCCACGTCCCAGCCGGAAACTTCCACTCTGTAATCGGACTCCGTTCGCTCCGGATCCATCCTGTTTGCCCGCCGGAACGCCAGCAGCCTGAATACCAAAGCAGCCGAGTGCTGTCAGTAGATTGCGAGCAAACGATAAACGGCCTGTTCCCGCATGAAACAAAAATGGTAAAACGACCCGTCCTCGCGAACCTTTTCGTCACTTTACGCTTTGTTGTTGCATTATCCCAAGTCCTGCATGGCGGCGCGTCAATGCCGAAATGAGTGCGATATATTCCGCATCGGGAAATTCAATCGGGATGAGATCCGAATGCAATGCACTATTCCGCTACAGGAGACTCTCGGCAGTTTCATTTGTAGATGGAACGTTTGAGAGGCGTGGTACCAATTCGCAATACGGGAAGCTTTTCTGCGAATCCCGATTCCCTCACGACCGATTCCGTTCCAATCGCCGCGCGGCACGAATGAGGCTTTCTGCGATCTCTTGAGGAGACTTTCCCAGTCCCTCGATGCGGAAGGCGTCGGCGATCACCTGTGGCACCGGCGCCATATCTAGCCGAACCACAAGGACAGGCAGCCGTCGCTCCACAGCCATCGAAAGCGCTGTCGGCAGCTTGCGCTCGACCCAAGGGGCTCCCAGGCACGCCCTCGACCAAAACAATACGAAGTGGGTCATCGGCTCTAGAGCTCGATTCGTCTCCTCGGGCCTAGGATCAACCGGAACTGAATATTCACCCTCAAACGACACCTGTGTTCCAAGGTTGCGCAACGCCTCCCCCACGCGAATGGCCAACTGTTTGTTTACCGACCGGTGGGAAAGGAAAAACGCGAATGGCAAAGCGTCCGGCAACGCCGCGCGGGCACGGTTCCTTTCGGCGTTTTCAAGGAGCAGCCCGGACAAATTCGTGAGCCACCGGGCGTTCGAGGGAAACTGCTCGACCAGACTGTCCGCGGAAACCTCCCCGGCGATGAACGCGACGAAGCCGAACCCGCACTGGGCGACCGAAGCGAAAATCCCTAATTCCTCCCCGGGAACCTGTTTCTGATTGCCAGAGCTAACTCTGCTCAATCCTCCCACATTGCCCGAAGCCGCGATCTGTTCCCAATTGACAAGTCTCGCCGGATTCCGCACTGCAATTTCCGATATTCCGGACAGAGCAGGCCGCAACCATTCGGTGACCGTCATCCCCTCGACCACACAGACGATTGGTTTATCTGGTTCCGAGGGGAGGGTGCATTCAGCCCCCGAGCTGATCGCCCCTGTCGATATCTCCGCACGGGCCCTCAAGAAGCGGGCTGCGTGGTTGTAGAGAGGGCGATGAAGCAAGAGTTCACCCGTGCCACAATCGGCTACGATCAGCACGCCCCCGCGTTCGACCACACTTTCCACCACGGTCCAGCGGATTTTCCATCTTCCGCAATTGTCGGCAAAGAGACCGCCTTCCATGTAGATCACATTCGGGGCAAGGTCTTTCAGTGACTCCTCGGGAATCGCTTCCCCGCTCAACTCGGCAGGCAGTTCGCGCGAGGCCTCTGCGGACAGCACGCGATATCCCGACAGGCACACACTGGAGTGTTCCCGGAACTGTTCCTGCAGGTTGCGGCCTGCAAGACGGTTGCGGTCGTCATAGGACGGGGCGGTTTTGAGGTACAGAGTTCGCAGCGACATCTTAGAGGGGAAGGGGTGATTTCAGACTAGCATCAGCGTCTGCCAAGCACAACAAGCCCATCCAGTTCGGTGAACTAGAAAATAAACGGTCATGGCATATGAGCTCATTAGTTTGCAGGGTGTTGCGGGGGCGGGTGCAGGTAGCTTGTAATCTACGGTACGGGTTCCATTGAAAACTCGCCAACCCACGCGGAGGAGTTGGTTCCGGGGCCTGGACTCGAACCAGGATAACCAGATCCAAAGTCTGGTGGCCTACCGGTTAGCCGACCCCGGAATACCTGTGGACATGGATGAACTTATTGGTGTTACGGCTGAGGGGTGTTCTGCGAGACTGGCACTGGTGCCGCTTCTGGTGCCGGTAGCCAAAGGCCCCGCTCCCGCGGCGAGCTTCTCGATCGCCTCGCGAGTGTGTGCCTCGGACAGATGTGCGTAGCGCAGCGTCATCAGCAGCGTCTTGTGACCCATTAGCTCCTGCACGGTCCGCAGATCAACCCCCGCCATGACCAGGCGGGAAGCAAACGTGTGCCGCAGGTCATGATAGCGGAAATCGCGGATTCCCGCCGCTTGAACCGCGCGATCGAACCAGCGCCGGCCGCGCGGACCGCATACCCGCAGGCCGTGGCCTTGCTCGCGGAGCAGATCCAGGGCACGGCGCGCGGCCGAGTTGATCGGCAACCACCGCTTCTCGCCATGCTTCGAGCGAGGGATCGTGATCAGGCTGCGCTCGATATCGATATCCTGCCAGCGGAGTCCGTACTGCTCGCCGCGCCGCATACCGGTATGCAACGCCAGATCGATTTCCGCCTCCCGATGCGGACAGAGCCTCCGGATCGCGCTCCGCAACTGCATCTCCTCCTGCGCGGTCAGAAAGCGCACGCGGGCGTTGTTCGTGCGGCGGATCGGAACGCGGCGAAGCGGATTTTCTGCTACCTTGCCAGCGCGCACGGCCAGCGAATACGTCAGGCTGAGCAGGGCGCGATATTGATTTACGGTGGCGGGAGCGCGGCCGCGGCGGGTCAGTTCGGCCAAGCGCGAGTCGATTTCCTCGGGCCGAAGATCGGCGGCCGGGCAGTCGCCGAACCAGGCGCGCAGCCGCGTCATTTTCCAGCGGTCTTCCCGCGCCGAGCGCTCGCCTTTATGGCGTTCGGCGTAGAGGAGCGCGTCGTCGGCGATCTGATTGAAGCTGATGCGAGCGCGATGGCGCAGCTGCTCGGGGAAAAAGCGGCACTCGCGGATTTCGGTCTTGCGCTTCTGATAGGCGGCGATTGCCGCGCTGCGGCGGCCGACCTTCTCGCGATGCTCGCGGCCGTGCTGATCGTGATAACGGATCCACCAGTCGCCCGAGCCCGTGGGCCGTTCGAAGATGCCGCGAACTTTTCTCGCCATGGAAGCTTTCATCCGGATGTCCGCGGGCCCAGCGGGAGCCCGCCTCTTCCCGGCCGGTCGGCCGCTGGGCGCGCGGAAACAGGCGGCGCGCGCCGCAAGGCGCGACACACCTCCACGGCATCGCCTGCTGGGCGCAATCCGGCGCCGGCAAAAACCGCTTCGCCGGATTTCCGTAAGCCAACAGGTCGACCGGCCAACGAAATGAAGCGGCCGTCTTCGTCGAGTTCCTACCCGTTCATTTTCGCTGATCGAGCCGCAGGCACGATCAGTCGATCCTTACATCCAACACGGCCGTCAAAGGACCGTCCTCAACTTCCGCGCCTCGGAGCAGACATTCCCTGATTTCACGACGCTTCAACCTCCACAATCGGCTCCACAGGATTGCCTTCTTCCTAAGAATGCGCTCTTCGGCGAGGTCGGCCTGAGTGACGCGCCGCGTCTTTTTCGGAAACTGCAAGACGCTGCTCATGGCCCCCCTCGTGGGGCCGTTCTGCCATGCCGCGGGCCGCGCGGGCAAAGCCTTCTGCTTGTGTAGTTACCTGTTGATAAGTACCGGAACGAGTTCCCGCGGCCGTTGGCTCTACCGCGGACGCCGAGAGCGGCGGCTGCGCCTCCCAGCTTTTCAGGGAGAAAGAATTGCCGGCGATTTGCAGCTGCTGGTAGGCCCATGAGAGCAGAACTTCGCAGAGCTTGCTGAGCGTTTTGTCCTCGCGGGCGGCCTGGCGCTCGAGCGCCGCCTTGAGATCGGGAGGAATTTTCACGCCTGCGTTGACCTTCGCTTCACCCATGGCAGCACCGTAACAGTGGGAAATAGGACTTGACAAGATTTACTAATGTACATATGGTTAACGACGTGAACATAATTACCTCCCTCCGCAACATCCAGGCCCCAGCCGCTTCCCGCGCCGTGCGGGGAGCGGCTGGCAATCTCGCGGGCCGGCCCGAGGCGGGCGCCCCATGACGCTTTCCGAATCGATGGATACGCTGCGGCGGGAACTGGCCGCGCTGCGCGAGGCGATCGAAAAAAGCGCGGCCGGCGAACGGGATCTCTACAGCGCCGAAGAGGCGGCGCGGCGGCTTTCCATCTCGCTCTCGACGGTGCGCGTGCTGATCGCCCGCGGCGAATTGCGATATCTGCGGATTGGCAATCTGGTGAGGATTCCGCGCTCGTCGATCGACCAGTTTTGCCGCCGCAATCATTACGAGGTCTGGGGCGCGAAGGATCCGGGGACGGGAAGGACGCGGCGCCCGGCGCACATGCGACGGCTCGGGGCGGCCGGCGAGCAACCGGAGGCGGCCCGATGAAGCGGCGCTTTGCGTCCGGGCCTCGAGAGGCGGAAGCGGGACAATGCGCCGGACGGAAACGGGAAAATCGTGCGTGACGGGCATCGGCGGCCGGCTCCTGACGGGAAGACCGATTCATCCTACCACAGGCGAATAAGAAGCGAAATATAAAAAGCGCTTGTGATGTGTGGCCAGCGCCCAGGCGGCGATCTGGGCCGGCGGCGAGCAGGCGCGCAGGGACCAAGCAACCTGGCGGCACAAGGGGCGCGGGGCGACGGCGGCGGTTGCGGCCCGGTGAATTCGTGTGGCGATGGTGATTTGGAAAGCGGCATCGGGCGGCGGCTCGAAACCGCCCGATGCCGTTGCGGGCGGCGCGACGGGAAGCGGCGCTCAGTCGAAAAAAGGCCGGGGGAAACGGCGCGTTTTGAGGGGATTAACTATTCCGTAAACTGCTTTCGCGAATTTGAAATGGGCATGGCCAGCAGGGAGGGCCCGTGGGCAAGGCTCTTGGCCGCGATGATCGATTGGATTGTTGCTTTACCGTGAGCTCGGATGGGCGGCCGACGGGGCGCCGGCGGGTCCGGAAGCCTCGCAGTTTCCTTGTCCGTTCGGGCAGGAATTCCATCGAAGTGGTGGGCGTAAAAAAGCGGAGGCCGGGGAAATGACAGCCCTGCCGCGGCGGACCGGAGAGAAGTGCCGGTGGTGCGGCGGGCAAATCGTGCGATTACGGGAATGGGGCGCGTCGTGGCTGGAATGCGATTCGTGCGGGCATCTCCGGGCGCTCGAGGGGGCGCTTGTCCCGGCGTCTTCCATCCCGGGGAAATCAACCGGAGAGATTCCTCGCCCCGATGAGGCCGGGGCTCGGAATGAAGGACTGGGTGGGGCCTTCGGCAACCGACATAAACATACGAGCACCCACGGCGCGGCGGAGCGTACGAGGCGGGAGGCGCGGCGATGAGTTTAACGCGGGGCAGGGAACTGCCGATCGGGGCGCGCGCCGGTCTGCTCGATCCCAAGCACGTCAAGGCGATAGGCAGCGCCCGGTGGCTCTACGACTGGATTTTGTGGCGCGTGACGTCCGAGCAAGAGGGCGTGGGGCGCGTCCTGGGCGGCAGCCCGGTTCGCTGCGAGGAGATTGCCGCCGACCTGGGCGTCGGCTTGCGCACGATCTACCGCTGGATGAACCTGCTGCGGGGCCCCTACATCCGGACGCGCCACGTCGTCGTGCGCGGGCGGCATGGCCTCGCGATCGAAGTCTTCAAATCGAAGAAATTCCATCCCAGCCAGCCATCTGGGACTTCCCGGATTTCCACAATTTCCACAGTTTCCACAGCCAACCCTGCCAAGATTGGCAGCGTCAATCCTGCCAGATTCGGCAGGGCCAACCCTGCCAGAAGTGGCCGCTCCTATAAGGAAGATAGAAAGCCTTTTACAGAAAGCTATGGGAAAAGTAATTATGGTTTTCTAGAAGATTTACCGGAACGCGCCAATCCGCCAAAGACAAGCCCTCCCTCCCCACCTGCTGTTGAAAACCAAAACCAAAACCAAAAGCAGATTCCTCCCGCCTTCGCCGAGGCTTCGGCCGGCGCGCGTTTCCCCGGCCAGGACGGGGTTCGGTGGAATGACAACGTTACGGCTTGCGCAAGGAGTCGCGGGGATGGCGACGGCGCGGGGAGCGGCGGTGAACATCGCGAGGAAAGCGCCGTTTCGCGTGCGGGAGGGGCAGGGGACGAGAGCGCTTTGGCGGATGACGGGAACAGTTCGAGGGAGGGCGCCGATCTGGGCGGGCGAGACGGCGAGCTTCTGGCGGGGCTGCGGCGAATGATGGGCGCGAAAGCGTTGCCGAGCGAGGGGGTGGTTAAGCGCCGGGAACTGCTCGAGCGGCAGAAGTGCGCGTTGTTGCGGCGGGGCGAGCGGCAATGGTTGCCGCCCTAAAGGGCGGCGCTACATGGGGTGCGGGTGGCGTGGCGGGAGTGAATGGGGGACGGAAAGGAGCGGAAAAAATGAGCTTGCCGCACATGAAGCCGATCGCGGTGCTGGCCGAGGCGAAGGCGCACGGAACGCGGGTGAAGTATCTGGGAGGGTGCCGGTGTTTGCCGTGCCGCGCGGCGAATGCGGGCTACGAGTGCCGGCGTTTGCAGGCGCGCCGCAGCGGCGATTGGAACGGTCTGATTCCGGCCGGGCGCGCGCGCCAGCATCTGCTCGCGCTTTCCCGCGCCGGGGTGGGACGGCGCACGGTCGCCGACATTGCCGGCGTGCCGCAGTCGCTCTTGCACCGCATTCGCAGCGGGCGGCGGCGGCGGATCCGCGCGCTCACGGCGCGGCGGATTCTGCTGGTGAGCCGGACGGCGATGAACGACGCGCGTCTGGTCCCGGCCGGGCGCGCCTGGCGCATGATCGAGCGCCTGGTCGAGGAGGGCTTCACGCGAGCCGAGATCGCGCGGCGGCTCGGGTATCATTCGCGGGCGCTGCAGCTGAATCGCACGCGAATCACGGCGCGAAGCCTGATGCGCGTCGAGCGCTTCTACCGCCGAGTGATGACGTGAAGATTGTCGCGTCCCGGTGCGAGTTCAGCTGCGCCAGCCGGATTTTTGGAAGGCGGCTTTCACCTTGGCGGCGCGCGCGGCGGCCTCGGCGATTTTCTGCGCGACTACGGCGGCGACGTCTTCTTCCGTGCCGTCCGGGCGCAGGACGTGGATGGTATGGACGCTCTGCGCGCCGAGCTCGTCTTCGATGGTGACGACGACGGCGGCGGCGCCCGAATCGAATTTCCTGGCGATTTCCTTGGCCATGTTTGCCTCTTTGGACGGTGCGATTCCGGGCTAAAGATGCCGGGCAAAAGCCCGGCGCTACATTCGGCATGCGCGCATGCGTGCCTGGGCGCGTTTGGCGCGATGTAGGGCCGCCCTTCAGGGCGGCATGACGCCGGCGCGCGGGCGGGAGGGCGCAGAACGCGCCGCTACAGCAGTTTCATGTTGTGGACGCGTATGCCGTTCGCCCAATAGGTGCCCTGCGGGCGCACGCTTACCACCATTTTCTGCGACGCCCGCCAGCTCCGGCCGGCCTTGGCGATGGCCGAGACGCTGCCTTCGCGCCCGATTTCGACCAGCTCGCCCGGGCGCAGCTCTTCGGCCCGGCGAAAGACGGAAACCAGCGTGCCGCGAGCCATGGCCAGGCGCTGGCCCGATTCGAGCTCGATCTCGATCCAGTCGCCGCACGGCTCGATTTTCACCCGCGCCGTCGCGCCGCCTGGGAATTCGAGCGGCGTGCCGACCTCGGTGCAGCCGCCGGGCCCGAAGCTCGCGCCGCCGCCGCCCGAGCTGCCGCCCACCCCGCCCGAGGCGACGGTCGTGAGCTTGCCAACGAAGGCGTAGCTGTCGGAGATGACCTCGGAAAGATTCGCGCCGGCGACGAACATCTGCCGCGCAGTGTCCCAGGCAATGTAATAGGTGGTGGCGTAAGCCAAGCCGGTGATCGTGCCGGCGGGAAACGCGCGGGCGCCCTGGCCGTAGTCCTGGGTCCAGGAACTACCAATGCCACCCGGACCGTAGACCCGGACCGTAGCACTGGACCCTGCGTCTATGGAATCAGCGGTGGCGTTGTTCACGGCATTCGACGGCGCGTTGGCCAGGATGTCGTTCGAGCTGGCCAGGCCCCCGGAGACGGCGGTGGGATTGGCCGCCGTGCCGAGATAGGCGTAGGGAGAATAGTTCGAGGAGGGGTATTTGGCGCGCGCGCGGAAGTAGCGCGTGGCGTCGCCCAGGTTCAGCGAGAGCGAAAGAGCCTGGCCGAGCGGGTAGACGACCGTCGAAGAGGGAAACGTCGGATCGCTCGCCGATTCGAGGAAATACTGGACCGAAGGCGCGGCGCCGCGGCTGGGCGCAACCGTCACGTTGAACGTCCCGCGGGCGGCGGTGGCGGCGAGCGAGGCGGGCGGCGCCGGAGCCGGGAGCGCCTGCGCGGCCGAGGTTTGCGGCGCCGGGGCCGTATCGACGCCGACCTGTTGCTGGAGCTGGTTGAAGGAAGCGGTGAGCGAGCCCAGCCAGTCGTAGAGCACCGGGTCGTCGATGGCGAGGTAGCCGAGGCTGGCCGTATCGAGCACCTAGTCGTCTCCTTTGAGTCCGAGCGATGCGTCTTCGAGCCGCTCGACGGTCCGATTTTGACAATACGGACCGCCCCGTATCCGTGAAGGCATCGGGGCGGTTTCCGCGCGATCGAGATCCCCGGCCCGTGCTCCCACGTCGTGGCCGGGCTGGATGAAATCGAGCCAGCGGGCGAGGGCGCGCGCCACCAGACGCCACAGGATGAATCCCCGCTTTCCGCGCGCCGCCCACCGGGCCGCGCGGGCGCTGATGGTTTCGTCCGGATCGCCGCCGGCCAATACATTGCAAAATTGGTCGAAAGCCACGAGCACGCGGCGCGGGTAGCTTTCGCGCGCCGCGCCCGCCTCGTACTGCGCGATCGACTTTTTGCGGTCCAGCAGGCGCGTCAGGATGGCCAGCGCGCAGGTCAGTGCCGCCAGGGAGAGAAGAATCCAGCCGAAGTAAATCATCCGCGTTCACTCGCAGTCATGGTTTGCCCGCAGGCATGGGGTTCACACGCGATCATTGGCAGTGGCCCGAGCCGCACAGCAGCGCCGCGCCGGTCCCGGCGCCGATCGCGAACCATTTGACGGCCGTGCCCATGCGGCGCCAGAAGCCGCCGCCGCGAGCCGCTTGCAACGCGGCATCGCGCTGCTTCAAGGCCGCCGATAGCCGCTCGCCGGCCAGCTTGAGCTGCGCGTCCTTGGCGGCCAGATCCTGCTGGGCCGAGTGGAGCCGAATGCTGCACGCCTGGCACGCCGTGACGAAATCGCGCAGCGGTGCAAGATCGGGCTGGGGAATCGTGGCGACGGCCGCCGGCGCGGGATTTTTCCGCGTCGGTTTGGGAAGCTGAATGTGAATCGGCTGCGGCGTGAGGATCTGCTTGGGCAGCCAGGCGGCGATTTGGCTCGGCGTTGTCTCTTGGGCGGCGCGGGCGCGCAAGGTGGCGATGCGGCGCGCGGTTTGCGCGTCGCGCTGTTTTACCTGGGCGGCGATCTGCCGGGCGGCTTGGGCGTCCTGGTTCAAGACTTTCTGCTGCTGCTGCACGGTCGATTCGGCCCCGAGCAGGGCGTCGTGCGTGCTTTTCCAGCAGTGGAAGGCGATGCCGCCGCCGGCAATGCCCACAACGGCCAGGCCCGCGAAAATCGTATGTTTCCAGTCCCAGGCCATGATCTATTCCTGGGCGGCGCGGTCGGGGCGGCGGCGCGGGCACGGCAGTTCCATGCCGAGCTGGCGAACCAGGTCGTCGGCCGAGCGGTAGAGCGGCTCGCGCGTGGGCGCGCGCAGCGGAAATTCCTCCGCCGGGATCGCGGTGGCGCAGCGGCGGCAAAGCATTTTTCCCTGCTTCTCGACGTCGGCGGCGTTGCCGCAATGGCGATGGAAGAAACAGACCGCCCCGAAAGCCGGGGACGAAACTGCGGAAGCGGGCCGCGGGGCATTTAGCGTCGCGGGCAGTTCAAGAGTGGCCATGCTGGAACCCCCTTCTGAGTTGGTGCGAGTTTGTGTTGCTAACGCAGCTCCCAATGCCGGGCTAAAGCCCGGCGCTACATTTACGCGTTTGCGCGTTGGGCGGCTTGATGTAGCGCCGACCTTCAGGGCGGCATGATTCCTACAAACCCGATGGGCCCGCGCCGCCCGCGCCGCCCATACCGTCCACAGCGAACGATGCGAAGGGGCCGAACAGGCGGTCGGGCCGGGTGATTTGCGAGCCAATCACGCCGACCGGCGACGGGTCGCCCAAGGGATTGGCGGCTCGCAGGGGCGGCGCGGGCAGGATCGGGCCGCGCCGCCTGGCGATTTGCGCCAGGCTCGCGGCGCTTGCCGCCGCGGCGGGATACAAAGGCGCGGGGCCGTAGGCCGGAGCGGCATAGAGACCGGCCGGATTACTCGCGCCGGCGTTTGCCAGCGGACCAAACAGTGGCGCCATGAATTTCTCTCTCTTCCTACCGGCTGCGCCGGTTGTCGCGGTTTTTCACCACCAGCTCGCTGATACCGACGTTGCCGGTGCCGACCGAGTCGCGGATTTCACGCAGGAGCTGGTTCTGCGCCTCGAGGAACGGCCGCAGCGTGACGGCGAAGCTTTCGGCGAAGGCGGAACGCATCTCCATGCGCCAGAAATCGATCGATTTGTCGCCGGCCGCGATGGCGCGGCTCTTTTCGCGCAGGAACGCGAACACTTCGCGCAGCACCAGGAGCGCCAGCAGGCCTCCCGCTCCGATTTGCCAGATGAGTTGATTACCCACGGTCATGAACTCCCTCAATGGATTTGTCGTGGATGGCGTTGGTAGGGGCGGCCCTTGTGGCCGCCCGTTCGGGGTTGGCCGCCGCTACGCGTACTTGCGCATACGGGCCAGCACGCTGGCCGGATAGCCGGGGTCGCCGCCGCCGTTCCAGGCGAGCAGGGCGCGCCGGACGTCTCCTTGCGCGGCGGCGAGCTTGGCCGCCAGAACGCGGCAGCCGATCTCGACGCCGGTCGCCGGATCGCACAGCGCGGCCAGATGTCCGCCGTAGCCGTGCTCGCGCGCGGTTTCGCCCATCACCTGCATCAGGCCCCAGGAGAAGGCGCGGGCGCGGGCTTCGGTTGCGCCGCCCAGCTTGCCCGAGACGGCCAGCGGCAGCAGGTAATGCAAATAGAATTCCGGCTCGTAGCGGATGGCCCAGGGATTCCACGCGCTTTCCTGCTCGCAAACCGCAGAGACTAGGGCGGGTTCGAGCCCGGCCGCGCGCGCCTGCTTGCGGGCCAATTCGATCAGTGATGAGGGTGCGATCATGGCGGCACCGGCATCTTGCCGGTGTGCGGCTTTTGTAGCCGTCTTTGTAGCGCTGCCCTTCAGGGCGGCACAATGGCTCCGCTTGTAGCGGCACAATGCCGGGCTAAAGCCCGGCGCTACATGCGGCATCGTTTGCTTGTCCGTGCCGCTGTGCGGCTACGGGCTGCCGAAGGGCGACCAGGGATCGATCTTCAGGTACAGCTCGATTCGCTCCGAGAGGTAAAACCAATCGCCCGGATTGCCATTGGCTGCGATTCCGAAACGCGCCGACAGGCGCTCACCGGAAACATTAATCGGAAGCTCCAGATCATCGGAACTAGAGGCGGGACTAGATAGCGGTCTAGTCCCTAGCAGCGGCACCACGTCGCCGCCGCTCGATACCGCATTCGGACCCTGGTTCGCGTAGGTGAATTCTGTCGCGCTCAAAACGCCGAAAATGGTTGCCGGGCCGTTGAAGCTGGCGTCGGCCACGCATTCGATCGCTACCGGCTGCCGGGCGAAGAGGCCGTGGGGCGCGGCGGTGGTTACCGTGGCCAGGTTGCCGCCGCGGGCGATGGATGAGATCGCGACGGCGCGATCGGCGGCCGGGAACGCGGCGACCAGCAGCGTGCCTTGGCCCTCGGCCCTGGCGCGCAGGTAGCCAAACAGCTTGCGGCCCACCGGGGGCGAGCCCAGATCGGAGCCGTCAACGAAATAGGTGGCGTAGCGGGCCGGAATCACCTTGCCGTTGTCGCTCGAAGTTCCCTCGGCCAGCGAGAAGATGTTGCCCGAGCCGTCGTTCGAGCCGAGGAAGATCGGGAAGCCGCCGCCGGGGCGCGCAATCGGCGCGGCGCAACTCGCGGCGATGCTCCACGGGGCCCAGCCGCGCGCCAGCGGCGCGTCGCGAAACAGCATGAAGCGCGTCACGTTCACGAGCGACGCCGAACCGTAGGAGAACTGCATCGCCAGGGTCCAGTTCGGCTGCGTGGCCGCGCCGATCGGCACGCCCACCAGCAGCCGCTTCACGTCGGTTTCGAGAATGACCCAAAGGGTTTGGGCCGCAGCCCAGTTCACCTGGTCCCAGACCGGTCCAGGCCCGATTCCTAGGTGGCGCTGGTCGGAATGGATCTCCTGCGAGAGTTTTTGCGGGGGCGAGCCGTCGAAAACGTAGACGCCGTCCTGGCCGGCGATGACGGCCGCTTCGTCGCCCATGGCGACGCCGTGAATCGAAGGCGTGCCGACGCGGTTGCTGACCTGCTGGATGGTCCAGAACGCGGGTTCGTTGACGCCGTCGTCGGCGGTGACGTAGAAGGAGCGCTCCTTGACGATATAAAGATTGTTGCGGAGCACGAAGGCGTTGGTGATGCGCTGGCCGTCGTTCGGGGAAACCGTCATCAGGCCATTCACGCCGTCGTAGCTTTCCGGGTCGTTCACGCGCGAGCAGCGCAGGATCGATCCAACGCCGTTTCCTAGATCGGTTTCGTAGATCTCGATGTTGTCGATGAGGAAGTAGCCGGACTGGGTCGGAGTCCCATCGGCATAGATTTGCAGAGCCAGATCGGATGGTATGGACCCAATGGGCGGGGTGAGCTGGGCCACGAACTCGGCGTAGGCGCCCTGGGGCGCGGCGCTGGCGGCGACGGCCAGGCCCGCGGTCACCATGCCGGTCGAAGCCGAAGCCAGATTCACGTGCAGCGTTCCGGTGGCCAGGCCGTAGGCCATCACGCGCGCGCGCACCGAATATTCGGTGTTCGGGGAGATGAGCGCGATTCCGTTGCAGTCGGTGACGGCCGGCTGCGTGATTTTTCCGCGAATCGCGGTCTGGCCGTCGCCGGTGATGCGGTAGGCGTCGCCCCAGGCCACGGTCGCCGATTCGCGGCTGCCGCCGGCGCCCTCGGCGGGGTCGGCGGTCCAGCCCAGAGGAACGGTCGGATCGACGCCGTAGAAATTGTTCCAGCCGCCGTCGAAGGTCAGATTGAGCCAGACGCCGTTCTTCTGGCTCCAGAATCCGTTCCGCTCGCCCCACCAGAACAGCCGGTTGCTATAGGCGATGACGCCGGCCTGTTCGGGCAGCTCGACCAGATCGAACAGGTAGCCGGACGGCGTCGCGGCGAGCAGCTCGACGTCGGAGAAATCGAAAATCGCCTCGGTGGTGGTGTTGTCGGGAATGTACATGGCCGTCGGCGAGGTTTGGGGCGTATTCGAGGGGGGGATGGTGTAAAAACTCGGCGCGCCGGACTGGCCGGCGGCGGTGAACATCACCAGGCGCGCGACGACGTTCGAGGGGCCCATGGGGATTTCCTCGAGCAATGCCTTGAAGTTTCCCGCGGCCGTCCAGGTGACCGGCGGCGAGGGGCGGGTCCAGTAGCCCTGGCGGGTGACGAAGCTGATCGAGACCTGGTGCGTGCCGGCCGAGACGTTGCCGGCGGGCGCGGCGGAGCTGCCGACCGAGTTGCCGGGTTCGTCGGGGCCGGTCTGCGCGTAGGTGAATTGGGAGGCGTCGAGAACCGAGGCGACGGTGAAGGTCCCGTTGAAATCGGTCGCCGAGCCGGTGACGCCCTGGATGGTGACGGTGTCGCCGGCGGCGAGCGTGTGCGCGTACTGGCAGCTCGCGGTGACGACGTTCGAGGCGCGCGAGATCGACTGAATGGGGTCCTGGAAATCGCTCACCTGTGGCGCCGCGCCCGGGCCCGCCTGGCTGACGCGGTCGAAATTGGTGTCGTCGAACTGGCGCGGCAGATCGGCGCCCACCTGGCCGTCGCTCACGGCCAGGTACTCGCGGCCGAACTGCGTTTGGGAGCGGGCGAGCGAGCCGGCCGCCAGAGCGGAGCTGACGATCTGGAGGCTGCCCGAGGGGTTTTCCTTGTAAAAATTGCCGCGTGAATCGAGCGCGAGCAGGCGGTCGATCCCGCCCAGGGTCGGAAACGTTTTTAAATAGTTGATAAACGCGCCGCCGGTGAGCGTGGGGAACTGGGCGAGAAGGCCGGGCCGCGTGCGCACGCCGCCCGCGATTAGCTCGACGTCCTGGCAGTCCCACGACATGCCGTCGGGAAGGCCCTCGGGCGCGGCGTTGGGCACCCATCCGCCGAACATCGTGATCGGCTGCGGTGTGAAGCTTTCTCCACTCATCGGGTGAATGTGTCCTCTCGGCCTGTCATTCCTGGTCGCCCAGGCGACTCATTTTTCCTGTCGTTGCGAGTGAAGCCCGGGCGCCGCTTTAGGGAAGCAGCGCCCCGGCTGCCCCTGCGCCCACCTTGCCGAGCGCGCCTCCGAGCGAGGAGCTGAGCGAGCCCCAGAAGCCGGGCTGCCGCGCCGCTTGCGCCTGCACGCCGAGCGTCTGCGTGGGCAGGCCGAGCATGCGTCCGAGCAAATTCGTATCGATGCCGTAAAGGCTCGATAGCCCCTGCAATCCAGTCTTCTGGTTCTGGAGCTGCGTATCCTGATAGGCGAGCTGGCCGCGCTGCGCCGCCTGGCCAAGCTGCGAGGCGCGCTGGCCGGCCAGATTTTCCTCTTCGGCGCCGAAGCCGGCCGCGTTGTGGGTGCGCGAGACGCGGCTGGCGGCCTGCTGGCTGGCGGCGTCGAGCGCCGTCGAGACCGGCTGCATGGCCAGTTGCTCGTACTGATTTTCGATTTGCGGCGAACCCCAATTGGCCAGGCTGCTATAGCCCGAGCTGATGCCCGGCTCGGCGGCCTGACCGGCGCCCATCTGCCGGGCGATCATCGCCTGTTGTTGCGCGCCGAGTTGCTGCGCCTGCTGCTGAACTTTCGCTTCCCCTCGTGCCATCGCCAAACCCCCCGTGTCCTCTCACATCGCGCTTGGGTATCGTGTAGCGCCGCCCTTCAGGGCGGCACAACGCCGGGCTTTTCGTTACGTTGCCGACCACTCGGCGCCGGAAGAGCCGAGCGGCAGCCAGTAGCAGCTCCAGGCCGGCTCGCGCCAGCCCAGGCGCGTCAGGCGCCGGCCAAACCCCTTGGCGATCCGCGGCGGCAGCCAGCAGTGCGCGTCGTCCAAACCGCGCCGCCAGCCTTCGCGCCGGGCCGCTTCGTGCAGCGCGAGGAACCGGCGGAAGCGCTCGCGCGGCGTGGCCGCTTCGGGATCGGCCAGAAGGTAGACTTCCGAAGTCAGCCGCGCCAGCGCCGCCATCACCGGCGCGCCGGACTCGTCCTCGAGCACGGTGCGCACCAGGAACGAGGAGTCGTCGATATCCGGCATCGGATAGCGGAATCCCTGCCGGGCGTGCATTTGGCGCACGCGGTCCAGATCCTCGCTGCGGTATTCGCGAATTTTCATGTTTTTCTTATTCGCCGCTCGCGCCGTGTTCGTCCAATATCTGGTCGAGGAAGCGGTCCGATCCTGACGATGCGGACCGTCCCGTATCCGCGAAGGCGTCGGGGCGGCCGGATTCGCCGCTGCCCGCGGCCGGCGCGGGCGGGCGGTTGCTCAAAACGTCGCTCAAGAAACGCAGCGCGTCGCCGGCGCCGGCGAAGGAATGCTCGCTCACCGGCGATTCGGCGATCTGGCCCTTTCCCGCGCCGGAGCCGGCGCCGTGACGGCCGCCTTGCTCGATGGTCGTCGAGTGCTCGACGACGACGCGGTGGCTGCCGTTCGATTGGGGCTCGATGGTGACGCGGCGCACCGTGCCGAGCGCCTTGCCGCTCTCGCCGTCGCGGTCGAGCGCGCGAGCGCGTTCGACGCCGCGGCCGAAAAGTTTGTTCATGTAAAACCGGCCGGAAGGGGCCCGGTCTTCGAGACTGGATTCGGATGCCATGGTCATGCTCCTTTGGATTGCGCGGCGCCGGAACGAAATTCCCGGGCCGATTCGATTTCGAGCGCGCGCGCGGTCTGATGCCAGCTTTTGTGGCCTCGCTGCGAGCGGCGGGCTTCAGGGGCCGCAGCCCCTGTTTCGCCGGGGCTTTTGTCCGGGCGAGCGCCCTGCCCCGCGAACCCCGGGGACGCCGCCGCCGATCGCAGCACCTCCTGCGGGAGCGGCGCGCCGGCGGTGGTCACCAGCGAATTGACGAGCGCCCAGTTTTGCCGCCGCGCCTCGGCGCATTCGGCGCGCAGGCGTTCGACTTCGGCTTCGAGCCAGGCCGTGTGGCGCGTGGTCGAGAGCCAGCGCCAGAGGGCGCGAAGATTTTCCTTCATCGGTGGTTCCCCCATCTGCGAAGCGGCTCTCAATTCACGTGAGTCGGGTTCGTCACCCGGCGCGGCGAGTAAGCCAAGCGTTCGACGTGCCGGTAGATGCGCACGCTGCCCAGATTGACGACGAGCTCGCAGGTCGAAGGCCCCGCGCCGGGCGAGGAATCGCTTTCGATCTCGATCCGCGCCAGGGCCGGCTCGAGCCGGGAGAATTTCGCCGCCAGAAAGCTGCCGTCGCCGAAAATGACGATCGCGATGCAGCGCGGCGCGACGCGGGCGAGGAGAGCGCGCAGCCGATCGGCCAGGCGCGCCTTCACGACGCCGCCCAGAGCAGCTTGAGGTCGAGCACCTGGCGCAGCCAGCAGATCGGGTGCGGCTCGCAGGCCATCGGGAGGGTTTCCACTTCGACGCTGGCTTCGAGGCCGTCGGCGCGGCGGGCGAGTACGGTCAGCACGCCGCCCTTTTTCTTCCAATCGGCCAGCTCCCATCCGGGCGGGAGCAGCGGCGCCATGGCGCTCGGGGCCCCGGCCGGCGCGAATTGCTCCTCGTTTTTCATGGCGCTCACTTTGCCGCCACCGTCCAGTTCGCGCTGTTGCAATAGGCGAGGACGTGGTCCGCGCCGCCGCCGGCGACGCTCGCGCCCCAGGTGTTCGTCGTGGAATCGGTGACCGAGCGCATGGCGCCTTCGATCGTGCTGCTGCACGAAGGAAGCGAAGCGAACGTCGTTGGGTTGGCCCGTATGGTTCCCGTTACATCGAGCGTCGTTTGGGGCGTCGTGGCCGCTCCGATGCCCACCTTGCCGCCGCTCGACTGGAGCACGAGCGGGTTCGAGTTGGCGTAGGTTTCGATCAATCCAAAACCGTTTGCGGCATTCGAGTTGTACGTCCATCCGATTACCAGGTTGTTTGAGGAAGCCTGCCCGATCAGCTCGTAGGCGTTTGTTCCCGGCTCGTACAGTTCAAAGATCGGAACGGATGTATTCATCAGCCCGGCGGCGTTGTCGCCCATCTGCACGGGGCCGTTGCCGGAAACCATCAATTTCGAGGTGTAATTCGTTCCGTCCCACTCGGAGAAGTTGTAATTATTGCTGGCGTCCGAGCCGGTGACCCACCAGGGATGGGCGCTTGACGCCGCGCCCTGCCCGGCCGAATAAAGGCTGGACCGGAAGGGATAGGGGAGCCCCTGGGCCACGAAGATCCCGGGCGATGTCTGCTCGAAAATGCCGAGCCATTGGTTGCCCAGCAGATGCACCTCCATCTTGACGGCGCTTGCCTGGTACTCGACGTAAAGCGGATTGAGCGCGGATCGGGTCCACGTATTGAGGTCGGAGGAAAAGGCCCAGCCGATGCCCTGTCCGGTTCCGAAGCCGCTGTAGAGCATGGCCCAGGTGCCGGCGAAGCGGAAAATTTCCGGGTCGAAGACGTGCGAGGATTCCCACCCGCTGCCGGTGGGGCTGAAGACGGGATTCGACGCGTATTTCGTCCACGGGCCGGTGGGGCTGCTGGCGGTCGCGTAGCCGATCTGCTCTTCGCCGGCGGCATTTGCGGCGTTGTAGAAAAGGTAGTCGGTGCCCTGCCACTCAAAAGCGAATGGCCGGAAGAGCTGTTTGGCGTCCCAGGCTCCCGTTGTGCCGGGCGTCAGGATCGGATTCACGCTCGCCTTGGTCCAGGTCACGAGATCGGTCGATGTGGCGACGCCGATGCTGGAAGGCGCGGCTTCGTAGCTGGTTCCCTGGCCGCCGAAATAGAACAGGTAGTAGGTCCCGTTCTGGTGGAAGATTCGCGGGCCGCAGACGTAGCCGCTATCCCAGGCCCCGGCCGATCCCGGCGCTAATACGACGCCCTGTTTGGTGAGCGATTGGAAGTTCGGGCCGGTGGCCACGCCGATTTCCGCCTGCGTTTCGCCCGCGTTCCAGCCGCAATAGAAAAGGTAAATCTGGCCGTTGGCCTCGATCCAGGTCTCGCTGTCGATCGAGCCCTGATCGAATCCGCTCGCGCCCGGGCTCAGAATCGCGTTCGACTGCGTGGAAAACTCCTGCATGTCGGCGGGCACGGAATCGAGCGGTCTGCCGGCGACGCGCAGGCCGCCCGCAGCGTCGAGATTGAGGCTGTGATTGGCGGTCAGGGTGGCCGCGCCGCCCGCGCCCGAGAGCGTCGCGCCGCCGGGCATCGAGATGCTGGTTGCCGCCGCGGACGATGTGCCCGGCACGTAGGTGGATTGTTGCGCGCGCGCCGCCGCCGGAGAGAAAAGCGCCCAGGCGATGGCGAGCGCCGTCGGGATCGGGATGCTTCGCCGGTGCGTCATGTTAGCGCAGCACCTCCGCCGTGATGGCTCCGCCGCCGGTTTGGCTCGAAAGCTTGACGCGGAGGAACCTGGCCTTCAGCGCGCTCAGCTTCACCGACTCGCCGGCCGTGTTGCTCGACGTGTATTCGGTGACGTAGTTCGCATCCGCGTCGTCGATCGAAGTTTGTACCTCGACCGAGACGGCCGACGGGGCCGACGCGTAGGTGATGTCCACGCGAACGTCCTGCGGCGTTCCCGCCGCGCCGTCGTAGGCGCCGGCCAGGGCAACCTGCTGGCTGGCCTGCGGCGGGGTGGGCGTTTCGGCGTCGAACAGGTAAATGGCGACGCCCGGGTAGATCGAGTTGGGCGGATCTTGCGCGTTGTAATTCGGCATGGTTTTCTCCTAGGGGCGGGGTTGCCCCGCCTGGAAATTGGGTGAGGCTGCGCTTTTGGCGTTTGGCGTGGGCGCGGCCACAGGCGAGACGCCCGCCGGGCCTACCGTTGCTGCGAAGGGAGCAGCCAGCGGTGGCGCGGACGGCGCGCCGCGGCGGGCGCGTCTCTGCGCGCTTGCTCGGCATTCGCCTTCTGCGCCTGAATGGCGCGCACGGTTGGGTCGGGCGAGGTGATGTGTTCGGCCAAACGCTCCTGGCGCGATTTCACGGCGTGGCCGAAGCGTCCCTTCAGGCCGTAGCGGGCGGCGTCGGCGGGATCGTCGCCTTCGGTTTTGGCGGCGTCCTCGATGTCGCGTTCGTCGCGCACCATCGCGGGGATGCAGGCGGCCAGGGCCGGGCAGCTATCGGCGACGAGCCACTTGTCCTCGCGCAGCATTTGATACATGAGCATCCAGCCGCCCTTGCGGTCGGTGTCGGACGGCCTGGGCGGCGGCAGCTTGCGTTCGGCAAAGATTTCGGCCATCTGCCGCGCCGCGGTTTTCTCGTCGGTCTTGCGGGCGAAGGCGTCGTGGCTCAGGTAGACGTCCTCGATTTTTTCGCCCTCGGAGCGTTCGGCGATCTTGAAGGCCAGCTCGCGCGGCGTCAGGCGGTTTTCCACCAGCTCGCGATAGGTGTAAACGGTCTGGCCGTTCCAGGCGTGCCAGTAAACGGCCGAATTGTGCGCGAATCCCCAGTCGATCGAGATCCAGCGCGGCCACCACGGCTCGAGCCCGATCTCTTCGGAGCGGACCAGGTGCCGCGCCGGGTCCCACACGTCGAAGAACTGGCCGGCGAAAATGTTCCAATCGCCCTCGGCGTAGGCGCGCGAGAGCTCGGGCGGCAGCGTTTTCAGATCCTCGTAATAGCTTTCGGTCAAGTGCGGATTGTCCCCGGCGCGCGCGGGAACGAAGGCGAACTCACCGGCGAGCCGGGCCAGCTCCGGGGGAAACTTGCGGTCGATCCACAGCTTCTTCACCCAGCCGTGCCCCGCGCCGCCGGGATTGGTCGCCGCGGCGAATCGGGGCCGCGCGACGCCGCGCCAGCGCAGGCGCGTGCGCAGGAAATCGAACGTGCGCCGCTGGTTCTTGGTCAGCTCATCGACGGCGATGGCGGCGAATTCGGTCGATTGATACTTCGACGGGTCGTCCAGGTTGCGCAGCAGGATGCGGCCGCCGCCCAGTTCGGGCCGCAGGCGGAACTCGCGCGTCGCGCCGCGGCGCAGCTCGCCGAGCTCGGGCGGGAATTCGGCCAGGATGCGGTGAATGTGCCGGTCCTCGAGCGCGGGATAATCCTCGCAGAACAGGCCGGCGGTGGCGCCGTCGATGCCCGCTTCGTGCAACTGGAGCAAATAGAGCAGCAGCCACCAGCGCAGGATGTAGCTCTTTCCGCCGCCCATCGCGCCGCCGTAGAGCACGAACCGCTTTTGGGCGACGGCCTCGAGAAATTCCCGCTGCTTCGGCGTCGGCTGGAACAGCTCGGCGAGCAGCCTTACCTGCGGGGATAGGGCCGTCATCTACCGCCTCGCGGCGGCGCGCGGCAAGAGCGCCAGGCGGCGGCCCGCCCGTTTGGCCGGTGGTATGGGCTTGCCCTGGGCGACCAGGGCGAAGCGGGCCTCGCGGCCCGCCAGGCCCGGCGCGTGGGCGTGCGTTTCGGCGAACTGCATCGGCGTCTCGCGCAGGCGGCGCGCCTTGCGCGTGAGCGCGCCGGGGCGCTTGACGGCGTTTTGGATCCAATGCTTCATGCGTATCCTCTTTTTTCCGGGTGGCGCGGGCATCTATGAGGCGCCGTTGGCCGGGGCGCGGTCCGGGAATTGCTCAGGACGATGAACTCTTGCCCGTCACCGCGTTGGTTCCGGGCAGCCCGTCGAGGCTGATCAGAAACGCGACGCGCGCCGAATCGTTTTTCGATCCCTCGGCCGCTTCGCGCAGTTCCTTGGCGTCGCGCGTGCCGTTCTCGCTGGTGGCGGCGCGGCGCGCCTGCTTGGCCGCGATCATTTCCGCCCAGGTTGGCGGGCTGGCGGGATCGACGCGCTCGCCGGTCGCCTCTTCGAATTCGCTCCACAGCGCCGGATCGAGCGCGGGCTTGGCGAGCCGGTCGCGGCTGGCTTCGGCGAGCGTGGTTTTTCCGGACGCGCTCCCGGCCGTCGCCGCCTTGGCGAGGGGACGCGATTTTTTCGCGCCCGGCTTTGCCGGGCTGTTGCATTTGGGCGGCACCGCTATTCGATCGCGCGGACGTTGAAGCCGAGCGCGCCGGGAGTGACGCTCGAAGAAGAAGGATTGCAGACTTCCAGATTCACGTTTCCCGCCGTCGGGAACCAGTAGACGGTCAGGCTCTTGTAGCCGGCCGCGGCCGGGTCGGCGCTGGGCGTCGCGAGAATCGTCATGCCCGTCGTGACGCCCGCGACCGCCGTAGTGACCGTGGCCGCGCACGCTCCGGCGCTGATCGTCGCGGTTGGTCCTGAAACCGTGGCCTGGCCAACGGCGACGCCCACCGTGCCGCCCGAAGCGGGCAGAGTATAGGTCTGATTCGAGGTGAGCGCGGAGTGGTCGATGGTGGCCAGGTAGCTGTCGCCCGAGCCGCCGAAGGCGATCGGATGGCCGGGCAGGGTCGAATCGGCGAGACCGGAAAGCGTGCTCGGATACGGCGCGAGAGTCATGGCCAAATCGGCGGCTTCGCTATAGGACGCAACCGCCGTCGCCGGAATGTGGTCGAGGACGGGCGCGTAGTATATTAAGCCCGTCGTGGCGTTGTGCATGTTCGCCTGAAACCTAAGCTCGCATGAAGCGCCGCCCGTGGTGACGACGAAAGCCGCCGAAGCCCAGGTCCATTGTCCATCCCCGGCGTAACTTTCCAGGCCGAAGCTCTCTCCATTGTTCGGCGCGGAAGATTTATCGAGTGGCTGCATCTGGCAGCCGCCGCCACCCCAGAATGCGATCCCAAATGGATTCAACCCGGAAATACCCGTCTTGCTGGGCACCCGGTACCAGCCACCGGCTATGATGAAGTCGCCCGCGGCGTAGCTCCCGGTTGCATCGTAGAAGTAAGGCGAGCCAGTAGATTGTCCTGCAAACGTCGATCCGGTTGGATCGACAACCGCCGTCTCAGTCGCGTTCGTCCAAGATGACGGCAAGAAGTGCGCAATATTAGGCCAGGGGCTTTCCGTCAAACCGAATAGCCGCCGGGCGGCATCGCTCTGTCCCCAGACCTTTCCATACCGGAAGCCGTAATTACTTGTCGCTGACGGTTCCTCGGCATCATTAGGTCCATAGTAGCCAGACTCGCCGCCATTGATATAGCCTGGCGCTGATGGATTCCCGCCGCTGGGCAGCGCATCCGTGTTCTGAAGCGTTCCGGGGGAAGCTTGATCGACTTCCACGCTCGGGCTGGAAGGGTTCGCGTCGGCGACGATGACGTTTTGAATGCTATATATTCCGTAGGGCGACTCTTCGGTCAGTTCCACCGCGCCGTGCCCGTCGTTCTGATTCTCGGTGACCAGGCCGTTGATGTAGATGGAGCCGCCGTTCTGGCAGCTCTCCGTGTGGTACTTGAGGTTTCCGGCGTTCAGATGCATGTTGCGGATGAAGATCAATCCCGGCTGCGTGCAATTTCCGCCGCCGCCGTTGATGACCATCGCCTGATGCTGGTCGGTTCCTCCCGGCGCGGCGGTATCGGCCTGAATCATGTCGTTGTTGAACCAGATGTTGAAGACGTTCGAGCCGATGTCGACGGTCGGGCCGCCGCCGGCGTTGCTGGAAGGGTCGAACTGGTCGTTGTTGAAGGTCAGGCCGACGGCCCCGCTGTTGGTGTTGTAGACGCCGTTCGAGTCGATGCCGATGCGCATGGATTGATAGGCGCCGCCGCTGGCTCCCTGGAAATCGAGATTGTCGAACTGCTTGGGGGCGCCGGTGCCGGAAATCCAGAGCGAGGGCAGATTCGCCGAAGCGCCCGAGCCGCAGTTCACGAGGACGGACGGTCCCGGCGCGTTCGAGATCCAGGAATTGGTGCCCACGCCGACGATGCGCACCGGCATGTCTTTCACCCAGCCGGTCGGCACGCTGCCGCCATTCCAATTCGGGTCGCTCGATCCCATGATCCATAAGCCCTGGCCGGCGACGGGGCCGCCGCAAGAGGCGTTCGCCGCGACGTAGATGGTTCCCCCGTTGCCGTTGACGTAGGAGGGCGAGCCGCCGTTGATGGCGTAGAGCGTGTTCCAGGCGGCGTAGATGGTCTGCTTCGCCGTGCCCCAGCTCAGGCCGTCGCTCGAATCGTTGCCGCTGGGCGAAACGTACTGCACGGCGTCGTTGGGCGCCGGCTCGGTGGCGACGCTGCGCCCGTTGACGGTCAGCGAGCCGGTCAGATTCAGGGTGCCGGCGGTGATCGAGGAAAACGTGGCCGAGGTCATCGAGCAGTTGGACGGGTCGCAGGCCAAAAAGACGTCCATCGCCCGCGTCGTCAGCCCGGTGCCGTAAAGCTGGACGACGTAGTGGCCCGGCTGGGCCCAGAAGCCGTAATTGCCGAGCGAATCGGCCTGGAACGGGTTGGCCAGCGGCTGCGAGAGCGCCTGATCGGAGTAGATCTGCGCGAGCGGCGAACAGGGAGCGGTGGTGCGCACGGCCGCCGCCGTGCAGACGGCGATCTGGGCCGCGGCGACGGGCGTTCCGCGCGGGCCGAGCACGATATTGTCGTACCGCACGCCTTGCGCCCGCGCCCCCACGGCCAGCAGGCAGGCCAGCGCGAACGCCAAGCCCATCAGGCCGGGCCGCGCGGCGCGTCCCGGACAAATCACTTTGTCTTCCGATTGCACGATAAATCTCCTTTGTTCCCTCTCTCGCTTTCGCTTCAGAGCCGCCGATGGACGCGGCGCCCTTCCGAGCATGACTCCGTTCCCATTCGCATTCAAATCCGATCTGCGCCTGGCGCGATGGGTTTGTAAGGGGCGGGCTGGTCCCCGCCCTATCGGGGCCTCAAAACCGCAGCCAGAGCCAGATGCCCGCGGCGATCGCGGGCGCGGCGGCCACGATCACCCAGATCCACCAGCGGGAGGGTTTGGGCGGCGGCACGGGCGGCGCGGAGACGGGATCGAGGTTCGTCGCGCGCGCAGGAGCAGGCTCGCCGCCCAAGTTCACGATCACGGCCATGGTTATTTCCCCCTCCACGCCGGCCATGCGGCGAGGATGGCGCCGGCAAACAGCGCGAGCAGCCAGAATAGCGATGCCGCGACGGCAAACATGATTTCCATGGGGTGTGCCCTCCTATCCGGACTGGCTAGTCAAGGCTGGTCATTGCGAGCCCCGGCGCAGCCGGGGCGAGCAATCCGCCGTTCGGCCGTCAGCAGTGGCCGCAGTAGGGAACCCGGTACGGTTTCCAGGTGCGCGGGTCGATCCGTTCGGCCGTCTGCGTGGCCGGGCGCCCGCAGCCGAACGCGCACAGCGCCTGAGCGTTCGCGGCGGCTTGCGCGATGCGGCGCAGCTTGCGCCGCCGGGCCGTCCGGCGCTGATATTCGCGGTTCTTGGCGCGGTAGTGTTCGAGGTTGCGCTGGCGCCAGGCCCGCATGTATTCGCGGTTGTAGGCGCGCCGCTTTTCCGCCGCGCTTGCCGCCGCGGGTTCGCTTGCCGCCGCTTCTTTGCTTGCCACCGGGCCTGGCCGAAGGCCGTTTTGCGCGGCGCGGGCGCTCCCGCCCGCCGAAACTTCGGTGAAGGCGGCAGGAATCTCTCCGTGGTTTTCGGTGTCCGTCGGGAACGGCAGCGGCGGGGCGCTGGGCCACGCGGCCCCGAAGAAGGATGCTTGCTCAGCCATGCACCCTCGGGGCGACGTGCGCCGGGGTGCGCCGGATCTCTTCGAGCATCTGGACCGCGATGCGATTGCCTTGGTAGATCATCATGGCGTGCGTCTCGCCGACTTCGATCGAGAGCCGGTTGACCGTCTGCTGCCGTTCCACCTTGTCCTGCAAGATGCTGCCGGGCATCAGGCGGCCGCGCCGAATGCCGCCGGCGAGCCAGATCGCCTCGCCGCGCCGCACGAGCGCGCGGGCCTCGCGTTCGTCGATATGACGGTGCTCGCGTCCGCCGCAATCGCGTTCGACGGCCCGCGAGCGGGTCCAGGAAGGTCCAACCAGGCAAATCGTTCGTCTCGCCATATGCGTTAGCGGGAATCCCGCCGCGAGTGAATGTATCGGATTTGTCTCATCGTGAATTTTCCGCCTCCGACTTTTCGAGGTTGTTTGCCTGGCCCCGGGATCTTGCCGGTGCCTCGTCACAGGCGAGACGCGCGTGCCACCGCTGCGCCGTTGTCATTGCGGGCCGGCGCAGCCGGCCCTGGGAATCTCCGCGTTTTTCCGCGCTCTTACAAATAGACGACGCGGCGATGTTCGCCGTAAGGCCGTCTGCGGCGCGCCTTGAACTGCTGGGCGCGCGTGTAGCGCTCGATGATTCTTTGCCGCGTCATGCTGGCCGCCTGTTCCATGTCGATGGCCAGTTCGCGCGCGCCGCGGCTTCTGGCAGCGAAGGCCGCCACTTCGTATGCGATCGAGGCGGTGGCGTAAGGGATTTCGACGGGATCGCTTTCGGCGGCGAGCGCGCCCAGGGCCCGCTCGTAATGAATGCGAACGGTAATGGCCCGCGTGGCGCCGACCAGCTCGATCTGGTCGGTTTCCCATTTCCAGATGCGCAGGTACCCCATCGGCTCGAAATTGGGCAGCGGGCCGGTGAGCCGCTCCATGGGGATGAAGAGGTCGTCCGAGCCGGTGGCCTGTTCCTCGATCGTGTAGGGAACGACGAGGTCGGTCGGGAGCTGCGGGCTGGTGTCGTCGGCGATGCGCGGCGGATTGGGCGCAAGCGTTGTGCCGTTCAGCGTGAGGAGCGGCAAATCGACGTCGGCGCTGGTCCGCATGAGCGAGACGCCGTTGATCGCCAGCTCCTCCTGCAGCGAGCGGTAAGCCGCGTTCAGCAGGGGGAACAGGATGGCGTCGGTCCACAGGACCGCGTTCGGGTCGTTCATCATCGACCGCGCCAGGTTCAGCACGTCGCCGGCGGTCCCGTATCGTGTTGTGGCTACAACAGGCATTTAGCGCCTCTCTTGGTCGGGGGTCGGAGCTTCAGCTCCGACAAAAAACTGCTTGGACTTCGGGGCTTCAGCCCCTGAAGTCCTTGCCGGCCCCGCGGTTTTGCCAGGCGGAAACGAATTTGCTGGGCATATAAACCAGGCCGCCCCACGCGCTGACGAAGCCGACGACGCCGGAAATGTCCGGCAGCGCCCGGTGCCAGATGGTGAGCGCGGTCACCCAGCCCAGCGAGAAGGCCAGCAGCACGGCGAGTGAAATCCGCGCGAAACTGGGTTTGCCGGCTCCGCCGTCGGGCCGCAGATCGCAGAGCGCCTCGGCCAGGAACGCGCCGGCTTTTTGCAGGAACGGCAAGCGCGCTCTTTACAGCTTCTTCTTGATGTCCTGGCCCAGAGCCGAGATCGCCGAATGCTCCTTGCCGCGGAACGCGTAACCGAGGGCGACGCCGAGGAAAAATGCCACGGCCACGGCGGCCGAGGCCTTGCTCAAAGCCAGCAGCAGAATCGATGCGAACATGGTGTGTCCTCCTTGTGGGGAAAATTCATAATTCGGAATGTAGCGCCGCCCTTCAGAGCGGCACGGCGCCGGCATGCGATACCGGGCCGGCGCGCCATGCCGGGCTAAAGCCCGGCGCTACATTTCGACATTCGCGCCTCCGCGCGGCGTTGGCAGGGGCGCGCCTCCGCGCGAATCAATCACGCGTGGCGCGCGCGCTGGCGCCCGCGCGGCGCGGTCTGGCCGCCCGGCACGATGCCGAACTGTTTCGCCTTGGCGCGGTCGAGAATCGCGCCGCAGCTGCGGCAGACCGCGACGGCCGGCTTCACCTTTTCGCCGCAAACCGGGCATTCGGCCATCGCCGCCGGCTTGTAAGCCCATTCGCGTTCGAGGCCGAGCTTCTTGACGGCGCGGCGATGCAGGTCGGAGAGCAGGCGGTAATTGTGGCTGCGCGCCCATTCCTGATCGCCTTCGAAGACCAGGCGCTTGGCGACCTGCGTCATGCGCTCGCGGGCCGCTTCGATCTCTTCCGGGGCCGCCTGGTCGCCGGCGGCGAGGAAGACGCCGTAATCGCCCAGGTCGGAAACCAGATCCTCGGCGATTTTCCGCGCGTGGATGGGAACTTCGATCCGGCGCCCGTCGCCCATGTCGATGACGTCGATGCGGTCGCTCACCGGGAGCGTCGCGCAATCCTCGCCCGGCGCGGGCGCGGGAATGCGATAGACGCCGTAGGTGCGCGGCAGAACCCATTCCTGCTCGCCGGCGTTGCAGATCACCGCTCGTTCGCTCATTTGTCCTCCCAAAAGTTCGTTGCCGCCCGCGCGCCGCTGCGCGCGCCTAGGCCACCGTCACGTACGGCTGCGCGTGGAATCGCGGCTCGTCCCACAGAATCCGGTCCACGAAATCCTCGTAATCCTTTTCGCGTTTCTCCTCGCGGCGGCGCAGCGCGGCCATGCCGGCGGCGCGGGGTTGCGCGCGCGAGTATTCGACCCGCCGCACCACCTGTTCGCAGATCTCCGGCGCGAGCGGCAGAAACTCCCCGGCCGGGGACTGGATCGTGAAGCAATGTTCCCAATCGCCCAGGCTCGGGTACGGTCCGAGGGCCGGAACCTGCTCGCCGCCCGCCGTTTCCATCGTGTGCCGGTACCACTGCTGGGGCGAGCCGTAGGATTCGGGAGCGAGCCAGCGTTCGACGTGCCAGCGTTCGTGGGGAAAATATTTCGGCTCCTCGCGCAGCTCGAAGGCCTCGCGAATCAGCCGCCCCTCCGAGTCGTGGTCTTCCCATTTGCCGCCAATCCACCCGAGGCGCGACCATCCCCAAACGACGCGGAAATTCGGCTGGCCGAAGCGGTTGCGTCCGCCGGCCAGCGTGACGCGCCGCTCGATCTCGGGCGGCGTCTGTTTCGTTTCTCTGAGGACCTGGATCATTGTTTCGTCTGCGGCGTTCCGTCTGCCGCGTTTCGTCTGCCGCGCTCGGCCAACGCGCGAATCTGTTTGTAGGGGCGGGGCTGGTCCCCGCCCTCACGGCTGAAATTGTGTTCGTAGGGGCGGCCGCCGAAGGCGGACGCCCCTACGCGTTCACGCTTTAGTACCCGGTTGGGATGGCCAGGTTGTAGATGTAGGCGCCCGACCGCGGCGAATCCATCCAGAGCTGGAAACCGGTGATGAGGTAAAAGATGTAGGCTGCCGCCAGACCGCCCGACGCCCCGTAGATCGGGAAGACGGTCTGTCCGCCGACCTCGTAGAAGTCGATGTCCTGCATGACGGCCCGGCCCCAGTGTCCCAAATCGATGAAGTCGATCCGGGCCGCCGAGGCGTTGATGGAGGTCTTGATCGGGACGCCGGCCATCGTTTTCTGCCCGGTGAAGAGCAGATCGAGGTCGTTCGCCTGCGACGCGCCTCCCGCCTTGATGATTTCGCTGATCGCGACGCCCAGGGCTTCCCAGGCGTGTTCCTGTTCGAGCGATGTGTAGGCGATCAGCTTGCCGAGCTGGTTCGAGCCCAACGCCTTGCGCACCTTGTTGATCGCCAGGCGCACGTTCAGCGGAACCAGTGCGGCGTTTCCGGCATTGACGGAGGGCGTGGCCAGCTCGACCGGGTAGGTTGCCCGGTTCAGGTTGAGCCACGTGCCGGTGGTCGCGTTGTTCTGGTGGTAGGGGATGCCGAACAGGCTGGTCGGGCTGGCGCCGCTGACGCCGTCGTGCAGCAGCAGGTCGCCATCGGCGTAGCCGGCCGGCAGGTTATCCACCTGAACGAACTTGTTGAAGGGATCGACCAGCAGAATGTTGGCCGAGCCGCGATTGGTCGCCAGGGTCGGGTCGTACCACTGGATCGTCTGGTTGTAGTAGAAGAGCTGCGCCCCGGGCGGGTTCGCCAGGTTCACCTGGCCCGCCGCGCCGGCAACCAGATTGACGCCGCTGGTCTGGATCGAGCTGACCGTGCCCAGCACGCCGTTGCCGGCGGTCTGGAGCACCTTGTCGAGGAAGGAGCGGAACTGCGCCATGCCGTTTTTGACTTCGCGCTTGGCGGCGTTCTCGATCGCTTTCTCGGGCGCGTTGGTCGCGTACTCGATCAGCTTGGTGATCTCGACCGCGTGGCGGAAGAACACCGGCGTGACTTGCGCCACGTCGTAGGTGGTTCCCGAGCCGCGCCCGAGGTCGCCGCCGTCGAGGTTGGCCATGCCGGCCTTGCCTCCGGGACGGATCTGGAGCGGCAGCCGCATATTGCGGCTGGATACGCGCTCGACGTCGCCGCGCTGCTGAATCATGGTGAGCAGGATGTCGTCGCGTTCGTACAGCAGGGGAAGTTTGTCGCGCACCTTTTCGAGCTGCAAAGCAACCGATTGTGCGTTTGCCATCTGTGCCATTTCGTCTTTTCTCCTTGGCTCGCCGCTTGGTGGCGGCCCTTGCCCGCATCAGTGCGGGCCGTGTAGCGCCGCCCTTCAGGGCGGCACTTACGCGAGCAGTCTTCGTAGCGGCTGCGCGGCGGAAGCCGTGCCCTGGCGCGTGACGTCCTATAGCCTGCCGTCGAGGATGTCGTCGTCGGCCTTGCGGCCGGCGGGCCAACCCCGTCAGGGCACGACTTCAGTCGTGCCAAAACGGTCGGATTTCAAGCGGCTTTAGCCGCTGAGGGGGAATGCCCTCAGGGCCTAAAGGCCCGAGATCCCAGCCTGCGCGGACGGCACGACTAAAGCCGTGCCCTGACGCGTGACGTCCTATAGCCTTCCGTCGAGGATGTCGTCGTCGGAGAGTTGGCGGTACTTGCCCGCCTGCCGCAACTCGGCCGGCGTCGTCGCCTTCACGCCCCGCGCGTCGAGTCCGGACGAGCCGGTGACGTCGACCCTGCCGGCGGCCGCCGCATCTCGCCGCTGCCTCTGCCCGGTTGTGGCCAGCGAGGCTTGTCCGAACGCGCCGATCACTTTTTCGGCGACGGCCGGAATCATCCGCTTGGCCTGTGTGGATATGAGCCGAACGACTTGCCGCTGCACCTTCGGATCGCCCGCGCCGCCGCGCAGGAGCGCGCCCACGTGGCCGACCAGATCGGAATTGTTTTCGAGGCTCTGATCGACGCGCCGGTAGATTTCGCCGACCAGCAGGCGCTTGGCTTCGCCCGAATAGGCGTTGCCGGCGAGCTGCTCGACGGTCTGCTCGACGGCGCCGGTGAAATCGCGAACCACCTGCTCGTTCGCTTCTCCCACCCAGCGCTCGGCGCGTTCGGCTTGCGATTGCCGCGCGCGCTCTTCGAGCTGGCGCTCGGCCATTTGCAGCCGGGCCAGTTTCGCGTCGGCGGTCTGCGGCGCCCAGGCGTCGTAGAGCTGGCGGGCCCTCTGGGCGAGGTCGGGACGGGTAGCGTCGCCGGCCAGCCGCAAGAGCGTTTCGGGAAGCGAATCGAGCAGCATCCCGAACGCCTCGGGGTTGTCGCGGAAGAGGTTTTCGACGATCTGGGCGTGCTGCGAGGGATCGCCCGAATAGAACATGCCGTCGATGGCTTTGAGGTCGGCGACGCCCTTGAGGTCGTCGGCGAGCTCGGACGCGTTCTCGTACTGCGCGATTTGGCTCGCTACCAGCTCGGCCGTCTTGAAATCCGGGAAGAGCTTGGAAAATTCCTGCGCGCGGTACCAGGCGTCGCGAACCTCCGGATGAGCCTTGAAGAATTCGCGAATTTCGGGCGTGATGGCTTTGTTTGCAGTCGGGTCGTTCGGCTGGTTGTCGGTGGCGCGGGTGGTTTTGGAGTCCGCGCTTTCGGGGGTCGCGGCTTCCGCCGCGACATCTGCGTCTGCAGGATCAGGGGCTTTAGCCCCTGAAAACTCACCGGCGCCGGTCTCCGGACTGCCGATTCCGAGGATCTGGTCGTCGGTGAGCGGGGCCGAGCCGGCGGTTGGCGACGCCGCCGCTGTTGTCCCCGTGGATGTTTCCGCGCCCGCACTCGGCGCAATCGATGCCGTTGCCATCAGTTGCTCCCTTGGTGGTGTTCCGCTCCGGATGTAGCGCCGGGTTTGAGCCCGGCACATCGTGCCGCCCTGAAGGGCGGCGCTACATCGGAATTAGAAGACCGCCTCCACTCGGCGTTTCACCTGCCGCTTTTTAGCGCCCCGATGCCTGCACGGATACGGGGCGGTCCGATTGTCAGAATCGGACCGAGGCCACGGACCCCTCGTCGGCGATTCGCCGGAAGAAAACCTGTGGAACCGGAAATTCGAGCCCTGGTTTATCCGGTCTCAAATTTCCAATCTCAAATTTCGTTGAATGTGGCCATTGCGAGGTTCCCGGCCCGGCGTTGAGGCGCTGTCATTGCGACCGCCCCGGCGCTCCGAGGCAGGGCTTGCCCGCCGAAACCTCGGTGAAGGCGGGAGGAATCTCGGCGTAGCGCGTCGGCGCGGCGCCGCCAGGACCGGGCGATGTGGCGCGAGCATCCCGGCTTCGGTGGTCGAAGCTTCAGCGTTGATGTGGCGTCGGGCTTTAGCCCGGCACATCATGCTTCAGCGTTTCGGGGGTCGGAGCTTCAGCTCCGACAATAAGCCGCAGCAGGAGGGGGGCTTCAGCCCCTGAAGCAAACTCCCGCGACGGCGTTGAAATAGCGCCTAATCCGACTTCCCGCCGCCCTGCGGCGGCAAATGAATCCCCGCCTGCGCCGCCATCTGCGCCTGCCCTTCGGGCGGCAAATCCTTGAAGTTGATCGACTCCGATGGCCGCGGTTCTTCGGGCTGAGCCTTGGCAACCGGGCCGGCCTTGGCCGCGGCGCCGGCCGCGTTTTGCTCGGCCATCTGCTCTTTCATGAACTCTTCGTGCAGCATGGCGTGCGCGCGCACGTTCGCCCATCCTTCCGGATTGTTCACCTTGGCCAGTTGCCCGGCGTCGGAGGTGAGCCAGTGCTTCGCCGTTTCCAGTTCCACCTGGTGGTTGTCGGCGAATTTGTCGGGAACCAGGCTCGGCAGGAAAATCGTCTGCCCGGTCGCGGGATCGATCTGCGCCACGGGCTGCGATTCGAGCAGGAGGACGATCTCGCGCATTTGCTTCGCCCGCGCCGCCTCGCCCGGAATCTGCAGATTGGGCAGCCCCAGAAGCTGCTTCACCAGCGCCAGGTTTTCCGGCATGGCGAGCGTCTGCTCGATCGACGGATCCTTCATGCTCATCAGTTGCAAGAGCACGCCGCGCTTCTGATTCCAGAGCGTCGGGAACTGATCGTCGGATTCGGGCCGCGAAAGGATGTTGCCCTTCAAATCGGCCAGGCGAATCCATTTCGATTCGAAATCGGCCGCCGCGCCCATCAGGGGAATTTCCACATCGGTGCTGCGGTTTTTGCGGAAGCAATCGACCGCCAGCATCATCATATCGGCCTGAAACTGCCGCATGCGCCGCCACACCAGGCCGAGGCGGCCCATCGCCTGATCGCGCGCCATCGCGTAGCCCGAAGCCGTTTTCTGCCCTTCCATCGAGCCGCCGAAGAGCGCCGGAAACGCGCCGGTGAGGAACTGCGCGATCGGGCCCATCAGCTCCTGCGCGTGCTCGACCAGATCGGGAGGCACCTGCGCGGGCGGGGGAGTGAAGAAGCTGGCGCCCAGTGGCATGCCGGGCCGGGGTCTTGCGGGATAGACGGCGCCGGGTTCGGCGGTCTGGTATTGCGTCGCTTCGACGTCGATCGCTTCCGGATCGACGTAGATCGGCGGCACGCCGAAGTCGTAGGTCTCCATCTGGAGATTGGTCAGCGTGTTGAAGCGTTCCTGGACGGAAATCAGCGAATCGCCCAGTGCCGGGCGGCCGGTCGATGATCCGTCACCGGGCAGTGCGTGCATCACGCGCCAGTGGTCGTCCATCGATTCGTTGCGGCTTTCGAGGTAGGCGTCGCCGGCGAAGGCGACGTAGCAGCCCTCGGGGAAGAGCTCGATCAGGCGCTCGCGTTTCTGCTTGTCGGCAACCAGGTAGAAGGCCCAGGGCCGCATCCAGGTGCGCTGGTAGGTAATCAAGTTCTGGTTGATGTCGCCGCCCTGCGTGAACGGACCGCCTTGCGATTGCGAGAGCCGCGCCAGGCGCTCGTACTGCTGCGAGCCGTCGGGCACGACGGGCGGACCGATCTTATCGGCCGCGTGCGGATAGGCGGCGCGCAGGCGCGCCAGATGCGTTTCCATGTTCCATTGCAGGTAGGGATACTCGCGCTGCTCGCTGGCCCAGGGCGGCGTTTTCAGTTCGAGCGCGCCCACCATCGTCACGACTTCCTGGCCGTTGGGCACGTTGAGCGTCCCGGTCACTTCGGGGACGGTGATCATTTCGGGCGGGAGCCATTGCTGCGTTTCGAGGAGCGCCCCGCACTCGGGACAAAACAGCAGGTCGGAGGGCACGGCTTCAGCCGTGCCGCCAGCCGCCCCGGTTCTGCGGGGCTTTAGCCCCTGAGGAGCGGGTGGCACAGGCATCGCTGCCTGTGAGCCATCTATTGTCATTGCGAACCCTGGCTCAGCCGGGGCGCCGCCCTTCAGTGAGGGCGGGAGCAATCCTGATGGGGTTTCGGGTCCTGTCGAGGAAATCTTTCCAGCTTCCTCATTGGTTCCGGGGGTCGGGGCTTCAGCCCCGACAAAAGCCCGCGTGGAATCAGGGGCTTCAGCCCCTGAAGATAGCCCGTCGCGCCGCGCCACGCGCCTGACCAATTCCTCCGGGGTTTCGGCGCCGCATTCGGGGCAAACCAGCCGCGCCGGACGAATCTGTTTCTGGCGCGCCTCGATCTTCGGCTCCGGGTGCCAGCCGAAGGCCTGGCCATCGACCACGTAGCGCACATACGCGCCCACCTTGCCGCCCACCCACAGATGAAAAGCCTCTTCGGCCAGGCGCTGCTCCATATTGTTGTTGCGCTCGACCAGATCGGCGATGTCGGTCGCCGCCTTGGACGTCGCCAGATCCAGCTCGCTCGAAGGCGATTTCGGCAGGAAGCGCACGTGCGGTGTCGATTGGCTCAGCACCGAAACGATCGACTGCCCGAACGCCTGATAAATGTTGGTGACGAATTCGTAGCGCGGCATGTCCTCGATCGAAGTTTGTTCGGTGAATTTCTGCTCGAAGGGCAGATGCCAGTTCTGGTCGCGCTCGTTCCACCACAAATAGTGCAACCCGCGCCAGAAGTAGTGCGCCTGCTTCACGCGCCGGATCTCCTGCCGCCGCGCGATGTCGGATTCCTGCGCGATCTGCCGGACCAGTTCCTGCAGCGTGCCGCGAAGATCGTCGGGCAGTTGCTCGTTGTTGGGCCCGTAGGGATGGGGCTCGCCGGTTTCGGCTTGCGCGCGGGCGTCGGGGCCTTCGGCCGCGGTCACGTCGCCGCGCGGCAGAACGGGCTCGCCCTGTTCGGGGATCGGCCGGTTGTCGGGCGGGTCTTCTCGGTAGGAAAAGGGATTGGTTGACATGCTGGGTAGCCGCTCTCCAGGAATCGCGCGAGGTGCGCCTTGCCGCCCGCTAGGATCTAAGGAATGGTCTGAAACTGCTGCGATGCCGCAGGTGTCGGGGCCGAGGGCCCGATGGGCTCATTCGCCAAGAATGCTTTTTGGAAGGCACGGTTTCATCCGTGCGACACCCAATTTGTCATGAACGCGTTTGTGGAAGGGCACGGCTTCAGCCGTGCCAAAAGCAGGGCCCCATCCAGGCGGCTTTAGCCGCTGCGGGCCGAAAACTTGGTTCACGCGCAGACCCTTCAGCATCGCAGGGCGCGATGCTGCGCCATATCGGGGGTCAGGGCTTCAGCCCTGACAAATAGGCGCTCGAAATCAGGGGCTTTAGCCCCTGAAGCTCGTTCCTGGCGGCCGGTGCGATGCTTCGTTGCAATTGAGAAGCCTGCTGGTGCGAACTGCACAGGAGCGCGCCCTGCGGTCGTCCGCGATGTCGTGCTCTATCGGTAGGGACACCTGGTAGCGGCACCCCGTAGCGTCACCCCGTAGCGACACGATGTTCGCGGGATTCGCGCAAAGCTCAATCCTGGTGTCGCGAATCGCCTGTCCGTTGCATCGCACTCAGGGGGCCGGAGCTTTCGCTCCGGCACAAGGCCGCGCTTTTAGACGGGCTTTGGCCCCTGAAGGCCGGCTGGGCATAGGCAACGAATTTAGGGACTCGGCATACAGCCCCGAAGGGCGGATCGAAGCTTTGGCACGCAGGCGTTCGCGAGCGGCCCCGAGGGATCGGGGCCGGACGCCGCCACTTTGCTCGAGGGCGCCCGCCATCGCAACGGCGGGTACTCGGTTCATGCCCTGCGAGCGGGACCGCGCAGGCGGGCTCGCTGTGCAGGAATATGAATCTCATATTTTGGTTGGCGATTCCAGCGGAGCTGATATGTAAACATTTTTACATCGCCCAAAATATTTCCGACGCAACAATTCGTTGCCACGCGTGCGCGCGACCGCGCGGCGCTTGCATTGTTGTTCGGAAACTTTCCCGATCAAATTATTCGACGCCGTTCGGTGTGCAGGTCAGGTTAGCCCGCGACCTGGTTTCACTGGGTCCGCGGTGGAGCAGTTTGAGTAAAGAGGCGCCCGGAGCGACGAACGGGCAATGGCATTAGGAGCCTGGCGCATATCCTGGGTAGCCTGCCGCCCGCGACTTTGCCGGCGGGCATGTGCGGCGGAGCAGTTTGAGTAGAGAGGCGCCCGGGCCGACGAACGGGCAATGGCATTAGGAGCCTGGCGCATATCCTGGGTAGCCTGCCGCCCGCGACTTTGCCGGCGGCATGTGCGGCGGAGCAGTTTGAGTAAAGAGGCGCCCGAGGCGATGATCGGGCAATGGCATTGGGAGCCTGGCGCATATCCAGGGGTAGCGTGGTGCCGGTTCTGGTGCCGGTGTGCTCCAGGTCCGCCGCATCCCGCCACCGCTCCCCGCACTCCCAACTCGTTCTATTTCTGCGTCGCGCCTCCAAGTCCCAGTGTCACAACGTCCATCAAGCAGATCCAAAGTCTGGTGGCCTACCGGTTAGCCGACCCCGGAATACCTGTGGAGTGGCCGATAACGGCGCGGTACTTTGTCGCTGGAGTGGGTTCTGCTAGCCTGGGACCTTGCGGAGAGGTGTCCGAGTGGTTTAAGGAGCACGCTTGGAAAGCGTGTAGCCTGGTAACGGGCTCGCGGGTTCGAATCCCGCCCTCTCCGCCATTTTATAAAACACGCATTAAAACCACATAAATGACTGCCTGCTTCCGCCCAGCTACGGCTTCTCCGGATTTCGGGGCGGCCGGGATAACGGCCAGCATTTGTGCCCCAGAGAACTAAAATTTAGGTTGGCGTTAGCGATGCGCAAAACAAGTCCCGGCAATACGCACAGGCAGTCTCAGCCTTGATTGCGTGAAAGTAAACGCTGAGATGGGTCTGCTTCTCACAACAGTTTCTTCTGCACGACTCAAGTGGTCATCGAACGTTGATTTTGGATAACTGTGGTTTTGAGCGGGTCAACCAGTTCGCCGCCTAATCGTTCGGCGAACGAGCCGAGCAGCGTTTCATCGACTAGATACCGCTCCGGGCCATCCGGCAATTGGAAACGGCGCCCCTGGATACGTGTGAACTGGTTCTCCATCCCGATCAAGGATGCGACGCGGCAGAAGAAGAGCTCGCCAGGCTTAACAACGCGCCAGGTTCCAGCAGTATGGACTCGAAGTGTGCATCGTCACGGGCGAAATGGAGCACGGCGCTACTGATGACCACATCCGCGCAGGCATCGTCGAAAGACATGTGCTCGACGGCTTCGACTTGAAAGTTCGAAGCCGATACCTCATCCGGCGTCCAACATGCGCATCCCGAACGAGATGAGGCCTTTTAGAAGCTGGTCGAAAAGATGGATGTCGATCTGGCGGAATTGCTTCTGGAGTGGGGGCATGGGTGCTTTTAGAAGCCTGGCCAGGATGCGAGAACGCGTCAAATGTCTAGTCGCTGATTATACAGGATGTTTACCGGGGCAAGTTCCTTGCCAATCAATCTGGGAGCTGGAAGTAGATTTTTTAGGTTTTTTCCCCGATTGGGAGTGGCTGGCGGCCAATTCGTGGAAGCAGCCTTCTAAGAGAGTATGGCCGAGAAGTGAATGGATTTTCGCGCTCCCGCGCGCTGGACATTGGACCCCTTCCGCAGCCGATTGCATGTACTTGATAGATAAGTGGTTATAAACATACTGAACATTTCGGTTTGGATGCATCTTTTCTTCTTTTCATAGCATCTGAAATCTAGTATTGTACTTGCGCCCTCAGGTGTGTTTTCTCTGTCTACCGGCGCTGGGAAGTTCGCTATTCTTCCAGGATGGGCCAAATTGAGTGTCGCATGGGCTTGAGCGACCGAGGGTAAACTGCGGGATTTTGCCAGGAGAAGACGACGTGCTGGAACTCGAGGATAAGCTCGAAGAGGGGGACCGGTTGCTCGACGTAGAGGAGCAGGAGGAACTGCGCTACGGCCATGCTCCCGAGTTGCCGGAGGCCGAAAGCGCCGAGCCGGACGAAGAACTGGAAGTCGCGGCTGCCGCCGCCAAGACCGAATTTACGGAGGATCCGGTTCGGGTGTATCTGCGCGAGGCGGGTGCTGCGCGGCTGCTCACGCGGGAGAAGGAAGTTGTCATTGCGAAGCGGATCGAGCGCGGCCAGCGGCAGGTGCTCCAAGTCGTCTCTCGTTCCCCGCTCGTATGGAATGAACTCGTTCAGGTCGCCGAGGGGCTGCGCGAGCATCGTCGATTGATCCGAGAGGTTGTGCAGTGGGACGACGATGAATTGAACGAGAAGAAACTGGAGAAAAAGACTCAGCAGACTCTGCGACTGCTCGATCAGATTGCCGAGCATCGGCAGGCAGTTACCCGGTCTGCCATGCATCTTACCCGGGCGGGAAAAGCGAACTCCGCTCGCCGCCGGCAGGCACGTTTCCGGCTGGGCCGGCAAGTGGTCGAGATCAGCCGGTTGGTTCGTTCGCTGGAATTGACGCATTCGGAAAGCGCGCGTTTGGTATCTCTGCTCTCGAGGGCGGCCGAAGAGGCGGGCCGGCTCGAGCGCGAAATGAAGCAGATGGAGAGGCGCGTTCGTCAGTCCAAGGGAGAGCACGCGGCCGAGGCCCGGCGCGAGTTGCGGCTGTGCCGCGAAGAGTACAAGCGGCTGGAAGCGGAAACCGGAACCCCGGCGGTTCAGCTCGAGCGGGCCATCGCTCGCGTGAAGCGGGGCGAGGCGCTGGCCTTGCAGGCCAAGAAGGAACTGACCCAGGCGAACCTTCGTTTGGTGGTTTCGATCGCGAAGAAATATTCACAGCGCGGGTTGCATCTGCTCGATCTGATTCAGGAAGGCAACATCGGGTTGATGCGAGCGGTGGACAAATTCGACTGGCGCCGGGGATATAAATTTTCCACCTATGCCACCTGGTGGATTCGCCAGGCGATCACGCGTGCGATTGCCGACCAGGCTCGCACGATCCGCCTCCCCGTCCACATGGTGGAGACGCTGAACAAAGTAGCCCGCACCTCGCGGGAGTTGGAACAGAAAATGGGCAGAGCCCCGAAGGCCGAGGAGATCGGCAAGCGGTTGGGGCTGAAGACGCAGCAGGTCCAGCAGGTTTTGAAAGTCGCCCGCCAGCCCCTTTCGCTCGATGCGCCGATCGGTGAGGATGAAACGCGTTTGGGCGATTTCATCGAGGACAAAGAGGTGCTTTCGCCGGCCGATCGCGTCGTCGAGCGGAGCCTGAAGGAAGAAACCGCCGCTTTGCTGAAGACGTTGACGCCCCGTGAGGAAAAGGTGATGCGGCTGCGCTACGGCCTCGACGACGGACAGGAACGGACTCTCGAGGAAGTCGGTGAATCGTTTGGCTTGACGCGCGAGCGGATTCGCCAAATCGAGGTTCAAGTCCTGCGCCAGTTGCGGAACCCGAACCGTTCGGGGAAACTGCGGGCCTTCCTGCGGACAAACTGATTGTCACGAATGGAGTTCGAACGGGGGCGCGGCCCGGTTCCGAAGCAGCCCGCCCCCAAGCCCCAGACCGGGTTTCCCTATAGTTTGTAGCCGATTTTCCTCAAAAATTGCTTCCGCTGTGCGGCCTGCTCGGTCCCCTCGACGCCCTTGGGCGGAAATCCGTCCACCACGCCGACGACCCCGCGCCCCTGCTCGGTGCGGGCGACGAGCACCTCTAAGGGATTCGACGTCGCGCAGAAAATCCGGCATACCTCGGGACAGCGCTGAATTCGCTCCAGCACGTTGATCGGGTAAGCCTTCCGCAAAATCACGACGAAGACGTGCCCGGCGCCGATGGCGAGCGCGCTGGCCACGGCGGCGCCGCGCAGTTCGTCGTTGTTCGCTTCGACGCGCACCAGGCACGGACCGGATGCTTCGTTGAATGCGATGGCAAACTCGATCCCCGGAACGGTGTTGACCAGGGCCTCGTAGATGTCCTCGGCTGTTTTGATGAAGTGCGATTGGCCGACGATGATGTTGCTGTTCTCGGGAATGGTCAAACGAACCGATTCGAATTCCATGCGCCGGCCCCGGCTGGAAATATGATGCTCGCGGGTCATCGTAACATAGTGTTGCCCCGCGGGACCGGAAGCGCTTTCATTTCGCTACGGCGTGTGCTTCGATTGGATGTTGCGCAATGGCCGCGGGCCGGCGCGGCATGGGAGGGTCGATGAACCGCTGGCAGGGACGATGGGCATTGGTAACGGGCGCAAGCGCCGGTATCGGCTGGGCGCTAGCCGGGCTCTTGGCTCAACGGGGAGCGAAACTGGTTCTCACGGCGCGCCGGCAGGATCGTTTGGAGGAACTGGCTCGTAAGGTAGCCTCCGACCATGGCGCCACGGTTGAAATCTTCCCGGTCGATTTGGCGAAGCCGACCGGCGCCGCCGAGCTTTTCGCCTTCACGGAGGGGAAGGGAATCGAAGTCGATTTGCTGGTAAACAACGCGGGTTTTGGCGCCTACGGCGAGTTTCATCGCCGCTCGCTCGATTGGTTTCGCGACATGGTTCAAGTGAATGTGGGGGCGGTAGTCGAGTTGACGCACCGGTATTTGACGGGCATGGTCGCGCGGCGGCGAGGCGACGTGATGATCGTGGCCTCGACGGCCGCCTTCCAGCCGGTGCCCTACATCAGTTGTTACGCCGCCACGAAGGGGTTCGATCTGCTCCTGGCCGAAGGACTGGCCGAAGAGGTGCGGCAATATGGCGTGCGCGTCATGGCGCTCTGTCCGGGACCGACGGGAACGGAGTTTCAGAAAGTGGCGAAACAGCCCGATCGGGCCTTTCGATTCGCCGAATCCGCGGAGAAAGTGGCGCGGACCGGGCTGGACGCGCTCGATGCCGGGAAAACCTATGTCGTCTCCGGCTGGTTGAACTATCTACAGGTGAATGCGGAGCGGCTGGCCCCGCGGGCGTTCGTTGCGCGGTCCGCGGCAGCCTTGCTGGCGCCGACCAGCGCCGACCAGACCGACTAAGGGCCGGGAACTTACATCGATTATTTGAACTCGCGCACGATCCGCTCGCGAATTTGGTCTCTGACCTTTCGGAAAACCGGCAGTTTCTCGTCAGCCGAGCCCGGTGCGGCCGCGGGGTCCTCCAGATCCCAATGGATCACCTTGAAGGTGGCGGGAAAGATCGGGCATTTCTCCTTGGCGTTCGAGCAGACCGTGACGACGAACTGCACGGGCTGGCCAAGAAATTGGGTGACGCTCTTCGATCGCTGCGAGGAAATATCGAGGCCCTCTTCCCGCATGACCTCGACGGCGAGGGGATTCAGGCTTTGTGGGTCGGTACCGGCGCTCATGGCTTCGAAGCGGTCGCCCGCCAGGTGACGAAGCAATCCTTCCGCTATCTGGCTTCTCGCGGAGTTTCCCGTGCACAGGAAGAGGACTTTGGGTTTCATGGGCCCGCCGGCCCAGGGGGTTGAAATACGTATACGCCTGAGCGCATGCGAGTAGACTAGCCTTGACATATATATACGTCAAGACATATATATAAGGCATGCGAACTGACCCGTCCCGTCCTCCGCACCCGGCGCCGGTCGAACATCTGCTCGGCGCTCTGGCCGACCGCACCCGGCTCCGGCTTTTGAACCTGATGAGCGGGCAGGAGATATGCGTCTGCTATCTGGTTGAGGTGCTCCGCACCAGCCAGCCGAAGATCTCGCGGCATTTGGCTCGCCTGCGCCAGGCTGGAATCGTCACCGCCCGGCGGGAGGGGAAGTGGATGCACTACCGCGTCGCGGGAGCGAAGAACCCCGCGGTAGCGCGCCTTCTGGAGCAATTGGAGCTCCTCTTTGCCGAGGATGCGCAGATGGGTCACGACAAGTTGCGGCTGGGCCAGACGAGTTGCGCGCCGCGCAAGTTCACGCGCCTGAGGCGGGCGCCGCCTCCGGCGCTGGTTGGGAGCGAGGATTTCAAGGGGCGAGCCTCCGCCGAGAGCGGAGAATGAGCCCAGCCATAGAAGCGGTGAACGGGGCGATTCCCTCCGGGGTGCAATCCAAACGGCTGAATCGATTCGAGCGGTACCTGACCGTGTGGGTTGGGGTATGCATGGTTGTCGGCGTAGGCGTGGGAAAGCTTTTTCCCGCGCTGACGGGAAGCCTGCGCTCGCTCGAGTTCGGCCGGAACAGCCAGATCAACGCGCCGATTGCGGTCCTGATCTGGCTGATGATCGTGCCGATGATGATGAAGGTGGACTTCTCGGCCATCGCCAGGGTCGGGCGCAATCCGCGCGGGTTGCTGGTAACGCTTTTCGTTAACTGGCTGGTCAAGCCGTTTTCGATGGCCCTGATTGCCTGGGTCTTTTTCCGCCATCTCTTCAGCACCTGGATTCCGGCGGCTTTGGCCGATCAATATATTGCCGGAACCATCATTTTGGCGGCGGCGCCGTGTACGGCCATGGTTTTTGTCTGGAGTTATTTGGTGGATGGAGATCCGGCGTACACGCTGGTTCAGGTCTCGCTCAACGATCTGATCATGCTGGTTTTATTCGCTCCGATCGTGCGCCTGCTGGTGAACGGGGCGGCGTCGATCGAGGTGCCCTTCCACGTGCTGCTCGATTCGGTGATCGTTTTCATTGGGATTCCGCTGGCGGCGGGCGTGATGCTTCGCTCCTGGTTGGTTCGGAAACGTGGGCGGGAATGGTTCGAGCGGAGCCTTTTGCCGCGGTTCGCCCCGGTCACGACCGCGGCCTTGCTGGTGACTTTGGTTTTTCTCTTCGCGTTCCAGGCCGATAACATCACCAGCCGCTACTGGGACGTGTTCCTGATTGCGATTCCCCTGCTCTTGCAAGTGTACTTCAATTCCGGTCTCGCCTATGGCCTGATGAAATTGTTCAACGTGCGCTATTCGATCGCCGCGCCGGGCGCCCTGATCGGAGCGAGCAACTTTTTCGAGCTGGCCGTGGCGACCGCGATTGCGCTTTTCGGGCCTGGATCGGGCGCGGCGCTAGCGACGGTTGTGGGTGTGCTTGTCGAGGTGCCCGTGATGCTCTCGGTATGCAGCTTTTGCAACCGCACGCGAAAATGGCTCCCGGCGGAGGATGCGGCCCAGGCATGAAGCCGGGCCGGCCAGTGGTTGTTGCAAAGAAGCCGTCTTTTCGGGCGTGAAATGAAACGGCCGGCCTTAGGACTCCTCCGATCCGTGGGCGGCCGATAGCTGTTCGATCACCGCGAGATCCTCGAGCGAGGTGACGTCGCCGGTGACGTTGCCCTTCTGAGCCAACTCGCGCAGGAGGCGACGCATGATTTTTCCGCTTCGCGTCTTGGGAAGCCCCTGGGCGAAACGAATCTCGGCGGGCCGGGCGATAGACCCGATGGTTGCCGCGACGTGATCGGAAATCTGGACCCGCAACTGCCCGGAGGGCGTTGAGCCGGACCGCAGCGTGATAAATGCAACGACCGCCTCTCCTTTGATCTCGTCCGGGCGCGCGACCACGGCCGCCTCAGCGACAGCGGCATGACTGACGAGAGCGCTTTCGATCTCCATGGTGCTGAGCCGGTGACCGGAAACCTTGATCACGTCGTCGACTCGGCCCAAAACCCAGAAGTAGCCATCGGCATCGCGCTGTGCCGCGTCGCCGGTGAAATAAACGCCCGGGATCCGGTTCCAATAGTCGCGGCAGTAACGCTCGTCATCGCCATAAATGGTACGCAGCATGCTGGGCCAGGGCCGCTCGATCACCAGGTAGCCCGTCTCGCCCGGGTTAGCGGGTTCTCCTTCTTGATTGATGACATTGGGGACGATGCCGGGCAAGGGCAAGGTCGCCGAGCCGGGTTTGGTTGGCGTCGCTCCCGGCAGCGGGGCGATCAAGATCGCACCGGTTTCCGTTTGCCACCAGGTGTCGACGACGGGGCAACGGCCCTTTCCGATCGTTTCCGAATACCATTTCCACGCGGCGGGATTGATCGGCTCGCCGACGCTGCCGAGCAGTCGCAGGCTGGAGATGTCGTGGCGGTCCACCCACTCGCGTCCCCAGGCCATGAAGGCGCGGATCGCGGTGGGCGAAGTGTAAAGAATCGTGACGTGATGGCGCTCGACGATCTGCCAGAAGCGGTCTTTTGCCGGGTAATCGGGCGCGCCTTCGTACATGACGACGGTGGCCCCGTTGGCGAGCGGGCCGTAGACGATGTAGCTATGCCCGGTGACCCAGCCGATATCGGCGCTGCACCAGTAGACGTCTTCTTCGCGCAGGTCGAAAATCAGCCGCATGCTCCAGGCGCATTGGAGCAGATACCCGGCCGACGTGTGCAAGACCCCCTTGGGCTTGCCGGTGGTGCCGCTGGTGTAAAGGATGTAGAGCGGCTGTTCGGAATCGAAGGGCAGGGCGGGACAATCGGGCGAAGACTTGGCGTCCAGGTCGTGGAACCAGAGGTCGCGACCGTCTTTCCAATTGACCGGCTCGCCGGTGCGGCGAATCACGATGGAAGATTGGATCGTAGGGCAGCTTTCGAGGGCCTGGTCCGCCGTGGCCTTGAGCGGCACGGTTTTGCCGCGCCTGCGGCCGCCGTCGGCGGTGACCAGGAGCTTGGCCTTGCAGTCGCGAATGCGGTCTGCGAGCGCCACCGAGCTGAAACCGCCGAAGACCACCGAATGCACGGCTCCAATCCTCGCGCAGGCGAGCAGGACAGTCGCCAGTTCGGGAATCATTGGGAGGTAAATGGCGACCGGATCGCCCGGGCCAATGCCCATCGAGCGCAGGATGTTGGCGAAGCGGCAAACGCACGCGTGGAGTTCGCGATAGGAAATCGAGACGGTTTCCCCGTCTTCCGATTCCCAAAGGATGGCGGTCTTGTCGCCGCGCTTGGCCAAATGGCGGTCGACGCAGTTGTAGGAGACGTTGAGTTTGCCTCCGACGAACCATTTCGCGTGCGGAGGGTCCCACTCGAACGTCTTTTGCGGCGGCTCGAACCAATCGAGAAGCTGCGCCTGTTCGGCCCAGAAACCTTCCGGATCATCCAGCGCCCTCTGGTAGAGCTTCTTATATTCCGCCATCGAACAGATTCGAGCCTTCTTGCTGAACGCTTCGGGTGGCGGTGTCGGCTTTTCCTCGAGGATTTGGCGGCTGACTTCTTCCATTGGCTCCTCCCAACAGCGCGGAATTGCATGTCGGACGGTTAATAACTTAGGGCAGCAGTTCCGTCCGGGTCAAGAAATTCCCGGTCTGCCTGGAGAGATGGCGGCTGTGGAACTCCTGCCGCCCGGCGAATTCGTCGCTCGGCATGCAGGCGGTATTGTAGTCGACCTCCTGTCGGTACGGGTAGTAATCGGCATTCCCTCGGCTACGCTCGGGATAAACTCCGCAGACGGCGCCGCTGGAGTCCGTGACCACGCGAGTCGAGCCGAGAACATCGGCGAAATAATAGTACACATTGCCGGAGCCGTCCCGCTATGCCGTCCTGCGACCGGAAAATTCAGCTCAAGAGCACCACGTTTGGCCGTTGATCGGCCGCCCATTTTCTGATGCATGTTGAGAGTTAGTTTCCGGCAGAATCTAGCCCGCAGGGGAAGGGAGATTTTGCCGTGAAGAGGAAGCGCTTTTCTGTGGAGCAAATTGTCGCGATGCTGAAGCAAGCCGAGGTGGGCGTACCGGTGGTAGAGGTGTGCCGGCAGGCAGGGATTACCGAGCAGACCTTCTACCGGTGGAAGAAGCAGTACGTGGGTCTGGAGATCGATCAGGTGCGGCAGCTCAAGCAGCTTCAGGAGGAAAACGGGAAACTGAAGAAGCTGG